>OBMZ01000003.1_pt1 | contig 332160 bp, 295 predicted proteins | sample 1641141 | NCBI WGS metagenome assembly OBMZ01 (sample SAMEA104232307, study PRJEB22302) | sediment metagenome | biome: forest; feature: aquifer; material: sediment | place: USA | collected 2011-08-07 | depth 0.01 m | reverse complement strand
CAAGCACAGGCGGCCGCGGCGCCGGCACCTGTTGCCGCGCCGGCCGTCGCGCCAGCGGTGCAGGGTACGACCGGCAAGGCCGCACACGCCAGCCCGTCCGTGCGCAAGTTCGCGCGCGAGTTGGGTGTCGACGTGTCGCGTGTGCCGGGCACCGCTCCCAAGGGCCGCATCACGCAGGAAGACGTGCAGAACTACGTCAAGAGCGTCATGAGCGGCCAGACTGGCGCGCCGTCCGCACCGGCTGCCGCCGCTGGCACGGGCGTGGGCCTGGACCTGCTGCCGTGGCCGAAGGTGGACTTCACGCGCTTTGGCGAAGTGGAGTCGAAGCCGCTGTCGCGCATCAAGAAGATCTCTGGCGCCAACCTGCATCGCAACTGGGTCATGATCCCTCACGTCACGAACTGTGACGAAGCGGACATCACCGAGCTCGAGGCATTCCGCGTGCAGCTCAACAAGGAAAACGAGAAGACTGGCATCAAGGTGACGATGCTTGCGTTCATGATCAAGGCCACCGTTGCGGCGCTCAAGAAGTTCCCGAACTTCAACGCCTCGCTGGACGGCGACAACCTGGTGCTGAAGAAGTACTTCAACATCGGTTTCGCGGCCGACACCCCGAACGGTCTGGTCGTGCCGGTGATCAAGGACGCCGACAAGAAGGGCGTGCTCGAGATCAGCCAGGAAATGAGCGATCTGGCCAAGCTGGCGCGCGACGGCAAGCTGAAGCCTGACCAGATGCAAGGCGGCTGCTTCTCGATCTCGTCGCTCGGCGGCCTCGGTGGCACGTACTTCACGCCGATCATCAATGCGCCGGAAGTGGCCATCATGGGCGTGTGCAAGTCGTATATGAAGCCGGTGTGGGACGGCAAGCAGTTCGCCCCGCGCCTGACGCTGCCGCTGTCGCTGTCGTGGGATCACCGCGTGATCGACGGTGCCGAGGCCGCACGCTTCAACACGTACTTCGCGGCGCTGCTGGCGGATTTCCGCCGGATTCTGCTGTAAGCATCGGCAACGCCCGCCAGCGAACCTGGCGGGCGCGTCTGCATTGCATTCAAGGGGCGAGCCATGACTACCTGCGTTGTCGTCAGGAAAGGTGACGAGGTGGCGATCGGTGCCGATGCGCTGGTGACATTCGGCGATACGCGGCTGTCGCGCGCTTATGAGCGGAACCAGAAGGTGATTCCCGTTGGCGACAGCTTCGTCGGGCTGGCAGGCACCACCGCGCATTTCCCGGTCATGCGCAGCTTGCTGACGGGCATGGGCGAGGAATGCCGGCTGCATACCCGTGACGATGTGTTCCGAACCTTTCTCAAGGTGCATGAAAAGCTCAAGAACGAGTATTTCATCAACACCAAGGAAGACGAGGACGACCCCTACGAGTCATCGCAGATCGTCTGCCTGATCGCCAATTCGGGCGGCATTTTCGGCGTTTATTCGTACCGCGAGGTGTTTTCGTTCGATCGTTTCTGGGGCATTGGCTCGGGCCGCAACTACGCGCTCGGCGCCATGCACGCGGTGTATGACCGCACGGACCTGGATGCCGGAGCGATCGCGAGGATCGGCGTGGAAGCGGGTATCGAGTTCGACAAGAGTTCGGCGGCACCGATCGACGTGCACACGGTACGGCTGCAAGTGGCAACCAACAAAGACGGCGCGGCCTGATCCCAAGGCGGGCAGGGCGCGCATCCCAGGAGGAAGAACATGAGTGTGATCGAAGTCAAGGTGCCGGATATCGGCGATTTCGACGCGGTGGAAGTGATCGAGGTGCTGGTCAAGGCTGGCGACACGGTCGAGGAAGAACAGTCGCTGATCGTGCTGGAGTCCGACAAGGCCAGCATGGAAGTGCCGTCGTCGGCCGCCGGCAAGGTCGTGGACGTCAAGGTCAAGGTGGGCGACAAGGTCGCGAAGGGCACGCTGATCTGCACCGTCGAAGGTGGCGCGGCGGCGGCTCCTGCCCCGGCGCCGGCGGCGGCGCCCAAGCCCGCGGCTGCGCCTGCTCCGGCGCCGGCAGCGGCTCCGGCGGCCGCCACGCATGCCGGTGGCGCCGACATGCAGTGCGAAATGCTGGTGCTGGGCGCAGGCCCCGGGGGTTACTCGGCGGCATTCCGCTCGGCGGACCTCGGCATGAACACCGTTCTGGTCGAGCGCTATGGCACCCTGGGCGGCGTTTGCCTGAACGTGGGCTGCATCCCGTCGAAGGCGCTGCTGCACAACGCGGCGGTGATCGACGAGGCCAAGGCACTGGCCGCGCACGGCATCCTGTTCGGCGAAGCCAAGATCGATCTGGATGGCCTGCGGCACTACAAGGAAAGCGTGGTCGGCAAGCTGACCGGCGGTCTGTCGGGAATGGCGAAGGCCCGCAAGGTGCAGGTGGTGCGCGGCATCGGCACGTTCCTGGATCCGCATCATCTGGAAGTGCAGGAAACGGAAGGCGACAGCAAGGCCACCAATGGCAAGAAGACCGTGATCCGCTTCGAAAAGGCGATCATCGCGGCTGGCAGCCAGGCCGTGAAGCTGCCGTTCGTCCCTGAGGATCCGCGCATTTTCGATTCGACGGGCGCGCTGGAACTGCGCGACATCCCGAACAAGATGCTCGTGATTGGCGGCGGCATCATCGGCCTGGAAATGGCCACTGTCTACAGCACGCTCGGCGCGCGACTCGATGTCGTGGAAATGCTCGACGGCCTGATGCAGGGCGCTGACCGCGATCTGGTCAAGGTCTGGGACAAGGTGAACAAGCATCGCTTCGATAACGTGATGCTGAAGACCAAGACTGTCGGCGTGGAAGCGAAGCCGGATGGCATCTACGTGAAGTTCGAGGGCGAGTCCGCGCCGGCCGAGCCGCAGCGTTACGACGCCGTGCTGGTGTCGGTGGGCCGTTCCCCGAACGGCAAGAAGATCGGTGCCGAGAAGGCCGGTGTAGCAGTGACCGACCGTGGCTTCATCGATGTCGACAAGCAGATGCGCACCAATGTGCCGCACATCTACGCGATCGGCGATATCGTCGGCCAGCCGATGCTCGCACACAAGGCGGTGCATGAGGCACATGTGGCCGCCGAAGCCGCGCATGGCGAGAAGGCCTACTTCGACGCGAAGCAGATCCCGTCCGTGGCGTTCACCGATCCGGAAGTGGCATGGGCCGGCAAGACCGAAGACCAGTGCAAGGCCGAAGGCATCAAGTACAGCAAGGGTGTGTTCCCGTGGGCCGCTTCGGGCCGCGCGATCGCTAATGGGCGTGACGAAGGCTTCACCAAGCTGATTTTCGACGAGGAAACCCATCGCATCATCGGTGGCGGTATCGTCGGCACCCACGCGGGCGACCTGATCAGCGAAGTCTGCCTGGCCATCGAGATGGGCGCGGATGCCGTGGATATTGGCAAGACGATTCACCCGCACCCGACCTTGGGCGAGTCGATTGGCATGGCCGCGGAAATCTACGAAGGTGTGTGTACCGACGTGCCGCCGCCGCGCAAGCGCTGATTGCTGGCGCCGTAGTGAGAGAACCCGCCGATTCGGCGGGTTTTTTTTGTCTCGACTCTCCTGCGAGCACTGGGGGAGAACGCGACGAAAAAAAGCCCGGCCTCTGGTGGTCAGAGGCCGGGCTTGAACGATACCTTTTGGAATCGGGTACCGAGGAGACACCGGTACGAGGCGATCGGGATTGCCTCCGTTGGCAAAACGCCCCGCGTGGGCGGGGCGTTTTGCCAACGGACCGGCCAGAGCCGGCGCGTTGGTATTACAGATGCTTAGGCAGCAGCAGCCGACTTCTTGGTGGCGGTGCGGGCCGTGGCGCTGGCTTGCTGGGCAGCCTTGGTCGCGGCGGTGGCAGCGGCCTGGAAGTTGCTCTCAGCCATTTCAACGGCTTGCTTGGTAGCCTTCTGCACCGACTCGTAGGCGTTGTTGGCCGCCGAGATCGCCGACTTCACGATGGCTACGGTCGACTCCGAACCCGCCGGAGCGTTCTTGGCCAGGTTGTCGACCAGAGCTTGCACGTTCTTCGTGCCTTCGGCCAGTTGGGCTTCAGCAACCTTGGTGAACTCGCTTTGGGTTTCCGAAGCGATTTCGTACAGGTGACGCGTGTAGGCCAGGGTCTTCTCGGCAACCGGCTGCACCAGCGATGCCTGGATGGCCAGCAGTTCCTGGGCGTCCTTGGCGGTCAGCGCCTTCTTGGCGTTGTCGGCGTTCTCGGCCAGGGTGGCCTTGACTACTTGCAGGTTCAGCTCAACGAGCTTCTCCACGCCTTCGAAAGCCTTCGAGGTCAGGCCGAACAGGGTTTCGAGGTTGGCTTTTTGTGCGGCGGCAACTTGTTCCGGGGTCAGGATCATTGCGGGTCTCCAGTGGTGAGCTTCAAGGTCAAGCAAAAGTGAAATTAAGCCGCCCAGATGTCAAAGCCATGACTTCAGTGTCCTGGCCAGCCCGAGCGTGTGTCTCGTTTCTCGGCGCTGCCCGAAGGCTTTGATGCGCCGCAACAATTGCAATTCTAAGAGAACAACGATGAGTGTCAAGCGGTTTTTGTGCGTTGCACAAAAAATCACCCGGAACACCCCGTCGAAAGCGCATAGAAGTCGACGTATGGCGCGTAGGTTAAGGGTTTTTCCTGAGTCTGTCGCTTGATGCGGCGCGGGAGATCCTGGCGTTTTCTGGCGGTTTCGGCGATTGGTGTGCCGCAGCGGGAGGGGAGTGCTACCATCGCTGACTGCCCGGTCGGATAATGATGTCATTCAGGCACTTTCCGGGCCGCTCATCCTGCCCGATCCCGATGCTTGCCTTTTACGCCGATCATTTCGTCCTGCCGTTGCCGCCGGGTCACCGTTTTCCGATGCGCAAATACAGCATGCTGCGTGATGCGGTGGTGCGCGAGGTAGGCGGGGTGGAACTGCAAGAGGCGCCGCGTGCCGACGATGAAACACTCGCATTGGCCCACACCGCTGCCTATATCGAGGACGTTTCCATTGGCCAACTCGATGCCGCGCGTCAGCGCGAGATCGGCTTTCCCTGGTCGCATGAAATGGTGGAGCGTTCCCGGCGCTCGGCCGGCGCGACGATTGCCGCTTGCAGGGTGGCGCTGGAGCAGGGTATCGCGGCGAATCTGGCTGGCGGCACTCACCACGCGTACGCGGACAAAGGGGCGGGGTTTTGCGTATTCAATGACGCGGCGATTGCGGCGCGTCGCCTGCAGCGCGACGGCAGCGTCCGGCGTGTGGCGGTCATCGATCTCGACGTCCACCAGGGCAACGGTACCGCATCGATCCTGCGTGATGACCCGACGATATTCACGCTGTCGCTGCATGGCGAGAAGAACTACCCGTTTCGCAAGGAAGCTAGCGATCTCGACGTCGGGTTGCCGGATGGGTGCGATGACGGTACCTATGCCGTCGCGCTGGCGTCCGCGCTAGAAACCCTGTTCGCACGATTCGATCCCGATCTGCTGATCTACCTGGCCGGCGCCGATCCTCATGAGGGTGATCGCCTGGGGCGATTGAAGCTCACGATGGCCGGTCTCGCGCAGCGAGACAGCATGGTGTTCGAAGCGGCACGATCGCGTGGGTTGCCGGTCGCCGTTGCCATGGCGGGTGGCTATGGCAACCAGATCGAGGACACGGTCGCCGTGCATACGCAGACCATCATGCTTGCCGCGCGGTATCACGCACAGCTTGCCGCCGAACGCGCGAGCGTGTCATGAATCGATTGCAATCCGTTGGAACCTTGTGGCGGCCAGTGCGCTCATATCGAGCTGTCGTGCATCTGGCCGGTGCCGTTTGTCCGAGCCATTCCTGACCCCAATAACAATGAAGCCCGAACCCGACCGCCGCAGTGCCTACGCACACTTCCAGCCGATCACGACGCGTTGGATGGATAACGATGTCTATGGTCACGTCAACAACGTTGTCTACTACAGTTATTTTGATACGGTCGTTAACACGTACCTGATCCGGGCTGGTGTGTTGGACATCGAGGCGGGCGAGACGATCGGTCTGGTGATCGAGACGCAGTGCAACTACTTCTCGTCCCTGAGTTTTCCCGACACAGTGGTGGCGGGGCTGCGCGTGGCGAAGCTTGGCAATTCGAGCGTGCGCTACGAGGTAGGGCTGTTTTGCAACGATGATGACGTCGCCGCCGCCCAAGGGCATTTCGTGCACGTGTATGTCGATCGCGAAACGCGCCGGCCAGTGCCGCTGCCGCAGCCTTTGCGCCAGGCGCTCGAGGCGCTGGTGATTGGCCAGCAGGCACAGTGACCACATTAACAAAAACAAGGAGACCGCAGAGCATGTCGACCCCTGGTGACGCAGCGATCGTCGATCGCGCCATCACAACGCGCCGTTCGATCCGCGCATTCCTGGATACGCCGGTACCACGCGAGACCGTCGAGGAGATTCTTGCGGTGGCAAGCCGCGCACCCTCCGGTACCAACACCCAGCCGTGGAAGGTGTATGTGCTGGCCGGCGATGCCAAGGCCCGCCTGTGTGCGGATGTGCTGGCCGCGTACGAGGATCCCGAGCGTGATGCCAAGTACCGCGAGGAATATCCGTACTACCCGCGCGAGTGGACCAATCCGTATCTGGCGCGCCGCCGCAAGGTTGGTTGGGATCTTTACAGCCTGTTGCAGATCAGCCGCGAAGACAAGGCGCGCATGCACGAACAACATGCGCGCAATTTCCGTTTCTTTGATGCCCCTGTAGGCATGATCTTCACGATTGATCGGATCATGGAACAAGGAAGCTGGCTCGATTACGGCATGTTCCTGCAAAGCATCATGGTGGCGGCGCGCGCACGTGACCTGGATACGTGCCCGCAGGCCGCCTTTACGCAGTTCCACAGGATCATTGGGCAACACTTGCGTTTGCCGGAGGAAGAGATGGTGGTGTGTGGCATGTCGCTTGGATATGCCGACCCCGAGGCTACGGCCAATCAATTGACGACGGAACGTGAACCGGTCAGCGGGTTCGCGCGTTTTCTTTCCTGAGTCGCTGCCGGTGTCCTCAGGAATCGACGAAATCGACCGATATGGACGCCGAGGGCACTTTGATTTTGTAAAGGGTGGCTGGCTGTGCGGGGATGTCGACATGGTTTGTCGACGTGATGCCAGTTACACAGCAGCCGACCCAGCTGTTGTTTTTGGAGTTGCGGAAATGTGACGAAGTAGGCGCTTTTCCCGTGATGTGGAAATGTTTGCCAACCAAACTTTAACGAGCGCTTCTAAGTCATTAATCTTGCTAACAATTTCTTAATTTCCTAAACTAGCGCCATTCCGCAGCCGCGCTGATCAGATCATGTTCCGGATCGAATCTCTCATGCCCCGATTCTTCGGCCTACCCCAATTGACCGCGCTCGCCACTTCGGCGGTCGTGTCCATTGCCCTGCTGGCCGCGCCGGCCTCGTACGCAGCGACGTCGTCGACTGCGACGAAGTCGTCGTCGAAAAAGCAGGCAAAATCCACTAAAACCACCAAAAAGGTGGCTTCCGCGAAGGCGGAGGCGTCGCCGCGCAAGGTGATCGTCGTGCGCAACGGCAAACGTACCGTCGTTGCAAGCCGCGCGGCGCCAGTGCGTGCGGCGTTCGTGCCGTCCAAGCCGTCGCTGGGCGAGGCGATGGGCCTGCGCGATACCGAGGATGCGCTTGCCCTGCGATCGTCAGTGGCGCTGGTCATGGATCAGAACACCAATGAGGTGCTGTTCCAGAAGAATCCCACGGCTGTGCTGCCGATCGCATCCATCACCAAGCTGATGACCGCGCTGGTGGTGATGGACGCACGTCTGCCGATGGACGAGATGCTCACGGTGACCGAGGAAGACCGCGATACCGAGAAGCACAGCAGTTCGCGTCTGCGCTTTGGTACCCAGCTGACCCGCCAGGAGATGCTGCTGCTGGCGTTGATGTCGTCGGAAAACCGTGCTGCTTCGGCGCTGGGTCGTAACTATCCGGGTGGCCTGCCGGCCTTTGTTGGCGCGATGAACCGCAAGGCGCGCGAGCTTGGCATGAGTGACAGCCACTTCGTCGATTCGAATGGCCTGTCGAGCAGCAATGTGTCGAGCGCGATGGATCTGGCCCGCCTGGTCAATGCCGCCTATCGCAATCCGACGATCCGCGAGTACTCGACGCAACCCGAGCACGAAGTCACCGTGTTTGGCCGTCCGATGCACTACGTCAGCACCAACCGCCTGGTGCGTGGCGGCAACTGGGATATCGGTCTGCAGAAGACCGGTTATATTTCCGAAGCCGGCCAGTGCCTGGTGATGCAGACACGCGTGAATGATCGCAATGTGGTGATGGTGTTCCTTGACTCGGTTGGCAAGCTGTCGCGCTTTGCCGATGCCACGCGCGTGCGTAGCTGGCTCGAGCATCAACCGGCGACGTCGGCGCAACCGCGCCCTTTCCCATCGAATCCCAATCTCACTCAGGGCCCTAAATCGCCCACGGCGATCCTGGTCTCGCAGCAGTCGCACGGAACCTGAGCGACGACATCTGAGCGTTTGGGCCGTACAAGAAAAACGCGCCGCCGGGCGAAAACCCGGCGGCGCGTTTTTTGTTTGCCTCGGCTGCGATCAGGCGATCAAGCTGTAGGCTCGGGGACATATCCCATGCCACGCGAGATCTGCAGCGCGGTGTCCTTGAGGTTCTGCAGCCAGCTATCCTGAAGCCGATCGGCCGGGGCAGAGAGTGACAGGCCGGCGACAAGGCGTCGCGAGTCGTCATAGATGCCTGCGGCGATACAGCGGACGCCGAGTTCCAGTTCCTCGTTATCGCGTGCGTAGCCATTCGAGCGCACCCAGGTCAGTTCGCGTTCGAGCTTGGAGATGTCCGTGATCGACGTGCGCGTATGGCCGGCCAGTCCGGTACGGGTGGCGTAGTTGCGTACACGCGCGCCTTCGTCCGCGGCCAGGAACAGTTTGCCGACCGAGGTCAGGTGCAGCGGGGCGCGGCCGCCGATGGCACGCACCACCTGCATCCCCGAGCGCTCGCTGTAGGCGCGCTCGATGTAGACGATTTCGTCGCCCTGACGTACCGACAGGTTGACGGTCTGGCCGGTGACGCGGTGCAGGGCACGCATTGGTGCCAGTGCAGCGTCACGCACCGAAAGGCGTGCCTTGACCAGATTGCCCAGCTCGAGCAGCCGCATACCCAGTCGATAGCTGCCCGGATCGGAGCGGTCGACAAAGCGGCACGCCACCATGTCGTTCAGAATCCGGTGGGCCGTGGACGGGTGCAGGCCGGTGGCCAGCGAAAGCTCTTTCAGACTGACGGGGTCGGCGTGCTGGGCCAGCGCGTCCAGCAGCGTCATCATGCGCTCGATCACCTGGATCGAGGTCTTGCCGGGTGACTTGTCTGCTTCTGCCATGGAGAAAATTTGTGCCGTGCGGCAAATTAAGCGTTTGCCTGATTCTATCTCACATCGTGAAAATTTCAACTGATGAAACGCGATTACTGAAATCAACCTCCAATCGCTTGCGCGATGACCGAACATTTCGCGTGAGCCGCATTGTGCGGCGGGATGAACAAGATTGCGGCGCCGGATGCCCGCAGCGGCGGGGGCAAGGGGCATAATTGCGATGTTTCTGGGTCTGGAAAAAGGGAAGTGATGCGAATCGGACTGTTCGCCACCTGTCTGGTGGACCTCATGCGCCCCGAGATCGGGTTCTCGGTGCTGAAGCTGCTGGAATCGGCTGGCTACGAGGTCATGGTGCCCGAGGCGCAGACCTGCTGCGGACAGCCTGCCTACAACTCGGGTGAGCGCGCTGTATCACGTGACCTGGCGGAGAAATTCCTGCGCGAGTTCGAGATGTTCGACTACGTGGTGGTGCCGTCCGGCTCCTGCGGCGGCATGATTCGCCAGCACTATCAGGACCTGCTGCGCGACGAACCGGAACTGCATGGCCGCTACGAGCGCCTGCGGGAGCGCGTCTTCGAACTGACCGATTTCCTCGTCAACGTGGCAAAGATTGACCGGTTCGATTCCACGTTTGCCGGCCGTGTCACCTATCACGATTCCTGTTCCGGGCTGCGCGAGCTGGGCGTCAAGCAGCAGCCACGCGAGCTGCTGGGCAAGCTGCCGGGCGTGACGCTGACCGAAATGAAGGACTGCGAGGCGTGCTGCGGATTCGGCGGCACGTTCTCGGTCAAGTACGGCAACATCTCCACGGCGATCGTCGACGAGAAGTGCGCGAATATTCAGTCGAGCGGGGCCGATGCCGTGGTGCTCGGTGACCTCGGCTGTATCCTCAACATCGAAGGCCGGCTGCGCCGCACGGGCGATACGCGCACACGTGTGCTGCATATTGCCCAGGTGCTGGCTGGCGACGCCTGAAGACCCGCAACGAGCCCCCACGATGCAAGTCCACAGCATGGAATTCAAGGCGCGCGCAGGGCAGAAGCTTGCCGACCAGCGCCTGCAGCAGAACCTCAAGAAGCTCTCGACCAAGTTCGTCACCGCGCGCGCCGATGCGATCCGCGACATCGATTTCGATGCCACGCGCGCCGCGTTGAAGGAGCGGCGCAACCGGGCGCTCGAGAATCTCGACGTCTGGCTGGCCAAGTTCGAGGAGAGCGCGACAAAGCGTGGCGCCACGGTGTTGTTTGCCGAATCGACCGCCGATGCCGCGAGGCTAGTGGGCGAAATCGCGCAAAAGCATGGCGTGAAGAAGGTCATCAAGAGCAAGTCGATGGTGACCGAGGAGATGCGTCTGAACCAGGTGCTTGGCGAGATGGGCGTGCAGAGCATCGAGACCGACCTCGGCGAGTACATCCTGCAGATCAACGATGCCGAGCCGCCGTCGCACATCATTGCGCCGGTGATCCACAAAGACAAGGACGAGATTGCCGACCTGTTCGCCAAGGTCCATAACAAGCCCCGTCTGACTGATATCCCCGAGATGACGCGCGAAGCGCGCGAGGTGCTGCGGCCAGAGTTCCTGTCCGCCGACATGGGCGTCACGGGCGGGAATTTCATCATCGCCGAGACCGGCTCGGTGGCCGTGGTCACCAACGAAGGCAATGAGGGCATGTGCACGATCATGCCGCGCGTGCACGTGGCCGTGACCGGTATCGAGAAAGTCCTGCCGACGCTGGAGGATCTGGCCACCGTGATGCGGCTGCTGCCGCGTTCGGCAACGGGGCAGGCGATCTCGAACTATTTTTCGCTGCTGACTGGGCCGCGTGCCGAGGGCGAGCAGGACGGTCCGGAGCATATGTACTTCGTGCTCGTCGATGGTGGACGCAGCGGCCTGATCGGCGGAGAGTTCCAGGAGATGCTGCGCTGCATCCGCTGCGGCGCCTGCATGAACCACTGCCCCGTGTACCAGAAGATCGGCGGGCACGCCTATGGCTGGGTTTATCCGGGCCCGATGGGCAGCGTGCTGACGCCGAGTTACGTTGGGCTGGCGAATGCCCTGGACCTGCCGCAGGCAGCCACGCTGTGCGGCGAATGCAACCGCGTCTGTCCGGCGTCGATCCCGCTGTCCGATCTGCTGCGCAAGCTGCGCGAGAAACAGATGGAACGACGCCTGCGTCCCTGGCAGGAGCGGGCGGCACTGCAGGCTTGGGGTTTTATTGCACGACGCCCGGATCTGTACGCGTTTGTCACGCGTATGGGTGCGCGCCTGCTCGCACGCATGGGCGGCCGTGGAAAGCTGATCGGGAGCCTGCCGATGGCGGGCAAGGGATGGACGGACACACGTGACATGCCGGCCCCGAGCGGCCGAACGTTCCGCGAACTTTACAAGGAAAGGAGGGCGCGTTCATGAGCGCCAATCAGGAGACGCTGGCCGCAATGCGGACTGCGCTGGACGCACACGTCGCCGGCAGCCTGCCGGTGGGGGACCTGATCGAACAGTGGCGTGCCTCCGCATCGTCGCTGACGTTGCCGCCGGTATTCGGTCAGGCGATGGAAGAGTTGCTGCGCAGGATGGAGATGTCGGCCGTGTTCGCGCAGGATAGCTGCTCGTTCTCGAGCACTGCGGTGACCGACCAGCTCAAGAAGTGGCTGGATAAGGCGGGAACGATATAAGGCACTGCCACAGGTAAGCTCCCCTCCCGCAATGCGGGTGAGGGGAGCTTGCCTATTTACCCCAGCAGCAGCGCGTCGTCATCGAGCTGCTCATGCCGCGTCTGCTCGAACATCTTGAGCAGATCGGGCACGTCCAGCCCCTTGCGCTGGTCGCCGGACACATCCAGAACGACCTGGCCCTGGTGCAGCATCACCGTGCGCTGGCCATAGTCGAGTGCCTGGCGCATCGAGTGCGTGACCATCATCGTCGTGAGCTTGCTTTCCTCGACGATCCGGGCCGTCAGTTCGAGCACAAATGCCGCCGTCTTCGGGTCCAGCGCCGCGGTGTGCTCATCAAGCAGCAGGATGCGCGACGGCTGCAGCGATGCCATCAGCAGGCTTACTGCCTGGCGTTGGCCCCCGGACAGCAGACCAATCCGGTCCGTCAGGCGGTTTTCGAGGCCCAGGTTCAGCAGGCGCAGCTTGTCGCGAAACAGCTCGCGCGACGACTTGTTCAGCGCCGGGCGGAAGCCGCGACGCGAACCACGTGCCATCGCCAATGCCATGTTTTCCTCGATCGTCAGCGCCTCGCAGGTGCCGGCCATCGGGTCCTGGAACACGCGGGCCACCAGATGGGCGCGATCCCAGGCCGGCTTGCGCGTGACGTCGGCGTCATCGATCATGATTCGGCCGGTGTCGATCATCAGGTCGCCGCTGACCGCGTTGAGGAAGGTCGATTTGCCGGCGCCATTCGAGCCGATCACGGCAACGAACTGGCCAGCCGGAATCTCCAGGCTCAGGCCGCGCAGGGCGCGGTTCTCGATCGGGGTGCCCGGGTTGAAGGTGAGCTTCAGGTTTTCGGCGCGCAACATATCAGGCACCTCCGTTCTTGCGGGCGAACAGCTTCTTGCGCGTGGCCGGCAGCACCAGCGCCAGCGTCACGAGGGCAGCCGTCACCAGGTTCAGATCCTGTGCCTTGAGGCCGATGAATTCACTGTTCAGCGCCAGCGCGATGAAGAAACGATAGAGGATTGCGCCAACCACCACAGCCAGCGTGACGTACACCAGACGTCGTGCCGGAATGATCGTTTCGCCGATGATCACAGCGGCCAGGCCGATCACGATCGTGCCGATACCCATCGAGATGTCGGAGCCGCCTTGTGTCTGCGCGAACAGTGCGCCTGCCAGTGCGACGAGCGCATTCGAGAGCGCCATGCCGGCCAGCGTCGCGCGGCCAGTGGGCACGCCCTGGGCGCGGGCCATGCGCGGGTTGGCGCCGGTGGCGCGCATCGCCAAGCCAAGCTGCGACGAGAAGAACCAATCCAGGCCAATCTTGGCGATCACGACCACCACGAACAGCACCACAGGGCGCAGCACGTAGTCGGGCATCCATTCCGGCTGCAGGATCGTGAAGATGGTCGGTTCGGTGATCAGAGGCACGTTCGGGCGGCCCATGACGCGCAGGTTGACCGAGTACAGCGCGATCATCATCAGGATACTGGCCAGCAGGTCCATGATCTTGAGTCGCACGTTGAGCCAGCCCGTGATGAAACCGGCCAGCGATCCGGCGATGATGGCGGCCACCGTGGCGGTGAACGGGTCGTGCCCGGCCGAGATCAGCGTGGCAGCCACGGCACCGCCCAACGGGAAGCTGCCGTCGACGGTCAGGTCGGGGAAATTGAGGATGCGGAAGGAAATCAGCACCCCGAGCGCCACGAGACTGAAGATCAGGCCGATCTCGAGGGCGCCCAGAAGGGAAAAGAGGGACATTGGGGAAAATCCTGTTGCTAGCCCGACCGGTTTGGCCCGGGTAGGGCCCTGGGGGCGCTCAAGGCCGCGCTCGTAGGGTAGGCGGCGCGGCCTCGTTGGGTCTTACTTGATGACGGTCTTGGCTTCCTTGATCAGGTCCGGCGACAGGGTGACGCCTTGCTTCTCGGCGGCGCCCGTGTTCACGAACAGCTCAAGGTTGTCGGAGGTTTGCGAAGCAATCGCGCCCGGCTTTTCACCCTTCAGGATGCGCAGCACGACCTTGCCGGTCTGATGGCCCAGGTCACCGTAGTTGATACCCAGGGCGGCGATGGCGCCACGCTTCACGCTGTCGGTGTCCGAAGCCACCAGCGGGATCTTCGATTCGTTGGCCACCTTGACCAGCGATTCATATGCGGACACGACGTTGTTGTCGGTGTTCGTGTAGATCACGTCCACCTTGCCGATCAGGCTCTTGGCGGCCGGGCCAATGTCTACGGTACGCGGTGCGGCGGCTTCCTTCAGGGTCAGGCCTTCCTTGGCCAGCAGTTCCTTCAGTTCCTTGACCACCACCACCGAGTTGGCTTCACCCGGGTTGTAGACCATGCCCACGTTCTTGGCCTTGGGCACCACGCGCTTGATCAGGGCGACCTGCTTGTCCAGCGGCAGCTTGTCCGACACGCCGGTCACATTGGTGCCCGATGCGCCCCAGCTCTTGACCAGCTGAGCAGCCACCGGATCGGTCACGCCCGAATACACCACGGGGACGGACTTGGTGGCAGCCACCACGGCCTGCGCCGACGGCGTGGCAATGGCCACGATCACGTTCGGCTGGTCACCCACGAACTTGCGGGCGATCTGGGCGGCCGTGCCGGTGTTGCCCTGGGCGCTCTGGTATTCCCACTTCAGGTTCTTGTCGGCGTCGTAGCCGTTGGCCTTCAGTTCGTCGCGCACGCCGTCACGAATGGCGTCAAGTGCCGGGTGATCCACGATCGACAGGACCTTCACAGTCTGAGCCTGCACGGCGCCGCCGTAGAGCAGAGCCAGCGCGACTGCGCTGCCGAGGATGGTTTTGGTGGATGCCTTGAGACGCAGCATGTATTTGTTCTCCCCCGAGGGTTCGGTGCTTTAGATCAGCCGCAAAAACGTGACCGCCGTCCTGACAGTAAGCCTGCTGGCACTGGAAACATGTCAGGCAGGGTGACCCGGTCGGTCCGCGTGCGGGCGCGCTGCGCCCGGCGGCAGGTGCGGGCGCGCGCGCGGTCGCAACGGATACGACGGCGCGAAGGCTCGCAGCATACCATTTTCACCGCCTGGATGGCTCGCTTTTAATGCCGCACCGCGCCATATCCTGCTGAAAAACACCTCTACTGGGGAGGTGCACCGCAAATTATTGCGCCGGATTGTGGATTTCGGCGTGAATGCGCTCAACGGCCGACAGCACCTCGGCCGAAAGTGCGGTATCCAGGGCGTCTACGTTTTCTTTAAGTTGCGCAAGGCCCGTGGCGCCGATGATCGTGCTGGCGATAAACCAGCGCGAATAGCACCATGCGAGCGCCAATGTGGCGCCCGACATCCCGTGCGCGCGGGCGAGTTCCAGGTACCGCGCGGCGGCCGCCATCGTCTCGGCTCGCATGTAGCGCGGGCTCCAGTCAGGGGAGAAGCGCGTCAGCCGGCCAACGGCGTCCGGGTTGAATACGGGGTGGTTTGCATCACCGGTCAGGTATTTGCCGGTCAACTGGCCGAACCCGAGCGGGCTGTACGCCAGCAGGCTGACCTCGGTGCGGAAGCAGGTCTCGTCCAGCCCCTGCTCGAAGCTGCGGTTGACGAGGTTGTACGGGTTCTGGATCGTGGCGATGCGGGGCAGGCCATGCCGCTCGGCCACATTGACGAACTCCGTCACGCCCCACGGCGTTTCGTTCGACACGCCGACGTAGCGGATCTTGCCGGCCCGCACCAGATCGCCCATCGCTTCGAGTTGCGCCTCGATTGTCGCGCACTGGCGCTCAGCTTCGGGGTTGAAGCGCTTCTGGCCGAAAATCGGCGCGTTACGCGCCGGCCAATGAATCTGGTAGAGGTCGATGTAGTCGGTCCGCAGTCGCTTGAGGGAGTCCTCGACCGCGGCGCGGATGCTGTCAGGCGTCAGATCCCCGCCATTGCGTATCCACGGATTGCGCGCCGGGCCGGCCACCTTGCTGGCGAGCACGACGCGATCGCGCGGCTGCTTCTTCAGCCAGGTGCCGATGATGCGCTCGGTGCTGCCGTACGTCTCGGCGCGCGGCTTGACCGGGTACATCTCGGCGGTGTCGATGAAATTGATGCCGCGCGAGAATGCGTAGTCAAGCTGGCTATGGCCCTCGGCCTCGGTGTTCTGCTCGCCGAAGGTCATCGTGCCGAGGCAGATGCGCGAGACTTCGAGGTCGCTGCGGCCGAGTCGGATCATTTTCATGGTGTTTCCCTGGATCGTGTCGGCCGACAGAATGCCTGAAAACCGCTATCGGCGCAGGGCGCTGGCACATTCGCGCACCAGCGTCGGCCCGCGATAGATCAGGCCGCTGTAGACCTGCACGAGCTGCGCGCCGGCGTCGATCTTGGCGCGTGCATCGACGCCGTTGAAGATGCCGCCCACACCGATGATCGGCAGCGCGTCGCCAATGACTTCACGCAACGCGCGCACCACCCGCGTGGAGGCTTCGAACACCGGGCGGCCGGACAGGCCGCCAGCTTCCTCGGCATGAGGCAGGCCCTTCACGGCGTCGCGCGAGATCGTCGTGTTTGTGGCGATCACGCCGTCAATCTTGTGGCGCACCAGCGCATCGCCGATGTTGCGAACCTGGTCATCGTCGAGATCGGGAGCGATCTTGAGCGCCACGGGCACGTAGCGCTTGTGCTGGTCGGCCAGGCGCTGCTGGGCAGCCTTGAGTGTGGACAGCAGGCTATCGAGTTCGCTGGCACCCTGGAGCTGGCGCAGGTTCTTCGTGTTCGGCGATGAGATATTCACCGTGACATAGCTTGCGTGCGGATAGACGCGCTCAAGACAGTACAGGTAATCGTCTGCCGCGCGCTCGATCGGCGTATCGGCGTTCTTGCCAATATTGAGCCCCAGCACACCGCCTTCGGCCTTCCAGCGGGATGCCTGGACATTTCGGATGAATGCATCGACGCCCCCGTTGTTGAAGCCCATGCGGTTGATTAGCGCGTCGGCCTGCGGCAGTCGGAACATGCGCGGGCGCGGGTTGCCCGGCTGCGCCCGAGGTGTGACCGTACCGACTTCGATGAAGCCGAAGCCGAATGCCGCCAGGCCATCGATATAGGCGCCATCCTTATCCAGGCCGGCCGCCAGGCCGACCGGATTCGGAAAGCGAACGCCCATGACCGTGCGCGGGTCGTCGGCGATGCTGTTGCCGATGCATCCGGCCAGCCCCATGCGCTTGGCGCGCATCAGGTTATTGAGCGTGAAATGGTGGGCGTCCTCCGCATCCATGGAAAACAGGGCGGGGCGCAGCAGGGGGTAAAGCGCGTTGAGCACGAGGGTGGGGCGCGGCCAGGGCCGGCGAGGAGTCGGAACCAAGGCGGCATTGTAGCGCCTCCTGCGCCCGTTTTTACTCCAGGGCTGGGTCGGGTGCCGGTTGCCCGGATGCTTCCGCCGGAGCCTTGAAGGTGTGCCACTGATTGCCAGTGAGTACCTGCAATGGCTGAAAGCGTGCCTTGTAGGCCATCTTGCGGCTGTCGGCGATCCAGTACCCGAGGTACAGGTGGGGCAGGCCAAGCTCGCGGGTCTGGTTGATCTGCCACAGGATGTTGTAGGTCCCGTAGCTCGCGCCCACGATCAGGGGGTCGTAGAACGTGTAGACAGACGACAGGCCATCGTCGAGCACGTCGATCATGCTGACCATGCGCAGGCGTCCCGCTTCCGGGGATCCCGGTGGTTCACGAAACTCCACCAGACGGGAGTTCACACGGCTCTGTAGCAGGAACTGCTCGTACTGGTCGCGGCTGTCCTGGTCCATGCCGCCGCCGGCATGGCGCATCGACTGGTAAAGCAGATACAGCGCGTAATGCTCCTCGACGTAGGTGAGCGGCGCCACGAGGGCCTGAAGGCCTTGATGGTCTCGCCATGCGCGGCGCTGGCTGCGATCGGGTCTGAACTGATCGACCAGCACCCGGCATGGCGTGCAGGCGCGGCATTCGTCGCAATAGGGGCGGTAGGTGAAGATGCCGCTGCGCCGGAAGCCAGCCCGCACCAGCCGCGAGTAGACGTCGGCATTGATCAGGTGCGCCGGCGTGGCCACCTGAGAGCGTGCCATGCGGCCTTCGAGGTAGCTGCAAGCGTAGGGCGCCGTCGCATAAAACTGCAGCGCGGAAAGCGGGAGTTCCTTCAGCTTGCTCATGGCGTCGGAGATGGACGGGGGCTTGTCTCGCAGTCTATCAGAGCGGGCCGGCGCACGTCTGCAAGGCGATGCCGTGGCCTGCTGGCGAGATGAGGTGCCATTTTGAGATTCCTCGCATGGTGCGGCGGATGGCGGACGCCTAGCATGTGAGTCATCTGACACAGCGGAGAATTTGCAATGACAGCCACGGTCATTCAGGCAGAGGCTATCGAGCGCAGCGTCGTAGACGCCAGCACTGACGGGCCGCGTGAATCGCGGCCGTCCAAGATCACGGAGATCGCCGCCTTGATCGCGGCGATCGCTGCGGGCGGCGCGACATTGGTCGCGGTGATGAGCTATCAGAATGCGGTCATGGAGGAAAAGCTCACGGCTGCGGTGAGTCCGCTTGCCACTTCGATCATTGAGATGGATAAGCGTCTCGCCACATCGATCGGCGAAATGGACAAGCGGCTCACCAATACAATTGACGAGATGGACAGGCGGCTTACCAATTCGATTGGTGAGATGGATAAGCGACTCACGGGGCGGCTGGACCAAGTCGATCGACGCCTGCATCAGATGGATCAGCGAATTGATCGGATCCAGGTGGGTAGACGAAATGTCCCATAGCCGCGCATACGTGGGGTGGGCTGCAGCGTGCACAATCGCCAGGTTACGCGTCGAGGGAGCGCTGATGCCAGTGTGGGCACGTGACGCCGACACTTGTCCCCGATGATCCGTGCAATCAGAGTTCGGTGCTTGCCTGTGATGTCCAGCGCGTCAGTTCAGATTTGTCAAAACGCCAGGGAGAGATATTGGCTTCGGCAGCCGTCTGGCGAACGTGTGCAATGAACTGCTCGCGAGGGATTGGTTCGGCGCCGAGCGAGGCGAGGTGATCGGTCTCCTGCTGGCAGTCGATCATGGTTACGCCGTGGCGTTCGAGGAATCCGCATAGCGCCGCAAGGGCGATCTTCGACGCATCCGTGCGGTGGGCGAACATCGACTCGCCGTAGAACATGCGCCCCAGGGCCACGCCGTAGAGGCCGCCAACGCGTTCGCCGCGATACCAGGTCTCGACAGAGTGCGCGAGTCCGAGGCGATGCAGGCTGCCGTACGCTGCGACGATGTCGTCCGTGATCCAAGTGCCGAGCTGGCCATCGCGTGGGGTCATTGCGCAAGCCTGCATCACGGCGACGAAATCGTCATCGACGCGGATTTCCCAGTCGGGGTCCCGCAGGATGCGACGCAGGGTCTTCCGCAGGGACACCGAAATCTTCAGCCGATGCGGGGCCAGCACCATACGCGGGTCGGTGCTCCACCATAGAACGGGCTGGCCTTCCGAGTACCAGGGAAAGATGCCTTGTCGATAGGCTAGAAGCAGGCGCTGCGGTGAAAGATCGCGGCTGGCCGCAAGGAGTCCCGGCGCGTCACTTGCTGGTCCGAGCGCGCGCTCGACCGGTGGAAACGGGTCCTGCGGGTCGAGCCAGGTGATCATGCTCTGAGGCTGGAGTTGCGGCTGGAATTGCGGGAAACCTGCGGGTTGGACGTCGCCTGTTACGGCGTGACCGTGGCGCGGCTGGTCAGCGGACGCATCGGCTTGTCGATGTCGAGCGTATGCAACCTGAAGCTACTATCGGCGATCCGGCCGGCAGCGCGGTCGGCGAAGAAGCAGCGCAGCGTGTGGATGACCGTGGGGAATGCCAGATCGTCCCAAGGCACGTCGGCCTCGTCGACGAGCTTGACCTCGAGGCTTTCTTCGCCCGGGGCTACATCCAGATCCAGCAGGCGGGCCAGATAGAAAAGATGCACTTGATGCACGTGCGGCACGTTCAGCATCGAGAACAGTTCACCCACTTCCACGCGGGCGCCGGCTTCCTCCAGCGTTTCGCGCGAAGCGGCTTGTGCGGTGGTCTCGCCAATCTCCATAAACCCCGCCGGCAGCGTCCAGAAGCCATAGCGCGGCTCGATTGCGCGTTTGCAGATCAGGATCTTGTCTTCCCACACCGGGATCGTGCCCACGACATTGCGTGGATTCACATAGTGGATGGTGCCGCAGCTATCGCACACGCTGCGCGGGCGGTTGTCGCCTTCAGGCACGCGCAGAACTACCGCATGGCCACAGTTCGAGCAGAATTTCATGAGGGAGGCACTCGGGAGGAATGGCGGCAAGTGTATCACCGCGCCGGGGCGCTTCTGTATGGCGCCCGCCGTCCGGCGCGTCATGCAAAGCGTGCGCGCCATGGCAAACAAAAAACCCGCCAATAGGCGGGTTTGCTGTGCGACGGTCGGTTGGTTGCGGGGGCAGGACTTGAACCTGCGACCTTCGGGTTATGAGCCCGACGAGCTGCCAACTGCTCCACCCCGCGTCCGTCGAAGCTGTGATTATAGGTGAGTCGTTGACGCAATGCAACAGAAACATCCGAACAATTGCGGAGACACGCTAGATGGCCTGCTGACAAGGGTTAGATCGTTGCGCGTGGCAGTCGGTTCAGGGCGTGGAAGGACTTTCGCTTGTGCGCTGCCGTAGGGCGTCCCACCAGGCGCCTTCGAACTCGAAACTGTCGCGCTGCTGCAGGTCGTCGCGTTGCCACATCACGCGGTCGCGGCGTACGGTCAGCATCCAGGTGGTGGTGGCGAGCGGCTCGGGCGCGTCAAAGGCGCGGGGGGTGAGGATGGCAGCGCAAGCGCCGTGCACGGGGTCACGCGCCGATGTGTACCGGATCAGGCCGATGGCTGCCTCGCGCGCGGTGCGGCCGAACGCCTGACATTCATCGTGCTGGTTGGGGTCGGTCCAGCGCGCGCCGTCGTCCACAAACGGCGGCGTATCGAGTGCCACCCCGTCGGTCTTCACGCTGACCTGGAACAGGGTCTGCGCGCGTGCATCGATGCGCGGCAGCGCCGGGCTGTCCTGCAGGAACCGCCAGCGCCAGAATCCAAGCTCTGCGCAGGCTGTGCGAATGGCTTCGGCGCCATAGAACACACCGATGTCCTGGGGGCCGCGAAAGCGTGAGCCCTCGGCGGCGGGCGGGTAGCGGAACGGCGTGTAGATCAGATAGTGCAGATGCCGCGCATCGAGTGGCACGACGGGCTTGCCGGCGTCGAGGACGGCCTCCAGCACGGCCTGCTCCTCGAGTGTATCGACCAGCGGCATGGTCGACACCACGTGTTGCGCTTCTACCGCCCGCCAGAGCCTGAGCGCGAACGGCTTGCGCTCAGATGCGACCGCGGGTGGCGTCCAGGTAGTGAACGACACGTACGATGCCCTCCGTTGTGCGGATCAGTTCGAGCGGCTTGCCGCCGAGTGCGAGATTGTCGTGGGTCAGCCAGAGCCGCGCCTGTTCCTCGTGGCCAAGGATGGCATCGAGCGAGCGGAACAGGCGCACGAACAGGACGGCGAACTCCCATTCCTTGCGATGGACATCGAGCACGTAGCCGCCCGAGGCCATGCGCGAAACTGAAGCGGTGCTGATCCCCAGCACGCTGGCCACGATGGCCTGGCTGATGCCGAGAAAGCTAGCCGCGCGCATCACGGCCTTGGTGAGCGTCACGCCAGGATCGGGGGCACTTCCGGGGTCCGGCGTCGGAATCTGACCAGATTGCATCGCCTATGCTCCTGTTTCTTGAGAAACATTATAGGCACCCAGTTTCAGAAGGGAAGCTGCAAATGGTGTTGATTCCTGTGGCGATTCCGTTTCCCGATCCTGTTCCTAATACGTTTCGATATGCAGGCGACCTTCGGCACGCAGGCGCGGTTCGATGTCCTGCCACGACTGACCCGACGTGGCGCAGACCTCGGCGAATGCATCCAGCACGCCTTCCTCCATCCCCTTGAGTCCGCAGATGTAGATATGACCATGCGGGTCCGCCAGCAACGCGGCCACCTGGGCCGAGGCCTCGCGAATGGCGTCCTGCACATACCGGCGCGGTACCTCCGGATCGCGCGAGAACGCGAAGTGGATGTCCAGGAAGTCCTTGGGTAGCTTCAGCAGCGGCCCAAAGTAGGGCAGTTCCCGCCGATTGCGGGCGCCGAAGAACAGCAGCCGGCGACCGCTGAAGTGGTCCATGTTGCGGCGCATACGCTCGGTCATCGCCCGCATCGGCGCGGATCCGGTACCGGTGCAGATCATCATCACGCTCGCTTCGCGGTGGTTCGGCATCAGGAATGTGCTGCCGAACGGCCCGACCACCTGCACAGGGTCACCCTTGGCCAGGTCGCACAGGAAGTTCGACGCCACGCCGCGCACTGGGTTGCCATCGTGATCGGTGTCCACGCGCTTTACGGTCAGCGCGAGGTTGTTATAACCCGGCCGCTCGCCGTCGCGCGGGCTGGCCACCGAATACATGCGGATGTAGTGCGGCTTTCCGGATGCATCGGTGCCGGGCGGGACGATCCCGATTGCCTGACCTTCCAGCACCGGAAAGAAGTGATTGCCGAAGTCGAGCACGATGTGATGGATGTCGCTCGATGCATCCTCGGCGGTCAGCCGGTAGTTGCCGGCCACCGTGGCGGTCACCGGCTCGCGCACGCCATGCAGGTTGACGTACGGATGCGCGGCCGACCACGGCGCCCTGGATGACGTATGCCGACTGGCCTCCACCTCCTGAACGGCCACGGATTTGCTGCCGCGCGACGCTTCCTCGATGACCTGCCCGGCCGCAGCCGCTGCCTCGATCTCCGCTTCCGGCAACGGCACCTCTTCCGGCAGTTCGTCCCAGGTCAACTGGGCTTCGATGGTGTAGGCCTGGCCCTTGAGCATCGTGCGCCAGTTGTCGATGGCGCCGGTGGGGCAGGGCGACAGGCATGCATTGCACGCATTGCAGACGTCAGCCTTGACCACGTAGTTGCGGTCGTCGTGAGTGATGGCATCTATCGGGCACGTGTCTTCGCAGGTGTTGCAGCGAATGCAGATTTCCGGGTCGATCAGATGTTGCTTGATGATGTCGGCGGCGCCCATGATCGTCAGCCTCGATGGATAGGTCGTCAGTTGAAACGAACGTACTCGAAATCAATCGGCTGGCGGTTGATGCCAACAGCCGGCGGCGCGATCCAGTTGGCGTACTTGCCGGGTTCTACCACCCTCCCCATCAGCGAAGCCACGTACTTGCGATCTTGTTCGGTCGCCAGCCATTTGTCCTTGTTGGCTTCCCATTCGGCGGTCGTCAGTATTTCGCCGGTGGGCGACACGTGCAGGTTTGCGAAGGTGCCGATCTTGCGGTTGAAGGCCTTGTGCGGCACGGTCAGGCGGAACGGGATGCCTGCCTTCTCGATGACCTTGTTCCAGCGCGCCACGCCGCCCATGGAGTCCTTAATGTAGTCGTCGCGCAGCACCTCGTTCAACGCATTCAGCATCGGCACTTCACGCTCGGTCAGCTTGCCATCCCGCACGTCGAGGATGCGGTACACGTCGCCCTTGAGCAAGTGGTCATCGTCGCGCTTGCCTTCGTCGAACCGACCCTTGAGGCCGGCGCTGTAGAACGTGGCGGCGTTGGAAGACTGGTCCGCCCCGAACAGGTCGATCGTGACGCTGTAGTGGAAGTTCAGGTAGCGCTGGATCGTTTCCAGGTCGATCACGCCAGCGGCGCGCACGTCCGCCGGATCCTGGATGTCGCGCTCGCGCATGACCTCGCAGGTGCGCTGGATCACTCGAGAGACGCCGGACTCACCCACAAACATATGGTGTGCTTCCTCGGTCAGCATGAAGCGCGTGGTGCGCGCAAGCGGGTCGAAGCCAGATTCCGCCAGCGCGCAGAGCTGGAACTTGCCGTCGCGGTCGGTGAAGTAGGTAAACATGAAGAACGACAGCCAGTCCGGGGTCCGCTCGTTGAACGCGCCCAGGATGCGTGGATTGTCCTCGTCACCCGAGCGGCGGCCGAGCAGCGCTTCCGCTTCCTCACGGCCGTCGCGACCGAAATGGCGGTGCAGCAGGTAGACCATGGCCCACAGGTGTCGGCCTTCTTCCACGTTGACCTGGAACAGGTTGCGCAGGTCATAGAGCGACGGGGCGGTCAGGCCCAGATGGCGTTGCTGCTCCACCGATGCCGGTTCCGTGTCACCCTGCGTGACGATGATGCGGCGCAGATTGGCGCGGTGTTCGCCCGGTACTTCCTGCCAGGCCGCCTCACCCTTGTGCTCGCCGAAGTGAATCCGGCGATTGGGATCTGCCGGTTGCAGGAAGATACCCCAGCGATAGTCGGGCATCTTCACGTGCTCGAAGTGCGCCCAGCCTGACGGATCGACGGAGACCGCGGTGCGCAGGTAGACATCGAAGTTGTGCGAGCCGTCCGGCCCCATGTCGCGCCACCAGTCCAGGAACGCCGGCTGCCAGTGTTCGAGCGCGCGCTGCAGCGTGCGGTCCTCGGAGAGGTTCACGTTGTTCGGAATCTTCTGGCTGTAGTCGATGCTCATTGCGGGTCTCCTTTTATATTTGCCGTCAGATCGGACAGTCGTCAGACCCGATCCCAGTCGAAGCGTGCCTTGTTACCGGTGCCGAATACCTTGAGCGCGCCGTGTTCGCCGACCGCGTTGGGCCGGTTGAAGATCCAGTTCTGCCAGGCCGTCAGGCGCCCGAAAATGCGCGTTTCCATCGTTTCTCGCCCGCCGAAGCGCAGGTTGGCTTCCAGACCGGTCAGGGCGTCGGGGGACAGGCTCGCGCGTTCCTCGGTGGCGATACGGATTTCGTCTTCCCAGTCGATGTCGTCGAGCGCGGCCGTGATCAGGCCAAGTGCTTCGGCGGCGGGGCCGTCTAGCGGCTTGCCGGCCTGTTCGCGCACGGCGACGATGGCGTCGACATCTTCATAGAAGCGTGCGGCCAGGCGCGTCAGGCCGTTCGGCATCGGATAGCGGCCGAAGTTGGCGACGTCGGCATGAACGCGAGGAGCTTCGTCCGGCGTGTCGGGCAGTTGCAGCATGTAGGCGCGGTCCGCGGCCAGCACCAGTTCCAGCAGCGTGCCGGCAAAGCAGGAGCCCGGTTCCACCAGCGCGAACAGACTGCGCGACGACACATCCAGGCGCGCCAGCGTGCGGCGCAGCATGCCGATCGTCTCGCGCACGAACCAGTGGCTGGCGTGCGCATCCATCAGCGCATCGGCCGCCAGCACCTGTGCGGCATCGCCGGTGGTCTTGAGGATCCACATGCCGATATCGAGATGATTGGTGCGCAGCGTCAGGATGGCGTCGTCTAGCTCGCGCGCCATCTTGAGCGGCCACCACTGGGCGCCGGCGGCGAGGATGCCGGCCAGATCCCGGGGTTGACCGGCGTCGGGCGCCGACACGGTGATCGTTGCGCGGCGTGACTCATGGTCGATGTCGACGCGTACGGTTTCGTACCGATAGCCTTCGGGCGTCACGGTGCGCGTCAGTGGCGTCAGTCTCACGCCCTGTGCATCGGCGGGGCGGTCGCTCTGGGCGGCCAGCGCCTGCGCGCGTTCGCGCACGTATTCGGCAAAGCGTGCGGGTTTGACCACCTCGTCGACAAGCTTCCAGTCCTTGGCGCGTTGCCCGCGCACCCCTTCGGTGGTCAGGCAGAAGATGTCGGCGTGGTCGCGGCGCACATGGCGCTTGTCGGTGACGCGCGTCAGGCCGCCGGTGCCCGGCAGCACGCCCAGCAGCGGCACTTCGGGCAGGCTCACGGCCGAGGAGCGGTCGTCGACCAGCACGATCTCGTCGCAGGCCAGCGCCAGCTCGTAGCCGCCGCCCGCCGTGGTGCCGTTGCAGGCGGCGATGAACTTGATGCCCGAGTGGAGGCTGGCGTCCTCGATACCGTTGCGGGTCTCGTTCGTGAACTTGCAGAAGTTGACCTTCCAGGCGTGGCTGGACTTGCCGAGCATGAAGATGTTGGCGCCCGAGCAGAAGATGCGATCTTTCGTGCTCGTCATCACGACGGTGCGCACTTCCGGATGTTCGAAGCGAATGCGCTGCAGGGCATCGTGCAGTTCGATGTCGACGCCCAGGTCATAGGAGTTCAGCTTCAGCGCATAGCCAGGGCGCAGTCCGCCTTCCTCGTCGACGTTCATCGCCAGCGTGGCGACGGGGCCCTCGAACGTAAGTTGCCAGTGACGGTATTGCTCGGGATCGCGCTCGAACGTGACGGGGGCGCTGGATGCGATGGGGGCGGTGTCCGACATGAGGGCTGTCTCCTTGATGCACTATAGTGCCTTATCTTCTGGCATGAAATATAGTGCATCAATCAAGGCGATGCAAGATCGTGCAAGCCCGTTGCGAAGAAAAAACTGAAGGGAGGGGTGTCAGGCCCGTGTGTGCAGGATCTGCACCTGCAGCGCGTGCAGTGACGTGGCGGCATCCTGGCCGCTCGTGTCGATCGTGGCGTCCGCGCGCGAATAGAGTGGCGTGCGGGCTTGCAGGATGCGCCGCAGGTCAGTCATCGCCTCGCGGTTGCCTTCCATCGGCCGCATGTCGCCTTGCGCTACCACGCGGGCCATGTGTTCCTCGGGTGACGTGCGTACCCAGATCGTGAAGCATCGCGATAGCAGCAGGTTGAACGTGGCGGGTTCGGAGACCAGGCTGCCCGGCGTGGCCAGCACCATGGTGTCGTTCTCGCGCAGCACGCGCTCCAGCGCGCGCATTTCGTAGCGGCGATACGCGGCCTGGCCGTACAGCGAATGGATCTCGGAAAGGCTGGCGCCGGCCTCCCTTTCGATGGCGGCGTTCAGTTCGACGAACGGCATGTCCTCCGCGGCCGCGAGCGCGCGGCCCAGCGTCGATTTGCCCGCGCCGCGCAGGCCGATCAGCGCGATACGGCGATGGCGGGCGTCACGGGATTCCGTTGGCGACAGCGCGTGCCGCGCGGCTTCCCGCACGCGGGCCAGATCGCTCGCCGGCAGTTGTGCGAGCCACTGAATCAGTTGCGAGAACTCTGTGGCGCGAGGGTTGCCCGCGCCGCCCGCATCGGCATGGCCGTCAACCTCCGCCAGCACCACGGGCAGTGGCACGTCCAGCGCGTTGGCGACCTGCCGCAGCAGCAGCACCGATGCATTGCCGGTGCCGGTTTCGAGATTGGCGAGATAGCGCTCCGATACGTCCGCGCCGCGCGCCAGATCCTTGCGCGACATGCCGCGTGCCGCGCGCAGTGAGCGGATGCGCTCGCCCAGATGCGTGAGATACGGGTCCCGTTCACCGGTCGCGCGGTTGTCCGGGCGGCCTTCGGCGGTCATAAGCGGATCAGGGTCGCGGCGCATGATTCAGGGCGGTTGGGGTTCCACAATCGGAGCGGCGGCATTATACGTGCAGGAAAGTGCGCGGCGGATCCGTGCCTCTGCGGTCATATAGTGCATACCCTTGCTTGCATAATAGTCGATATGCAATAAAATGCATCGCACATCGTCGGCGACCTCTCTTGGCTGTCGGCACAAAAAGACAAACCTGCTGGATGCCATGCCGCGCGCAGTGTTGTTCGAGAACGCCGGATGGCCAGAGGAGTGGAGACATGACGCCCCCGATCTCGAGCGCTGGCCAAGCCGGCTGCGCCACCGCATCGACCGACCCCCGTGCCGAAACGGCGATTGCCGCGTTGCCGCCGCGCTATAACGCCGCCGAGGATTTGCTGACACGTAACCTTGTCGCAGGACGGGGCGTCAGGACGGCATACATTGATGACGCGGGCAGCCTGACCTTCGCCGAACTCGACGACCGCTGCCGCCGTTTCGCCGGCGCGCTGTTGCGGGCGGGCTTCCGCCGCGAGGAGCGTGTACTGCTCTGCGCGTTCGATACGATCGACTTTCCCACCGTGTTTCTTGGCTGCCTGCTTGCCGGCGTGGTGCCGGTGGCGGTCAATACGCTGCTGACGACCGAGGACTACGCCTACATGCTGGAGCACAGCGGGGCGCGGGCGGTGGTGGTCTCGGCGCAATTGCTGCCGACGATGCGCGCGGCTATGACCAAGGCGGGTGTCACACCGGATCTGATCGTGGCCGCGCCGCATACCGAGGATTCGGCCAAGGCGGCCAATACGGTCAGCGCCATGGCGGCGAGCGCGCCGCCGTTGGCGCAATCCGTCGCAACCGGGCCCGACGATATGGCGTTCTGGTTGTACTCCTCCGGGTCGACTGGTCGGCCCAAAGGCACGGTCCACACGCATGGCAACCTGTTTCACACCGCCGATCTCTACGCGCGTCGCGTGCTGGGCATCCGTGAGGACGACACCGTGTTCTCGGCGGCCAAACTGTTCTTTGCCTATGGGTTGGGCAACGCGCTGACGTTTCCGCTGGCCGTGGGCGCCACCACGATCCTGATGGCCGAACGGCCAACCCCGCAGGCCGTGTTCCAGCGGCTGACCACCCATCGTCCCACCGTGTTCTGTGGGGTGCCCACGCTGTTCGCCGGTATGCTCGCCTCGCCAGATTTGCCGCCGCGCGCCGATGTGGCGATGCGTGTGTGCACGTCAGCAGGCGAGGCGTTGCCCCAGGACATCGGCAACCGCTTCCTCGCGCATTTTGGGTGCGACATCCTCGACGGTATTGGTTCCACCGAGATGCTGCACATCTTCTTGTCGAACCGGCCAGGCGAGGTGCGCTATGGCACCACGGGCAAGCCGGTGCCGGGCTACGAACTGAAACTGCTCGACGAGCGAGGCGAGCCCTGCGCGTCCGGCGAAGTTGAGGATCTCTATATCAAAGGCCCATCGGCCGCGCTGATGTACTGGTGCAATCGCGAAAAGAGCCGCGACACGTTCGTTGGCGCCTGGACGCGCAGCGGTGACAAGTACGTGTGCGATGCCGACGGCTATTTCACCTACGCGGGCCGCAGCGATGACATGCTCAAGGTCGGCGGCATCTACGTTTCGCCATTCGAAGTGGAGGCTGCGCTGGCTCTGCACCCGGCGGTGCTCGAGGCCGCGGTGATCGGCGTGGCCGATGCGGACGACCTGATCAAGCCGAAGGCGTTCGTGGTGATGCGGCCGGGCCAGCAATGGCACGAAGGCATGGCCACGGAACTGCAGACGTTCGTGAAGTCCCGCCTCGCGCCGTACAAGTATCCGCGGCAGATCGAATGTGTCGAAGAATTGCCCAAGACCGCTACTGGCAAAATCCAGCGTTTCCGGCTGCGCCAGCGCGAGGAAGCCGCACGGCAGCACTGACATGGATACCGACATCGTTCAGATTCCGTTCGACGGACGCAGTATCGACATCGAGTACCAATGGCTGCGCGCGGAACGGATGACGCGGCCTCTCGTGGTCTTCCTGCATGAGGGGCTGGGCTCGATCAGCATGTGGCGCGACTTTCCGCGCCAGTTCTGCGAAGCCGGTGATTTCCGTGGGCTTGTATTTTCGCGCTATGGCTACGGCGGCTCCACGCCGCGCCCGCACGCAGAGAAATGGGGCGTCGATTTCATGCACCGGCAGGCGCGGGAGGCGTTGCCGGCCTTGTTCGAGGCGCTGGATATCGGGCTGGGCCGCAGCCATGGCAAGCCGTGGCTGCTCGGACACAGCGACGGCGGGTCGATCGCGCTGATTCATGCGGCGAGCTTTCCGGATGCAGTGGATGGCCTGACGGTGCTGGCGCCGCACATCATCGTGGAAGACCTGTCCGTGCGCAGCATCGCCGTCACACGCGAGACCTATCTGCAGACAGACCTGCGCGACAGGCTCGCGCGTCACCACCATGATGTCGATTCGGCGTTCTGGGGGTGGAACGACATCTGGCTCAATCCCGATTTCCGCCGCTTTGACCTACGCCCGTTGTTGCACGACATCCGCTGCCCGGCGCTGGCGGTACAGGGCGAGGACGACGAGTACGGCACGATGGAGCAAATCGAGGGTATCCAGCGATATGCGCCGCAAACTGTGCTGCTTAAACTCGCGCGGTGTGGACATTCGCCGCACCGGGACCAGTCCGGCGCATTGACGGCGGCGGCCGTGGCGTTTATAAACACACATACTTCAAATATAAAATAATTGGCCCGGACGGCAGGAACGCTGCCGTACCGCGGGCCAAATGGCTTGAAACCAAAGGCTTCAGACCACCAGGGAGGAGACCCCCATGCATCGCAATGCATCGCGCAGGCTATTGCCAGCCTGCCTCGCCGTCGCCACGCTGCTCGCCACGGGGTCCGTGGCACTGGCCCAGAGTGCGCCGGCCACATCCAGCAAGATCAAGGTCGGCTTCATGCTGCCGTACACGGGCACTTATGCCGCCCTCGGCGGGGCCATCGAGAATGGCTTCCGGATGTACGTGCAGGAGCAGGGCGGCAAGCTGGGCGGCCGCGAGGTTGAATACTTCAAGGTCGATGACGAGTCCGATCCGGCCAAGGCGCCGGAGAATGCCACCAAGCTGATCAAGCGCGACCAGGTCGACGTGGTGGTCGGCACGGTTCATTCGGGCGTGCAAATGGGCATCGTCAAGGTGGCCAAGGAAAACAATACGCTGCTGATCATTCCCAATGCCGGCGTGGACGAAGCCACCGGGCCGCTGTGCGGTCCCAACATCTTCCGTTCGTCGTTCTCGAACTGGCAGCCGGGCTATGCCATGGGCCATGTGCTGGCGGATCGCGGCCTGAAGAAGGTGGTCACGCTGACGTGGAAATACGCAGCGGGCGAGCAGTCGGTCAAGGGCTTCAAGGAAGCGTTCGAAGCCAAGGGCGGCAAGGTGGTGAAGGAGTTGAGCCTGCCGTTCCCGAACGTCGAATTCCAGGCGCTGATTACCGAAGTGGCTTCGATCAAGCCCGACGCCGTGTTCGTGTTCTTCGCCGGCGGCGGCGCGGTCAAGTTCGTCAAGGACTGGCAGGCCGCCGGTCTCAAGGACAAGATTCCGCTGTACGCATCAGGCTTCCTGACCGACGGCACGCTCGAGGCGCAGGGCGTCGCGGCGCAGGGTCTGGAGACCACGCTGCACTATGCCGATGGCCTGACCAATCCGCGCGACAAGAGCTTCCGGCTCGACTACGCCAAGCTGTACAAGCTGCAGCCCGACGTCTACGCGGTACAAGGCTACGACGCCGCGCAACTGCTGGCCGCTGGCGCCAATGCGGTCAAGGGCGACATGTCGCGCAAGCCGGAGGTCATCAAGGCGATGGAAGCCGCGAAGGTGGATAGCCCGCGTGGCGCCTTCACGCTGTCGAAGGCGCACAACCCGGTGCAGGACTTCTATCTGCGCAAGGTCGATGGCCGCGACAACAAGGTCAGCAGCGTCGCCGTGAAGGCGCTGGCCGATCCGGCGCGCGGCTGCCGCCTGTAATCGCACGTTGGAAAGCGGCATCGCGATGGACCTTGTCTCGTTTCTGATCCAGTGCCTGAACAGCGTGCAGTACGGGCTGCTGCTGTTCCTCGTGGCCAGCGGCTTGACGCTGATCTTCGGCATCATGGGCGTGATCAATCTCGCACATGGCAGCTTCTACATGCTGGGGGCCTATCTGGCATTCACGCTGGCCAGCCTGACGGGCAACCTGTTCATTGCGCTGCCGCTCGGCATCGTGCTGGCCGTGCTGTTCGGGTACGTGCTGGAGTGGGCCTTCTTCAGCTACCTGTATCAGCGTGACCACCTGCAACAGGTGCTGATGACATACGGGCTAATCCTGGTCTTCGAGGAGTTGCGCAGCATCCTGGTGGGCGACGACGTGCACGGTGTGCAAGTGCCGTCGCTGCTAGACTGGTCGCTGCCGGTGGGCAACGACATGACCTATCCGGTGTATCGCCTGTTCATCTCCGCCGTCTGCCTGTTGGTGGCCGGCGCGATGTACTACGTGATTCGCCGCACGCGTGTGGGCATGATGATCCGCGCCGGCGCCACGAACCGCGAGATGGTGCAGTCGCTTGGCGTCAACGTGACCGTGCTCTATCGTTTCGTGTTCGCGCTCGGCGTGGCCCTGGCCGTGCTGGCAGGCATGATCGCCGCGCCGGTTTCCTCGGTCTACCCGGGCATGGGCGGGCAGGTGCTGATCATCTGCTTTGTCGTGGTCGTGATCGGCGGTATCGGCTCGGTCAAGGGTGCGCTGGTGGCGTCGCTGCTGATCGGCTTCGTCGATACGTTCGGCAAGGTGTTCTGGCAGGATGCGGCTGGCGTGCTGGTCTACCTGCTGATGGCCGTGATCCTGCTGTGGAAGCCCCAGGGGCTGTTCCGCGCGGGCTGAGCAGGAAATCCTGACATGCATTCCGATTCCTTGACACCGCCACCGCAGGACATCCGCCGCCCGGCCTGGATGGCGACCGCTGGCTGGCTGGTGGCCTTGGCCGTGCTCTGCGCCATGCCGATGCTGCTGACCGCCGACAGCCACAAGTACTACATCGAGCTGCTCAGCAAGGTCATGATCATGGCGATCTTCGCGCTGTCGCTGCAGCTGCTGATTGGCTACACCGGGCTGGTGAGCCTGGGCCACGCCGCCTACTTCGCAATGGCCGCCTATGCCACGGCGATGCTGGCGCCCGAGAGCGGGCCGGGCAATGGCTGGCTGCTGCTGTTCGGCGCCGTGGGCGCGGCGGCCGCGCTGGCGCTGGTGGTTGGCGCGCTCGTGCTGCGCACGCGCGGCATCTACTTCATCATGGTCACGCTGGCCTTCGCGCAGATGGTGTACTTCGTGTTCCACGACACGAAGATCGCCGGTGGCAGCGACGGCACCTACATCTACTTCCGTCCCGAGTTCGGGCTGTTTTCGGCGCGACCGGTGACCGTGAACGACCCCGTGCAGTTCTATTGGCTGGTGCTCGTTGCGCTGGCGCTGACCGTGGCCGCGCTGACCTTGCTGCTGCGTTCCCGCTTCGGCCACGCGCTGGTGGGGATCCGGCACAACGAGCAGCGGATGCGGGCGGCCGGGTTTGGCACGTATCGCTATCAGCTCGGGGCGTTCGTCGTGGGCGGTGCGTTCGCGGGGCTGGCTGGGTACCTCTATGCGATCCAGTTCGGTTTCGTGAATCCCGAGATTGCTTCCTGGCATCAGTCGGGCAACGCGATGCTGATGGTGATTCTTGGCGGCGTCGGCAGCCTGGCTGGCGCCGTGCTGGGTGCATTCTCGTTCGTGCTGCTGGCCGAATGGTTCGGCACGTTGACCAAGCACTGGCAGTTGCTGATGGGCGGTTTCATCATCCTGGCGGTGGCGTTGCTGCCGCGTGGGCTGGTCAGCGTGCCGGCGGTGCTGCGGCATCGTTCTCCGCGTCGCGCGCGGCGGGCCGGCGCGGCCACCGAATCGAACACACGCAGCCGGGAGGCCGTATGAACACGATCCCATCGGTTCCGGTACTCGATGCGCAAAGCCTCACGCGCCGATTTGGCGGGCTGACGGCGGTCAACAGTGTGGACCTGGCCCTGCATCTGCACGAGATCCATGCGGTAATCGGCACCAACGGCGCCGGCAAGTCGACACTGATCAACCTGTTGTCGGGCGAACTGCCGCCATCGGAGGGCCGGCTGCAACTGCAAGGGCGCGATGTCACGGGCTGGGCGCAGCCCAAGCTGGCGCGCCACGGCATTGGCCGCAGCTACCAGCGCAACAACATCTTCCTGCCACTGACCGTGCGCGAAAATTGCCGGCTTGCGGCGCAATCGCGCGCGCAGCGGGCCTGGCGTCTCTGGGAGCCGGCGCAGGGCTGCCGCACGAGCCGCGCGCTGGCCGACGAAGCGCTCGAACGGGCGGGGCTGATGCAGCACGCCGGTCGGCTTGCCAGCGATCTCGCGCATGGCCAGAAGCGCCAGCTCGAGGTGGCCATGTGCCTCGCGACCGAGCCCGTGGCACTGCTGCTCGACGAACCGCTGGCTGGCATGGGGGCGGAGGAGTCTGAGCGGATGCTTGACCTGCTGCGCGGCCTGAAGGAGGGCCACGCGATCCTGCTGGTCGAGCACGACATGGAGGCCGTGTTTGCCGTGGCCGATCGCATCACGGTGATGGTGAACGGCACGGTGATCGCCACTGGCGATCCGGCCAGCATCCGGGCCAATCGGGAAGTGCAACTGGCCTACCTCGGCGAAGAGGAGGCCGCATGAGCCATGCCGCGATCATTGACGCAGATGGCGTCAACGCCTGGTATGGGTCGAGCCACGTGCTGCGCGGCATCGACTTTCGCGTCGGCGCCGGCGAGTCGGTTGGCCTGCTTGGCCGCAACGGCATGGGCAAGAGCACGCTGCTGCGGACGCTGCTGGGCCACGTGCGCGAACGTGAAGGCGGGATCCGCGTGGTGGGGCGCGATATGTCGCGGGCGCGGCCGCATGAGGTCGCCAGGCTCGGCATCGCCTATGTCCCGGAAGGGCGGGGGATATTTCCTAACCTGAGCGTGCGCGAGAACCTGTTGATGGCTGCGCGCGCCGGGAGCCAGGGCCGCAAGGATTGGGACGAGGTCCGCGTGCTGGACCTGTTCCCACGCCTGAAAGAGCGGTTGTCGCACGGCGGGCAGCAGTTGTCGGGCGGCGAACAGCAGATGCTGTCGATCGGCCGCGCGCTGATGACCAACCCGGATTGCCTGATTCTGGACGAGGCCACCGAAGGGCTGGCGCCCAAAATCGTCCACGAAATCTGGAATGTGATCGCCACGATACGGGCGACGGGGATCGCGTCAGTCGTTGTCGACCGAAACTACCGGGCCGTGCTGGCCCATGTGGACCGGGTGGTCGTGCTGGAAAAGGGGCTGGTGGTCATGTCCGGGCCCGCTGCCGATCTGGCCGCCGCGCCGGCGGCGCTGGACCGTTACCTGGGTGTTTGATTTCCAGATTCGGCGGCCCACCATGGGGCGCCGTTGTGGCTTGTCCGCAACGCTCGTTTGGTGGGGCAACCCACTGCAAAGTGTGACCAGAGCTTGACCATGGCCCGGTTCGCTTCCATGCTTGTTCGGTCGCATTGGCAACACGGGCATCTTCCACAGTGGTCGTCTTACAGCACTTCATCTAGAATGCGCGCGTTTGTGCAATGCAATAGAGGTAGAGACGGCCATACCGCCCCATCGGGGACCGGAGCCGCTTGCGCGAGAGAATTTGTGCCTGAATCACCACATCGGTAGGTGTTATGTCCGGCAGCCCGCCGGGTGAGCCGAAGTCAGGCCGTAGAGGCGCGAGCCGGTCCACCAGACCCAAATCCATGACTCAATCCACAACCAGTCACTACTACGTCGAAAGCCCGAGCTCCCGTGCGCTCGTGGTCGGCGCGATCGGTGTCGTCTTCGGCGATATCGGCACCAGTCCCCTTTACTCGCTCAAGGAATGCTTCAGCCCGGAACATGGCATTCCGTTCAGTCCCGATGCGGTACTCGGCATCATCTCGATGCTGTTCTGGGCCTTTGTTATCGTCGTGTCGCTGAAGTACGTGATGTTCGTGATGCGCGCCGACAACAACGGCGAGGGCGGCATTCTGGCGCTGATGGCGCTGGCCTTGCGCACAGCGGCGCCACGGTCACGCATGGCCAAGCTGATCATGATGTTCGGCATCTTCGGCGCGTGCATGTTCTACGGCGACGCGGTGATCACGCCGGCCATCTCGGTGCTGTCTGCCGTCGAAGGCCTGGAGATTGCCGCGCCGGGGCTTTCCCACTTCGTGATTCCGATCACGCTGCTGATCCTGGCCTTGCTGTTCTTTATCCAGCGCAGCGGCACGCATGTGGTGGGCAAGCTGTTCGGGCCGATCATGGTGGTGTGGTTCCTGGCGCTCGGCGCGCTGGGCCTGATCCATTTGGTGCAGGCACCCGGGATCGTCAAGGCCATCAACCCGGTCTATGCGGTGTCATTCCTGCATGACCACTCGCTCCAGGCGTTCATCGTGCTGGGTAGCGTGTTCCTGGTGCTGACTGGCGCGGAGGCGCTCTACGCCGATATGGGCCACTTCGGCGCGAAGCCGATCCGCACGGCCTGGTTCGTGCTGGTCATGCCGTGCCTGATCCTGAACTACTTTGGCCAGGGGGCAATGCTGCTGGGCAACCCCGACGCGATCGAAAATCCTTTCTACCTGATGGTGCCGTCGGCGCTGCAATTGCCGATGGTGTTGCTGGCCACCGCGGCCACGGTGATTGCGTCGCAGGCCGTCATCTCGGGAGCGTTCTCGCTGACGAGCCAGGCCATTCAGCTTGGTTTCATGCCGCGGATGCGTATCCGCTATACCTCGGCGGCGGAAATCGGCCAGATCTACATGCCCGTGATCAACTGGATCCTGCTGGTACTTGTGATCTGCGTGGTGCTGGCGTTCAAGAAGTCCGATAACCTGGCGGCCGCGTACGGGATCGCCGTGACCACGACGATGGTGATCACCACGTTCCTGGCCGCGCTGGTGATGCGCAACGTCTGGAAGTGGAACCCTGCATTGGTGACGCTGATCAGCCTGACGTTCCTGGTGGTCGACATGTCGTTCTTCGCGGCCAACCTGCTCAAGATCGCCGAGGGCGGCTGGTTCCCGCTGCTGATGGGCGGTAGCGCGTTCTTCCTGTTGATGACCTGGCACAGTGGCCGGAAGCTGCTGCGCGCGCGTAGCCTGGAGGATGGCATTCCGCTGGAGCCGTTTATCGCCGGCCTGCTGGCGCACCCGCCGCATCGCGTGGAAGGTACGGCCGTGTTCCTGACCGGCAACACCGAATCGGTGCCGGTGTCGCTGCTGCACAACCTCAAGCACAACCGCGTGCTGCACGAGCGGGTGGTTTTCCTGCAGTTCGTGACGCGTGACATTCCGTACGTGGACGACGACGAGCGCCTGAGCTGCAAGGATCTGGGGGGAGGCGTCTACATCCTCAAGTCCGAATATGGCTTCAAGGAAACGCCTGATGTGCAGCGGGTTCTGGATCTGGCCCAGCGCAAGCTCGGCATGCAATTCGAGCTGATGGAAACCTCATTCTTCATCGCGCGTGAATCGGTGATTCCGTCGAAGCTGCCGGGTATGTCGATGTGGCGCGAAAGCCTGTTCGCGTGGATGCATCAGAACGGCGCCAAACCGTCGGACTTCTTCTCGATTCCGGCCAACCGCGTGGTGGAGCTTGGGACGAAGGTAGAAATCTGATTCCCGAGGTCCAGATGTGACAACGCCCCGCAATTGCGGGGCGTTTTGTTTTTTCCTCCTCTCCCGCGAGCGGGAGAGGAGAACTGCCGGACTTAGCGCTTCAGCTTGGCGAATGCCGCTGCCATCGCGCCTTGCTGCACCGCTTCACGACGGTTGCCGCCGTTGGAACCCTTGCCACTGCCGTTACGCTGGCCACCGCGATCATTCGAACGATCGGCGCCGCCTGCACGTGCCGTAGCCTGGCCCGGCTCGTCATCGAGGCGCATCGTCAAGCCGATGCGATTGCGCTTGACGTCCACTTCCATCACCTTGACCTTGACGATCTGGCCGGCCTTGACCACCTCGTGTGCATCCTTGACGAACTTCGTCGAAAGTGCCGAGATATGGACCAGGCCGTCCTGATGCACGCCGATGTCGACGAACGCGCCGAAGGCCGCCACATTCGTCACCACGCCTTCAAGCACCATGCCGGGCTGCAGATCCTTGACGTCCTCCACGCCATCCTGGAACGTCGCGGTCTTGAACTCGGGGCGCGGGTCGCGGCCCGGCTTTTCGAGTTCGGACAGGATGTCGCGCACGGTCGGCAGGCCGAACGTGTCATCGGCAAACTGCTGGGCCGACAGGCCGCGCAGGGCGTCGCGGTTGCCCATCACATCGGGCAGCCCCTTCTTGATGTGATCCAGGATGCGCTGCACCACCGGATAGGCTTCCGGGTGCACCGACGAGCGGTCGAGCGGGTTGTCCCCGTCGTTGACGCGCAGGAAGCCGGCGGCCTGTTCGAACGTCTTGTCGCCCAGGCGCGGCACCTTCTTCAGCGCATCGCGATTCGAGAACGCGCCATTGGCGTCGCGGTATTCGACGATATTGCGCGCCAGTACCGAGTTCAGGCCCGAGACACGTGCCAGCAGCGGGGCGGAGGCCGTGTTGACGTCCACACCCACCGCATTTACGCAGTCTTCCACCACGGCGTCCAGCGCACGCGCGAGTTCGCGCTGGTTCACATCATGCTGATACTGGCCCACGCCGATCGATTTCGGGTCGATCTTGACCAGTTCGGCGAGCGGGTCCTGCAGCCGGCGGGCGATCGACACCGCGCCGCGCAGCGACACGTCGAGTTCCGGAAACTCCTTGGCCGCCAGTTCCGAGGCCGAGTAGACCGATGCGCCAGCCTCGCTGACCACGATCTTGGTGAGCTTCAGCTCGGGCGCGCCCTTCATCAGGTCCTGCACCAGCTTGTCCGTTTCGCGGCTGGCCGTGCCGTTGCCGATCGAGCACAGCGCGACGTTGTGTTGCTTGGCCAGACGTGCCAGCGTGGCCAGCGAACCGTTCCAGTCGCGGCGCGGCTCGTGCGGGTAGATCGTTGCCGTTTCCAGCAGCTTGCCCGTGGTGTCCACCACGGCGATCTTGCAGCCCGTGCGGATGCCCGGGTCGACACCCATCACCGATTTCGGGCCGGCCGGCGCGGCCAGCAGCAGCTCGTGCAGGTTGCGGCCGAACACCTTGATGGCCTCGCCCTCGGCGGTCTCGCGCAGTTGCGTGAGCAGTTCGGTTTCCAGATGCGGCTGCACCTTGACGCGCCAGCTCCAGCGGCAGACGTCGGCCAGCCACTTGTCGGCGGGGCGATTCTGGTTCTGGATGCCGACGTGGCGCGCGATCATGCCTTCGCACGGATGCGGCACCATCGCGTCCTGTTCCTCCCCAAGGCCCAGCTTGACCATCAGCACGCCCGCGTTGCGGCCGCGGAACAGCGCCAGCGCGCGGTGCGACGGCACGGTGCGGATCGTCTCGCTGTACTGGTAGTAGTCGCGGAATTTCTCTTCCTCGGCGGTTTCCTTGCCCTCCACGACGGAGGACGTCACCACGCCGTTGCTCCAGAGATGCTCGCGCAGCTTGCCGAGCAGTTCCGCCGTTTCGCCGAACTGCTCCGACAGAATGTCGCGCGCGCCGTCCAGCGCGGCCTTGACGTCGGGCACGCCGCCGTCGGCGGTGGGGTTGCCGTTGACGTACTTGGCGGCCTCGGCTTGGGGATCGAGCGTCGGGTCGGCCAGCAGTGCCTGCGCAAGTGGTTCCAGGCCGCATTCACGGGCGATCTGGGCGCGCGTGCGACGGCGCGGCTTGTAGGGCAGGTACAGGTCTTCCAGCGTCTGCTTGGTCTCGGCCGCTTCAATGGCCGCGCGCAGTTCGTCGGTGAGCTTGCCCTGTTCCTCGATCGACGCCAGGATCGTGGCGCGACGATCTTCCATGTCGCGCAGGTAAAGCAGGCGCTCCTCAAGCGTGCGAAGCTGCGTGTCGTCCAGGTTGCCCGTGACTTCCTTGCGATAGCGGGCGATGAATGGCACCGTGGCGCCTTCGTCCAGAAGGTTGACGGCAGCCGCTACCTGGCGGGGTTGCACGGACAGTTCGGCCGCGATCAGCGACACAATCTTTTGCAGAACGGAAGCAGGCAGATTGGACATCGAGAATACGTGTCAGTCGAAAGCGGGGCATTGTGCCACAAGCGCGATGCGCGCCTGGTGACGGGGAGACACCTTTTGTGCCCGCTGTTTTCCGACGTGGTGGCGCATCCACGGGCAGGCACAAGTTGCAACGTTCGCCCAGGGGTCCGAAGTGGCCCCGGATGTTAGAATTCCGCCATGATCGTCAAGCCCCATCCGGCCACCATGGCTGCCCCGGTTTCCCAAGTGCCCACAGTGTCTTCCACGGCTCTCACCATCGCGCTCGCGGCGCTACTGCTGGCTGCGCCGTTTCGGCCCGCCATGGCGCAGGCGTCCACGCCGGCTGCAGCGGCTGTGCCGCCGGCCCCAGGCGTCGCGCGCGATTTCGATGCCGAGCGCAAGGCGATCGACGACTCGCGGACCTGGACCAAATATCGCTACGCGGTGGCGGAACGTGCGTGCTACAGCAAGTTCCTGGTGAACAACTGCATCGACAAGGCCAAGGAAGTCCAACGCGGCGAGCTGCAGGTGCTGCGCGAGCGCGATCTGGAGGTGGGCGATGCCGAGCGTGCCTACCGGGCGACCCAGCGTGATCACGACCAGGCCCTGCGGCGTGCGGAGTACGAGGCCAGCCTGCCCAAGCGGGCCGCCGACGAACAGGCCAGCCGCGAAGCCTTCGAACGCAAGCAGCAGGACCAGGCGCTGCGTGATGCGCAGCACAATGCTGGCGCGCCGCAGCGGGCGGCCAATGCCGAGGCTTACCAGAAGAAGCAGGACGATTTCGCCACCAAGATGCAGGAGGCACAGCAGAAGGGTGCCGAGCAGGCCCGTCAGCACGAGGAGAACGCGAAGGCATACCAGCAAAAACAGGTCGATGCCGCGCAACGTCAGAAGGAACTGGAAGAACGCCGCGCCCGCGCCGCGGAAAAGCAGAATCAGGGGCAGTCGTCGAAGCCCAGCCCATTCGGATTCTGATCTGGCTCGAACAACACCCGGGCAATGGCCGCAAGGCAGGGCAGGGGAAGGCGCAACATGGACGAGAACCTCAATACGCTGGCGCGACAGATCATCGAACTGCAGATCGAGCATCGTGATCTGGATTTCATGATCGACCGCCTTGCGTCCGATCCGTCGCATGACGAATTGCAACTGCGCCGGCTCAAGAAGCGCCGGCTCAAGCTCAAGGACGCCATCACCCTGTTGCAAGTGCAGGTCGAGCCCGACGTACCCGCCTAGCATAGATATCCACCGGTCCCTCCGGCGCCATGACAAAAGCGTGCGCGACCAATCGCGCCACGCCTCAGGAAGTTCCAACTTGTCCGAACCGATCGAAGACACATCCTTATCCGACGGCCCCAATGTGGCCGGAGCCGCCGACATGCCGGAGTCGCTCGCGAACGCCGTTGCCGCGGCGGCAGCCGACCAGGCCGCGCTAAGGTCTTCGCAACTCGCTACGATCTTTGCCGAAACCGGCACGCTGGCCAGTGCGATCCCCGGCTACCGGCCGCGCGCGGCGCAGGAGAAGATGTCCGAGGCCGTGGCCAATGCGATCGCCGACAACGACACGGTGATCGTCGAGGCTGGCACGGGTACGGGCAAGACGTACGCCTATCTGGTGCCGGCCATGCTCTGGGGCGGGAAGGTCATCCTTTCGACCGGTACCAAGAACCTGCAGGACCAGCTTTACCTCCGCGACATTCCGACGGTACGCCATGCGCTGAACGTGCCGATCTCCGTCTCCCTGCTCAAGGGGCGGGCCAACTACGTTTGCCACTATCACCTGGAGCGGGCACAGGCCAACGGCCGGCTGGCGTCGAAGCAGGATGCGGCCTGGTTGCGCGAGATCAGCCGATTCGCCAAGACCACGACGTCCGGGGACAAGGCCGAGCTGGCCGAAGTACCCGAGAACGCGCCAGTGTGGCAGCTCGTGACGTCCACACGGGACAACTGCCTGGGCAGCGAATGTCCGAACTACAAGGAATGCTTCGTGATGCGCGCCCGCAAGGAGGCGCAGCAGGCCGACCTTGTGGTCGTCAACCATCACTTGTTCTTTGCCGACGTTGTGCTGCGCGATACCGGCATGGCCGAATTGCTGCCCGCCGCCAACACAGTGATCTTCGACGAAGCGCACCAGTTGCCCGAGACGGCGACGTTGTTCTTCGGCGAAACGTTGTCGACGAGCCAACTGCTCGAGCTGGCCCGTGATACCGTGGCCGAAGGGCTGTCGCACGCGCGCGATGCGGTGGACTGGGTCGCGCTTGGGGCACCGCTCGAACGGGCTGCCCGCGATCTGCGCCTGGCTTTCGGCAGGGAGAACGCCCGCCTTGCGCTGGGGCAGATCGACGCCGACCCGCGCATTCGCGAGCCGTTTCACGAAACGCTCGACGCGCTCGACACGGCGCTGTCCGACTTTGTCGAGGCACTGGAATCGCAGGCCGAGCGTGCCGAGGAGCTTGAACAGTGCCATCGCCGCGCGCTCGAACTCGCCCAGCGGCTGGCGGCATGGCGCGACGACCGGATTGCCGCATCCCCGGTGCCTGCGGCCGAGCCGGCCGACGATGCGGAAGGCGACCAGACTTCCCAGTCTGTCCAACCTGCCCAGCTTGGCCCCGAAACCGTACGCTGGGTGGAAGTGTTCTCGCACACGGTGCAGTTGCATCGGACGCCGTTGTCGATCGCGCCAATCTTCAGCCGGCAACGCGCAGGCCAACCACGCGCGTGGGTCTTCACCTCTGCCACGCTGTCCGTGAAGGGCAACTTCACCCATTACGCCGCGCAGCTTGGGCTGGATCGCGATCGGTCGTTGACACTGCCGAGCCCGTTTGACTATGCGAAACAGGGGCTGCTGTATGTGCCCCGGGATATGCCACCGCCGCAATCGCCTCAATTTACCGAGGCGGTGGTGGAGCGGGCGCTGCCGTTGATCGAGGCGGCAGGTGGTCGCACGTTCCTGCTTTGCACCACGTTGCGGGCGGTGCAGAAGGCGTCGGACATGCTCTATGACCTGTTCGCTGAGCGTGGTATCAACCTGCCGCTGCTCGTGCAGGGCCAGGCGAGCCGTACCGAATTGCTCGACCGCTTCCGCGAGCTTGGCAATGCCGTGCTGGTGGGCAGCCAGAGTTTCTGGGAAGGCGTTGATGTCCGTGGCGAGGCGCTGTCGCTGGTCATCATCGACAAGCTGCCGTTCGCACCGCCCGATGATCCAGTGCTGGCAGCGCGCATGGAAGTACTGCAGAAGAAGGGGCTCAGCCCGTTCGCGGTTCACCAGCTTCCGCATGCGGTGATCACGCTGAAGCAGGGTGCTGGCCGACTGATCCGGTCTGAGACCGATCGCGGCGTGCTGGCGATTTGCGATACCCGGCTCGTGGAAAAGCCGTATGGCCGGCAGATCTGGCAGAGTCTTCCGCCGTTCACGCGCACGCGAGAAGCCGACACCGTCATTCGGTTCCTGGAAGGGTTGGGGCGAGGTGAGGCACCGGCGTCCGAGTCCGACACGGATTCGGAGTAGCTGTCCCAGTTTGTACCAGGCAACCACGAGTTCGTAGCATCTGCCCGCCGGGGATGGTCTTCCCGCACCAGACTTACTCGATCGGCAGCGGCTACGAGATTCCGAGTGACCGCAGCCAGCGCATCCAAGCGGCTTGGTCGCCATGACGAGGCCTACGGCACGTACGATGGTTATCGTGCCGAGAAGGGGGCGTGTTCATGAGCCCAACGTCTGGCGTCAGGCCAAAAAAAACCGCACGGATCGCGTGCGGTTTTTTTGTTGCTTGCATCGAAATGTCCATTGCGGACAGGTTCGGCAACCTCAGAACACTTCCCACCAGGACTTGTCCTTGCGGCGCTGCCCATATTTGATGTAGTCGCTGTTCGGATAGTTGCGTTCCATCACGCGGGCGGCATCGTCGCGCAGATCCTTCATGCCCAGCGCATCATACGAGCGGACCATGATATACAGCGCTTCCTCGTTGGCCGGCGCGCCGTCGTAGTCCTTCAGCGCCTGCTGCGCGCGGTTGACCGCAGCCAGGTAGGCGCCGCGGCGATAGTAGTAACGCGCCGCGTGAACTTCGTGCTGGGCCAGCGAGTTGACGATGTACTGCATGCGCAGCGTGGCGTCGGGCGTGTACTTGCTGTCCGGGTAGCGGGTGATCAGGATCTGGAACGCGTCATAGGCTGCTCGCGCCGCCTTCGGATCACGTTCGCTCAGATCCTGGCCGGAGAACCGGCCCAGCCAGCCCAGGTTGTCGTTGAAGTTGATCAGCCCCTTGAGGTAGTAGGCGTAATCGATGTTCGGGTGGCTCGGGTGCAACTGGATGAAGCGGTCGACGGCAGCCAGCGCGGCAGCGGTCTCGCCATCCTTGTAGTTGGCGTAGGCCGTATCGATCTGCGCCTGCTGGGCGTAACGGCCAAATGGATAGCGGCCCTCGAGCTTCTCGTAGAGCTTGACGGCGCGCGTGTAGTCGCCGCCATCTAGAGCATCCTTGGCTTCAGAATATAATTTGTTCGCTGACCAGCCAGCCGTTTCGTCCGGCTGGTCGCCCAGCAGGCCGCACGCGGACAGCATGACGCAGCCGCCTGCAAGCAAAATCGCTCCAAATCTCGCGCGCCAATTAGCGCGTCTCATGCTCTGCAATTGCATGGGCAACCTGTTCCCGGATGAAAAATAGCGCCAAGCATTATAGCCGAAGCCCCAAGCCCGAAACCGGGCCGGAGCGCCACACCGAATCCACCGCCGTAGCGGACGTCGATACGGAGGAGTTTGGCGACCTCGGTGAGTTCAACGACGATGTGCCGGTCTCGCCGCCGGCCGCGTCGGATTTCGTGCCACTGTACATGGAAGTCGATAGCGCGTCTCACGGCGAGCGCCTCGACAAGCTGCTCGCGCGGCACTTCAGCGAGTTTTCGCGTAGCCGTATCCAGCAATGGATCGAGGATGGCGCCGTAAGGGTCGATGGCGAGCCAAGCCGTGCCAAGGCATCGGTCCAGATGGGCCAGAAGATCGAGGTCCAGCCGCAGGCCGCCCCGGAGTCCATGGCATTCACGGCGGAAGACGTGCCCCTCGACGTCGTGTACGAGGATGATGCCATGTTGGTCATCAACAAGCCTGCCGGACTGGTCGTCCACCCCGCCGCCGGCAACTGGAGCGGCACCGTGCTGAACGGGCTGCTGCATCGCGACCCGTCTGCGGCAAGGCTGCCCCGCGCGGGGATTGTCCACCGGCTGGACAAGGAAACCTCCGGCCTGATGGTGGTGGCACGGACGCTGGTCGCCCAGACGGATCTGGTGCGACAGCTCGCCGCGCGCACGGTCAAGCGGACCTATCTCGCGCTGGTCTGGGGCGAGACCCCCGATGACGGCACGATCGATGCACCGATCGGCCGGGACCCTCGCGAGCGCACGCGCATGGCGATCGTGCATACGAACAGCGGCAAACCGTCGCGCACGCACTTCGAGACCCTTGGCACGGTGCCGCTGGGCCGGGGTAAGGTGTCGATGGTGATGTGCCAGCTCGAGACCGGTCGGACGCACCAGATCCGCGTGCATTTCGAGTCGATCGGCCATCCGCTGGTGGGCGATCCCGTCTATCACAAGGCCACGCAACGCGGGCAGCGCCCCGCGATCCGTGTGCCGCTGCCTGTCCCGTTCACGCGCCAGGCGCTCCATGCCTACCGGCTGGGGCTCGTGCATCCGGTCACCGGCCGCAAGATGTCGTGGGAAGCCGAGCCGCCCGAAGACCTCCAGGCCTTGATCGATGCCCTCGACTTCGAGGGGCATGCGCAGGACGATGAAGAGGAAGACGACTGGTACGAAGGGGACGACGATGACCAAGGCGACCACGACGACCATGACGACGAATGATCGCCCGGCCTGGATCGTGCCCGACTGGCCCGCGCCGGCGTGGGTGCGCGCATTGTCGACCACGCGCCATGGTGGTGTCAGTGCAAGCCCCTACGGCCTGGCCGATGGATCGACCGGTGGCCTGAATCTCGGCACGCATGTCGGTGATGACCCGGCCGCCGTGTCCGAGAATCGGCAGCGCTTGGCGGAACATCTGCCGGCTATGCCGCGCTGGCTCGACCAGGTGCATGGCTGTGGCGTGGTCACGGCCGACGGCGTCACGGATGGTGTGCCGCAGGCGGACGCGAGCATCGCCACCGAGTCAGGCCACGTCTGCGCGATCATGACGGCCGATTGCCTGCCAGTGCTGCTCTGCGATGCGGCGGGCACGGTCGTTGGCGCGGCACATGCGGGCTGGAGAGGGCTCTGTGATGGGGTCATCGAGGCCACGCTGGCACGCATGGCAGCGCGTGCCGGCCCCGATCCAACCTGGCTTGCATGGCTTGGTCCGGCCATCGGGCCGACGGCATTCGAGGTAGGTGCCGAGGTCCGTGCCGCCTTCATCGAGCGCGCGCGCGACGACGAGCGGGCAGGGGTCGAGGCAGCGTTTCTCCCGGGCGCGCCGGGCAAGTACTGGGCCGATATTTATGCGTTGGCCCGCATCCGGTTGGCACGCGCGGGTTGCGTGCGGGCTTACGGCGGGGATGCCTGTACCGTTACCGACGCCGATCGCTTTTTCTCCTACCGCAGGGACCGCACGACTGGCCGCATGGCCACGCTCGTCTGGCTGGAACGCTGACAGCCGCCGCCGGCCGTGGCACCGTCTATTGGCCGGCTTTCGACTCGGATTCCGCCGTCTTTGCCGCGGCGGCTTCGCCGGCTTCACGCGCTTTTCGCCGCCTGCGCCGGCCCGGCGTCCCCATGATGTACATCACGATCGCGACCGGAGCCAGTCCGTAAAACAGAAAGGTGGCCACGCCAGCCACCGCGTTGGTCTCGGTAATCGACATCATCAGGACGACGTAGAGCCAGCCAATTGCCACGATATACATCAGACTTTCATCTCTTTCGTGTATGAGTTCATGCTGCCTGGCACGCCGCGCCAGGCCTACCGTCCGGTAGGTCGGGATTTGGCGGCCAGGGAGTTACCTGTCGTGCGGATTTCCGCATTGACAGCGTCTACATTGCGAGGCAACAATGCCTTTAAATGTATCGAAACCGAGGAATTACTCTAGGGTTTCGCCGGCTAGCATAGCGTATGACGCAGGGCATCCGAGGTCGTTCTGCAGCAGTGTCAGACGCAACCCGGATCAGGGGCGGGTCGGGAGACAGTCACCCCGAGCCCGTCAACCAATACGACGGCAGAGAGACGAATACATTATGGCGACCGGCAAAGGTGCGGCAGCTTCCGCTAAGGAAGGCAAGTCCCAACCGTTTCAGTTCGTGCCGGGGCCATTTGATCCAGCCACCTGGCTGGAGTGGTCCCGTCAATGGGTACCCGAGGCCAACGGCGATATGCCGTCAGGTTTCCCGGCCGGTATGGCCGGCGCGTTTCCGGGTGGATTCCCGGGCGGCGAGGCATTCGTCCAGGCCTTCCAGAACGCTTTCCAGGGTGCCACCGCGCAGGGTGCGAACGGCATGAATGGCGCCGGCGGCGTGAAGATCGCGCCCGCGCAGCTTGCTCGTATCCAGGAACGCTTTTTCAGGGATTTCGCCGAACTCTGGCGAGAAATGGGCGAGGGCGCCGTGGCAGCCAGCGCGCCTGCGCCCAACGGCGCGGCCAATGCCGATTCAGCCAGCCAGCGCTTGTCCGACAAGCGTTTCGCCAGCCCGGCATGGCGCAACAATGCCCCGTATCGCTATACCGCAGCCTTTTACCTGCTGACGGCCCGCGCCATGACCGAACTGGCCGAGGCGGTCGAGGCCGATCCCAAGGTTCGTCAGCGCATCCGCTTCGCGGTATCGCAATGGGTGGATGCCATGTCGCCGGCCAACTTCCTGGCGACGAACCCCGACGCGCAACAGCGCCTGATCGAATCCGGTGGTGAGTCACTGCGCAAGGGCGTGCGCAATATGCTGGAGGATCTGGCCAGGGGCAAGATCTCGCAGACCGATGAAACAGCGTTCGAGGTCGGCCGCAATATGGCTGTGACCGAAGGCGCTGTGGTCTACGAGAACGAGTATTTCCAGCTTCTGCAGTACAAGCCTCTGACCGACAAGGTCTACGAGCGGCCGCTGCTGATGGTGCCGCCGTGCATCAACAAGTTCTACATTCTGGACCTGCAACCCGAGAGCTCGCTTGTGCGTCATGCGGTGGAGCAGGGGAATACCGTCTTCCTGGTGTCGTGGCGCAACCCCGATGCATCGATGGCCGAGCGCACCTGGGATGAGTACATCGAGCACGCGGCGATCCGCGCGATCGAAGTGACGCGCGATATCAGCGGACAGGACAAGATCAACGTGCTGGGCTTCTGCGTCGGCGGCACGATCGTCTCGACGGCGCTTTCGGTGCTGGCCGCGCGTGGCGAGCGTCCCGCAGCCAGCCTGACATTGCTGACCACGCTGCTGGATTTCGCCGATACGGGCATCCTCGATGTCTTCGTCGACGAAGCGCACGTGCAACTGCGCGAGGCCACGCTGGGTGGGGCCGGCGGCGCGCCGTGCGGGCTGCTGCGCGGCGTGGAACTTGCCAATACGTTCTCGTTCCTTCGTCCGAACGACCTGGTCTGGAACTACGTGGTCGACAACTATCTCAAGGGCAACACGCCGGTTCCGTTCGACCTGTTGTTCTGGAATGGCGACGCCACCAATCTCCCGGGCCCGTGGTACTGCTGGTACCTGAGGCATACGTATCTGCAGGACGAGTTGAAGGTGCCGGGCAAGCTCACGGTCTGCAACGCGCCGGTGGACTTCGGGGCGATCGACGTGCCAACGTACATCTACGGGTCGCGCGAAGACCACATCGTGCCCTGGGCCGCGGCCTACGCTTCCACGGCGCTGCTGCGGAACAAGTTGCGTTTCGTGCTGGGTGCCTCTGGCCATATCGCGGGCGTCATCAACCCGCCGGCCAAGAAGAAGCGCAGTCATTGGACCAATGACAAATTGTCGGAATCGGCCCATGATTGGCTGGCCGGCGCGCAGGAGCATCCGGGAAGCTGGTGGCCGGACTGGGTGACATGGCTGGGCAAGCAGGCGGGTCAGAAGCGTGCCGCGCCAGCCGATTACGGCAATGACCACTACCGGGCGATTGAACCCGCGCCAGGGCGCTACGTCAAACAGCGCGCCTGAGCTTCATAAGGGCCGGCCCGCGACGCCGGCCCGGATTTCGAACCGTTCCGCATTCGTTTTCTCGAAAGGACATCAAATGACCGATATCGTCATCGTTTCCGCAGCCCGTACCGCAGTTGGCAAGTTCGGCGGTTCGCTCGCGAAGATCCCCGCGCCGGAGTTGGGCGCCATCGTGATCAAGGCCGCGCTGGAACGCGCCGGCGTGAAGCCGGACCAGGTGAGCGAAGTGATCATGGGCCAGGTGCTGACGGCCGCCTCGGGCCAGAACCCGGCACGCCAGGCTTCGCGCAAGGCGGGCCTGCCAGACATGGTGCCGGCCATGACCATCAACAAGGTGTGCGGTTCGGGCCTGAAGGCCGTGATGCTGGCCGCCAACGCGATTGTGGCTGGCGAGGCCGAGATCGTCGTGGCCGGCGGCATGGAGAACATGAGCGCCGCGCCGCACGTGCTGCCGGGTTCGCGCGATGGCTTCCGCATGGGCGACACCAAGCTGGTCGATTCGATGATCGTTGACGGCCTGTGGGATGTGTACAACCAGTACCACATGGGTATCACGGCCGAGAACGTGGCCAAGGAATACGGCATCACCCGCCAGGCCCAGGACGAGTTCGCCGTGGGCTCCCAGAACAAAGCCGAAGCTGCCCAGAAGGCCGGCAAGTTCGACGAGGAAATCGTTCCGGTCCTGATTCCGCAACGCAAGGGCGATCCGGTTGCGTTCAAGACCGACGAGTACGTGCGTCAGGGCGCCACGCTGGAAAGCATGGCTAGCCTGAAACCGGCCTTCGACAAGAGCGGCACGGTGACGGCCGCAAACGCATCGGGCCTGAATGATGGCGCCGCCGCTGTGGTCGTGATGTCGGCCGCCAAGGCGCGCGAACTGGGCCTGACCCCGCTGGCGACCATCAAGGCGTACGCCAACGCCGGCGTGGACCCGGCCGTGATGGGCATGGGCCCGGTGCCTGCCAGCAAGCGCTGCCTGTCGCGTGCCGGCTGGGAGGTCAAGGACCTGGACCTGATGGAAATCAACGAGGCCTTTGCCGCTCAGGCACTGGCCGTGCATCAGCAAATGGGCTGGGATCAGTCGAAGATCAACGTGAACGGCGGCGCGATCGCCATCGGCCATCCGATCGGCGCGTCAGGCTGCCGCATCCTGGTCACGCTGCTGCACGAAATGAAGCGCCGCGATGCCAAGAAGGGCCTGGCCTCGCTGTGCATCGGTGGTGGGATGGGCGTGGCGCTCGCAGTCGAGCGGAATTAAGCATCGCAATTGCATTGAGGGGTGTGCCGGCCGTGTGCGTCCAGGACGGATGCGGCCGGCGTGAATAAGAAAGACCAAAGCTTCGACACGATCGGGCGAGCCAACTAGGAGTGGATATGACTCAGCGCATTGCATATGTGACCGGCGGCATGGGCGGCATCGGGACCGCGATTTGCCAGCGACTGGCGCGGGATGGTTACAAGGTGGTGGCGGGCTGCGGCCCGAATTCGCCACGTCGTGAGAAGTGGCTCGAACAGCAACGCGCGCTCGGGTTTGAATTCGTGGCGTCCGAAGGCAACGTCGCCGACTGGGACTCCACCAAGGCAGCCTTCGATAAGGTCAAGTCCGAAGTGGGCGAGGTCGATGTGCTGATCAACAACGCCGGCATCACGCGAGACGTAGTGTTCCGCAAGATGACCCGCGCGGACTGGGATGCGGTGATCGACACGAATCTGACGTCGCTGTTCAACGTGACCAAGCAGGTCATCGACGGCATGGCTGACCGCGGCTGGGGTCGAATCGTCAATATTTCGTCGGTGAACGGCCAGAAGGGTCAGTTCGGTCAGACCAACTACTCGACCGCCAAGGCAGGCCTGCACGGCTTCACGATGGCGCTGGCGCAGGAAGTGGCCACCAAGGGCGTGACCGTGAACACGGTGTCGCCGGGCTACATCGCCACGGACATGGTCAAATCGATTCGCCAGGATGTGCTCGACAAGATCGTCGGCACGATTCCGGTCAAGCGTCTGGGCACGCCCGAAGAAATCGCCTCGATCTGCGCTTGGCTGTCGTCGGACGAGTCGGGTTTCTCCACCGGTGCCGACTTCTCGCTGAATGGCGGCCTGCACATGGGCTGACCGGCGCGCGCGCCGGATGTCGCCGTTGATGCGGCGCATCCAGCGCAGTGCACAAGCATGACCCGGCCGGGCTCCGGCTGGCGTTTCTGGCGGGCGATGCCGCGCATTCGTGCGCGTTCATTGCCCGTTTGTCATCTTTCCACGCTGTTTTGCTGCGGGTTTTCCTTAAACCTTGCCGTCTTTTCTTAGTGCCTTGTTGAGCATAGAATCAGGGCAATAGCGCAACCGGCACCACTGTGGAGCCTTTCGGCTGTGTCCGGTCCGGTTGTTCTTGCGCACTGCATCGCACGCGGTGCAGCAGTACCGAGCGATGGCGCAGCAGCGATGCCGGACAACGGCATCAGCGACGACACAAGGATAGAGCACCGATGGCCACGAGCAAAAAAGGCGCAGAGCGACTGATCAAGAAGTATCCCAATCGCCGGCTCTACGACACGCAGACCAGTACCTACATCACGCTCGCGGATGTGAAACAACTGGTCATGGACAGCGAGGAGTTCAAGGTCGTCGACGCCAAGTCGGGCGAAGAACTCACGCGCAGCATCCTGCTGCAAATCATCCTGGAAGAGGAAACCGGCGGCGTGCCAATGTTCTCGAGCGCGATGCTCTCGCAGATCATCCGCTTCTACGGCCATGCGATGCAGGGCATGATGGGCACCTACCTGGAAAAGAATATCCAGGCCTTCATCGATATCCAGAGCAAGCTGGCCGAGAATTCCAAGGGTCTTTACTCGGGTGAGCCATTCAGCCCGGACATGTGGTCGCAGTTCATGAACCTGCAGGGGCCGATGATGCAGGGCATGATGAGCAACTACATCGAACAGAGCAAAAACCTGTTTGTGCAGATGCAGGAGCAGATGCAGAACCAGGCCAAGTCGATGTTCGGCACGTTCCCGTTCAACCAGCCGGACAAGAAGTAAGCAGGTTCTGTTTTCGCCGCGCAACAGCCGTGCAGTGGTGTCACCACCACGGACTGTTGTGAAAGCGTGGCAAATTCCCATATCCGTGCGTCATTCTCTTTGACGCGTCGAATCGGGCGAGAGGGCATGGTCCAATTGGCCATGCCCTGTTTGTTCAGGGGTCCTGTTCAGACATCATCTCCTCGTCGCCCGATGGAAATCGACAAATTTCAACCGTTCGTACTCGACCTCTACACCCAGCTCGGCCAGGTACAGCGCGACATTGGTTCGCTCACGGCCGGCCAGCAGGCCATGACGGAACAGCTTCGGCAACAAGAAAGCCAGATGCGGGAGTCCGAGTCGCGGATCATTCATGCGATGGACCAGTTCGAGGCTCGTCTCACTGCAAGGGTCGATAAAGTGGAGTCAGATCTATCCGGGCGCATCCAGTCGACCGAGGACAAGCTCTCCGTTATGAAAGTCCGCGTCAACCGGGTGTTCTGGGCAACCGGTGGCGGCGGGGTCGTGTTGGGCCTGGCGCTCGGCTGGAGGCCGATTCTTGCCCGGGCCGCCAGTCTTCTTGGAACGTGATGCGCCCCGGGCACAGAACGAAGCCCGCCAAGGGCAGGCGCGCCAATATCGCTTGCTCAGGGTAAAATCACGGCCTTTCATGGCAATGACGGCGCCCGGCAGGCACGCCGGATGCCCTTGGCCCAGAGCGGCGCGCCACCGGGGACGGTCGGATGCGCCCCGAATCCCCCCTATTTGCGGTGCCCCATGTCGTCTGATACCAACTTGTCCAATCCGCCCAAAGTCGGCTTTGTTTCACTCGGCTGCCCCAAGGCCCTAGTGGACTCCGAGCAGATCATTACCCAGCTCCGTGCCGAGGGATACTCGATCAGCGGCACCTATGACGGCGCCGACCTTGTGGTCGTCAATACGTGCGGCTTCATTGACGAGGCTGTGCAGGAGAGCCTGGACGCGATCGGCGAGGCGCTGACGGAGAACGGCAAGGTGATCGTGACCGGCTGCCTGGGTGCCAAGAAGGATGCCGCCGGGCACGACATCGTGAGTGCCGTGCATCCGAAGGTGTTGGCTGTGACCGGCCCGCACGCGCTGGGCGAGGTGATGCAGGCGGTGCATACGCACCTGCCGAAGCCGCATGACCCGTTCACTGACCTGGTGCCGGCGGCCGGTATCAAGCTGACGCCGAAGCACTATGCCTACCTGAAGATTTCGGAAGGCTGTAACCATCGCTGCTCGTTCTGCATCATCCCGTCGATGCGTGGCGACCTCGTCTCGCGCCCCGTGGCTGAAGTCATGCTCGAGGCCGAAAACCTGTTCAAGGCGGGCGTCAAGGAACTGCTGGTCATCTCGCAGGACACCAGCGCTTATGGCGTGGACGTCAAATATCGCACCGGTTTCTGGAATGGGCGCCCGCTCAAGACGCGCATGACGGAACTGGTGGCCGCGCTCGGCGAGCTGGCGAGCCAGTATGGTGCATGGGTTCGCCTGCACTACGTCTACCCGTATCCGCACGTCGACGAGATCATCCCGCTGATGAACCAGGGCAACGTGCTGCCTTACCTCGATGTGCCGCTGCAGCATGCGCATCCGGATGTGCTCAAGCGCATGAAGCGCCCGGCGAATGCCGAGAAGACACTCGACCGCATCCGCGCGTGGCGCGAAGTCTGCCCGGACCTGACGATTCGTAGCACGTTCATCGCCGGTTTCCCCGGTGAGACCGAGGAAGAATTCCAGACGCTGCTCGATTTCATCGCCGAAGCCGAGCTTGACCGGGTGGGCTGCTTTGCCTATTCCCCGGTGGAAGGCGCCACGGCCAACGACCTGCCCGGTGCGTTGCCGGACGAAGTGCGCGAAGAGCGACGTGCCCGCTTTATGGAAGTAGCCGAGGAGGTCTCCGCCCGCCGTCTTCAGCGCAAGGTCGGCCAGACGCTGCGCGTGCTGGTGGACGAGGTCAATCAGGACGGTGGTATCGGCCGGTCGTCGGCGGATGCGCCGGAAATCGATGGTCTCGTCTATATCGATCCGGCGGCCAAGGCTTCACAGCGCTACAAGACGGGCGACTTCGTCAATGTGAAGATTACCGGCGCCGACGGTCACGATCTTTGGGGTGAAGTGGCGTAAGCCGTACTTGTGCATACAATTAGGTAAAAGTACGGTCGTTCGTTTTCCCGGGGTCGGGTCTATACTGTGCGGCGCAACATGAACGCATGGAGACAAGACATGGCACGTGAAGTGGTGGTTGTCAGCGGTGTGCGCACCGCAATCGGTACCTTCGGCGGCAGCCTGAAGGATCAGGCCCCGACGGATATGGGCGCTCTGGTCGTGCGCGAAGCACTGGCCCGCGCCGGTGTTTCGGGCGATGACGTGGGTCATGTGGTGTTCGGCAACGTGATCCAGACTGAGCCGAAGGACATGTATCTTGGCCGCGTGGCGGCTGTGAATGGTGGTGTGTCGATCAACGCGCCGGCACTGACCGTCAATCGCCTGTGCGGCTCCGGCCTGCAGGCAATCGTCAGCGCAGCCCAGACGATTCTGCTGGGCGATGCCGACGTGGCAATCGGCGGCGGCGCGGAAAGCATGAGCCGCGCGCCGTACCTGGCGCCGATGGCCCGCTGGGGTGCGCGCATGGGTGATGCCAAGCTGGTCGACATGATGCTTGGTGCACTGCACGATCCGTTCCACGCGATCCACATGGGCGTGACGGCGGAAAACGTCGCCAAGGAATATGACATTTCGCGCCAGCAGCAGGACGAAGCCGCGCTCGAATCGCATCGTCGTGCTTCCGCCGCCATCAAGGCAGGCTATTTCAAGGATCAGATCGTTCCGGTTACGCTGAAATCGCGCAAGGGCGACGTGGTGTTCGATACCGACGAGCACGTGCGTCACGATGCGACGATGGACGACATGACCAAGCTCAAGCCGGTGTTCGCCAAGGAGAATGGCACGGTCACGGCCGGTAACGCCTCGGGCCTGAACGACGCCGCCGCCGCCGTGGTGCTGATGGAGCGTGCCGAGGCCAAGCGCCGCGGCCTGAAGCCGCTGGCTCGCCTGGTGTCCTACGGCCACGCCGGTGTCGATCCCAAAACGATGGGTATCGGTCCGGTGCCGGCTACGAAGATCGCGCTGGAACGTGCCGGCCTGACGGTCAAGGATCTCGATGTGATCGAGGCCAACGAGGCATTCGCGGCGCAGGCCTGCGCGGTGACCAAGGCTTTGGGTCTCGACCCGGCGAAGGTCAACCCCAATGGCTCCGGTATCTCGCTTGGCCACCCGATCGGCGCCACGGGTGCGCTCATCACGGTCAAGGCGCTGTACGAGCTGCAGCGTGTACAGGGTCGCTACGCGCTGGTGACGATGTGCATCGGTGGTGGCCAGGGCATTGCCGCGATCTTCGAGCGCGTTTAAAGTCGCGGGCAGTCAATCTGCCCGAGGAAGTCCGTCTTGTCCCGTCCCGTTCTGCTTTGCCTGTTGGCCGTCGCGATGCTGTCTCTCCCAATTGCAGCGCGCGCGGCCGACGGAGCCGTTGTATCGACGGGGCAGGCGGTGGACGGGCAGGGCGGTGGGCTCGGTATCAATGACGCCATTCGTGCCGGTGAGGCCAAGCGGGGCACCTCGCTGTCCACCGGCTCGGCGGGCCCATTGTCACCGCGCCCCGAGTACGCGAAGTATCCGGTCTATACCGGCACGCTCGGCGACAAGCCGGTGCGATTGCGGGTGGCCCCGAAGACCGATACACGGGACAGCCTCCAAGGCGAGTATTCGATCGGGGATGGCAAGAGCGTGCGGCTGCTCTCCGGCGAATGGGAGGACGGCAGCTTCCTGATGGAAGAGTCGGACGACGGCACGCGCGTATCCGGCAATTGGGAAGGGCAGATCGACCAGCAGGGCGTGGTGCGAGGTACCTGGACCGATGCGCTCAACCCCGCGATCATCCTGCCGTTTGTTATCCGGCCGCTTGGCGGCTTCCTGGTGATCCCACCATTCGATAACCGCCAGGGCAGCGGCGCGACGTACGCCCCACCTTCGCCCAAGTCATCAATCTCGACTGAGAAGCCGCGCTGAATCCCCATCGGGCTCGGCTAGTCCGTCCGTCCTGACCTGACGTGTTTTCGCCGGCCTCGCACGTGGCCTGACTGGCATTTGCTGGTAAGCTCGAACGCCTGATTCGACTCCTCCAGGGAAATCGCCGTGTCCGCTTCCGACTCGTCCCGTTACATCAAGACCATTGCCGTCCAGCCAGAACTGGACATCGCGCCGGGCTTCGATTCGTTCTCCACGCCGACCTACCGCGGCTCCACTGTCGTCTTCCGCAACCTTGCCGAACTGCGCGCCTATGGCGACCGCAGCAAGACCTACTGGCGCTATGGCCTGCACGCCACGCCGACCAGCGAGGCGCTTTGCCAGCAACTGGCGCAGATCGAAGGTGGCCGTCACACGCTGCTGTTCCCGTCGGGCCTGGGCGCCATTTCGCTGGTCTATTTCGGCCTGCTGCGTATCGGTGACGATGTCCTCGTCCCAGAAAACGTCTACGGACCCAATCGCGATCATGGCGACTGGATGGCGCGGGAGTTCGGTATTACCGTGCGCCCGTATCATCCGTCGGTCGGCGCTGGAATCGCCTCGATGATCCAGCCGAACACGCGTCTGATCTGGATGGAATCGCCGGGCTCGGTCACGATGGAAGTGCCTGACACCGAGGCGATCGTGGCCGCCGCGAAGGCACGTGGTGTGCTGACCGCGATCGACAACACCTGGTCTGCCGGCGTCTACTATCGGCCGTTCGAGAAGGGCATCGATATCTCCGTGCAGGCGCTGACCAAGTACCAATCCGGTGGCAGCGATGTATTGATGGGCGCCGTGATCACGCGGGATGACCATCTCCACGACCGCCTCAAGCGCACCCGCATGCTGATGGGCTGGGGTGTCTCCGCCGACGATTGCTACCTGGTCCTGCGTGGGTTGGCGAGCATGCCGGTGCGCCTGGCCGCTCACGACCGCGCAGCGCGCGAGGTGGCCGAATGGCTGACGAAACGTCCGGAGGTCGCGCGTGTGCTGCATCCGGCATTGCCCGATTGCCCCGGCCATGCCGAATGGCTGCGGGATTTCAGCGGGGCGAGTGGTCTGTTCTCGATCATTCTGCACAGCCGCTATACGCGCGAGCAGGTCGATGCGTTCGTCGAGGCGCTAAAGCTGTTCGCGATTGGCTGGTCGTGGGGCGGTGCGCACAGTCTGGCTGTGCCCTATCACGTCGACACAATGCGCCCGGCTGGCACGTGGCCGCCCGCTGGATGGGAGAACGCCGGCGAACTGGTGCGGCTGTATATTGGTCTGGAAGACACCCGCGACCTGATCGCCGATCTGAAGCAGGCGCTGGAGTCTCAGCTGCGCTGACGAGCCAGAATGCGCCCGGACGCGCTAGACGCGTTCGAGCGCCGCGGGTTCTTCTGTCTGTTGGGTATTGGGTGATGCGCTACGCAGCGCCCATACCGATTCTGCCGGCCCGCCACGGGCGCGGCGTAGTGTGGCGCGGGCCAGCGCGACATATCCGGCGGCCAGCGCGATCGCGCCAATGTCGAAGCCCGCCACGGCCCAGCGGCCGTTGAGTGCCGCAACGATAAAGTGGTCGCCGGTCAGGATGGCATTCGACAGCGGCACGCTCAGCGTGGCGATCGCCGCAATCCACAGCAATTCCACGGCCGCGCGTGCGGGATGGCGAATCAGGGCCCAGCCCACGGATGCGATGAAGGCGGGCCAGAACACATGGCTGACGGCCTGATCCGGCCAAAGCAGCGCAGCCGGGAAGCACAGCGCAACGCCGATACAGGTGCCGATGCACACCCCAACCGTCGCCTGGGCGAGCAGTCGATGCACGCGAGGCTGTTCGGCCTGCCGCGTCTTGCGGCGTGTTTCGATCCACAGCAAATTGCCCGAGTAGAACAGGAACGCACCCGCCAGCCCCGCCAGCAGATAGACGATCCGCATGGCCAGGTCGCCATACGTGCCGTAGTGCAGCGCGAACATCGCGCTGTAGACCATGTGGTTCGTGTCGCGCGCGCCGGCGGTCTGGTTGGCGATCAGCTTGCCCGCCTCGGGCTCGGCTGCCGCGGCGTGAATGCCCACCGATCCGCCGTTGCCGAGCGTCCGGGTGCTGTCCCCGCGGACTTCGGCCAGCGCGTTCGCGTCACCGTAGTGCTGGAAGCGGATGGCTTCCGGCGTGAACCGATCGCCACCGTGTTCGCGGGCGATTGCCAGCAGTTGCGCCGCCTGCATCGTCGGGGAGGGGCGGCCTGCGGCGGTCACCTCGGGCGTGGCGCCTGTGACGCGTGGCACTACCTCCATCAGCTTGCCGTCGAACGTCAGCACGTTGAAGACCATCACCATGATCAGTGACAGGCAGAAGAATGCGCCGGTGATTGCGAATATCAGGTGGAACGGCAGGCTGAACAGGCCAAGCACATTGTGCGTGTCCATCCAGAAGCGCTTGAGGTTGCGTCCCGGGCGCACCGCGAAGAGGTCCTTCTTCAGGCGCGGTAGATGTAACAGCACGCCGGATACCAGCGCCAGGCCGTACAGGATCGAGATCACGCCCATGAAATACATGCCGTTCATGCCCAGGCCGAGCGAGTAATGCAGGGCGTTCAGGAATGCCGAGAGTTCGCCGGTTGCATGGTCGAGCGAGGTATCGTTCCGCGCGGCGGCATCGCCGTTCAGGCGCGTGCCGTTCATCGTCTGCCAGGCGCCGGACTTGTCCTGCCAGTATGCGTTGAAGTCCGGTTCCTCCTTGCTCGGCAGGCCAACGTAGACACTGTTGGCGGCATCAGGGTGCGCGGCGATGAGTTGCTGTACGAAGGCATCAACGGCAGGGCCGTCGACCTGGACCTCCGTGACGTGCCGGCCTTCCAGCCGGGCAGGGTTCTGCCACACGTGCAGTTCGTGGTGGAAGACCGTGATCGCCCCGGCGAAGAACGCTATGAACAGCGCCCAGCCTGCCATCAGGCCGACCCAGGTATGGAGCGTATTGAATACACGCAGGGTGTTGGGTTTCATGCGGATGTCCCGGAGAGTCTCAGGCGCCCGAAAGCGGGGAGGCAGGCGGCATGAGGTGCATCACCCGTACGCCCCAGAGTACGCCGTAGCAGATCAGGTTGGCGCCAAGCAGCCAGAGCCACGCCGAGCGGCTCGATGCGAACAGCAGGCTCAGGCAGATGATCGCCACCCAGAGCATGAAACCGAGCATGATGGCCACCACCACACCGCTTTCCCAGCCACCGGGCAGCCAGAGAATGCCAAGCGTGCACAGGGCGATTGCCAGCGGCAGGCCCAGCAGCGACCCTGCAAGCCATCGGGTTCCCATCATGGCGTGTTCCTTTCCGCGACGGTGAGGCGCGTGGCGGAGCGCCGCTTCTGCATCCACGTGCCAATGAAAGGCCAGATGGACAGGCAGCAAGTCATGGTGACCAATGTGCTGGCGATGGCTACCGGCCAGCCTTCCGGCACGCTCATTGTCCACGCGCTGGCGAGCGTCAGTCCCAGGCCGAGCCAGCAGGACAGGTGCGGGCGGATCGGCGCAGCGCGGGTGAGAGCCTGGTTGGGCGCGGCCAGATAGAGGCAGGCGGCGCCTGCCAAAGCGAGAAGTACGGCCAACGCCTGCATGAATTGAGCTTTTGCGGATCGACAGAGAACGAAATAATAATGATTCGTATTTAATTGATCAAGCGTGGCAATGCTTGGATGGGTTGGCGGGGTGGCTGAAGAGGCGCTCGACGCCAGCGATGCGGCGAGGCTTGGGGACGACAGGGAGTGGTGCAGCAGATGGTGTCCGGCACCAGCAGCCGGACACCGGAAGGCGGGGACTTAATGCGGGAACAGATTCAGCAGGCCGTCCAGGCCGACATGGTTGAACGCCACGCTGGCCTGCGCGCGCACCACGGGCTTGGCGCGGAATGCCACGGAAAGGCCGGCTACGGCCATCATCTTCAGGTCGTTCGAGCCGTCACCCATCACGATCGCCTGCGACGGATCGGCGCCGATCTGTTCGCACACCTCGCGCACCGTGCGCGCCTTGACGTCGGCGTTCACGATCTCGCCCACCACGTTGCCCGTCAGCTTGCCGTCGACGATCTCGAGCGTGTTGGCGCGGGTGAAGTCCAGCTTCAGGCGCGGCTTGAGCTTGTCGGTGAAGTGGACGAAGCCGCCGGAAACCAGCAGCGTGCGCAAGCCCAGCGCCTGGATGGTCTGCAGCATGTTCTCGGCGCCGGGCGACAGGCGCAGCCGTTCGTCGTACACGCGATCCAGCACGCTGGCGTCCAGGCCCTTGAGCAGCGCCACGCGGCGACGCAGGCTTTCGTTGAAATCGGTGATCTCACCGCGCATCGCGGCTTCGGTGATGGCCGACACCTCGGCCTTGAGGCCGCAGAAATCGGCGATCTCGTCGATGCACTCGATCGTGATCAGCGTCGAGTCCATGTCCATCGCCACCAGGCGGAAGTCCGACAGCTTGCGTCCACCCGGTACCACGGCCCAGTCGATGCCACGTGGCGCGCACGCCGCGTCGAGCGCTTCGCGCAGCGCGGGCGTCAGCGGCGCGCAATCGTCCGCGGTGGCCACGTTGTCGGCGCGGCGCTCGAAGGCGGAGGCGCCGGCAACGGTGCGCAGGGTGTCGAGGTCGGCATTGGCGAGCGGGGACAGGCTCTGGAGAATCAGCGGCATGGCGGGGGTAGGCAGGCGATGCGGGCGTCGCAGGGGTCGCGGGAGTTGAGAGGGCGAGCGGAAGCGCGCGGGAAAGGCGGTATTGTAACCAAGCCTTCCTTCCTGCTTCTGCCTTGCGCGGATATGTCGATATTGCCGTCCGATCTTATGCGGATTTCGTGCATGGATCGGCGAAACCATTCGTTCCGTTCAGATAGGCCCGTCGGTAGCCTTTCTCCCTGACACAAGCCCCGTGCTGCCGCGTGGGGCCCAAAACAGCAGGGCGCAAGATTGCCAACGCGCCACTTCACGACACCTGACGGGAGCAATACAGATGATTCGCAAACTGGCCATCGGCCTCGCCGTTCTTTCGGTACTCGGCGCCGCACAGACCGCCTCGGCCAACACCAACCTGCTCAATGTCTCGTACGACCCCACGCGGGAGCTCTACGTGGATGTGAACGCCGCGTTCGCCAAGGCCTACAAGGCGCAGTCCGGTGACGCCGTGACGATCCGCCAGTCGCATGGCGGCTCGGGCAAGCAGGCCCGCTCCGTGATTGATGGGCTGGATGCCGACGTGGTCACGCTGGCGCTCGGCTACGACATCGACGCCATTGCCGACAAGGGCCTGATCAAGCCCGACTGGCAGAAACGCCTGCCGCACAACGCATCGCCGTACACGTCGACGATCGTGTTCCTGGTGCGCAAGGGCAATCCGAAGCAGATCAAGGACTGGAACGACCTGATCAAGCCCGGCGTGCAGGTGATCACGCCGAACCCGAAGACGTCGGGCGGCGCGCGCTGGAATTACCTGGCCGCGTGGGGCTATGCGCTGCGCCAGCCGGGTGGCAATGAGGCCAAGGCCAAGGAATTCGTCGGCGCGCTGCTCAAGAACGTGCCGGTGCTCGATTCGGGCGCACGTGGCGCCACCACGACCTTCGTCGAACGCGGTCTCGGCGATGTGCTGATTGCCTGGGAAAACGAGGCGATCCTGGCCATCAAGGAACTGGGTCCGGACAAGTTCGACATCGTCGCACCATCGGTCTCGATCCTGGCCGAGCCGCCAGTGGCCGTGGTCGACAAGGTTGTCGACAAGAAGGGCACCCGCAAGGCCGCCGAAGCCTACCTGCAGTTCCTCTACACCGAGGAAGGTCAGGAAATCGCCGCCAAGAACTACTACCGTCCGATCTCGGAGAAGGTGGCCGCCAAGTACGCGGCGAATTTCCCGAAGGTGAAGCTGTTCACGATCGACGAAGTGTTTGGCGGCTGGGCCAAGGCTCAGAAAGCCCACTTTGCCGATGGCGGTTCATTCGACCAGGTCTATCAGCCTGGCAAGCGGTAACACGCGCGGCCGGGGCGGCCACGCTGCCCCGGCGTGCCAGTTGAAGGAGCCCGAAGATGTCCGCAGTTCTCAAGGTTTCATCCCGCATCGCCACGCGGCGATGTCCCGCCTGACCTGATTCCCGATCCACCCCGTCTGCCTTGCCGCTCGTGAAGCCGGCAGGGAGGGGTGTTGCCCGCCGATTCGGGCACAACGCCAGGACCCAAGAACTTCAGATCTCAGAACGCAAGGACACCCGTATGTCATCGCCCATCCGCATCTCTCTTTTCCACAACTCGCTGCGCCGCCGTCTGCTGACCGGTGTGCTGGTGGTTGCCACCGGCCTTTCCTATGTGCTGTTTGCCGGGCCGGCCAAGGCCCAGTCCCAGACCGTCAATCCCAAGCTGCTGCGCATCGGCTATCAGAAGTACGGCACGCTGACGCTGCTCAAGGCGCGCGGTACGTTGGAAAAGCGTCTGGCGCCGCAAGGTATCACGGTCAAATGGACTGAGTTCCCGGCTGGCCCGCAGTTGCTGGAGGGGCTCAACGTTGGCGCGATCGATTTCGGCACGGTCGGCGAAGCGCCGCCGATCTTTGCCCAGGCCGCCGGCGCGCAACTGGCCTACATCGGCAATGAGCCGCCCGCGCCCACGGCGGAGGCCATCGTCGTGCCGAAGAACTCCACGATCAAGAGCGTGGCCAATCTGCGCGGCAAGCGCGTGGCGCTGAACAAGGGCTCGAACGTGCACTACCTGCTGGTGCGCCAGTTAGAGAAAGCCGGGGTGGCCTATGGCGAGATCCAGCCCGTTTACCTGCCGCCCGCCGATGCGCGTGCCGCCTTCGAGCGAGGCGCCGTCGATGCCTGGGTGATCTGGGATCCGTTCCTCGCCGCTGCCCAGAAGCAGCTCGATGCCCGTGTGCTGGTCGATGGCCGTGGCGCGGATGGCAAGAACGTGGTCAGCAACCACCAGTTCTATCTGGCGTCGCGCCCTTACGCGCAAGCGCGTCCCGAGGTGGTGACTGCGATTCTCGATGAACTCGCGCAACTGGGCCAATGGGCCGAGAAGCATCCGAAGGACGCTGCTGCCGTGCTGGTCAAGGAGACTTCGCTCGACCCCGGCGTGCTCGATCTGGCCGTGTCGCGATTCTCGTACGGGGCGAAGCCGGTCTCGCCCGAGGTCCTGGCAGAGCAGCAGCGCATTGCAGATGTGTTCCAGACACTCAAGCTGATTCCCAAACCGATCAGAGTTGCAGACGCTGCGTGGCAAGCCCCCACCACGCAACAGGCGCAGCGCTGATTTTTATCGACCCGCAGGAGGCACGACATGCAAGTTCTCTGGTTCATTCCCACCCACGGCGACAGCCGCTACCTCGGCACGTCGGAAGGCGCGCGCGAGGTCAGCTTCGACTATCTGAAGCAGGTCGCCGTGGCTGCCGACACGCTTGGCTATGACGGTGTGCTGATTCCCACCGGCCGCTCCTGCGAAGACCCGTGGGTGGTGGCATCGGCCTTGGCCGCCGTCACCCGCAAGCTGCGGTTCCTGGTGGCGCTGCGTCCGGGTTTGATGACACCGACACTGGCCGCGCGCATGGCCGCCACGTTCGATCGCGTGTCCAACGGCCGCTTGCTCGTCAATCTGGTCACTGGCGGCGATGTGGCCGAACTGGAAGGCGACGGCTTGTTCCTGAACCACGCCGAACGCTATGAGGCTTCGGCGGAGTTCATCCGCGTGTGGCGCGACCTGCTGGCCGCCAGCCACGAGAACGGCGAGATCAGCTTCGAAGGCAAGCACGTCACGGTCAAGGGCGCGCGCGTGCTGTACCCGCCGATTCAGCGACCGCATCCGCCGGTGTACTTCGGCGGGTCCTCCGAGGCTGCGCACGACCTCGCCGCCGAGCAGGTGGAGACGTACCTGACCTGGGGCGAGCCGCCCGCCGACGTCGCGAAGAAGATCGCCGACGTGCGCGCCCGCGCCGCGAAGCACGGCCGCACGGTGCGCTTCGGCATCCGCCTGCACGTGATCGTGCGCGAGACCGACGCCGCAGCATGGGCGGCTGCCGACGAACTGATCAGCAAGCTCGACGACCAGACCGTGGCACGCGCCCAGGCCGTGTTCGCGAAGATGGATTCGGAAGGGCAGCGGCGCATGGCGGCGCTGCACGCGGGTGGCACCCGTCGCACGCGTGAGGCGCTCGAGATCAGCCCGAATCTGTGGGCGGGTGTCGGACTCGTGCGTGGCGGGGCTGGCACCGCACTGGTCGGCGATCCGAAGACCGTGGCGGCACGCATCGAGGAGTACGCGGCGCTGGGTATCGATACTTTCGTGCTCTCCGGCTATCCGCATCTGGAGGAGGCCTATCGTTTTGCCGAACTCGTGTTCCCGCTGCTGCCGCGCAAGGTGCGCGACAAGTTGCCGGGGCAGGTGCTGTCCGGTCCGTTTGGTGAAGTCATGGCCACCGGCATCGTGCCGATCGCCTCGCAAAGCTGAGGGAGGCTGACCATGAGCGCGCCCCATTCCATTGCGCCACGCCGGATCGACTGGCGCCAGGCCGCCCGCGCGATTGCGCCGTGGATCGTCCCGATCCTTCTGATCGTCGTCTGGCAGGTTGCCTCGCAGGCGGGCTGGCTATCCAACCGCGTGCTGCCAGCACCGTTGGCCGTGGTCGAAGCGGCCTGGACGCTGGCCGCATCCGGCGAACTCTGGAAGCACGTGTGGATCAGCACATGGCGCGCGCTGGTCGGTCTGGCCATCGGCGGCGGTCTGGGTCTCGTACTCGGGCTGCTGACCGGCACGTTTCGCACGGCTGCCACGCTGCTCGACAGCACGCTGCAGATGGTGCGCAACATCCCGCCGCTGGCGCTGATTCCGCTGGTGATTCTCTGGTTCGGCATTGACGAGACGGCCAAGTTATTTCTGGTGGCGCTCGGCGTGTTCTTTCCGGTGTACCTGAATACGTACCACGGCATCCGCGCGGTCGACCCGGCGTTGGTCGAAATGGCGCGCAGCTATGGCCTGTCGGGCTGGCGCCTGTATCGCGAGGTGATCCTGCCCGGCGCGCTGCCCGGCATCCTCGTCGGCGTGCGGTTCTCGCTCGGGTTGATGTGGGTGATCCTGATCGTTGCGGAAACCATCTCCGCCCAATCGGGTATCGGCTACATGACGATGAACGCGCGCGAGTTCCTGCAGACCGATGTGGTGCTGGTGGGCATCCTGCTCTACGCGCTGCTCGGCAAGCTGGCCGACGTGCTGTCACGGGCGCTGGAGCGGCACTGGCTGCGTTGGCACCCCGGTTACCTGTCTGCCTGAACTCTGCCTGAGATCTGTTTGAAGGATGAAGGAGCTTGCGATGATGCATACGCATCCGGTGGAACAGGCTGCGCTGGCCTGGCTTGACGCGAATCTTGCCCGACGTGATGCGGCGCGCCCGGCCGCGCGTGCTTCGCACGGTGTCGGCGGCATCGCGCTGCATGTGGAGCAGGTTGTGAAGCGCTACAACGGGCGCGAGGTGCTGCACGGTGTGAACCTGCGTGCGGCGCCAGGCGAGTTCGTGGCGATTGTTGGTCGTAGCGGGTGCGGCAAGAGCACGCTGCTGCGCCTGGTGGCGGGGCTGGAGTCTGCGGACGCGGGCGCCGTGGCGCTCGACGGTCAACCGGGCGGCACGCCATCGAGTGTCCGCGTGATGTTCCAGGATGCGCGTCTGTTGCCGTGGAAGCGTGTACTCGACAACGTCGCGATCGGCCTGCCGCGCGAACGCCATGCCGATGCGGCTGCGTTGCTCGATCAGGTGGGTCTGGCGGATCGCGCCAACGAATGGCCGGCGCGGTTGTCTGGCGGCCAGCGTCAGCGCGTGGCACTGGCCCGCGCACTGGTTCACCATCCGCGCCTGCTGCTGCTCGACGAACCGCTCGGCGCGCTCGACGCGCTCACGCGGATCGAGATGCAGGCGCTGATCGAATCGTTGTGGCGCCGGCTCGGCTTCACTGCGCTGCTGGTGACCCATGACGTATCCGAGGCCATCGCGCTGGCGGACCGTGTGGTGCTGATCGAAGACGGACGTATCACGCTGGATCAGCAGGTGACGCTGGCACGACCGCGCCAGCGTGGCACTGCGGATTTTGCGCAAATCGAGGACACGGTGCTGCGCCGTGTGATGCGGCAGGAGTCTCCGGCCGCCTCCGATGCCGAACTTCACTTTCGCTCCGCCGAGGAGTTCCTATCATGAGCTTTCAGGCGATCCGCTCGCATCGAAAGCTGTCTTGAAGTCGAATCCATCATGACCATCGATTCCGCACTTGAACGCTATCTTCAAACGTTGCCCCGTGAACCCGTGCCTGGCCGCGAGCTGTGGCGTGACGTGAACGGGCAGGTGCAGGGCCAGTATTTCCAATGCTCGCTGACCAGCGCCTTCGAACCGCTGGTCACGCTGGCCGATCGCGGCGTGGTGGCGCACGAAGGGTCGATCCGTACCTATGCCGAGGATGGCGTGGGGCTGGCGGCGTGGAAGCTGTTTGCTATGGCCGCCGACGACACATCGCTGGTGTCGCTGGATCGCCTGACGCGGCTGGTCCATGCGATCAACTACTTCGCGGCCGATGGCGAGCACAAGCTCGTGCTCAATGTGCACAACCGTTTGCTGGCCGCGGTTGCGGACGATCATGGAGCGGCCTTCCGTCGCGCGCTGGAGTCGCTGGGTTTGCCAATCGGGCGCTTTGTGATCCAGGTGCCTGCCAGCGCGAACGACGACCTGCCGCTGCTGCTGCACGTGGTGGGCAACTACCGGCGCAATGGTTTCGCGGTGAGCCTGCAGGCATCCGACCCCGCCGAGGCCGGCGCCCTGATGGCGCACGCCATGCCGGACTGGCTCAAGCTGGACATGCGCCGCACGTGGACCGACCGTCAACTGAGCGGGCTACGCGCCAGCGCCGAGGGCGCCGGCGTGACGTTGATCGGCCGGCGCCTGCAGGACGACGAGGCCGTCGAGCGCTTGCAGAACGCGGGCATCGTGCTCGGGCAGGGCAGAGTGATCGCCGATGAACCGGTGCCGGCACGCGGATTGCATGTCCGGGCGGTACCGGAACAACACAAACTGGAGAGGGCATGACGATATCGAAGCTGCCGGGCGGGGTGTCCCGGCTGGAAGTGCCACGCGGCTTGCAGATCCTCACCGTGCCGGGCTTGCATGGCAGTGGGGCCGCGCATTGGCAAAGCCGTTGGGAATCGCGCTATCCGGACTGGCAACGCATCGAACAGCACGACTGGAGCCGGCCGAGCCTGCCGCTCTGGGCGGAGCGGGTGTCCGAGGGCGTCTCGCGCGCGTCGCGCGTGGCGCGGCACGGCGCGGTGCTGGTGGCGCATAGCTTCGGTTGCCTGGCGACGCTGCGTCAGGCGGTGCTCGATCCGGTCGGCATTGCAGGGGCGCTGCTTGTGGCGCCTGCCGATCCGGACAAGTTCGGCGTGGCAGCGCTGCTGCCCACATGGCGGCTGCCATTCCCGACCATCGTCGTCGCCAGCACCAACGACCCATGGATGTCGCAACGCACTGCCTTCAGTTGGGGCACGCTGTGGGGCAGTGAACTGGTTGATGCCGGTGCAGCCGGTCATATCAATGCGGACTCCGGCCTGAACGATTGGCCGCAGGGACAGGCCTTGCTCGCCACATTGCTGCAGCGGATCGAGTCGGATGGCCGGGTTCTATCCCTGGGTGATGGATCGACCACCTGGGATATGTCGATCGAAGTGACGCAGGCAGCGCCATATATCTAAAACGTCTAAAGAAATTCGTAAAGATTCGTTCTGTTTATAAGGGCGCATCTGCAAAATTTGTCTCGTAGGCCGGCGCGATATGCGCCGGTTTCATAAGGAAGCGTCGGATGCGGCATAAATGCCCGCCGGCACAAGACCAGACGAGACACGCATGCCTTCCACGATTTCCCTGGCGGACGCCCCCCCGCCGGCCGCCGAAGCACCAAGGCGGCCCGTATCCGCGAGCCAGCGCTTCACGGTGTTGCCGGGCTTTGGCCTGTCGCTCGGCTTCACGATCTTCTACCTGACGCTTATCGTCCTGATCCCGCTGTCGGCCACGTTCCTGAAGACGTTCACGATGACGTGGGACGCGTTCTGGACCACGGTTTCGAACCCGCGCGTGGTGGCGTCGCTGGAACTCAGCTTTGGTGCGTCGCTGGTAGCCGCGATCATCAACACGGTGTTTGGCCTGGTCGTGGCATGGGTGCTGGTGCGCTATCGGTTCTTCGGCAAACGGGTGATCGACGCGCTGGTGGACCTGCCATTCGCGCTGCCCACTGCCGTGGCTGGTATTGCGCTGACCGCGCTGTTCGCGGGCAACGGCTGGATTGGCCGCTGGCTGGAACCGCTTGGCATCAAGGTGGCCTTCACGCCGTTGGGCGTGGTGGTGGCCCTGACCTTCATCGGCCTGCCGTTCGTGGTGCGCACGGTGCAACCGGTGCTCGAGGATGTCGAGCGCGAACTGGAGGAGGCCGCCGCGAGCCTGGGCGCTTCCCGGCTGCAGACGTTCTCGAGGGTGATCCTGCCCGCCATCCTGCCGGCGCTGCTGACGGGCTTCGCGCTGTCGTTCGCCCGTGCCACGGGCGAGTACGGATCGGTCGTGTTCATCTCCGGCAACATGCCGATGGTCTCCGAGATCGCGCCGCTGATGATCTACTCGAAGCTCGAACAGTACGACTACGCCGGTGCCACGGCCGTGGCCGTGGTGATGCTGGTGATCTCCTTCGTGCTGCTGTTGCTGATCAACCTGTTGCAAGCCTGGACGCGCCGTCACCAGAGCGGTGTCCGTGCCGCCGCGCTGCCCGATGGCAATCCGGAGGTGAACTGAGATGGCTGGTGCAATTTCCCGTCTGGGTGGCCCAGGCGCCCCAGGTACCCACGTACAGGCCGCACAGTTCCCGCACGACGCCACTGGCGAATCACGCTGGGTGCGGTACGGGCTGATCACGGTCGCGGTGCTGTTCCTGGGGCTGTTCCTGTTCATCCCGCTGGCGTCAGTGTTCTATGAGGCGCTGCGCAAGGGTGTCGATACCTATCTGGCTGCATTGACCGAGCCGGATGCCGTGTCGGCCATCAAGCTGACGCTGACGGTCGCCGCGATCGCGGTGCCGCTCAATGTGGTGTTCGGCGTGGCCGCCGCGTGGGCCATCGCCAAGTTCGATTTCCGCGGCAAGAACCTGCTGATCACGCTGATCGACCTGCCGTTCTCGGTGTCGCCTGTGATCTCCGGCCTGATCTACGTGCTGATGTTCGGCGCGCAGGGTTGGTTCGGACCATGGCTGGAGGCGCACGACATCAAGATCATGTTCGCCGTGCCCGGGATCGTGCTGGCGACGATCTTCGTGACGTTCCCGTTCGTGGCGCGCGAGCTGATTCCGCTGATGCAGGCGCAGGGCAGCGAGGAGGAAGAGGCTGCCATCGTGCTGGGCGCTTCCGGCTGGCAGACGTTCTGGCACGTGACGCTGCCGAACATCCGCTGGGGCCTGCTATACGGCGTGATTCTCTGCAACGCGCGGGCGATGGGCGAGTTCGGCGCCGTGTCGGTGGTATCGGGTCATATCCGCGGCCTGACCAACACCATGCCGCTGCACGTCGAGATTCTCTACAACGAATACAACTTCGCGGCCGCGTTCGCGGTGGCGTCCCTGCTGACGCTGCTGGCGCTGGTCACGCTCGGTATCAAGACGCTGGTCGAAATCCGCGCCAGCCGGGAACAACTGGAAGGGCAGCCATCATGAGCATTCAGGTCAGGAACGTACACAAGCGCTTTGGCGATTTCGTAGCGCTCAACGACGTCTCGCTGGACTTCGCCGAAGGCGAACTCACCGCGCTGCTGGGGCCGTCGGGCTGCGGCAAGACCACGCTGCTGCGAATCATCGCGGGCCTGGAGCGCGCCGACGCGGGACAGGTGGTGCTGGCAGGGCAGGATGCCTCGACCCAGCACGTGCGCCAGCGCAATGTGGGTTTCGTGTTCCAGCATTACGCGCTGTTCAAGCACATGACCGTATTCGAGAACGTGGCTTTCGGCCTGCGCGTGAAGCCGCGCGGCGAGCGTCCGTCCGAGGCGAAGATCCGCGAGAAGGTGAAGTCGCTGCTCGAACTCGTGCAGCTCGACTGGCTTGCTGATCGCTTCCCCGCGCAGTTGTCGGGCGGTCAGCGCCAGCGCATCGCACTGGCTCGCGCATTGGCCGTGGAACCACGCGTGCTGCTGCTCGACGAGCCGTTCGGCGCACTGGACGCCAAGGTGCGCAAGGAACTGCGCCGCTGGCTGCGCCGGCTGCACGACGATTTGCACGTTACCAGCGTGTTCGTCACGCATGACCAGGAGGAGGCGCTTGAAGTGGCCGACCAGGTGGTGCTGATGAACCGTGGCAGCGTAGAGCAGTTCGGCACGCCCGAGGCCGTGTACAACCACCCGGCCACGCCGTTCGTGTTCGGCTTCCTGGGCAACGTGAACCTGTTTCACGGCCGGCTGGAGGTGGGTGACAGCGGCGGCCTGCTGCACACCGGCGAGGCCGTGCTGCCCGTGGTCGGTAGCGGCCATGAGACCGAGGGCGATGCGGTGGCCTATGTCCGTCCGCATGATCTCGACCTTGAACGCTATGCGCCGGGCACCGACGGCATCGCGGTAACGCTGCGTCGCGCGCTGACGCTGGGCCCGGTGGCCCAGCTCGAACTCGAACGCGAAGACAACCAGGACGTGATCGAGGTGGCGCTGCCGCTCGAGCGCTTCCGCCATCATGGTTTCAAGGAGGGCGAACTGCTGGCGGTACGGCCGCGGCAGTTGCGTGTCTTCAATCAGGGCCGGACAACACAAGAACAGGGAGCGGCACGATGAATTTCCAGCAACTGCGATCGATTCGCGAGGCGGTGCGCCGCCAGTTCAACCTCACCGAAGTGGCCAACGCGCTTTACACGTCGCAGCCCGGTGTGTCCCGCCAGATTCGCGAGCTCGAGGAAGAGCTGGGTGTGGAGATCTTCGAACGCTATGGCAAGCGGCTGACCGGCCTGACCGAGCCCGGCCGGGAGATCGTCCGCATCGTCGAGCGCCTTCTGCTCGAAGCGGAGAACCTGCGCCAGGCGGGCGACGAGTTCGCCGGCCGCCATACGGGCCGGCTGACTGTCGCCACCACCCACACGCAGGCGCGCTACGCGCTGCCCAAGGTGGTGCAGAGCTTCCGGCGCGAGTATCCGCATGTGACGCTGGCGCTGCAGGAAGCGTCGCCGGCGCATATCGTCGAACTGCTGCTGACGGGGCAGGCCGATATCGGTATCGCCACCGAGGCCGTGGCCAGCGAAGCCGGTCTGACTTCATTCGAGGCCTATAGCTGGCAGCACGTGATCGTGGTGTCGCCCGACCATCCGCTGACGCGGCTGCCCGAGCCGACGCTGGAGGACATCGCCAACTTCCCGCTCATTACCTACGACGCGGGCTTCACAGGCCGCCGCAAGATCGACGGTGCGTTCGCCGAGGCCGGCCTGCAGCCGGAGATCGTGCTGACCGCGATGGACGCTGACGTCATCAAGACCTATGCCGAGCTGGAACTGGGCGTGGGCATCATCGCGTCGATGGCGTATGACGCGCGCAAGGACGAAGGGCTGGTGCGGATCTCGGCCGACCATCTGTTCGAACCGAACGTCACCAGCGTGGCCGTGCGACGCGGCGCTTATCTGCGCGGCTACGCCCATGCGTTCATCAACATGTTCGCGCCGCACCTGTCGCGCGACACGGTCTCCACGGCCCTGGCCGAATCCGCGCATCGCCCGGCGCTGGCTGCTGCCTGAGTTGGCGGCCCCGGCAGGCGTCGGGGCCATCGCCACGTTTGGCGCTTTCCGCTCGCTTGTCGGGCTCCACTACCTTTCGCGCCATCTGTCGCCGGTTCGTCGCACGGCGCTTCCGTCCCGGGCCGGTCCGGCGTAAAGTGCCCCCATCGCGGCCCGGCGGTGTTTCCTTGCCCGGTCTTGCGCGATGCTGCAGTGCATCAGAGATTTGCACGCGGTACCTGTAGCGAGAGGAGGGAGAGAACATGCGCCTATCGTGCGCGGGCCCGTCGCGGCTCAATATTCTTTGGCGCGACCTGCTGTTCGTGCTCTGCATGAACACGGTGATCGCCGTCAGCCTCAACTACGGCTTCCGTACCGCCGGAACGCTGCTCCAGAATTTTGCCTACAGCCAGCTGATCGGTCTCTCGATCTGGGTGCTGATCGATATCCCCCGCGTCCTGATCTGGTGGAACGATCGTCCGCGTCGATGGCCGTTCATGTGCCTGGCCGTGGTGGCGGTGCCAATGGGCGTGGTGATGGGTAGCTGGGCGACACGCGAATTGCTGGGGCTGCCGGAGAAGTCCGCGGCGGAGACCGGCGACATGCTGCGCATGTGCCTGATCGTCGGGATGCTGGCGTCGGCGAGCATGATCTACTTCTACTGGTCGCGCGAGAAGCTGGCGTACCTGGAGCGGCAGGCCGCGCTCGACGCCTTGCAGCGCGAGGAAGCCGAAAAGCAACTCGTGCGCGCCCAGTTGATGGCGCTGCAGGCACAGATCGAGCCGCATTTCCTGTTCAACTCGCTGGCCAATCTCGACGGCCTGATCGCCACCGACCCCCGCGCGGCGCGCCAGTTGCTGCAGCGGCTGATCGGTTTCCTGCGCATGTCGTTGTCCCACACCCGCGCTGAGCATTGCACGCTGGCGCAGGAGTTCGAGTTGCTGCGCAGCTACCTCGATATCCAGGGTATGCGATTTGGCGCGCGGCTCGATTACGAGATCGACCTGCCGCCAGCGCTGGCCGAGGCGGAGATTCCGCCGATGCTGGTGCAGCCGCTGGTCGAGAACGCGGTGACTCACGGTATCGAGCCGTGCATGCGCGGCGGGAAGATCGTGCTGTCCGCGCGCGAGACTGGGGACGGCAGCCTGCAGGTGGTCATCGCCGACACCGGCGTGGGATTCAGCCAGGGCAATAAGGGCAGCAAGGGCGGTTCCGGGCTTGGCCTGACCCATGTGCGCGAGCGCCTGGCACGGATCTTCGGCGCAGCGGCCACGATGCAAATGGAAGAGAACACGCCACGTGGTGTGGTAGTGCGCCTGACGTTGCCGCTCCAGCGCGGTTTCGAACCAATGTCCGTACCGGTTCGCGCCGCTGCGGGCGCCGCCGATCTGCAACATGCGCCTGCCGGTGTGGCCCCGGCAGTTTCCCGATCCTGATTGCACAGCCTGACAATTCATCCCCATGTCTCCGACGCTGCTGATCGCCGACGACGAACCGTTGCTCGCGCGCGTGCTGGAATCCGAACTGAAGGCGCTGTGGCCAGAGGCCCAGATCGTCGCCGTGGTGCATGACGGCGTGGCGGCGCTGGAGGCCACGCGCGATCAGCAACCCGATGTGGCCTTCCTTGATATCCGGATGCCGGGTATGAGTGGCATGGACGTGGCTCGCGAGTTGATCGAATTCGACCGGCCGCCGCTGGTGGTGTTCGTCACCGCCTATGACCAGTTCGCACTAGAAGCCTTCGAGCGCGCGGCGGTCGATTACGTGCTCAAGCCCGTGCAGCATGAGCGGCTGGAAGCCACCGTCGGCCGCCTGAAGGCGCGCATGGCCGCCCGGATCGAAGCGGAGGAAGAGGGCGATGCCGATAGCGACATCGGCACGATGGTCGACACGGACCGATTGGGGCAATTACTGCAGCGGCTGGAAATGCTGGAGAGACCCGCACAGGCACGGGGCCAGTATCTGCGATTCATCAAGGCGTTGGTGGGGCAGGAGGTGCGCATCATCCCGGTGGACGAAGTGGTCTATCTGGAAGCCACCGACAAGTACGTGAACGTGGTGTCCAGCAACGGCGAGGCGCTGATCCGCACGAGCCTGAGGGAGTTGATGCAGCAACTCGACCCTGACCGTTTCTGGCAGATCCACCGCGGCACGGTGGTCAATATCGACTGCGTGGCCAGCGCGGCGACGCAATCGCTTGGGCGCCTGTCGCTCAAGCTGCGCAATCGCCCGGAATCGCTGGCGGTCGCCAGGCAGTACGCCCATCTGTTCAAGCAGATGTAGCGCGGCCGAGTGTCTCCAAATTCCTCTAAGATGACTGCCTCGTCAGTTCCCATCCAGAGGAGTCAGAGATGAAGCCTGTTATGAAGCCCGTAACCACCGATATTTGCGACGCCAATGAAGACCGCCTGGCCGATGGCTCCCTGCGCGTTCTGACGCCGGGGTTCCTCCATTTCGGCAAGCGCATGGCCTTTTCGGGGCCTGCCGTGACGCTCAAAGTGTTCGAGGACAACTCAATGGTGCGCGCCACGCTGGAAACGCCGGGTGCGGGTCGGGTGCTGGTAGTGGATGGGGGTGGTTCGATGCGTTGCGCGCTGGTTGGCGGGATGCTCGGCGTGCTGGCCGAGAAGAATGGCTGGGCTGGGATCATCGTGAACGGCTGCGTGCGGGATTCGGAAGAGCTCAAGGTGTGCGACGTCGGCATCCGCGCGCTGGGCGTGCATCCGCAGAAAAGCCAGAAGCGCAATGTCGGTCAGGAGGACGTGACCGTGCAGATGCCGGGTGCGGTCGTGCGGCCGGGCAACTGGATCTACGCGGACGCCGATGGCGTGCTGGTCTCCGACGAGAAGCTGGACGGGGCCTGAGCCATGCCGCGAGTGTTTGTCTATGGCACGCTGCGTGCCGGCGAGGTCAATGACCTGAATCGCGCTGCCACGCGCCACGGCATCGAGGCACCCACGCTGGTGGGTACCGGGACGATTGCCGGTCGGCTCTACGATTTTGGTACCTATCCCGGGCTGGTGCTCGATGCCGCCGCTGGCCCGGTTGCCGGGGACATCTACGACATCCCCGATGCGCTGCTGCCGGTGCTGGACGAGATCGAAGAGGTCTACCCCGGGCAGGCCACCTTGTTCGTGCGCGAAACCCAACCTGTGGCGCTGGCCGGAGCGGCGACCGACTGCCTGCTGTATCCGGTTGCCGATAGCGCGGTGACGGGCCTGGTGTGCATCGATAGCGGTGACTGGGTTGCCTATCGGCGCGCGCGGGACGCGGCGGCTGCCTGACGGCAGAAGAATCGCGTTTCAAACGCCGTTGCCCGGTGCGCGGCGGCGTTAGCATGGCCGACGATGACATCCTTCACTGTCAACGGACGCCATGACCCCTGTAGATTCCGCACATCCTGAGTTCCCTCCGCCCGCTCCGACACACTTCGCCGTGCAGTCCGGCCCAGTGAGGCTGGCTGCCACAGCGTGGGGCGATCCGGGCCATCCGGTGGTCGTGCTCGTGCACGGCTATCCGGACAACAGCCATGTCTGGCATGGCGTGGCGCAAGCCTTGGCCGGCCGCTTCCGTGTGGTGGCCTACGATGTGCGCGGTGCTGGGACATCCGATGTGCCGGCTGGCGTGGCGGATTACCGGCTCGAACGCCTGGCCGACGACTTCATCGCTGTCATCGACGCGGTGTCGCCGGATCGGCCGGTGCATCTGGTGGGCCACGACTGGGGTTCGATCCAGGGATGGGAGTTCGTGACTGATCCGCGTCTCTACGGTCGCATCGCCTCGTTCACCTCCTGTTCCGGGCCTTGTCTCGATCACGCCGCCCGCGCGTTGCGCGAGCCGCCCCGGCACTGGGGCGCCACGCTGCGTCAGGCACTGGCATCGTGGTACATCGTGTTCTTCCATATTCCCGGCTTGCCAGAGTGGAACTGGAAACTCTGGCTGGGACGTAACTGGACGTTCTGGCTGCGCCGGACGGAAGGGCTCCATACCGCCGCCAACCCGACGCAGACCGCCGATGGCGTCCATGGCCTGCGCCTGTACCGCGCCAACATCAGAACCCGATTGCGTCATCCGCACAACCGTCACGCGCACGCGCCGGTGCAGGTGATTGTGCCGACGCGCGACCGCTATGTGCGCCCCGCCGTGACGGAAGGCGTGGGACGCTGGGCCGCACAGGCGTGGCGGCGTCCCGTGGATGCCCCCCACTGGTTTCCGCTTGCCGATCCCCAGCGCATGGCGGCAATGGTGCGCGAATTTGTCGACCATCTGCAGGGCGCGCCAGCGTCCCCCGCGCTGCAGTCCGCACGTGTTACGTCGGAGGCAGGCAAAATTTCATAATGCGGAAAGATGTTTTGTTTCGCAAAAATACGAGCGTGCGGGGCACAAGAGGGTTTCTCATGATGAAAGATTGCTTGCCGTATGGTGGAAGGATTGATCTAAGTCACTGTTTGTAAAGAGATAAAAAACGAGGTGATCACCACATAAGTCGCTTGTTGCAACGCGGGAGTCTTCTCTACACTCTTATATAAGACACATGACTTGAGACGCGAAATGCACAGCGTCCGGGTCGCTCGGCAGATGAGTACGGTGGGTGTCACAGAATCCAACGCCAATCGCCTAGTTGTTATCAGGAGAGTGAACATGACGTCGCGCCAACAACAGATTGAAGCCCTGCAGAAGGATTGGGACACCAATCCACGCTGGAAGGGTGTGAAGCGCAACTTCACCGCCGAAGATGTGGTTCGTCTGCGCGGCTCGGTCCAGATCGAGCACACGCTGGCCCGCCGCGGCGCGGAAAAACTCTGGCACCTGCTGAACACCGAGCCGTTCGTCAACACGCTCGGCGCGCTGACGGGCAATCAGGCCATGCAGCAGGTCAAGGCCGGTCTGAAGGCCATCTACCTGTCGGGCTGGCAAGTCGCTGGCGACGCCAATCTGGCCGGCGAAATGTACCCCGACCAGTCGCTGTACCCGGCCAACTCGGTGCCAATGGTCGTGAAGCGCATCAACAACACGTTCCAGCGTGCCGACCAGATCCAGTGGAGCGAAGGCAAGGGCGACATCGACTACTTCGCACCGATCGTGGCTGACGCGGAAGCCGGTTTTGGTGGCGTGCTGAATGCCTTCGAACTGATGAAGTCGATGATCGACGCGGGCGCTGCCGGCGTTCACTTCGAAGACCAGCTCGCTTCGGTGAAGAAGTGCGGGCACATGGGTGGCAAGGTGCTGGTGCCGACCCGCGAGGCTGTCGCCAAGCTGACCGCAGCGCGTCTCGCCGCCGACGTCTCGGGCGTGCCGACCCTGGTGATCGCCCGGACCGACGCGGAAGCCGCTGACCTTGTGACTTCCGACGTGGACGAGCGCGACCAGCCGTTTCTGACCGGCGAGCGTACCGTGGAGGGCTTCTTCCGTTCGAAGCCCGGCATCGAGCAGTCGATCGCCCGTGCCCTGGCCTATGCCGAGGTGGCTGACCTTGTGTGGTGCGAAACCGGCAAGCCGGACCTCGAGTTCGCCAAGCGCTTCGCACAAGCCGTGCACGCGAAGTTCCCGGGCAAGCTGTTGGCCTACAACTGCTCGCCATCGTTCAACTGGAAGAAGAACCTCGACGACGCAACGATCGCCAAGTTCCAGAAGGAACTCGGCGCGATGGGCTACAAGTTCCAGTTCATCACGTTGGCGGGCTTCCATTCGCTGAACTACTCAATGTTCAACCTGGCCCACGGCTACGCCCGCAACCAGATGTCGGCATTCGTGGAGTTGCAGGAAGCGGAATTCGCCGCCGCGGAGAAGGGCTTTACCGCTGTGAAGCACCAGCGCGAAGTGGGTACGGGCTACTTCGACGCCGTGACGCAGACCATCGAAGGCGGCCAGTCGTCGACGACGGCGCTCAAGGGATCGACCGAAGACGAACAGTTCTTTGAAAAGAAGGTGGCCTGATCCTGGTTTGAGACAGTAGAAACCTGAGGTTGCAGTACGCAACGCCGCGTCGTCCGGTAGGGGACGGCGCGGCGTTGTCTTTGGTGCGTGCTGGCCGGCTTACGTGTTCGCCGGGATGTAGAACTCTTCGAGTTCGAGCAGCGGCTGAAGCGCGTGGCCCCACTCCTTGTCCACATAGCCGCGCAGCTTGCCATCGGTCAGGAAGTTGGTCACGGCGCCGAGCGCCCACGCGTTGTTGTCATGCAGGATGCATTTGGCGACTGTGCCGCCTTGCACAGCGACGCTGTCCATCATGCCGTAGACCGGATGGTTCAGTGCCGGGAAGTTCTTGAGCAGCCGTTCCATGTTGGCCATGGTGGCCTCCGGTTGCTCCTCGATCAGCAGCAGCACGGAATAGATCGACACAACCGGCCCGGCGCGCGTGGATTCACGGTTCCCGTCTGGGCGGTAGCCGCCCACCGATAACGGCGGCGCGCCGAACTCCGTGTACCCGTTGGTGGACGGGATGGTGGCGGGCGAGAAGCCCCAGTAGCCATCGAATTTATCCTTGCCGTATTGGATGTGTGCCTTGGCCAAATTGGGGTGCGAACGGCCCCAGTTGTTGACGCCCCACTTGGCCTCGGAAATTACGACCGGCACCGCAAAGGTTTCGAATACGGAACCTCCGTTGGTCGGCATGAAGCGCAGTCCGCCGTACTGCCACGTGTCTTCATAGACGCGCACGCCTTCGTAGTTGCGGTATTTCGATTCGTCGATCTTTCCGGCAGCCCAGAGCGGTACCCGGTTGATGTGGAAGTACTGGCTGCGCGGCACCTGCCCGAGCGCGATGCCGGCGTAGGCCAGCAGCCGTGTTTCGCCCAGCAGCCCGTACGTGCCGCCCTGGTGCGTCTGGGTCTTGGGGTTGTACGAAATGAAGTATCGCTGGTTGGCGGGGTTCACCATCGTGTCGAACCGCATCTGGCCGAGGATGGCCTGCGCTTGCCCGGCGAGCGGGGGGTACGCCTGTTTGGCCAAGGCAAGGCTGACGGCCAGCCACGCGTTCTCGATCGACCCGACATCGCCGTTCGGCTCGGCCGTGATGCTGTCCGTCGCGCCGAGCAGCAAGCCGCCGATAGCGCCCTTTTCCCTGGCTTTCTGCTGGAGTCTGGCGATGGTGGTCAGCAGGCGGGCGACGCGCTGCTCGGCCTCGTCGGCCGGAATGAAGCCGAGATCCCGTGCCGCCGTGAGGTTCTGGATGTGCTGGCCGATGTTGCCGGTGAAGATCCACGGATAGGCGGATGCCACGCCATGGGTGTTCAGGCATGCACGGTTGGAAGGCAGAGCACGGCCCTTCGGATCCAGCGTCTCGGAAGCCTTCCATAGCGCCAGCGCGTACTCGCGCGCCTGGACCTTGAGCGCAGCGTGAGGGGGCGCATGCTTGCCCGTGGACTCCGGGTCAGGTTCGCGAGCTGGCGGCTCTGGCACCGGGGCAGGCGTCGTCTCCGTATCGCCTTGCTTTGGGTCGGGCTGGGGAGCAGGTGCTGAATTGGGAGCATCCCCAGCGCCGGACGGGGCTGCGGGGGTGTCCGTCGTGACGGGGTCCGTGCCGCCGCCGCCGCAGGCCATCAGCAGCGCGCTGATGCCGATGCAGAACGCCCGGCGCGCAAAGGAGAGTCCCCAGCTAAAGGAGAGTCCCGGGACATGGTGTGCCATGATCTAGCCAAGAATGCGTTGAATAACGCATTCTTGGCGGGATCGCGCACAATTAGAATCGTACTATGCCGATTTTTTGGCGTGTTATTGCTACGGACTGCAACATCGAGGGTGTGTCATCGATAGACAATCACCGGGATGTCAGTGTGGGTCAGCACCTTCTGCGTTTCGCTGCCGAGTAGCAGGCCCGACAGGCCGCGCCGGCCGTGGGATGCCATGAAGATGACATCGCAGCCATGGCGTTCCGCCGCGTCGATGATGCCGAGATAGGGCACCGCAAAGGTGGTCATGTCGGCATCGAACGGCAGGCCATCCGCCACGGCGGCGTTCTCGATTTCCTTCAGGTAGAGCCTGGCCTGGTTCTCGATGCGTTCCTTGAACGCTTGCGGAGCCTCAACCACGATCTCGCTGAAGGGTGTGTACGGATATTCCTCGAGACAGACGTAGGCGGTCACGCGGGCGCCGATGGCCTTGGCCAGTTCAAGACCGCCGTCGATGGCTTTCTTGGACAGCTCCGAGCCGTCGGTGGGCAGCAGAATGTGCTTGAACATACCGGACCTCCTTTTGTGAGTAGATAGGGGACCAGGCCGTGCAGCGCCTGTCTGACTTGATTGTAGTCAGAGTGCGCTGTGCGCCATTGCGAAATATCAATGCGTGAGGGAAAGCACTAGACGCATCGTGACAGCGGCGCAGGCGGTAGCCATCGATCTAGGCAGGTGCGGTGATATCGACGCCGGCGTTTGTGCTGGGTTGCGCCATTTCGGCGCGGCGCCAGTAGGCGGGGTTGCCGTAGGTGTTCTTGAGGTGGTCGATAAACAGGCGGACGCGCAGCGGCAGGTGCTTGCGTTGCGGAAAGACTGCGTGGATGCCGATCGGCGGCGCCTGGAATTCGTCGAGCACGGTTACAAGTCGGCCGCTGGCGATTTCCTGGCCGACTTCCCACCATGAACGCCAGGCGAGTCCGTAGCCGCCGAGGCACCACTCGTGGAGCACGGCACCGTCGGTGCATTCCATGTTGCCGCCTACCTTGACGGTAGTGGCCCGGCCGTCCTGCTGGAAGACCCAGCCGCGCTGAACGTTGGCGCTGGCGCCGAAGGCCAGACAATTGTGACGTGCCAGTTCCTCGGGCTGTGTCGGCGTGCCGGCACGCGCCAGGTATTCGGGGGAGGCGACGACGACGCGGCGGTTTTCCGCCAGCCGGATGGAGACCAGGCTCGAATCGGGCAGGTCGCCAAGCCGGATCGCGCAGTCGAAGCCTTCGTTGACCAGATCGACAACGCGGTCGGATAAATCGAGCGTGAGCGTGACGTCAGGATGCGATTCGATGAACAGGGGTACCAGCGGTGCCACGTGCTTGCGGCCGAAGCCGGCCGGCGCGGTGATGCGCAGGTGGCCGCTGGCCTTGACGCCGCCGGCGGAGACGCTGGCTTCGGCATTGTGAAGGTCATTGAGGATGCGCTGGCAATCCTCCAGGAACGCCGAGCCTTCAAACGTCAGGGTGATCTTGCGTGTGGTGCGTACCAGCAACTTCACGCCGAGCCGTTCTTCGAGCGCATCGATGCGACGCCCGATGATCGCGGGCGCGACGCCCTCCGCGGCCGCGGCGGCAGACAGGCTGCCACGTGATGCGACCGATACAAAGGTCTCCAACTGCTTGAATTGAGCCACGGATGTTCGCCGGTTGATACATAAGTCGAGGTCAAGTTGGGCAAGATTAGTGGTGCAAAAGTAAAAGATCAAGTGACCAGCCTTGGCTTTGCCGCACTGCAACGTCTCACTACAATTCGATGCATTCAATCGTGTACAGGTCCATTCAGTCGATCCGGTCGTTAGATGAGCAAGATTCGCGCGGTAGTTTTCGATGCTTACGGCACGCTGTTCGACGTGTATTCGGTCACGGCGCGCGCGGAGCAACTGTTCCCCGGCAAGGGCGAGACGCTGGCCCTGCTGTGGCGCGAGCGGCAGATCGACTACTCGCGGCTGCGTTCGCTCGCCGCGCCCGACGGATCGCGCTACAAGCCGTTCTGGGACATCACGATCGATGCGCTGCGCTACGCGGCCGAACGGCTCGGACTGCCGCTCGACGAAGCGGCGGAAGCGCAACTACTGAAGGAATACGCGTGCCTGTCGGCGTTTCCGGAGAACCTTGGCGCGCTCAAGCGGCTGCGCCGGGCGAATTTGCCGCTCGGCATCCTGTCCAATGGCAATCCGGAGATGCTCGACATCGCGGTGAAGAGCGCGGGGATGCACGGACTGTTCGACCACGTGCTGTCGGTCGATCCGGTGCGCCAGTACAAGACTTCGCCGGCCGCATACGCGCTGGGGCCGCAAGCGTTCAACCTGCCTGCTGGCGAGATCCTTTTTGTCTCGTCCAACTGCTGGGATGCCTGTGGCGCCACCTGGTTTGGCTACACCACTTTCTGGATCAATCGTGCCGGTCATCCGGCGGAGCGCCTCGACGTGGCGCCCACCGGTACCGGGCATGACATGAACGACCTGCTTGCTTTCGCTTCGCCACTGGTTGCCGCCACTGGCGTTGCGCTCTGACGAGCCAGGCCAACCCTTAACACACCATCGCACCTACAGGAGATGACTGATGGCTATCACGCTGCCCGCGGGCATGAAGATTACCGGCGAGATTCTGCCGGCTTATGAAGACATCCTGACGCCGGAAGCCCTGGCCCTGGTCGACAAGCTGCACCGTGCCTTCGAGGCCCGCCGTCAGGAACTGCTGGCCGCGCGCGTGGCGCGCACCAAGCGCCTCGACGCCGGCGAACTGCCCGACTTCCTGCCGGAAACCAAGAGCATCCGCGAAGGTGACTGGAAGGTTGCGCCGGTGCCGAAGGCGCTGGAATGCCGCCGCGTGGAAATCACCGGCCCGGTCGAAGCCAAGATGGTGATCAACGCCTTCAATTCGGGCGCTGACAGCTACATGACCGACTTCGAGGACTCCAACACCCCGAACTGGCACAACCAGATGCAGGGTCAGGTGAACCTGAAGGCCGCCGTGCGCCGCACGCTGACGCTGGACAGCAACGGAAAGCACTACAAGCTCAACGACAAGATCGCCACGCTGCAGGTGCGTCCGCGCGGCTGGCACCTGGACGAGAAGCACGTCACGATCGACGGCAAGCGCGTCTCGGGCGGCATCTTCGACTTCGCGCTGTTCCTGTTCCACAACGCCAAGGAGCAGATTGCCCGCGGCGCCGGCCCGTTCTTCTACCTGCCGAAGATGGAAAGCCATCTGGAAGCGCGTCTGTGGAACGACATCTTCGTGATGGCGCAGAACGAGATCGGCCTGCCGCAGGGCACGATCAAGGCCACCGTGCTGATCGAAACCATCCTCGCCGCGTTCGAGATGGAAGAAATCCTGTACGAACTGCGCGAGCACAGCGCAGGCCTGAACGCCGGCCGTTGGGACTACATCTTCTCGTGCATCAAGAAGTTCAAGGTCGACAAGAACTTCTGCCTGGCTGATCGCGCCAAGGTGACGATGACCTCGCCGTTCATGCGCGCCTACGCGCTGCTGCTGCTGAAGACCTGCCACAAGCGCGGCGCGCCTGCGATCGGCGGCATGAGCGCGCTGATCCCGATCAAGAACGATCCGGAGAAGAACGCTATCGCCATGCAGGGCATCATCGGCGACAAGCGCCGTGACGCCACCGACGGCTACGACGGCGGCTGGGTGGCCCACCCGGGTCTGGTCGAGCCGGCAATGAAGGAATTCGTGGACGTGCTGGGCGACCGCCCGAACCAGTTCGACAAGCAACGTCCGGACGTCGAAGTGAAGGGTGCCGACCTGCTGAACTTCCAGCCGGAAGCGCCGATCACCGAAGCCGGCCTGCGCATGAACATCAACGTCGGCATCCACTACCTGGGCGCCTGGCTGGCTGGCAATGGCTGCGTGCCGATCCACAACCTGATGGAAGACGCCGCCACCGCCGAGATCTCGCGCTCCCAGGTGTGGCAGTGGATCCGCTCGCCGAAGGGCAAGCTGGAAGACGGCCGCAAGGTGACCGCCGAGATGGTGCGCGCGCTGATTCCGGAAGAACTGGCCAAGGTCCGCGAAGTGGTGGGCGCAGGCGCCACGTACGACCGTGCCGCGCAGATCTTCGAGCAGATGTCGACTTCGGAAGACTTTGCCGAATTCCTGACGCTGCCGCTGTACGAAGAAGTCTGAGTCCGGGCGTCAGCCTGAAAAAAATCCCACGGTGATGAGCCGTGGGATTTTTTTTGCCGCCGTGACTGGATAAGAGCGTCGCGGTGGGGGCGTGGCCATGGCCAGCGCCCGCTCAGCGCTCCGCGTTGGCGCCGTAGCCATCGCCTTTCCACTCGATGAAGCAGAGTCCGTGTCCGAATGGGTCGGACAGCATGGCCTGCCGGCCCCAGTCGAAATCACGCGGCCAGTCTTCCAGTTCCGCTCCCGCGCCGAGCGCGCGCTCGATCGCCGGTTCCAGCGATTCGACCACGAAATCCAGATGCACCGGCGTCCAGTGGCGGGCGTAGTCGCGCCGGCTGTCGCTTCGCGTGGTGGCGAATGTGCCGGGCGGTTTTGCCAGCAGAAAGACCGGCGCGCAGGCGCCGTGCATTTCCGCCACCGTGCCGTCGAAGAGGGTGCGGGCGAGCCGCATCCCCAGTCCTGTTTCATAGAAGCCGATACCGCGTTCGAGGTCATCGACGTCGATGTTGATCAACAACTCCATGCCTGCCTCCTGAGCGCCTTCTGGGCGATGTTTCCGGTGCCGGGGTCATGTCGGCGGCCGCTCCTGACGGCTCCTGACTCCATGCCGGTACCGGGCGAGCATTGTGCGCCCAGGCTCCTGACAAAAGCTGTCAGGAGTGATGCACGAATGCCCACCCGCGATCGACCCGATCCGGGTCAAAAGCCACCGACGTTGGCACGCGAGAGGCCTCATAATACGGACATTCACGATTGGGAGAATCAAGTTGCGTTTCGAGCACCTGGTGGAGATCAATGACCCGGCCAACCCCACGCTGGAGCCGCTGACCGCGGACCAACTCTGGCAGGGACTGGTGTTGCGCGCGGAGTCGCCAGAGTTGTTCATGCTCGGGCTGGACCGGGCAGAGATCGTGGAAAGGGGTGACGGCTGGATCGAGCGCGTGCTGCATTTCGGTCAGGCCAACATACGCGACCGGGTCGTATTCGAGCCGCGCCGCGCCGTGCGGTACGAATCGGCAGCCACGGCCGAGCATGCGGGCGGCACGCTGACCATGATCATCGAGACCCCGGGGCCGGGCGCGTTGCTGGCGCGTTTCATCTACGAGACCACGATGCCGAACGTCGACGCTAGTGGCGATGACCGTTACGCCGAGATCGTCAAATCCGCCTACCACGAGGCCGACCTCGACACCGTGCGCAAGATCCGGGAGATCGCCGCGACGGGGCAGCTCGGGTGAAGCGCGAATCCACCGCGCCGGCAGGTACTGGCAGCGGGGAATCCGGAGGCGGCAACCACGGCGGTGGCGGCGGAGGGCCGCGCCGCGGTGGGCCCACGCGCGCGCAACTGCGCGCCCGCTATGGCGATCGCCTGCGCTGGCTGATCCTGTTGACGCTGATGCTTGGCACGGTGTCCTCCATCGTGTCATCGACCATTGTCAATGTCGCCATTCCGGACCTGAGCCGGCATTTCCTGCTCGGCCAGGAGCGCGCCCAATGGGTGGCGGCCAGCTTCATGATCGCCATGACGCTGTCGATGCTGCTCACCCCCTGGCTGCTGAACCGATATGGCCTGCGCAGGACCTTCATTGGTGCGCTGGCGCTGCTTGGTGCGGGTGGCCTGATAGGTGGTGTCGCGCCCACCTTCGGCGTGATGCTGGCGATGCGTGTGGCCGAAGGCGTCGCGGCGGGCATCATGCAGCCGCTGCCCAATATCTTCATCCTGCGTGTGTTCGACGAACGCGAGCAGGGCAAGGCCCTGTCGCTGTTCGGCTTCGGTGTGGTGCTGGCGCCGGCCGTCGGGCCCAGCGTGGGCGGCTTTCTCGTCGAGACATTCGGCTGGCGCTCGATCTTCTTCGTGGTGGTGCCGCTGACGCTGATCGCCCTGGCGATGGCGCGCCGCTTCATGGCGGTGGACTCCGCGATGATGGGTGAGCGCAAGCCGCTGGACTGGCGCGGGCTGATGCTGGTCGGCGTGGCTACTGTCAGCCTGCTCAACGGGCTGGTGGAGATGCGCGGCGACGTGCATTCCGGGATCGGACTGGTCGCCCTGGGCGTGGTCATGCTTGCTGGATTCGTGTTCTGGCAACTGCGCGCGCCGTATCCGCTGATGAACATGCGGCTGTACAGCTACCAGCAGTTCTCGGCCGGCGCCATTGTGGCGTTCATTTACGGGGCGGGGCTGTTCGGCTCCACGTACCTGCTGCCGGTCTATATGCAGATGGCGCTGTCCTATACGCCGTCGGCCGCGGGCATCGTGCTGATGCCGGCTGGCGTTGCGCTGGCGGTGACGATTGCCGTGGCCGGGCGCCTGACCAGCCGGGTCCCGCCGCACCGGCAGGTGTCGTTCGGGCTGGCACTGCTTGCGGGGTCGTTCCTGCTCATGGCCACCGGGTCGACGGCTACGCCATACCTGCTGCTGGTCTTATATGCGGTGATCGGCCGGATCGGCCTGGGCTGCGTCCTGCCCTCGCTGACAATGGGCTCGATGCGCGGGGTGGATTTCTCCATGATCGCGCAGGGCTCGAGCTGCATCAACTTCGTGCGGCAACTGGGCGGGGCGATCGGCGTGAGTCTGGCTGGTGTGGGGCTGCAATGGCGCCTTGCCGAACACGGTGCGGTGCTCGGCAAGGGCGGTGACGTGGCGGCCCAAGCCGCGCGCATCCAGGCTTTCGATGAGACTTTCCTGGCCGTGGGCGTGGTGATTGCCACGGCCATCCTGGCCGCCTGGCGCATCCGCCCGCGGCCAGTGCCGGCTGATTGATCAGCTGGCCTTGCCTTCGAGCAGGTCGGTCACGAGTTCGATGTACTTCTGCATCGCTTCCTCGCGGCCGGTGCCTTTGAGGGCTTCCCAAGCCTCGAACTTGTAGCGGCCCACGAAGTCGGTCATGCCCGGCTTGTCGCCGTGGGCATCGCCTTCAGCGCCTTGCTTGTACAACGCGTACAGACTCAGCAGCGTCATGTTGTTGGGACGCTCGCTCAGCGTCTTGACGTCAATCTGGGCCTGGTCGAAACGGGTCTGCAGGTCGCTCATGAATATCTCCGGTAAGGCGGTGGATCAGTACAGTCTGCGATGATAAGCGGCGACGTCGGCTGTTTCCGCGCAAAAAAACCGAGGAACCGCTCGGTTGCTCCGGTTGGCGCATGGCCGAAGCGATGCCGTTCGCAAGGCTGCCACCGGGCGTCGGCGCCTTACAGCTTTGGCCCGGCAACGGATACAATCGCGCCATGTCCTGGATTCTTGCTGTCGAAACCTCCACTGAGTGGTGTTCCGTCGCACTCGGACGCGCCGGAGCAGACGGTGCTATCGAGTGTTTCTCCCGTCATGAGCATACCGGCGCGCGGTCGTCGTCGCGCGTGCTGCCGGCCGTGGGCGAAGTGCTGGCCGAGGCCGGTATCCGCCTGGCCGATTGCGCCGCTATTGCCTTTGGCGCCGGCCCCGGTTCGTTCACGGGCCTGCGCACGGCCTGCGGTGTCACGCAAGGCCTGGCGTTTGGCGCCGGGCTGCCGGTCATTCCCGTCAATGTCTTGATGGCCTGCGCGGAAAGTGCGCGTGCGGGCACGCCGTTGTTGCCCGCCGGCACGGCGGTGCTGGTCGCGCTGGATGCGCGCATGGACGAAGCCTATGCCGCCGTGTTCCGCTGGGAAGATGCTGCCAACGAATGGCGCATGGACGGCGACATGCAGGTTGTCGCGCCGGAGGCCGTGGCGCGGCCCGACGGCGATTTCTGGATTGCGGGCAACGCGGCGCAGGTGTTCGGCGAGCGGCTGGTCGTTGCGGCCCAGGCAGGGCGCGTGATGCCGGAGGCCATGCCTGACGCGCGTGCCATGGTAACGATCGGCCTGCGTGCGCTGGCGCGCGGCGAGACCATCGACGCCGCGGATGCCATGCCGTACTACGTACGCGACAAGGTCGCCCAGACCATCGCCGAGCGCGAGGCGGTTGCCGCCGCCAAGGCCGCTGCGGCAAAAGTTGGAGATGCAGCGTGAGTGTCGCTATCGCGCCGGTTCCCGATCAGCCCATCTGGCCGGCGACCCCGACCATGCCTGCGCTGCCCGCGGGCTGGGCGCTGGATCGGATGAGCGCGCTGGACGTGGAGGCGGTGGCTGAAATCGAACAACGGGCCTTCAGCCATCCCTGGACACGCGGTAACTTCGAGAATTCGCTCAAGGCCGGTCATCTCGGGCTGACCTTGCGCGATCCGTCGGCGGCGCTGATTGGCTACGTCATGTTGATGCCGGTGGTCGACGAGATGCATCTGCTCAACATCACCATCGATCCGGTGTTCCAGCGGCATGGCTATGGCCGGTTGCTGCTGGGCATCGCGCTGGCTACCACGCACGCTCACCAGCTTCATACCATGCTGCTAGAGGTTCGCCCGTCGAATACCGGTGCGCTGGCGCTGTACCTGGATGCCGGGTTCGTGGAAATCGGCCGCCGCAAGGGCTATTACCCGGCCACGGCGCTCGGGCGCGAGGACGCGCTGGTGCTGCGGCGCGACTGGTCGGCGGACCCGTCGGCGGCATTGTCGACCGAGGAAGGTACGGTATGAACCGTCGGGCCATGTTCCTCGAAGTGCTTGGCATCCCGGCCGAATGGGTGCCCCGCAGGGCGCCGGAAACCACTGAACTTGCTCAGGCCGAAGTCGCCGAAATAGCTGAAGAGGTCGCCGGTGCCGCGCGCCCGTCGGCGGAGCCCGCGCAGGTTGCGGTGTCTTCGGCCGTTGCGCCGGGATTGGCGGACTTCGCCGAAGTTGCCGAAGTCGCTGACATTGGCAAACCTGCCGCAGCACCGGATACCGTGCACGCCGTCAACGAGGCGGAGGTCGCGGAAACGATCGAAGCCTTCGATGCCCCTGGCCCAGCCCATGCCGTGGAAGTGCCGGTGCCTATCGCACTGGCGCCGGTGCAGGATGGCCGGGAAGCGTTGATTGCCACGATGGACTGGCCGGTGCTGGCCGACAGCGTTGCCGGATGCACGGCCTGTGGCTTGTGCTCGACGCGCACGAACACCGTGTTTGGTGTCGGTGATCAGCAGGCCGAATGGATGCTTGTTGGCGAGGCGCCTGGCGAAAACGAGGACCTGCAAGGCGAGCCGTTCGTCGGCCAGGCTGGCAAGCTGCTCGACAACATGCTGGGGGCCCTGGGCCTGGCGCGTGGCCGCAACGTCTATATCGCCAACGTACTCAAATGCCGTCCGCCCGGCAACCGCAATCCCGAGCCAGGCGAAGTGGCGCAATGCGAACCGTATCTGAAGCGCCAGATTGCGCTGATCAAGCCGAAGGTGATTGTGGTTCTGGGCCGCTTCGCGGCGCAGTCGCTGCTGCGTTCCACCACGCCGATCGGCAAGCTGCGCGGCGCGGTGCATAGCTATGAGGGCATCCCGGTGGTGGTGACTTATCACCCGGCCTATCTGCTGCGCACGCTGACCGACAAGGCACGCGCCTGGGAAGATCTTTGCCTGGCCCGCGAGGTACACGATCGTGCGGGAGCTCAAGCCTGATCTCGCGCAGGGCATCGCCCCGGGCGGGCCGGCACTGACCGGCGCCGACGGGCAGATGCCGCTTTGGCGGCGCGCGCCCTCGCAGCGTACCCGCGATCTGGCGTGGAGTTCCTTGTCGCCGCCGCTGCTTTCCCGGCTGCCGGATGGGGCCGATGTTGTGCGCGTGGCGCAATGGCCAGCCGGTGTGCGCGCCGCATGGCAGGACTGGCTGGCCCAGGCCGATCCGTCCTCGCTCCCCGAGACCATCACCGAACTGAGCCACCACGCCGATGCCAACGACGGTCGCAGCCTCCGGCTGGGCCGCCATGCCGAACGGTTGCTGCACTTCGCCTTGGACCATGCGCCGGGCATCGAACTGCTGGCGGCCAATGTGCCTATCCGCCGCGCCAATGGGCATGGCGTGCAGACGCTCGGCGAACTCGACGTCGTCTGGCGCGATCCCGCCGTCATGGAAACCGTGCATTGGGAAATGGCGGCCAAGTTCTATTTGATGGTCGATGGCATCGAGGACCGGTGGCTCGACCTTCGCGCGTTTGTCGGGCCGAATCTCGTAGATCGGCTGGGCGACAAGCTCGACCATATCGTGCGCCGGCAATTGCCGCTGGGCCGCACCGCAGAGGCGAAGGCCGCGCTCGGCCACGCGATCGACCGGAGCGAGGTCTATCTGCTGGGCTGGCTGTTCTATCGGGACGGGGTGACGCCGCCGGGGCTGGATGTGTTGGGTATCGCCCCCGATCACCAGCGTGGCTGGTGGTCCACGCTGGATGCCTGGATGGGCCGTGCGTCGGAGCGGGCAGGTCAGGGGAGTGGCGCGGCGCGCTGGTGCCGTCTGCAGCGTGCAGACTGGCTGTCTGGCGCGCGCGTGCCGGAGGCCGAAACCGAATCAGCCGAAGTGCTTCATGCGGTGCTGACGGAACGATTTACCGACGCGCATCCAGACCACGGCTGGCGGCGCGATGCGCCTGTCATGGTTTGTGAACTGGAGCCCGCCGGGACCGATCAGCCCGGCATTTGGGTGGAGCGTTCGCGCGGCTTCGTCGTGCCGCCCGGCTGGGAAGCGCGCGCCATTGAACGGGCGCGCAGGGATTGACCGGCGCGGGGTGATGGCCCCGCCAGCAGGGCCGCAGGCCCCGCCTGGGTCAGTGGTGCTTGTCCTCGCCGATCATCGCCAGCGAGTTGTAGATCTTCACATTGTGCTTGTGCAGGCGCATGACCAGCAGCATGGTCGCGCAGATGAACAGGCCCAGCGCCACGATCACGAACCCGATCGGCACATTCAGTTTGATCAGCAGCGCGTACAGGCACAGCATCAGCAGCACCGACACATTCTCGTTGAAGTTCTGTACCGCGATCGAGTGACCCGCCGAGAGCAGCACGTGGCCGCGGTGCTGCAGCAGCGCGTTCATCGGCACCACGAAATAGCCGGACATCGCGCCGACGATCATCAGGAACACGTACGCGATGGCCATGTACAGCGGCATGTGCAGGCCGAACAGGTCCAGCGTCACATCCGGAATGGTGTCCTTGGTATAGAACGCCATGATCATCACCGTCACGCCCATGGCCACGCCAAACGGCAGCACGGACAGCGACTTGCGCAGCGGAATCCTTGCCGCCGCCATGATCGCGCCCACGGCCACGCCCACGGCCACTACGGCTTGCAGCAGCGCGCCCTGCGACAGGTTCAGGCCGAGTGACTTTTCCGCCCATTTGAGCACGATGAACTGCAGCGTGGCGCCCACGCCCCAGAACAGGGTGGTGACCGCCAGCGAGATCTGGCCGAGCTTGTCGCGCCAGAGCGCGATAAAGCAGTCGCCGAACTCCGCGATCAGCTTGACCGGGTTCTTTTCCTGCTGGGGATAGCGGGCGCCGGTGTCCGGAATGAACAGGTTGAAGATCGACGCGATCACGTAGAAGAACATGATCACCACCATCGCCGCTTCGGCCGGCGTATTGATGCCGGTGTCGACGTACGGCATGTCGAAGTGCAGCAGAATGGTGGAGACGTGAACCGAGATCAGCGCCCCGCCCACTACGGTGCCCAGGATGATCGAGCCGACGGTGAGGCCTTCGATCCACCCGTTCGCCATGACCAGTTTCTCGGGGGGCAGCAGTTCGGTCAGGATGCCGTACTTGGCCGGCGAATAGGCCGCTGCACCGAACCCGACGATCCCGTAGGCCAGCAGCGGGTGCAGCCCGAACATCATGATGGCGCAGCCGACTATCTTGATCGTGTTGGTGATCGCCATGACCTTGCCCTTGGGCATCGAGTCCGCGAAGGCGCCCACGAAGGCAGCCAGCACCACATAGGACAGCACGAAGAACAGCTTGAGCAGCGGAGTCATCCACTGCGGGGAATGTAATTCGGTGAGAAGGGCAATGGCAGCAATGAGCAGCGCATTGTCGGCCAGCGACGAAAAAAACTGCGCGGCCATGATCGTGTAGAAACCCTTCTTCATACCTTCGACTTTGTCTCCATCGCGGAAGCTCGCCTGGGCGGGCAAATGCGCGCCAGCAGGCAGCGCCGCGGCTTGCAGGGAACCTGTCGCTCCAGCTTTGTCAAAGTGGGGCGGTTGCGCAACATTCGCGTGCTTTGCCGCCTGCCTGACCGTCATTGACATATTGCTTCTCTTTTAAAACATTGCCGGAGCGTCCGGCTTTATATCACGAAACCGCGACATTTCAGCACACAGGCAAACGCGCATTGGACAGCATGTCGCCGCTTGGATTCCCGGAATTTTCGTCCGATTGTGTTCAAATATCGACTGCGCGATGCGAGAGCCGCAGGCCGGCGTTTCTGCCGGCCATCCACCACCGCCCGGTGTCCCCATCAACGCACGAATCCCGCAGGTTGCTGACCGGGTCTTCCCTGAAATGGTGCAAGACCGATCCGGCAGCCGGCCCAAGTTGTCTATTCCATGCCAAGACCCATTCAAGCCGTCATCCACCAGCCCGCGCTGGCCAACAATCTTGAGGTGGTGCGTCGCCAAGCACCCGCATCCCGCATCTGGGCGGTGGTCAAGGCCAACGCCTACGGCCACGGCATCCGCCGAGTCTTTGCCGGCCTCAAGGCCGCCGACGGGTTTGGCCTGCTCGATCTCTCGGAAGCCGTGCTGTTGCGCGACCTTGGGTGGCAGGGCCCGATCCTGCTGCTCGAAGGCATCTTCCAGGCGCAGGATGTACCGCTGCTCGAGCAATACCGCCTGACCACCGCCGTGCACTGCGAGGAGCAGTTGCGGATGCTTGAGCTGGCCCGCCCCAAGGGGCCGCTGGCGATCCAGCTCAAGCTGAATACCGGCATGAACCGCCTGGGCTTCCGTCCGGCGCAGTACCGCGCCGCCTGGGAACGGGCCCGGACCATGTCCTGCATCGGCAGCATTGTCCACATGACGCACTTTTCCGATGCCGACAGCAAGCGCGGCATTGCGCATCAGGTGGAAGCCTTCGAAGCCGCCACGGCCAACCTGCCGGGGGAGGTCAGCATGGCCAACTCGGCAGCCGTGCTCTGGCATCCGCAGGCGCATCGCAACTGGGTGCGTCCCGGCATCATCCTTTACGGCGGATCGCCCACCGGGGTGTCGTCCGATATCGCAGAGACCGGCCTGCAACCGGCGATGTCTCTCCATAGCGAGCTGATCGGCATACAGGATCTGCAACCGGGCGATACGGTCGGCTATGGTTCCATGTTTACTGCCGACCGCGCGATGCGGGTCGGGGTGGTGGCGTGCGGCTACGCCGACGGCTACCCACGCCACGCGGTGGGCTGGGGCGAGCGCCGCGCGCCGGTGCTGGTCGACGGCGTGCGCACGCAATTGGTGGGGCGGGTGTCGATGGACATGATCTGCGTCGACCTGACCCCCTGCCCGAAGGCAAAGGTAGGCACGCCGGTCACGCTCTGGGGCCATGGTCTGCCAATCGACGACGTGGCCGCCGCCAGCGGCACGGTTGGCTATGAACTGATGTGCGCGCTGGCGCCGCGCGTGCCGACTTCCGTTGCCACGTTGACCACCGCCGACGCCGTATAAATGGCCAAGACCAAGACGGTATACACATGCACCGAGTGCGGCGGCACCACGCCGCGCTGGGCGGGCCAGTGCCCACAGTGCAACGCCTGGAACACGCTGGTGGAAACGGTGGCGGATTCGGGTTCGTCCGCGGCACGCCGCTTCCAGCCGCTGGCGACGTCCGCTGTGGTGCGCAAGCTGTCGGAAATCGAGGCGGCCGATGTGCCACGCTTCTCGACCGGCATCGACGAATTCGACCGCGTGCTTGGCGGCGGCCTGGTGTCGGGTGGGGTGGTGCTGATCGGCGGGGACCCCGGCATCGGTAAATCGACCCTGCTGCTGCAGACGCTGGCCAACCTGTCGGCCAGCCGGCGCGTGCTCTATGTGAGCGGCGAGGAATCCGCCGCCCAGATCGCGCTGCGCGCCCATCGCCTGGGCGTGGAGGCCGCCACGCTGGGCCTGCTGCCCGAGATTCAGTTGGAGAAGATCCAGGCCACGCTCGAGGCCGACAAGCCCGAGGTGGCCGTGATCGACTCGATCCAGACGGTTTACTCGGAGGCGCTGACGTCCGCGCCGGGCTCCGTGGCACAGGTACGCGAATGCGCGGCGCAACTGACGCGGATCGCCAAGAGTACCGGCATCACGATCATCCTGGTCGGCCACGTAACCAAGGAAGGCAGCCTGGCCGGCCCGCGCGTGCTCGAACACATCGTGGACACGGTGCTGTACTTCGAGGGGGACACCCATTCCTCGCACCGCTTGATCCGGGCGTTCAAGAACCGCTTCGGCGCGGTCAACGAACTCGGTGTCTTCGCGATGACCGAGCGCGGCCTGCGCGGCATCAGCAATCCGTCTGCGCTGTTCCTCTCCCAGCATGAGGAGCAGGTGGCCGGTTCCTGCGTGCTGGTGACCCAGGAGGGCACGCGGCCATTGCTGGTCGAAGTGCAGGCGCTGGTCGACACCGCCAACGTGCCGAATCCGCGTCGGCTGGCCGTGGGCCTCGAACAGAACCGGCTGGCGATGCTGCTGGCCGTACTGCATCGTCACGCGGGCATCGCGTGTTTCGACCAGGACGTCTTCCTGAACGCGGTGGGCGGGGTCAAGATCAGCGAGCCGGCCGCCGACCTGGCCGTGCTGCTGTCGATTCATTCGTCGATGCGCAACAAGCCGCTGCCTCGCGGTCTGGTGGTGTTCGGCGAAGTGGGCCTGGCGGGAGAAATCCGCCCGAGCCCGCGCGGACAGGAGCGGCTCAAGGAAGCCGCCAAGCTTGGTTTCACGATGGCGGTGATCCCGAAGGCCAATGCGCCCAAGCAGCGGATCGACGGCCTGGAGGTCATCGCGGTGGACCGGCTGGAACAGGCCATCGACCGGGTCAGGCATCTGGACTGACGTGGAAGGAAAAAAAGCCCCGCCGAAGCGGGGCTTTTTCATTGGCGCCTTCTCTCGCAGCCTGTGCTGCCGGATCAGCGGTAGGTACCCACCACCCGCACGAACTTCTGGGTATCGTCGCCCGTGGTCGAGCGGATTTCGACGGTGCGCTGGTCTCCGGCCGAAGCGAAGGCCGGGAACGTGGCGCCGTTGCAGCTAACGAATGCGCTGGAGCCCTGCTTGGCGGTGCTGACCGTGACGGAGCGCTGCAGGTACGACGGCACGTTGGTCTGGATGAACGTGCGATCGCCCGCTGCGGGCGCGGGCGCAACTGCGGCGGCGAACTGGCGGCCGAAGGCGAGGGCGCGATCCACGGGCTCGGCGTTCTGTGTCCAGTTCACATCGACGGTGGTCTGGACGCCGGTCTTGCCGCCGCCCGTCGTCACGAAATCGAGACTGCCTTCCGCGATCTCGTTCCAGGTCTGGCGCGCGATGACCGACGGCATCAGCACGCCACCCGACGACGTCACGGTGAACGAGTCGTCCGGTGAGGTCGGCAGGGTGGTCTTGGGGGAAAGATCGCTGTTCAGGTACCAGACGTCGAATGTGTAGCTGGCGAAGGTCGGGATCGCGGCGATGTCGCCGTCGGACAGCGGCGCCGATGCATAGGTGTTGGCGCCCGAACTCAGCGACGACCAGGTCAGCGCGTCTCCAGCTTTCAGCGGCGTCGCGGCCAGCACCACGGTGCTGCTGGACTGCCCTGAACTGCTGATGACCGCGTTGGGCGCCACGGGGTCGTTGGCGGCATACGTCGGCGAGCCGTTCAGGTTCTGGATCACGAGGTTGGCGCTTGAGCCGCATACGCGCGAACGGGCCAGCACGACACCCGCGCCGGGCAGGCCGGGGCCCGTGACGCGCACGAGCTGCGCCTTGATGCCAAGGCCGGTCTGCGGATTCAGCAACACGCGCAGGCTGGTTTCATAGCGCGAAGCGATGCCCGCACCCGGATTGCGCTCGATCACCTTGCTGATGCGGCGCGTGACGGCAGCTTCGTACTGGCGCTGGTTGCCGGTCATCGTCCACGTGCCGGCGCGGTTGGTCACGCGGCGGGTGAACTGCGACGTGCTGCCGTCGGCACGCACGAACGGGAAGCGCACGAATGCCGTGGCCTCGCCGCTATCGGCCTTGCCGTTGAACAGCACGACCGGGGCCTGGAAGACGGCGCCGTTCATGTCGGTCGACGAGAACAGGGCGGAGAAATCGACGGCTGCCGAATAGCTGTTGTTCAGATAGTCGCTGGCGAATGCCGGCGCGCACGCCGTGAGCAGCGCGGTGGCGCTGGCACGTGCGGCCGGCGCGGCGGTGAAGCAGGCTTGCAGGTTCGCGCGGATTGCTTCGAACGTGCGGGCATTGGTGGAGGTCGTCGGCGTGGGCAGCGCGGCGGGCGGCTTGGTCAATGCGCTGGCGTCGAGCACGGCTTCCGGAATGGAACCGCCCGTGAGTTGCGCTCCCCGGGATGCCAGCTTGACGCCGTTGGCGGTCAGGGTCACGTGGACGAGGTCGATGACCGCGTCGGCGCCCTGGCCCTCGGTGGTGAGCGGGGTGGAGATCGGGTCGAAGCTGCCGGCGTTCATTCCGGCACTGGCTGCGACATTGGCCAGCACGGCACGCAGGGCGGCCGTGGCTTGCTGCACGCCGGCGCTGCTGACCTTGCTGTTGAGCGCGCTGGCGCCGGTCAGGTCGGCCGGATTGCCGCCGGCCAGCAATGCCGCAAGCGCGGTAGTCAGTGGCGTCACGTTGGCCGTGACCGTGGCGCCGCTCGCGGGTTTGGTCGGCAGCACGGACACATAGGTCACGGTCTCGCCACCGGCCGTGCCGGTTGCCTGCAGGGCGAACGGCGCGCGGAAGCCGGATACGTCAAAGCTGTACCGTCCGTTTGCGTCGGCGAGGCGGGTGCCGACGGTCTTGCCATCGGCATCGAACATGGTGACCTGCGCGCCGCCCATGAATGCACCGGATGCCGCAGTGCCTTGCACCGTTGCGGCTGGCTGGCTGCCGCCGCCATTGCTGCCACCGTTGCTGCCGCTATCGCCGCCACCACCACATGCCGCCATCACCGCAACCGTCATGACGCCGAGCACGGGCGTCCAGATGCGCGAGCCACGCCCGCGCAACGTCTCTTGAATCCCCATTTGATTTGATTTCCCTGAGTACCGGATGGCGAGTCCGGCTGTCTTATTGGATTTCTTGCGTTCGCCGATCCGAGAGGATATTCACGTGACGATGATGCTGTTCCCCACTTTGGTGGGGTGTGGCGAGTGCGACACAAAGGCCGGCCACGCTTGACGGCGGACCATGCGCGGGCACCTTGTCAACGCCGAATCGGGTCGATGCGGCAATCCGCCACAGCTGCCGGCGAGGCTGGTTGCCGGGGCGCAACGAAGACATCGATGAAAATGGGTAATAATCGCGTCGAAGAAATTTCGCACCCGATGCCCATGCAAGCCAATTCCCGAACCTATTTCCTGCTGATCGCCATCGTCTCCTTTGCGATGGTCGGTGCCGCGCTGTATATGCAGTACGCGGAGAACCTGCAACCGTGCCCGCTCTGCATCATGCAGCGCTTCGCGTTCATTGGTATCGGTATCTTTTCGTTGCTGGCGGTCATCGCGCAGAACACGCGCACGCTCTGGCAGGGCCTGGGGATGCTTTCCGGCGTGGGCGGCATTGCCGTGGCGGGCTACCAGGTGGCGTTGCTGATGAACCCGAAGGCGTCCTGCGGCATCGACCCGCTGGAGAACTGGGTCAACTCGCTGCCCACGGCCAAGCTGCTGCCGCAGGTGTTCTATTCGGATGGTCTGTGCACGGCACCCACGCCGCCCATCCTGGGCCTTTCGATCCCGGCGTGGTCGCTGATCTGGCTGCTGATTCTGACGCTGACGCTTGCCGTCGGGCTGATTCGCCGCGAGAAGCATTTCCGCTGAGCGGCGTGGTTCTTGGCCGTCTTGTCCCTCTTGTCCCTCGTGCCCGAGCTTGTCCCCTCCCGCGTGTGGTAGAGGGGCACAAGCTTCAGGTCGATTGAGATGCCTCAGGCGATCTGCTCGATCTGCTCCTGCAGTTCGAGCCAGCGTTCCTCCAGTTGCTCGAGTTCGCCGGTGACTTCGCCCTGGCGCTTGAGCATGTCCTTCAGCTTCGTCTTGTTGGTGTCGTCGTAGCTCGACGCGTCGGCCATGAACGTGTCGATCGTGGTCTTGTCGGCTTGTAGCACCGACATCCGCTTTTCCACCTTTTCCAGTTCCTTCGTCAGCGGCTTGCGCAGTACCGACAGGCGCTGGCGCTCGTCAGCTTCTGCGCGGCGCTGGTCCTTCCGGTTGACCACGGGCGCGGCTTCGGCGGCGTGCGCGGCCGTGGCCGCGTTGCGCTTGGCGGCCGCCTGTTGCAGCAGCCAGTCGCGGTAGTCGTCCAGATCGCCATCGAACGGGCGGATCGTGCCCTCGGCCACGAGCATGAACTGGTCCGAGGTGGCGCGCAGCAGATGTCGGTCGTGCGAGACCAGGATCAGCGTGCCTTCGAACTGGGCCAGCGCCATCGTCAGCGCTTCGCGGGTGTCGAGGTCCAGGTGGTTGGTCGGTTCATCTAGCAGCAGCAGGTTCGGCTTTTGCCAGACGATCAGGGACAGCGCCAGCCGGGCCTTCTCGCCGCCCGAGAACGGTTCGATCGGCGACGTCGCCATGTCACCGCGGAAATTGAAGCTGCCCAGGAAGTCGCGCAGTTCTTGCTCGCGCACGTCCGGCGCCAGCCGCGCCAGATGCTGGAGCGGCGAATCGTGGTCGCGCAGCGTTTCCAGCTGGTGCTGGGCGAAGTAGCCGATCACGAGTCCCTTGCCCAGCCGGACGGTGCCGTTCAGCGGCGCCTGCGTGCCGGCCAGCGTCTTCACCAGCGTCGACTTGCCCTGGCCGTTCGCGCCCAGCAGGCCGATGCGCTGGCCGTTCTGGATCGACAGTGCAAGGTTGTGCAGGATCGTGACGGGCGGGTCGGCCTCGGCATAGCCGCAGTCCACACCTTCCAGCACCATCATCGGGTTCGGCGCGGAATCGGGCTCACGGAATTCGAAAGCGAAGCCCGCTGCTACGTGCACCGGCGCCAGCCGCTCCATCTTCTCCAGTGCCTTCACCCGGCTTTGCGCCTGGCGTGCCTTGGTGGCCTTGGCCTTGAATCGGTTGATGAACGACTCCAGGTGCGCGATTTCCTTCTGCTGGCGCGCGTAGGCCGACTGCTGCTGCGCCATCTGCTGCAGCCGCATCGTTTCGAACTGCGTGTAGTTGCCGCCGTAACGCTTCAGTTGCTGGTTCTCGATATGCACCGTGACGTTGCAGATCGCGTCGAGGAATTCGCGATCGTGCGAGATCATCACCAGCGTGCCGGGGTAGCGCGCAAGCCAGTCTTCGAGCCAGACGATGGCGTCGAGGTCCAGGTGGTTGGTCGGTTCGTCAAGCAGCAGCAGGTCCGACGGACACATCAGCGCCTGCGCCAGGTTCAAGCGCATCCGCCAGCCGCCCGAGAACGATGCCACGGGCTGCGACACCTGCGGCAGCGTGAAGCCCAGGCCCAGCAACAGCGCCTCGGCGCGCGCGGCGGCGGTGTAGCCGTCGGCGTCGGCATAGGCTGCATGGGCTTCGCCTTCGGCCGAGCCATCGCCGCTGGCTTGGGCGGCGGCTATCCGAGCCTCGATCTCGCGCAGGCGGGTATCGCCATCGACCACATAGTCCACGGCGGAGCGGGTTACCGCTGGCGTCTCCTGCGCCACATGGGCAATGCGCCACTGGGCGGGCAGGAAGACGTCGCCGCCGTCGGCGTGCAGCTCGCCGCGCAGCATGGAGAACAGCGTGGACTTGCCACTGCCGTTGGCGCCGACAAGGCCGACGCGCTCGCCCGGATTGAGCGTCACGCTGGTGTGGTCGAACAGCACCTTGGTGCCGCGCTGGAGGACAAGCTGGTCGATTCGGATCACGGAGGAGACGGGAGGCTAATGCTGGAAACGGTTTTTCGGCAGGCCGGCATTGTATCGCGCTGGCATCCAAAGACTGTCGCTACGGGCTATGTTCGGCCGCTTGTTCTGAGGGATTACCCCTAATCGGCCACTTTTCACTCTCCTGGTACAGCAATTGCGTGTAAATTTATTTACATAGATGGTTGCACCGGGAAAGTGCGTTTTCATCAAAGCGCGATGCCGGTCCTGGTGCGCCAATCATTGTTTCGCGCTGATTCGCGCGGTTTTGAATGGATCCTGTAGTCCCGAGATGCCAGACGGCCTGCTAATTTCCGAGCGTATTGCACGCGCCTTGCCAACGTTGACGCCCGCGCACCAGCGCATGGCGCAGTACGTGCTGGAGAACCCGTTCCGTGCCGCCACGATGCGGATCGACGAGTTCGCCACGGCCGTGGACGTATCGGTGGCCACGGCCAACCGCTTTGCGCGCGCGCTGGGATTCGAAGGCTATCCGCAGTTCCGCACCGAACTGGTACGCGGCTTCGAGGCCACGCTGGCCCCGGTGGAGCGATTGCGCGACGAACTGGCGCGCCCCACCACGGCGGCGGAGGTGTTCGCGGCCTCGCTCGAGGACGGCATCCGTAACCTGGAAGCCACGCGCCGCGCGCTGGACCCCGAAGCCTGCGAGCGTGCGGTGTCGGCGATCCTGGAGGCGGAGCGTGTCTACGTGATGGGTTTTGGCGCCAGCGGATTCCTGGCCGGGCTGCTGCAGCACGGTCTGGAGATGCATTGCCGCATGGTCACGTCGGTGTCCAATTCGGGTGGCGCATCCCATGCGGGACGGCAACTGTTCAAGTTGCAGCCGCAGGATCTGGTTATCGCCATCGCCTTTCCGCGTTACGTGACCGACACGATCATGCTGGCCCAGCGCGTCAAGGAGCACGGCGGCCGATTGATGGCGCTGACCGATGGCCCGGCATCGCCGCTGGCACCGCTGGCTGACTACACGCTCTACGCCAATACCGGATACCGGTTCTCCGCCAATTCCGATGCCACGGTTCTGGCGCTGATCGAGGCGCTGTGCGGCGCCGTGGCGCACCGGTCCGCGCGGTCGGTCAAGGCGGCCGCCGAAATGACCGAGTTCCTGCTGCCCTGGCTCCACGGCGCGCCCGACGCGCGTGGTGGCCGGATTGCCGCGAAATCTTCCGACTGATCCCCGACCGAAGTAGAAGGACCCCATGCCTCAAGCTGTTATCGCCATCCACGGTGGCGCGGGCACGATCACCCGTGCCGCGATGAATGCCGAGCGCGAACGCGAGTACGCCGCCGCGCTCGAGCAGGTACTGCTCGCTGGCCAGCGCGTGCTGGCCGACGGCGGCAGCGCGCTCGACGCGGTCACCGAAGCGGTGCGCCTGCTCGAAGACTGTCCGCTGTTCAACGCCGGCCGGGGTGCCGTGCTGACCCATGCCGGCACTTTCGAACTCGACGCGGCAATCATGGATGGCCAGACGCTGGGCGCCGGCGCCGTGGCCTGCGTCAAGCGCTTGCGCAACCCCGTGCTGGCCGCGCGTGCCGTGCTGGAACGCAGCGAGCATGTGCTGTTTGCCGCCGAGGGCGCCGAGGCGTTTGCCGAAGCCCAGGGGCTGGAACTGGTCGGGCCCGAGTACTACTTCACGCAGGCCCGCCACGATCAATGGGTGCGTGCGCAAGCCAGTACCGGCATGGCGCTGCTCGACCATGACGCGGCTGCACTGGCCGCCAGGGCGGGGGCTGCCGATCCGATCGATCCCGACAACAAGTTCGGCACGGTTGGCGCGGTGGCCTGCGATGCCGCTGGCAACCTCGCCGCGGCCACGTCGACCGGCGGCGTGACCAACAAGCAGGTGGGCCGCGTGGGCGATACCCCGATCGTTGGGGCCGGCTGCTACGCGGACGATGTCGCGGCAGTCTCGGCCACGGGCACGGGCGAGATGTTCATCCGCACCGTGGCCGCGTTCGACGTCTCGGCGCAAATGCGCTACGCCGGGCTGTCGCTCGAGGAATCGGCGCGCCGCGTGGTGATGGAAAAGCTTCCCGCGATTGGCGGCCGTGGCGGCCTGATCGCGGTGGACCGTGCCGGCAACGTCACGCTACCGTTCAACACGGAAGGCATGTACCGAGGCGTGGCACGCGTTGGCGAGCCGGCCACTGTCTGGATCTACGGCTGATATGGCAAAGACCGTTTCGAAACAAGGCATCGTGCTGCCGCCCGAGCGCGTGGTGGCCGTCGACAACCTCACCGTGCGCTTCGCCACCTCGGAGCGTACCGTCGAGGCCGTGCGCAACCTGTCGTTCCATGTCGACCGTGGCGAAACGCTGGCCGTGGTTGGCGAGTCGGGCTCGGGCAAGTCGGTGACGTCGCTGGCGTTGATGCGCCTGGTGGAGCACGGTGGCGGCAAGATCGCCAATGGCGCCATGGCGCTGCGCCGGCGCAATGGCGAGGTGCTCGATCTGGCCAATGCCGGCGAATCGACGTTGCGCAAGGTGCGCGGCGCGGACGTGGCGATGATCTTCCAGGAGCCGATGACCTCACTGAATCCGGTGTTTCCGGTTGGTGAGCAGATCGCGGAGTCGATTCGCCTGCACCAGGGCAAGAACAAGGCCGCGGCCCTTGCCGAGGCGCTGCGTATGCTGGAACTGGTGCGCATTCCGGAAGCACGGCGCGTGCTCGACCGCTTCCCGCATCAGCTCTCGGGCGGTATGCGGCAGCGCGTGATGATCGCGATGGCGCTGTCCTGCAAGCCGGGTTTGCTGATCGCGGACGAGCCGACCACCGCGCTCGACGTGACGATCCAGGCGGAGATCCTGCAGCTTATCCGCAATCTCCAGGCAGAGATGAACATGGGCGTGGTCTTCATCACGCACGACATGGGCGTGGTGGCCGAGGTGGCCGATCGTGTGCTGGTGATGTACCGGGGCGAAAAGGTGGAGGAGGGCACGTCAGACCAGGTGTTCCACGCGCCCGCCCACCCGTACACGCGCGCGCTGCTGTCGGCCGTGCCGAAGCTCGGGGCGATGGCCGGCACCGATCTGCCGGCCCGCTTCCCGCTGGTGCAGATGAGCGACACCGACAAGGTGGTCGAGGAAGCGCCGCAGGACACCATTCCGGCAGGCGCCGAGCCGATCCTGCGCGTACGCGACCTGGTGACGCGCTTCGATGTGCCAGGCGGCCTGTTTGGCAAGGTCACGCGCCGCGTTCACGCGGTGGAGCAGGTCAGCTTCGATCTCTACCCGGGCGAGACGCTGGCGCTGGTTGGCGAGTCGGGCTGCGGCAAATCGACCACGGGACGTTCGCTGTTGCGGCTGGTCGATTCGCAGAGCGGCACGATCGAGTTCGCAGGCCAGAACATCAGCCAGATGCGGGGACCGGCGCTTCAGGCGCTACGCCGCAATATCCAGTTCATCTTCCAGGACCCGTTTGCGTCGCTGGACCCGCGCGTGCCGGTTGGCTACTCGATCATGGAGCCGCTGCTGGTGCACAAGGTGGCCAGCGGCAAGGAAGCCGAGGCGCGTGTCGCCTGGCTGCTCGAAAAGGTGGGCCTGACAGCCGCGCACGCATCGCGCTATCCGCACGAGTTCTCGGGCGGCCAGCGCCAGCGGATCTGCATCGCGCGCGCCCTGGCGCTGAACCCGAAGGTGGTCGTCGCCGACGAATCGGTGTCGGCGCTCGACGTGTCGATCCAGGCGCAGATCGTCAACCTGATGCTCGGCCTGCAGCGCGAGCTGGGCGTGGCCTTCCTGTTCATCTCGCACGACATGGCCGTGGTGGAGCGCGTAAGCCACCGCGTGGCCGTGATGTATCTGGGCCAGATCGTCGAGATCGGTCCGCGTCGCGCTATCTTCGAGAACCCGCAGCACCCATACACGAAGAAGCTGATGTCGGCGGTGCCAATTGCCGATCCGGCCCGACGCCACATGAAGCGCGAGCCGCTTTCCGACGAGATTCCCAGCCCGATCCGCGCGGTCGGCGACGAGCCAGTGGTCCAGCCGCTGGTTGCCGTAGCAGGCAGTGGCGCGCACGGACATTACGTAGCCCGGCACGCCGTCGGCGGCGCCTACTGAAGTTCGTTTTCCTCAAGGAGAAGTGAAGATGTCTGACCGCAAGGTTTCGTTCCGCCTGATGGCCGGCGCCGCCGCAGTGGGCGCCATGGGCATGATGGCTGCCGCGCCGGCATTCGCCGCCAAGGACGCGGTGATGGCCGTGTACTCCACCTTCACCACGCTGGACCCGTACGACGCGAACGACACGCTGTCGCAGGCGGCGGTGAAGTCGTTCTACCAGGGCCTGTTCGGCTTCGACAAGGACATGAAGCTGGTCAACGTGCTGGCCGAGAGCTACGACGTCAGCAAGGATGGCCTGGTCTACACGATCAAGCTCAAGAAGGGCGTGAAGTTCCACGACGGCACCACGTTCGACGCGACCGCCGTCAAGGCCAATCTGGACCGCGTGACCGATCCGGCCAACAAGCTCAAGCGCTACACGCTGTTCAACCGTGTGGCCAAGACCGACGTGGTGGACCCGAACACGGTGCGAATCACGCTCAAGGAGCCGTTCTCGCCGTTCATCAACGTGCTGGCCCACCCGTCGGCGGTGATGATCAGCCCGACCGCGCTGAAGAAGTACGGCAAGGAGATTGCCTTCCACCCCGTGGGCACCGGACCGTTTGAGTTCGTGGAATGGAAGCAGACCGATTACCTGAAGGGCAAGAAGTTCGCGGGCTACTGGAAGACCGGCTATCCGAAGATCGACACGATCACCTGGAAACCTGTGGTCGACAACAACACGCGCTCGGCCGTGATGCAGACCGGCGAGGCCGACTTCGCGTTCAGTATTCCGTTCGAGCAGGCCGCGGTGCTCAAGGCCAGCCCGAAGGTGGACCTGATCGACGGGCCGTCGATCATCCAGCGCTACCTGTCGCTGAACACGATGGTCAAGCCGTTCAACGACCCCAAGGTGCGCCAGGCGATCAACTACGCGATCAACAAGGAGGCGCTGGCCAAGGTGGCGTTCGCCGGCTACGCCGTACCGTCGGCCGGCGTGGTGCCACCGGGCGTGGATTACGCCGAGAAGCTGGGCCCATGGCCGTACAACCCGGCCAAGGCGCGCGAGCTGCTCAAGGAAGCCGGCTACCCGAACGGCTTCGAAACCACGCTGTGGTCGGCTTATAACCACACCACCGCGCAGAAGGTGATCCAGTTCGTGCAGCAGCAGCTGCAACAGGTGGGCATCAAGGCGCAGGTGCTGGCACTGGAAGCTGGCCAGCGCGTGGAACGCGTGGAGTCCGTGGCCAAGCCCGAGGACGCCGGCGTGCGCATGTACTACGTGGGCTGGTCGTCGTCGACCGGTGAGTCGGACTGGGCGCTGCGTCCGCTGCTGGCTTCGGAAGCGATGCCGCCGAAGCTGCTGAACACGGCCTACTACAAGAACGACCAGGTCGATGCCGATATCGCCAACGCGCTGCGCACGACCGATCGCGCCGAGAAGGCCAAGCTCTACAAGGACGCCCAGGAACAAATCTGGAAGGACGCGCCGTGGGCCTTCCTGGTGACCGAGAAGGTGCTGTACGCGCGTTCGAAGCGCCTGACTGGTGCCTACGTGATGCCCGACGGCTCGTTCAACTTCGACGAGATCGATATCAAGCAGTAAGCGGTTGACATGTCTTCGGTGTTTGCCCCTCTCCCATGCATGGTGAGAGGGGGAGTACCGCAGTAGAGCAGTAGAGCAGTAGAGCAGTAGAGCAGTAGAGCAGTAGAGCAGTAAGAGTGGTTGCAAGTCGCGGTATCGCAGTACTAATAACAAGCTGTATGCAGTAAGCCGTGTGGCTGCCTGCCCGTATACGCGGGGTTGAGGGCGGGCGGCCGGCGGTCCTCAATTTTCCGTTGCCTGATGCTGAACTACTTCCTTAAACGACTTCTGGGCGTGATACCCACCATGCTGATCGTGGCGGTGTTGGTATTCCTGTTCGTCCATCTGCTGCCCGGCGATCCGGCGCGGCTGGCCGCGGGCCCGGAGGCCGACGCGGACACCGTGGAACTGGTGCGCAAGGATCTCGGGCTCGATCGCCCGATGCCGGAGCAGTTCGTGCGTTACTTCTCGAACGCCCTGCGGGGGGACTTCGGTACCTCGCTGCGCACCAAGCGACCCGTTTCGGAAGAAATCGGCGACCGCTTCCTGCCCACGCTGTACCTGACGATCGCGTCGATGGTCTGGGCCGTCATCTTCGGCATGACCATCGGCATCTGCTCGGCCGTGTGGCGGAATCAGTGGCCGGACCGCCTGGGCATGACGCTGGCGGTGTCGGGTATCTCGTTCCCGGCCTTCGCGCTGGGGATGCTGCTGATGGAAGTGTTTTCGGTGCAGCTTGGCTGGCTGCCGTCGATCGGCGCCGATAGCTGGAAGCACTACATCCTGCCGTCGCTGACGCTCGGCGCGGCCGTGGCCGCCGTGATGGCGCGATTCACGCGCGCATCGTTCATCGAGGTGCTGCAGGAGGACTTCGTCCGTACCGCACGCGCCAAGGGCGTGCGCGAGACCGTGGTCGTGATCAAGCATACGCTGCGCAACGCAATGATTCCCGTCGTGACGATGATGGGCCTGCAGTTCGGCTTTCTGCTGGGCGGCTCGATCCTCGTCGAGAAGGTGTTCAACTGGCCCGGCCTCGGCCGCCTGTTGGTGGATGCCGTGGAGATGCGTGACTACCCGGTGATCCAGGCCGAGGTGCTGCTGTTCTCGCTCGAGTTCATCCTGATCAACCTGGTGGTGGACGTGCTGTACACCGTGATCAATCCCACCATCCGCTATAAATAAGGAGGCTGGCATGTCCGATATTTCCACGCCCGCCGCTCCCGAGGCCGCCAGCGTCCCGGAGGCCGTCCGCACGCCCTGGACCGAGTTCTGGCGCAAGTTCCGCAAGCAGCATCTCGCGCTGGCCGCCGGCGCGTTCGTGCTGCTGCTGGTGGTGGTCGCGATTCTGGCGCCGCACATCGTCCCGTACGACCCCGAGAACTTCTTCGACTACGACGCGCTCAACGCAGGCCCGTCGGCTGCGCACTGGATGGGCGTTGACTCGCTCGGGCGCGACATCTTCAGCCGCATCCTGGCCGGTACGCGCATTTCGCTGGCGGCCGGCTTCTTCTCGGTGATCATCGGCGCGGTCATCGGCACGGTGCTGGGCCTGCTGGCCGGCTACTACGAGGGCTGGTGGGACCGCATCGTCACGCGCATCTGTGACGTGCTGTTCGCGTTTCCGGGCATCCTGCTTGCGATCGCCATCGTCGCGATCCTGGGCAATGGCATGGTCAACGTGATCTTCGCAGTGGCGGTGTTCAGCATTCCAGCCTTCGCGCGCCTCGTGCGGGGCAACACGCTGATGCTCAAGCGGCTCACGTACGTGGAAGCGGCACGCAGCATTGGCGCATCCGACTGGACGATCCTGATGCGGCATATCCTGCCCGGTACCGTGTCGTCGATCGTGGTGTACTTCTCGATGCGGATCGGCACGTCGATTATCACTGCGGCTGGCCTGTCGTTCCTGGGTCTTGGCGCGCAACCGCCCACGCCCGAGTGGGGCGCGATGCTGAACGAGGCGCGCGCCGACATGGTGACCGCGCCCCACGTGGCGATTTTCCCGAGCCTGGCGATCTTCCTGACCGTGCTGGCGTTCAACCTGCTGGGCGATGGCCTGCGCGATGCGCTCGATCCGAAGATCGACCGGCGTTGATGGCACCTTCAGCACGCATTGAACACAAGTCGAGCACGATGATGGATATCCCCGTGATTGGCACGTTGCCGGTGGGCCCTCGCAATGCGATTACCGACGTGGCTGGCGTGACCGTCGGCCACTGCACGCTGGCCGACGGGGCTTGCCAGACCGGGGTGACGGTGATTCGCCCGCACGCGGGCAATGTCTACCGCGAGAAGGTGCCCGCAGCGGCCACCGTGCTGAACGGATTCGGCAAGAGCATCGGCCTGGTGCAGGTCGACGAACTCGGCGTGATGGAAACGCCGGTCGCGTTGACCAACACCTTCTCTGTTGGCGCACTGGCACAGGCGCAGATCCGCGCGGCCATTGCCGAGAACCCCGAGATCGGCCGCGCCTGGCCCACCGTCAATCCGCTCGTGTTCGAGTGCAATGATGGCTATCTGAACGACATCCAGGCGATGGCGGTCCAGGGGATGCACTACGACAGCGCCCTGGCGGCCGCGAGCGTGGATGTCGCGCAAGGCGCGGTGGGCGCGGGGCGGGGCATGTCATCGTTCGGCGTCAAGGGTGGTATCGGCACCGCATCCCGCATTGCGGGCGGCTACACGGTTGGCGCGCTGGTGTTGTCGAACTTCGGCACACCGGATTCCCTGATCTACGGCGGCAGGCTGCTGGGCGCGGCGCTTGCTGGCCAACTGAGGCAGGAGATCGTCCCGGAGAAGGGATCGATCATCATGATCGTGGCCACCGATGCACCGCTCGACGCGCGGCAGCTAGGCCGGCTTTCGCTGCGCGCCGGCGCGGGGCTGGCGCGAACGGGTTCCGTATTTGGCCATGGCTCTGGCGATATCGCGCTGGCGTTCTCGACGGCGTACACCGTGCCACATCTGGCCGACGTACCGATGCCGGCCGTGCAGATGGTGCATGAAACACGGCTCGACCCGCTGTTCCGCGCCGCGGCTGACAGCGTGGAGCAGGCCATCGTCAATGCGCTCTGGCATGGCGAAACCGTTCATGGCCGCGATGGGCACACCCGTCGGGCACTACGAGACCTGTTGCAGGAACTGATGGCATGAAGATTCTGGTTTCCACCGACATCGAAGGCGTGGCCGGCGTATTCCACGCCGAGCAAACACGCGCGGGGAATGGAGAGTACGAACGCGCGCGTGCCTGGATGACGGCCGAAGCCAATGCCGCCGTGCAGGGCGCATTTGCGGGTGGCGCCACCGAGGTGTTGGTCAACGATTCGCACGGGGGCTTCCGCAACCTGCTGCCGGATCAGATCGACCCGCGCGCGCAACTGGTGCTGGGCAAGCCGCGCTATCTGAGCATGATGGCTGGCGTCGAGCAGGATTGCGACGGCGTGTTCATGATCGGCTATCACGGCCGGGCGCAGAGCCGTGGCGTGCTGGCCCATACGATCAACAGCGGCGCGTTCGCGCGCGTCTGGCTCAATGGGCTGGAGCTGGGCGAGGCGGGCATCTACGCCGCATTGGCCGGCGAGTTCGGCGTGCCGGTGATGCTGGCCAGCGGCGATGACGTCTTCATCGCGGAAACGCAGCCGCTGATGCCTTGGGCGCGCTACGTGCAGACCAAGGCCGCGGGCGGGCAGGGCAGTGGCACCTCGTTGTCGCCCGCTGCCGCTCGTGAAGCGATCGCAGTGGCCGCCGAGTCCGTGACGCGCGATGCGATCGTCCAAGCCAAGGCACGTTGCTTCGAACTGCCTGGGCCGGTGAGTTGCCGCCTGCAGACAACGACCACCGCCCACGCCGACCTGTTCTGCCAATGGCCCGAGTTCGAACGGGTCGACGGTGTCACGCTGACATTCACGGGGCCAACCGTGCAGGCTGTGGTGCGGATGCTGAACTGCTGCTCGGCGATGTCGTTCATGCTGAAGTAGTTGTTTTCCCCGTTTTCCCGCAACGCGGGAGAACGGAGCGAAAACAGTGGGACAATAGCGCCCGTTCCCGATTTCGCCCGACTTCCAATGACCCATCCGACGCACGGGAGCTGGACGCCCGTTCGCAAGGACTTCGTCGATCCGGCCAGCACGCGATGCCATGCGCGCAACGCGAAAGGCGGCCGCCACCACGGTTTTCCCGAGGGGCACGCCTATATCCTGCGCGGCCCGGATGGCCACGAGTACCCATTCGGCCCGGAATGCGCGCGCGAGGTGCTGGCCGTGCCCGAGGCGCTGGAACAGATCCCGGACTATACCGAGCGCGATGCGGTGAAGCGGATCGACGCCGATCTGCCCGCGCCGGTGAGGCGCAAGCCCTCGGCGGCCGAACTGGAGCTGGCGCGCCGCAATGCGGCCACGCGCTATGTGGTGCTGCGCATGGAGAAAGTGGCTGCCGTGCCGCGCGTGCAGCCGACAGTCCTGTTCCCCGCGCTCGATGAGCTTTATCAGCGGATCGCCACTGGCGGCACGCTCACGAACGCGCAGGTGCAACGCGTGCTGGCGATCGAACGCAGCAAGGCCACGCCGCCCAAGCTCAAGAGCACGAACCTGCTCGACGTCTATACGGCGCACGTCAAGCTCGAGTGGCTGATCGCGGGGGCAAACCGCGTGGATCAGATACGTTTCCTGCGCAGCCTGCATGACTGGCTGGCCAGACATCTGGTGCTGTCCGCCGCGCAGATTGCCGCCGCCGGCATCGTGATGCACCCGCACGCGTTCCGCAGCGCCTGGCCGTCGGAGGGCGGTCCGGCGGAGCTGTTCTGACGTTCGCTGGATAAAAACGCCGGATTGGCGTTACATTGAGGGCATCCCCACTCGGCCCAGGCCATTCCCGCCATGCCTGCCAGTCAGACTGCGCGCTACTTCGCACGCAGCTATGCCGAAGCCCGCCAGAAATTCCTGGCGGCCGCCCGCGCATGTGGTGCGGCGCTGACCGAGTTTCCCCACCCCACTGAAACAGGCAACGAGGGCGAGGCCCTGGCGATGGACGTCGCCTGGGTCGGGGCCGCCGATGCGTCGCGCGTGCTGCTGGTGACGTCCGGCACGCACGGCGCCGAAGGGTTCTGCGGATCGGGCACGCAGGTGGCGATGCTTGCCGACACGGGGCTGCATTCGGACTGCCACCGCGCCGGCTGCGCGCTGATGTTCATCCACGCGGTCAACCCCTATGGCTTTTCCCACCTGCGCCGTGTCAACGAGGATAACGTCGACCTGAACCGCAATTTCGCGGACTTCGAACGGCCACTGCCGGCCAATCCGGCCTATGCCGAGATTGCCCCGATGCTGCTGCCGAGCCAGTGGCCGCCGTCGTGCGACGAACACACCGCGCTGATGAAGCGGGTGACGGAGCGGGGCATGGGCTGGTTCCAGGCGGCGATCAGCGCCGGACAGTATCAGGACCCGGATGGCATGTTCTTCGGCGGTCAGCAGGCAACGTGGAGCAACTACACGCTACGGCGCATCCTGGCCCGCTTTGGCTCCGGACGGACCACTTTGCGATGGGTCGATGTGCACACGGGGCTGGGACCGTGGGGCTATGGCGAAGCGATCTACATGGGGCCCGACGAGGCGCGCCAGTTGAACAAGACGCGGGCCATCTGGGGCGGCAGCGTGACGTCGATCTACGACGGCTCGTCGACATCGGCCAACCTGACCGGGCTCGCGTGGGCGGCTGTGCCGCAGACGCTGCCGACGATTGACTACGCAGGCATCGCCCTGGAGTTCGGCACGCTGCCGTTGCCCGAGGTGCTCGATGCGTTGCGTGGCGACCATTGGCTGCATGTGCATCCTGAAGCGGACGAGAACCAGCGCGCACTGATCAAGCAGGCTGTGTGGCGTGCCTTTTATGGCGATTCGGACGAATGGCGCGATGGCGTGGTGGCCCAGGTGACCGACGCGGTGCGCAAGGGAATCGGCGCGTAGCGGCTCATGCCGATAGGCGGCGGTTCGTAATCGACTCATCTTTCGACTACCTTTCAACGACCATACGGAAGCGCTGATAGTCGTTATTGATCGTGCCCGGTTGAGACGTGGGGCGGGATGGCGAGACAATCGCCCGGGCGTGCCGGCATCGCCTGGTCGATGCCGTGCGCCATGACAGCACAGTAAGAAGAACAGGCGTCGTTGCCCAGCCCCACATCCTCAGCCGCACGCAAGCGAGAGCGCGTCGGCATCTCCCGCGTGGTTCGTGATCCGCGCCGGTCGAATGGACCGGATGGCAGCGTTCGCCCGTCGCACTCCTCGAGAGAATCTCCATGCCCAGTTTCAATCCATCGCGCCGCACGTTCCTGAAGACGAGCGTCGTGGCCGGGGTATCGGTTTGCATCGTGCCCCTCGCGGACAAGGCGGCTCTGGCCGCGTTGTTCGAAGAGAAGCACCTGACGCCGGTGCAAACCGATCCCGCCACCGGCGCGCCACGCTTCCGTGTGGATGGCATCGCCAAGGTCAACGGCGAGAAAGTCTTCGCACGCGATATCCGCGCACGCGATATGCCACACTGGCCCGCGCAGCAATCGCACGCCTTCATCGTGCGCACGACCCGTGCGGACCGTACCTTCGACGGCATCGACCTGAGCCTGCTCGGCGATGAGCTGAAGCCTGACGTTGTGGTGACGGCCGCCGACCTGGAGCGCGACGGCGTGACGTTCCCGAAGTTCTACGGCGACGACATGCTGCTGCCTGTAGGCAAGACCCCGGCGTATCTCGGCCATGCGGTGGCCATCCTGATTTATCACGACTTCGCGCGCTTCCGCTTTGCCAAGGACAAGCTCAAGTATCGCGACGAGGTCGTGCGCTATGGCACCCAGACTGGCGCGCTTGAACGCGATCCCTGGGGCACGTTCCGTTTCGTCCGCGTGGGCGGCGCCACGCCGTTCGACGACGACGTGTTCTCAAGCCTGAAGTTCGCGCCGGTGTTCCCCAGTGCGATGCGCAAGCACCAGCCCGTTTGGCCGGACGGCAAGGATCATGGGCAGGTGGGCGAGCAGGGTATGGCCCATGCGAAGTCGATCCGCGACGAACTGGCGAATCCGCCGGCCAACTGGCTCGTGCTGGATCGCGAGTACAACACGCAGTCGATCGATACCGCCGCGCTCGAGGCCGATAACGCCAACTGCTGGTACGACCGCGACAACCAGACGCTGCACATGGTGGTGCCAACGCAGGCGCCGTCGGAGGTGGGCGAATCGACCGCGGAAATGCTGGCGCGCTGCAAGTCCGCGTTTCCGGTGAAGCAGGTGGTCCTGCATCCGACCTACACGGTGGGCTACGGCTCGAAGGATCACTACAACTTCCCGTTCTACGGTCTGGTAACGGCGCTCTATGCCGGCAGCAAACCCGTGCGGCTGGCCAACGACCGCTACGAGCAGTTCCAGACCGCGCTCAAGCGCCACGCGTTCAAGATGCACTACCGCATCGCGGTGGACAAGGAAACCGGACTGCTCCAGTCGTTCCAGGGCGACTTCGAGGCCAACGGTGGTGGCCGTATGAATTTCTCGCCGTCCGTGGCCATGGTCGGCGCGACGGCGGCGCAGTCAATCTATTACTTCCCAAAGAACGATCTCGCCACGGTGGCCATTGCCTCCCGTGCGATCGACGCCGGTTCCGCGCGCGGGTACGGCACGCTGCAAAGCATGGCGGCGACCGAGATGATGATTGACGAGTTCGCCGAGCAGTTGAAACTCGACCCGATCGAATTCCGGCTGAAGAACGCGCTGCGCTCCGGCATGAAGAACACGCAGGGCGCGATTCCTGCCGGGGCCATTCGCGTGGATGAAGTACTGGAAGCGTCGCGCAAGCATCCGCTGTGGACCAATCGCGCGATGAAGAAGGCCGAGTACGAGGCCGCGCATCCGGGCCATCGCTATGGCGTGGGCTTTGCCTGTGTGCAGAAGGACTTCGGCACGGGCGCGGAGACATCGTTCGCGCGTGTCGAGATCGATGCCGAAGGCCGTATCGCGCTGTACCACTCAGGCGCGGAAATCGGCACCGGCATGTCGACGTCGCAGGCCTCCGCGGTGTCGCGCTGGCTGAGCCGCGCGGCCACGGACGTGCGGACGTCGATTACCGAGTGGCCGGACCTGCCTGTCACGACCAGTGGCGATCCCTACCTGATGAGCCAGGCGGATCAGGACAAGCTATCGCAGAATCCGCGCTGGTCCCCGGGCTACGCGTCGCCATCCAGCGCGACGAACTCGGCCTACTACTTCACGCACAGCACGCGCGAAGCGGCCCGCGTGGTCTTCATGCATGGACTGTGGCCGGCAGCGATGGCGATCTGGAGCCAGGGCATCGGCGGCGGCCAGGCGGCATCGCTGGTGGTGCGTGTGGAGGATGCCCGCTGGGTCGATGGCAAACTCAGCGCCGGCGGCCTGCAGGCGCTGCCATACGAACAACTCGTCAAGAAGGCGCACGAACTGGGGCTGGTCACCGGCGCCACGGTGCACGTGTTCAATCGCTGGCAGTGGACCGAAGCCGATTTCGTCGTCAACGGCCAGGCCGTGCGGATTCCGGTGGATGGTTTGTCGGTACGCATGGGTGCGGGCGAAGCCAATGGCAAGCGCACGACCAATGGCTATGACGTGCTTGATCGACGCAAGGTCTATATCGCGCCGGTCCAGCGCAACAATGCGTCCGTGACGTACTACAGCGCGGTTGGCACGCTGGTCGAGCTGTCGGTGCACGAGGCCAGCGGCAAGGTCAGCCTGCTGACGCACCATTCGATCATGGAGTGCGGCTCGCAACTGTCGCCCGCACTGGTGTCGGGTCAGTTGCAGGGCGGCATCGCGATGGGCATCGGCCACGCGCTGCACGAGTTCCTGCCGCTCTACGAGGATGGCCCCGGCAACGGCACGTGGAATTTCAACCGCTATCACCTGCCCCGTGCCAGCGACGTGGCTGTATGGACGCAGACCGGAACCGTGCTGCCGCCCATCTCCGACACCGACCCGCCAAAGGGTATTGCCGAGGTGGTGATGATTCCGGTGGTGGGTGCCATCGTCAACGGTATCGCCCACGCCATTGGGCACCGCTTCACCGATTTGCCGGTCACGGCCGAAAAGATCCAGGAGGTACTGGCATGATCGCCACGCAAGCATTGTCCATGAACATCAACGGCAAGGACGTCGGCCCGCTCGAGGTGCCCGTCGGCCTGATGATGATCGATTTCCTGCACGAGTACGTGAACCTGACCGGCTCGCGGCTGGGGTGCGGGCAGGGCGTCTGCCACGCCTGCGTGGCGATTCTCGACCACCCGGATGGCACGAGCGAAACCATTCGCACCTGCATCACTGGCGCGCATTTCTTCCAGGGCAAGCGCGTCCGCACCGTGGAAGGCCATGGCAAGCGCAACGACAAGGGCGAGGTCGTCGAGATGACGCCAGTGCAGCAGGCTTTCCTCAAGCACTTCAGCTTCCAGTGCGGCTACTGCACGCCTGGGTTCGTCAATGGTGCGACCGTGCTCGTGGAAAAGCTCAAGCGTGAGCCGGTAGCGGCGGACAAGGTCGAGCAGACCATCATGTCGTCCATGGACGAGCACATCTGCCGCTGCACGGGCTATGTGCGCTACTACGAGGCCATCAAGGACGTGGTCACCAGCACGCCGGGGCTGGTGAAGGGGAAGGGCGCGCAATGACGACAATCCGATGGATTTCCGCGCTGGCCGCTGGCTCGGCGCTACTGCTTGCCGGATGCGGATCGGGCAGTTCCGATGTGCCTCAGGCCGCCGACCTGGCGCCGGCCACGAAGCTGACCCCGGCCCAGCAGATCGAGCGTGGCCGCTACCTCGTGCGCGCGGCCGATTGCGCGGCCTGTCATACGGCACCGAACGGCGCGCCGTTCGCGGGCGGCGTGGAACTGGCTTCGCCGTTCGGCAAGTTCTACGGCACCAATATCACGCCGGACAAGGACCATGGCATCGGCAAATGGAGCGCCGACGATTTCTACAAGGCGCTTCATGATGGCGTGGCGCCCGACAAGCATCTGTATCCGGCGATGCCGTACACCTCGTACCGGGGTCTGTCGCGTACCGATACCGATGCGATGTACGCCTACCTGATGCAGCTCAAGCCGATGGCGGTGCAGAATCGCGAGCCAGAACTGGGCTTTCCGTACAACCAGCGTTTTGCCATGGCAGGCTGGAACCTGCTGTTCCGCAAGGATGCGTTGCCCGATGCATCGAAGGGCGAGTCGCCGGCGTGGATACGCGGCCGCTACCTGACCAACGCGCTCGGTCACTGCGCCGAGTGCCACACGCCACGTGGCAAGTTCGGACAGATGGATGGTGGCCGTCCGCTGACTGGTTCGGCGTTGGCTCGGGTCGGGGCTCCCGATATCTCGCCGGCCGGGCTGGCGGCGCGCGGATGGACCGCGGCGGACCTGCAGACGTTCTTCTCCACCGGCATCGCGCCCCAAGGCTCAGCCTACGGCGAGATGTTTCCCGTGGTGCATCTGAGTAGCCGTTACCTGAATGCCGCCGATGTCGGCGCGATGTCCACCTACCTGCTCGGTGACAAGCCGCCGGTACCGCAACCGCTGAAGCCGGCTAATGCCGACGCGGGCGCCATGGCCACGGGCCGGCAGCACTATCTGGCGGTCTGCGCGGGGTGCCACGGACGCGAAGGCGAAGGCAAGCCTCACGTCGCGGTGGCGATGCTTGGCAATTCGACGGTGCGTAATGCGGATCCGCGCAACCTGATCGTGTCGATGCTTGACGGCATTGAGCGCCAGGACTTCCCGGGGCTGGAGAGCATGCAGGATATGCCGGGCTTCGCCACGCGCATGAACGATGCCGAGGTGGCGGCGCTCGCCAACTACCTGCGGGCCAGCTACGGCGGCCAGCCGGCCGATGTGACGGCTGACTCGGTCAAGGTACTGCGCGAGACGCCGAGTCATTGACGTCGCACGGCATCTGAACCGTCACCGCGCATCATCGAGGTCGGTGGATCGCCCGCTCTTTCACCATGTGGGAGAGCGGGGAGAATTCGCGTGTTTCATGACCGTAAAGTGGTATTTGCGGCACCCAGAGTGCGGCAGAACTACCGTTTTCCCCACAGTTGTTACTAAGCTTCAAGAGGATTGCCCGACTCTGGAGCAGTTCTTGTGTTCCATCTGTGGAGATCACGATGAAAACGAGGATGTTAATACCCATCGCCGTGGCAGCCGCCGGTATGCTGGCGGCGCCTTTTGCCCTTGCTCAGCACTCTGGTTCCATGAAGTCTTCTGGCTCGATGTCGTCATCGCCATCGTCATCGGGCACGGCGCCGATGGGTGCGGCATCGCCGTATACGCCTCAGAAGTGGAACAAGGGTGACAAGTTGCCAGCCGAGTTCCGTGACCGGCAGTACGTCATCGACAAGTACAAGGAATACAACCTTCCGGCGCCAAAGAAGGGCTACCACTGGGTGGGTATCGGTGCTGACTATTACCAGGTGTCGTCCAATGGGACGGTGTACTCGGTTGGGCCCGGAGGCTGATTGGCCGTTGCGGCCGTTGCTTTTCCGAGCTTGAGATGTGAAAAGCGCCGTGAGTGATCACGGCGCTTTTTTTGCCTGGAATCTTGCGTTTGGGGATGACTACCGGGGCCGCCCAGTCGCAGCCAGTTCTGCTCGGTCCGGTGTGTGCCGAAATATCCCCTTTCTACTTAACCCGGCAGTGCCTCGTAAGTGACAAGGAACACCTGGTCGTCGCCGGCGCTGACCGAAAGCCAGACGATGTCGAGATCGGGGAAGGCTGCTTCGACGTTCTCGCGCTCGTTGCCGATTTCCACCACCAGCGCGCCGCCCGGGTTCAGGCGCTTCTTCGCGCCGGCGATGATCCGGCGCACTACGTCCATGCCGTCGTCGCCGCCGGCCAGCGCAATGCGCGGCTCCGCCATGTATTCGGGCGGCAGGTCGCGCATCGACTGCTCGTTGACGTACGGCGGGTTGGTCAGGATCACGTCGTAGGTGGCGGTCGACGGCAGCGGCGCGTAGAGGTCGCCTTCGTAGAGCGTGATGCGGTCTTCCATCTTGTAGTCCGCCACATTGCGGCGGGCCACGGCCAGGGCGTCGGACGAGATGTCCACCGCGTCGATTCGTGCGTGCGGCCAGACGTGTGCGGCGATGATCGGCAGGCAGCCGGAACCGGTGCACAGTTCCAGTACCGGGCCGATTTGCCCGGTATCACCGATCCACGGTTCCAGTCCTTCCTGCAGCAATTCGCCGATGAAGCTGCGCGGCACGATCACGCGGGAATCCACGTAGAAACGCAGCCCGTGCATGAACGCTTCGTGCGTGATGTAGGCGGCCGGCACACGTTCGTTTACGCGACGATCGATCACCTTGTGCACAGCGTCGATCTCCTCTGGCAGCAGACGGGCGTCGAGGAATGGGTCGAGGGTGTCCAGCGGCAGGTTCAGCGTATGCAGCACCAGGTAGGCGGCTTCGTCATAGGCGTTGGCGCTGCCGTGACCGAAAGAGAGCTTCGCGGCGGTAAAGCGCGAAACCGCCAGGCGCAGCATGTCGCGGACGGTTTTCAGGGAAGAGGTGGTGGCCATGGGGATCAGGCAATCAGGCGTTCCAGCACGCCACGGTAAACGTTCTTGAGCGGTTCGACGAAGCGGACTTCCACGTGTTCGTCGATCTTGTGGATGCTGGCGTTCGGCGGGCCGAATTCGATGACCTGCGGGCAGATCTTCGCGATGAAACGGCCGTCGGAGGTGCCGCCGGTGGTCGAGAGTTCCGTCTTCACGCCGGTCTCGGCCGCGATGGCCGCGCCCAGTGCTTCGGACAGGTCGCCGCGCGGCGTCAGGAACGGCTCGCCGCCCAGCGTCCAGTCGAGCGTGTAGTCGAGCCCGTGCTGGTCGAGGATTGCGTGCACGCGCGACTTCAGGCCGTCAGGCGTGCTGGCCGTCGAGAAGCGGAAGTTGAAATCGATCGTCACGTGGCCCGGGATCACGTTGGTCGCGCCGGTGCCGCCATGGATATTCGACATCTGCCACGTGGTGGGCGGGAAATACTCGTTGCCCGCGTCCCATACCTCGTTCACCAGCGTGGTCAGTGCCGGCGCGGCAAGGTGGATCGGGTTGCGCGCCAGGTGCGGGTAGGCGATGTGGCCTTGCACACCTTTGACCGTGAGCTTTCCGGACAGCGAGCCACGGCGGCCGTTCTTGACCATGTCGCCGAGCGTGTCGACCGAGGTCGGCTCGCCCACCACGCAATAGTCGAGACGTTCGCCGCGTGCCTTCAGCGCTTCCACCACCTTCACGGTGCCGTCATGCGCCGGGCCTTCCTCGTCGCTCGTGATCAGGAAGGCGATCGATCCCTTGTGCTCGGGGTGTTTCGCCACGAACTCCTCGACCGCCACCACGAAGCCGGCAATCGACGTCTTCATGTCGGCCGCGCCCCGACCGTAGAGCTTGCCATCGCGATGGGAGGGCTCGAACGGGTCCGATGACCATTGGTCGAGCGGGCCGGTCGGCACTACGTCGGTATGGCCGGCAAAGGCCAGCAGCTTGCCTGCCGTGCCCTGGGTGCCGCGCTTGACCGCCCACAGGTTGGTGACGCGGAAATCGTCAGGGCCGCTGACGATGTTCTCGCAGGTAAAGCCAAGGGCCTTGAGTCGGGTCTCGAGCACGGCCTGGCAACCTTCGTCGGCGGGGGTGACCGAGCGGCGGCGGATCAGGTCTTCGGTCAGGGCAAGGGTCGGGTTCATGGGGCGGGGGATGAATCGTTAGAACAGGGCGGCGTAGCCGTCAGCGGAAAAACCGACGCTGACCTTGCCGTCGCGGTCCAGCACGGGACGCTTGATCAGCGACGGGCTGGTCTGCATCAGCGCGATGGCGCCGGCTTCGGACTCCGCGCGCGTCTTGTCCGCATCGGACAGCGCGCGGTACGTGGTGCCCTTCTTGTTCAGCAACGTGGTCAGGGGCACGTGCTTGAGCCAGGCGCGCAACATCTCCTCGTCGACGCCTTGCTTCTTGAAATCGTGGAACGTGTAGTCGACGCCGTTCGACTCCAGCCAGGTACGGGCACGCTTGACGGTGTCGCAGTTGGGAATGCCGTAGAGCAGGGTAGTCATGGTGTCAGGTTCGGGTTCAGCGGAACAGCAGGTTGAGCGCGATGACCAGTCCGCCCAGGCCAAGCGCCACGCCGGCCATGGCCACGGCCGTCATCAGGCGCAGGCGCCGGTCAAGGCGCGCGGCTTCGCGGCGCAATGCCTCGATCGTGATGGCGTGCTGCTCGGCCAGCAGCTTGACGGCCTCGGCCTGCTGCATGGCGGTGGTTTCCAGCTCCGCGATGCGAGCGGCCGGGTCGCGTGTGTCGGCCGCGCCGGGTTGCGCGCCTTCCTCGTCCTTCTTCTTGCCTTTCTTGAGCTTCTCGATGGTCTTGTTGGCCTGTTCGAGGATGGTCGGCAGGAGGGAGAGAACGGTACTGACGGTGGCGGGGTCGAGGGCCATGAGTCGCTTGCGGAGGGATGGCATCGGCTGGGCTTCGCGCCGCCGGGGCGTGCCCGGCGGCGGCATTGCTGTCAAGGCGCGATTCAGTCGCGCAGCAGGTCGTTCAGGCTGGTCTTGGCGCGGGTTTGCGCGTCCACCTTCTTGACGATCACGGCGCAGTACAGGCTGTACTTGCCATCCTTCGACGGCAGGTTGCCGGCCACGACGACCGAACCGGCAGGCACGCGGCCGTAGTGGATTTCGCCCGTTTCACGGTCGTAGATCTTGGTCGACTGGCCCAGGTACACGCCCATCGAGATCACCGAGTTTTCCTCGATGATCACGCCTTCCACGACTTCCGAACGGGCGCCGATGAAGCAGTTGTCCTCGATGATGACCGGGTTGGCCTGCAGCGGCTCAAGCACGCCGCCAATGCCGACGCCGCCCGACAGGTGCACGTTCTTGCCGATCTGCGCGCACGAGCCGACGGTAGCCCACGTGTCGACCATCGTGCCTTCATCCACGTAGGCGCCAATGTTGACGTACGACGGCATCAGCACGGCGTTCCTGGCGATGTACGAACCACGGCGGGCCACGGCGGGCGGCACCACGCGGAAGCCGGCCTTCGCGAAGTCGTCGCCAGTCCAGTTGGCGAACTTGGTCGGCACCTTGTCGTAGAACTGGGCAAAGCCGCCAGCGCTCATCGGCGCGTTGTCTTCCAGACGGAACGACAGCAGCACAGCCTTCTTGATCCACTGGTTGACGACCCAGTCCTTGCCTTGCTTCTCGGCCACGCGCAGTGCGCCCGAATCAAGTTGCGAGATCACGTTGGCCACCGCTTCGCGGATGTCGTTCGGCGCGGACTTCGGCGACAGGCTGGTGCGGTCTTCCCAGGCCTGGTCGATCAGGGCTTGCAGTGCTTGCGTCATGGTTGTGTTCTCAGTGGTGAATATGTATCGGGAGCGATGCCGGAAATCCTCGTTCCGGCATCAGGACATTCGGTGATTCAGGGTGAAGCGTTCGCGCCGGTCAGCCCAGCGACTTGCAGAATTCGACAATCCGGCGTGCGCCTTCGAGGCATTCGTCCGGGGTGGCCACCAGCGCCATGCGGACCCGGTTCGCGCCGGGATTCACGCCGTGGGCGTCGCGGGCCAGGTAGCTGCCGGGCAGCACCGTCAGGTTCTGTTCGGCCAGCAGCCGCACGGCGAACTCGGTGTCCGACAGACCAGTGCGCGAGACATCGGCCCACAGGTAGAACGCCGCATCGGGCAGGGCCACGTCGAGCACCCCTGCCAGCATCGGCGTGACCTCGGCGAATTTGCGCACATAGGCCGCGCGGTTCTCGCGCACGTGCGCCTCGTCGCCCCACGCCGCGGCGCTGGCGGCCTGCACGGCCGGGTTCATCGCGGCGCCGTGGTAGGTGCGGTAGAGCAGGAATTTCTTCAGGATCTCGGGGTCGCCGGCGACGAAGCCCGAGCGCAGGCCCGGCACGTTCGAGCGCTTCGACAGGCTTGAGAACATCACCAGCCGTTCCAGGCCCCGGCCAAGCTTGTGGGCCGCTTCGAGCGCGCCGAGCGGCGGCTTTGCTTCGTCGAAGTAGATCTCCGAGTAGCACTCGTCGGAGGCAATCACGAAGCCATAGCGGTCGGACAATTCGAAAAGCTGCTTCCAGTCTTCGAGCGACAGCACCGCGCCGGTCGGGTTACCCGGCGAGCAGACGTACAGCAGTTGCACGTGCGGCCACACATCGGCGCCGATCTGGTCGAACGCCGGCGCGAAGTTGCGCGCCGGATCGCTGTTGGCGAACACCGGACGGGCGCCGGCCAGAAGGGCTGCGCCTTCATAGATCTGGTAGAACGGGTTCGGGCAGAGCACCAGCGGGTTGGGCTTGCTGCTGTCGATCACGGTCTGCGCGAACGCGAACAGTGCCTCGCGCGAACCGGTGACGGGCAGCACCTCGGTGGCGGCGTCGACCTTCGGCAGGTTGTAGCGGCGTTCGAGCCAGCCCGCGATGCACGCGCGCAGCGCGTCGCTGCCGGCGGTGCTCGGGTAGTTGGCCAGGCCGCCGAGCGACGCGGTCATCGCTTCCTTGATGAAGGCCGGAGTGGGGTGCTTGGGTTCGCCGATGCCGAAACTGATTGCCGGGACGGCGGCCGGTTTCACATCGGCCACCAGCGCGCGCAGTTTCTCGAAAGGATAGGTTTGGAGCAGGTCGAGGCGCGGATTCACGGTGGCAGCGGCGGGGCGGTTGAAACCCAGCATTATAAAGGAATGCCGCCCATCGCCGCGCGTGTGAATCCGGCAAATCCGCCCCGGCGGGCGCCGGGGATCAGTACAGCATCACCCGCGACACCACAGCCACGATCGGCCGGCGCAGAAACCGCTCCACGCGGGGATTGAGGTGCAGTGGGCGCAACAGCATCCTGACCGTCATCTCCAGCGGCAGATGATGCCGGATAACGGCGCTGCAGCGGGAATTCAGCGCCCTGACATCGCCCTCGGGCACGTCTTCGCGTTCATGTTCGATCCGCAGGACGTTGCGCAGCGCGATCTCGGCGTCCTCGTTCTTGATTTCCAGCAGCCGCCGGGCCAGCGCGCCAAGTACCTTGCCGCGGCCGAGTCGCTCGTGCTCGTGCAGCGCGTTGAAGTAGCGATAGAAGTGCTTGTAGTGGCGGACTTCGTCGTTGGCGATGCGGCGGGTCAGATCGCGCAGCACCGGTTCGTCGCTGGCCTGTTCCAGCGCGCGGTAGTAGGTGGCGGTGCCGGTTTCCACCACGCAGCGGGCGGCCATTTCCAGGGCCAGCGAAGGCTCGAAATTGTCGATCGAGCAGGTCACGCTGTATTCGTCGAAGAAGCGCCGGTATCCACGTTCCCAGTTGAATTCGGGCCAGACATGCTCCACGTAGCGGCGTAGCGCCTGCCCGTGCTGGAGTTCCTCGCACTCCCAGTGTTCGGCGAGCCACCGGGCGGCTTCGGGTACGTCGGCGTAGTACTTGGCGAGGTTGCCCGCGTAGGTGTCGGATCCGCTTTCGATGAACGAGGCGGCGGCGAGCAGATAGAACAGTGTGCGGTTGTTGCGTACCTTGACGACATCGATCGACGAATAGTCGATCTCCGATATGGACCAGGGCAGGTCCCCCGGCGCCTTGGCCGGGTGCGTTGCGGTCATGCTCAATCCTCCATCCAGACTGCTGCTTGGCGCTTCAGGCTGGCCGCTGTCACGTCGAGTGCGGAGAACGGCCCGGAGGGCGATGAGGCCGGAGGGGACTCCGGGATCACGCCGGCATAGTGAGAGACTAGCACTAACCCTAAGAAGTTTCCTGGCGGAGCGGCCAGACTTTGACTGCGGCGCGTATTTGCCAAACAACGGCGTGTGCCTAGAAAATCCTTGCAGCAACGCCGGCAACTGACGGATATCTATAGGTTTTCGGCACCGGGCGATAGTGGTGTTACGACCCGCGCAACGGTAGATAAAGCGGCCGGCCGAGAGAATGGCGATGGTATGATTAGCGCCAATCTATCGGGCACCGGGGGCAGGATGCGGCGCAGGCGTCACGTCTGGGCGGCGGGCTCCGTATGGCCCGGCTTATCCAATTGCGTATCGCCCAAACCACACGACAACCGTGCGACTGTCCTCGATCAAGCTGGCGGGCTTCAAGTCCTTCGTCGATCCCACCAATTTTCAAGTGCCCGGCCAACTGGTCGGCATCGTAGGTCCCAACGGCTGCGGCAAATCCAACATCATCGACGCGGTACGCTGGGTGCTCGGCGAATCACGCGCCTCGGAGCTGCGTGGCGAGTCGATGCAGGACGTGATTTTCAACGGTTCCACGGCGCGCAAGCCGGCCGGTCGCGCCAGCGTCGAGCTGGTGTTCGACAACGCCGAAGGCCGCGCGGCCGGACAGTGGAGCCAGTACGCCGAAGTCGCGGTCAAGCGCGTGCTGACGCGTGACGGCACGTCCTCCTATTACATCAACAACCAGCCGGTGCGCCGCAAGGACATCCAGGACATCTTCCTGGGTACCGGCTTGGGTCCGCGCGCCTACGCCATCATCGGGCAGGGCATGATCTCGCGGATCATCGAGGCGAAGCCCGATGACATGCGGATCTTCCTCGAAGAAGCCGCCGGTGTTTCCAAGTACAAGGAACGCCGCCGCGAGACCGAGAACCGGCTGGGCGACACGCGCGAAAACCTGACCCGCGTGGAAGACATCCTGCGCGAACTCGGCAATAACCTCGATAAGCTCGAGGGCCAGGCCGAAGTGGCGCAGCGTTTCCGCCAACTGCAGGCGGAAGGCGAAGAGAAGCAGCATCTGTTGTGGCTCTTGCGCAAGCGCGAGGCCCAGGCAGAACAGGAGCGTCACGCACGCGCGATCGACCAGGCGCAGATTGACCTGGAAGCCCAGACCGCGCAATTGCGCCATGTCGAGGCCGAACTGGAAACGATGCGCGCGGCGCACTATGCGGCCTCGGACGGCATGCATGCGGCACAGGGCTCGCTGTATGAAGCCAACACCGAGGTCAGCAAGCTCGAGGCCGAGATCCGCTACGTCGTTGAATCGCGCAACCGTCTGCAGGCCCAGATCGCCGCGCTGACCACTCAACGCGAGCAATGGCAGGGCAAATCCGATCAGGCGAATGACGAACTGGCGCAGGCCGAGGAAAACCTGGCGCTGGCCGAGGCACGCACGATCGAATCGCAGGAAACCGTCGCCCAGAAGAGCGACGAACTGCCGACGCTGGAGGCCCAATGGCGCGATGCCCAGCAGATGCTCAACGAGCAGCGCGCCGGCATCATGCAGGCCGAGCAGGCACTGAAGCTCGAAGCCGCGCATCAGCGCAACGCCAACCAGATGCTCCAGCAACTCGAGCAGCGCAAGGAGCGACTGCAGGGCGAGGAAAAGGGCCTGGATCGTCCGGACGAAGTCCGTCTGGAAGAACTGCGCATGGATCTGACCGAGCAGGAAGCGCTGCTCGAGGAAGCGCAGGCCGTGCTGATGGACAGCGAGGAGGCGGTTCCCCGCCTGGACGGCGAACGCCGTGCCGCGCAGGAGCGCGTGCAGAGCGAGGCCGCGGCGATCGCTTCGCTGGAAGCCCGTCTGTCCGCGCTGCGACAGTTGCAGGAGAACGTGCAGACCGACGGCAAGGTGCAGCCGTGGCTGGAGCGCCATGGGCTAGCCGAGCTTCCGCGTCTCTGGAAGAAGGTACATATCGAGCCGGGTTGGGAAAACGCGCTCGAATCGGTGTTGCGTGAGAAGCTGGCCGCGCTGGAAGTGTCGAACCTCGATTGGGTCAAGGCATTCCTTTCGGACGCGCCGCCCGCCAAGCTGGCGTTCTACTCGCCGCCGCCTGCCGCGCGTCCCGTAGAGGCCCCGGCCGGGCTGCGTCCGCTGATGTCGCTGCTGCAGATCACCGAGCCCGGCATTCGTGCCGTGATGCAGGACTGGCTGGCCGATATCTATACCGCCACGGACATGACGCAGGCGCTGGCCGCGCGCGGCACCCTGCCCGAGGGCGCGCAGTTCGTGGTGGCCGAAGGCCATCTGGTCGGCCGCAATGCGATTCAGATCTATGCCGCCGACTCCGAACAGGCTGGGATGCTGGCCCGCGAGCAGGAGATCGAGAATCTGCAGAAGCAGGCCCGTGCCCAGATGCTGTTGTCGGACGAAGCCAGGACGCAGTCGGTGCGTGCCGAGTCGGCGTACACGCACGCCAGCGCGGTGCTGATTGACACGCGGTCGCGTGCCGAACAGGCCACGCGCCGGGTGCACACGCTGCAGATGGACGTGCTCAAGCTCTCGCAGGCGATGGAGCGGTTCTCGGCGCGTAGCAACCAGATTCGCGAGGAACTGGCCGAGATCGATGCGCAGATCGACGAGCAACGCGCGATCCGCGCCGAATCGGAAGCCAGCTTCGAGCAGCACGACGCCCAACTGGCCGATATGCAGGCCTCGCATGAAGACCAGCAGATGGCCTTCGAGGGCATGGATGCGAAGCTGAGCGGGGCACGCCAGCAGTTGCGCGACCTGGAACGCGCCGCGCAGGAAGCGCTGTTCGCCGAACGCAATCTCGCCGGCCGCATCGACGAACTGCGCCGCAATATCCAGATGGCGGGCGATCAGAGCGAGCGCATCGCCGAGTCGCTTGAAAACGCGCGCACCGAACTCGAAACGATCAACGAGCAGACCGCCAACACCGGCCTGCAGGAAGCGCTGGAAGTGCGCGCCGAGAAGGAACAGAAGCTGTCTGCCGCGCGTATTGAACTCGACGCGCTCTCGGCCCAGCTTCGCCAGTTCGATGAACAGCGCCTGGCCGCCGAACGCAGCCTGCAGCCGCTGCGCGACCGCATCACCGAATGCCAGCTCAAGGAGCAGGCCGCGCGCCTGAACCAGGATCAGTTCACGGAGCAACTGGCCACGGCGGAAGTCGATGAAGCCTCGCTGGCCGAGAAGCTGACCGGCGACCTGAAGCCGTCCTACCTGCAGGGCGAGGTCACGCGCCTGAACAACGCCATCAACGCGCTGGGCCCGGTCAACATGGCCGCGCTCGATGAACTGACGGCGGCGCGTGAGCGAAAGACCTTCCTCGATGCGCAGACCGCCGACCTGACCGACGCCATCAACACCCTGGAGGACGCGATCGCCAAGATCGACCAGGAAACGCGGGCACTGCTGCAAGGCACTTTCGACCAGGTCAATCACCACTTCGGCGAACTGTTCCCGTCGCTGTTCGGTGGCGGCCAGGCACGCCTGATCATGACCGGAGAGGAAATCCTCGACGCCGGCGTGCAGGTGATGGCCCAACCGCCGGGCAAGAAGAACTCGACGATTCACCTGCTGTCGGGCGGCGAGAAGGCGCTGACCGCGATCGCGCTGGTATTCGCGATGTTCCAGCTCAACCCCGCGCCGTTCTGCTTGCTCGATGAGGTGGATGCGCCGCTGGACGATGCCAACACGGAGCGCTATGCCAACATGGTTGCGCGTATGTCCGACAAGACCCAGTTCGTATTTATTTCCCACAACAAGATTGCGATGGAGATGGCCCACCAGTTGATCGGCGTGACAATGCAGGAGCAGGGTGTATCGCGGATCGTGGCGGTGGACATGGATGCAGCCGTATCGATGGCGGAGGTCGCTTAAGATGGAACTGCAGAACGCATTGATCATCGCTGGTGTCGTATTGCTCCTGCTGCTGGTGGCCTATAACCGCTGGCAGATTTACAAGGCGCGCCGCGTACGGCCGCTAATGCCCGAGGACGACGTTCAGCCGATGCGGGAGCCGGTAGTGGGCAAGACCACCCATCCCGAGACGGCGGCCAAGCTCAAGGAGGCCACGCCGCCGGAACAAGTCTCGCGCCGCGAGCCGACGCTTGGTGGGAGCGGACAGCGTCCCGCCGAACACGACGAGGACAAGGACGTGGCCACGGTGGCGGCGGCAGCCCGCGCGGCAGCCAGCACCGCGGATGCCGACGAGGCGGTGGCCGACGAGGTTGCTGTAGCCGCCTCGCCAGCGGCGGCGCATGCCGCGGATGACGTGACGTCGGCCGAGGCCGATGAACAGGCGAAAGCCCCCGAGGTGCCTGCCAGCGCGCAGCCTGCCGAAGCCGAGTCCCTCAATGGCCAGCCCACGCCCGCGGTGATTGATCCGTTGATCGACTGCATCGTGCCGATGCATCTGGAGCGCAAAGCGTCGGGCGATCGCATTTTGCCGCTGACGGGCCGTCTGCGTCGCGCCGGTACCAAGCAGGTGCATATCGAGGGCCTGCGCGTCGAATCCAACGCGTGGGAAGCCGTGACCGCAGGTCACCAGTACGAAGACATCCAGGTGGCCGTGCAACTGGCGAATCGCAGTGGTCCGCTCAACGCGCTCGAATTCTCCGAGTTCGTCAACGCAGTGGAAGCCCTGTCCGAATCGCTCGATGCATCGGCGGACCTGCCGGACATGACCGAGACCGTCGGGAATGCGCGCGAACTCGACGCGTTTGCGGCGGGCGCGGACGTGCAGCTCGGTGTGAACGTGATCTCTGATGGCGCGCCGTGGTCGGCCGCCTATGTCCAGACGGTGGCGACGCAGGACGGGCTGGTGCTGTCGCGCGACGGCACACGCTTCATCCGCTATGAACCGGGCGCCGACGGCGTGCAGCGACCGCTGTTCACGCTGCAATTCGGCGATACCAACTTCCTGCGCGACGACCTGACGTTGAGCGCCGGCCGACAGATCACGCTGCTGCTCGACGTGCCGCAGGCATCGCAGGCGGCCAAGCCGTTCAAGACCGTGTGCGAGTACGGGTACAGCCTGGCCCAGCGCATGGGCGCGCAACTGGTCGACGACAATATGCGGCCGCTGACCGAGGCGTCGTTCGTGGCGATCTTCGGCCAACTCGAGAAGTTATACGAGAAGCTGGAATCGCGCGGAATGCCCGCCGGATCGCCTGTTGCCGTGCGCTTGTTCAGCCAGTAACGGAGCCAGTCATGACCGCCAAGAAACAAGGCGCGCAGGCTTCGGCCTCCGCGCCGTCCGGCGCTTCCCCCGCCGAGCGCGCGCAATGGTTGCGCGAAGAACTGGAGCGCTACAGCTACCAGTATTACGTGCTCGATGCGCCGACGATTCCCGACGCCGACTACGATGCGCTGTTCATCGAGTTGCAGGCGCTGGAAGCCGAACATCCCGAGCTGCTGACACCCGATTCCCCCACGCAGCGCGTGGGTGGCGCGCCATTGTCGGCGTTCGACTCGGTGCGCCACCGCGTGCCGATGCTGTCGCTCAACAATGGCTTCGAGGACGAGGACGTCATCAACTTCGACCGGCGCTGCGCGCAGGGCCTCGGCCGTGCCACGGCCGCAGCACCCGCAGCATCCGCGACACCCGCCGCGCCGGCTGACGATCTGTTCAGCGCGGCCGATGCCGCCGAGGCAGCCGCAAACACCGCCGGGAATGCCGTCGAGTACGCCTGCGAGCTGAAGTTCGACGGGCTCGCGATGTCGCTGCGATACGAGAACGGAACGCTCGTGCAGGCCGCCACGCGCGGCGACGGCGAGACGGGCGAAGACGTGACCGCGAACGTGCGCACGATCAAGGCGATTCCGCTCAAGCTGCGCGGCACGGCCCCGTCCGTGCTGGAGGTGCGCGGTGAGGTGTTTATGTATCGCGCCGATTTCGACAAGCTCAACGCGCGCCAGGCCGAATCGGGCGAGAAGACATTCGTCAATCCGCGCAACGCGGCGGCGGGCAGCCTTCGCCAGCTTGATCCGCGTATCACGGCCAAGCGCCCGCTTTCGTTCTTTGCCTATGGCGTGGGCGAGATGGAAGGCGTCGACCGTCCGGGCACGCACAGCGCAATGCTTGACGGCTTTGCAAAGCTCGGTTTGCCTGTTTGCGACGAGCGACGTGTGGTCCGGGGCGCCCAGGGCCTGCTGTCATTCCATCGCCAGGTTGGCGAGCGTCGTGACCAGTTGCCGTACGACATCGACGGCGTGGTCTACAAAGTCAATGCGATTGCCGAACAGGAACAGCTCGGCTTTGTCTCGCGCGCGCCGCGTTTCGCGCTGGCGCACAAGTTTCCTGCACAGGAGATGACCACTACGGTCGAGGACATCGAGGTCCAGGTCGGGCGCACCGGTGCGATCACGCCGGTGGCGCGATTGGCGCCAGTGTTCGTCGGCGGGGTCACCGTGACCAATGCCACGCTCCACAACGAGGACGAGATCCGGCGCAAGGACGTGCATATCGGCGACACGGTGATCGTGCGCCGCGCGGGTGACGTGATTCCGGAGGTGGTTGCCGTGGTGCTGGAGCGCCGCCCGGCGGACGCCCGTGCGTTCGTGATGCCGACTGAGTGCCCGGTCTGCGGATCGCACGTGGAAAGGCTCGAAGGCGAGGCGATTGCACGCTGCACGGGCGGGCTGATCTGCGCTGCGCAACGCAAGCAGGCGCTGCTGCATTTCGCGCAGCGTCGGGCAATGGATATCGAAGGGCTGGGCGACAAGGTGGTGGAGCAACTGGTCGACCTGGGCATCGTGCGCACGCCTGCCGATCTCTATAAGCTCGGCGTGGCGAAGCTCGCGGCGCTGGACCGGATGGCCGACAAGTCGGCATCGAACCTGGTGGCGGCGATCGAGCAGTCTCGCGAGACCACGATGAACCGCTTTATCTTCGCGCTCGGCATCCGTCATGTAGGAGAGGCCACCGCCAAGGATTTGGCCAAGCACTTCGGCAAGCTGGACAACCTGCTGGACGCGGACGAGGCCGCCTTGCTCGAAGTCAACGACGTGGGCCCCGTGGTGGCTCAGTCGATCGCCAACTTCCTTGCCGAACCGCACAATGTCGAAGTTATCGAACAGTTGCGGGCGGCGGGTGTGCACTGGGCCGAGACAGAGCCGACCGCGCGTGCGCCGCTGCCCCTGGCTGGCAAGACGTTCGTGCTGACCGGCACGCTGCCGACGATGTCCCGCGAGGACGCCAAGGAGAAGCTGGAAGCCGCTGGCGCCAAGGTGGCGGGTTCGGTGTCGAAGAAGACCGACTACGTAGTGGCCGGGACCGAGGCGGGCAGCAAGCTCGAGAAGGCGCAGACACTGGGCGTGGCGGTGCTGGACGAGGAAGGGATGTTGAAGTTGCTGGCCGAGGTTGGCGCAGCCTGATACGGAGAGAGGGAGAACGCGCAATGATTCGGGACATTCTGAAGATGGGCGACGCACGCCTGCTGCAACAGGCGCGCCCCGTGACGCAGTTCAATACGCCTGAGCTGCGCCTGCTGATCGACGACATGTTCGACACGATGGAACATGCCAACGGCGCCGGCCTTGCCGCGCCGCAGATCGGCGTGGACCTGCAGGTAGTGATTTTCGGTTTCGATCGCAACCCGCGTTATCCCGACGCACCCACCGTGCCGAAGACCGTGCTGATCAATCCGTCCCTGGAGCCGCTGTCCGACGAGATGGAAGATGGATGGGAAGGGTGCCTCTCGGTGCCGGGCCTGCGCGGCGTGGTGCCGCGCTACACGCGGCTGAAATACACGGGCTTCGACATGATGGGCAACAGGATCGAGCGCGTGGCCGAGGACTTCCATGCGCGCGTGGTGCAGCACGAGTGCGATCACCTGATCGGCGTGCTGTATCCAATGCGGATCAAGGACTTCACGCGCTTCGGTTTTACCGAGATCCTGTTCCCCGAACTACCACCCAATTACGACGACTGAGGCGAGGCGCACGCCGTGATTGCCGGCTGCCCATGCCGGTTGTGATAGACCAGCGCAGCGGCAACCAGGATCGTCATCAGGCACAACTCGGCGGCGAGGCTGGCCAGCGCCGCATCGAGATAAGTCGCGGCGTGATGCAGTCGCTGCGCGAATACCGTGCCGAGCAGGGCCGAGCCGAGCCCGAGCGAGGCCTGCTGAACCGTGGCCAGCGCGGCGCTGCCCGCGCCGGCCTGGTCGGTGGGGATGTCCGCCAGGCCAATCCGGTAGAAGCACCCGACCACCAGCGCATTGCCGAAGCCGATCAGCAAGCTTGGCGGGGCGAGCGTCAGGATGTCCGGGTGGGGCCAGGCTTGCCGCAGCACGTAGGCCAGCACCACAACGCCGGCCATCTGTGTCACGCATCCGACAATCAGCACACGCGTGCGGCCCCAGCCGTTCACCACGCGCGGGCTCGTCAGCGATCCCGCAATAAAGGCCAGCCCAAGCGGAATGAATGCGTTGCCCGCCATCGTGGGCGTCATACCTGCGCCGCTCTGCAGCGTTAGCGCCAGCACGAACATCAGGCCGCTCCAGCACGCATAGAACAGCACGGCGACGATAAAACCGAAGCGCACGCTTGGCAGTCGCAGCAGCGACGGCGGCAACAGCGGATGCACGCCGCGGCGTTCCTGGCGCAGTTCGATGTACCAGAGCAGCAGCATCAACGGCGCCGTGGCGGCCAGAACGGCCAGCACGGGCCACGACCAGCGAAACATGGGTCCCAACGCGATCGGAAGCAGAATTGCCAGGATCACGGCTGCCAGCAGCACGGTGCCTGGCGCATCGATGCCAGTGGCGTTCTCACGCCGGGTCTCGGGGATCACGCGCGGCGAAAGAACCAGGATGGCCAGGCAGATTGGCAGGTTGATGAGGAACGCGTTGCGCCATCCCAGGCCGCCGATGTCGGCATCGACCAGCAAGCCGCCCAGAACCTGCCCGATGATGAACGCGATGCCGCCAATCGACGCGAACAACGCCAGGGCACGGGAGTGAGCGTGTCCGCGCAGGCCGACGTGAATTGTCGCCAGGATCTGCGGCACGAGCAGCGCCGCCGCCGCGCCTTGCAGCGTCCGCGCAATCAGCAGCGACAGCATCGAACCCGCCACGCCGCACAGTAGCGACGCGACGCCGAAGAGCAGCACGCCGATGTTGAAGATGCGACGGCGGCCGTAGTTGTCGCCGAGCCGCCCGCCCATGGCCAGGAAGACGGCGAATGCCACGCCGTAGACGGCCACCATCAGTTCCAGTTCGGACGGCGTCGCTCCCAGGGAGTGCTCGATAGGGTGTAGCGCCACATTGACGATCGAAAAGTCGATCTGTGGCAGTAGCTGGCCGGCCAGCAGGACGTAAAGTCCGGCTCGGCCGAGGGTGGGAGCGGGGGATGTTTGCATGGCGGATCTGGCCTCGACAACGCTTGAGGACCGGAGTATGGTGGCCCGATCAGACTGGTACAAGAGTCCAGTTAGACTGGTATAAATTGTGTCAGCCTAGGCAAACGGAGTGAATCATCATGAATGCTCGCCAGGAACCGGGTGTCCTGCTCGATGTGGATGGCTACGAGGAGATCGAGGGCACCGGCAGGGAGCCGGAACTGGGCGCATTCCTGCGCGCCCGGCGCGAAAGCCTGGATCCGGCGCGGCTGGGCCTGTCGCGCATGGGCCGGCGGCGCACGCCTGGTCTGCGGCGCGAGGAAGTGGCCGCGATGGCCGACATCGGCATCACCTGGTACACGAAGCTGGAGCAGGGCCGTCCGATCCGGGTATCGCCGAAGGTGCTCAACGCGGTTGCCGCAGCGCTGCAGTGCTCGCCCTCGGAGACCGAGCACCTGTTCACACTGGCCGGCATGCAACGGCCGGCGCCACTTGCGGGGACGTCGGTCTGTGAAACGGTGTCCGCCACGACGCAACGGGTCCTCGATCAGCTCGATCCGATTCCCGCCCTGGTGCAGAACGCGAGATTCGACATCGTCGCGCATAACGAAGCCTATTGCCGGCTGCTTGGTGTCGATCTGCCGGGCCTGCCGGTCGAGGATCGCAACTGCATCTATCTGGCGCTGACACATCCGGCCTGGCGCGCGATCGTGGTTGACTGGCACGGCATGGTCGCGAACATGGTGGCGCTTTACCGGGCCGCGATGGCCGAGCATGTGCACGATCCTGTCTGGGACGCGCAACTCAAGCGCTATATGGCGGTGTCGGCGCTATTCCGGGATCTCTGGCAGCGCTATCAGGTGCGCGGTATCCAGAACCACGTCAAGCAGTTCACCCATCCGGAAACGGGGGCTTTCAACCTGACGCAGACCAACTGGTGGACCGCGCCGCGCAACGGCGCGCGGCTTCTGGTTTATGTGCCGGCCGATGAGTCGGCCGAGGAAGCGCTGCACAAGCTGCGGCCGGTGACCGGGCAGAGCGCAGGCATTTGAGTGATTGATGGCTATTCCTCCCTCCCGCTGACGGACGAGAGGAATAGCCGGCAGGCGCCCCTGTCAGAACTTCTCGAAGGCCCCCAGGAAGCGCCACTGGCCCGGCGGCAGGTCGCCGAGCACCACACGGCCCATGCGCACGCGCTTGAGGCCAACCACCTTCAGGCCAACCTGCTCGCACATCCGGCGAATCTGACGCTTGCGGCCTTCACGCAGCACGAAGCGCAGTTGCTCCTCGTTCTGCCAGCTGACCTTGGCCGGCTTGAGCGCCACGCCGTCCAGCGACAGACCGTGGCGCAGACGCTCCAGCAGGTCATCGGGGAACACGGCACTGATATTGCGCTCGACCAGGCCCTGCGGCGATTCCCACTCCACACGCACCAGATATTCCTTCTCGACATTCGAATCGTCGCCGATCAGTGCGCGTGCAACGCGGCCATCCTGGGTCAGCACGAGCAGCCCGGTCGAGTCGATGTCGAGCCGGCCAGCCGGCGCGAGATTCTTGCGTTGCCACGGGGCGAAGCGCTTGCGGGTGGGGTCCAGTTCCCACTGGTTTTCAGGCGCGAACAGCACAGCAGCCGGCTCATAGCCGTCTTCGGCCTGGCCGGAGACATAGCCGACCGGCTTGTTCAGCAGCACCGTCACGCGTTCGCCTTGTTCCGAGCGCGCGGCCTGCAGGATTTCGATCTCCGCTTCGGGACGAATGCGCGTGCCGAGTTCGGTCACCGGCTTACCGTCGACGAGCACCCAGCCGCGCGGAATCCATTCATCGGCCTCGCGGCGCGAGCACAGGCCCAGTTCGGACATGCGCTTCGAGAGACGGACGAGGCCGTCTTCATGCTCGGAGACCGGCTGACGCGCTTCGGCGCGCGGTGCCGGGCGTTCGGTACGTTCACCACGGGCGCGGTCGGCGGAATCGCTGAAGCGGCGTGCCGGGGCGTCACCACGACGCGGTGCGTTGTCGTCCTGGTGCTGCCGGCGCGGCGCGCGAGCTTCGTCGCTGCGGTGCGGCCGCTCGGTACGCTGCGTGCGCTCGTCATCGCCGTAGCGGCGGGGACGTTCGGCGCGATTGTCGTCGCCATAGCGGCGCGGTTGCGCGGAGCGGTTGTCGTCTCCAGCGCGGCGTTCACGCTGCGGGCGTTCCTCGTCGCCAAAGCGGCGGGGCGGAGCGGCGCGATTCTCGTCGCTGAATCGACGCGGACGCTCGGCGCGATTGTCATCGCCATAGCGACGCGGTTGCGCGGGGCGGTTGTCATCTCCGTAGCGCCGCTCGCGTTGCGGACGTTCCTCGTCGCCAAAGCGGCGGGGCGGAGCGGCGCGATTCTCGTCGCTGAATCGACGCGGACGCTCGGCGCGATTGTCATCGCCATAGCGACGCGGTTGCGCGGGGCGGTTGTCATCTCCGTAGCGCCGCTCGCGTTGCGGACGTTCCTCGTCGCCAAAGCGGCGGGGCGGAGCGGCGCGATTCTCGTCGCTGAATCGACGCGGACGCTCGGCGCGATTGTCATCGCCATAGCGACGCGGTTGCGCGGGGCGGTTGTCATCCCCATAGCGGCGTTCACGCTGGGGGCGTTCCTCATCGCCAAAGCGACGGGGGGGCGCGGCGCGATTCTCATCGCTGAACCGACGCGGACGCTCGGCGCGATTGTCATCGCCATAGCGACGCGGTTGCGCGGGGCGGTTGTCATCCCCATAGCGGCGTTCACGCTGGGGGCGTTCCTCGTCACCAAAGCGACGGGGCGGCGCGGCGCGATTCTCATCGCTGAACCGACGCGGACGCTCGGCTCGATTGTCATCGCCATAGCGGCGCGGTTGCGCGGGGCGGTTGTCATCGCCGTACCGGCGCTCGCGCTGCGGGCGCTCCTCATCGCTGAACCGGCGTGGTGCCCGCTCTCCTTCGGCAAAACGGCGAGGTGCCCGCTCGCCTTCGGCGGGGCGCGGACGTGCCGGTCGCGCCGGTCGGTCCTGACGCTCATTGCGCGGCGCGCCATCGGCCGGCCCAGCCTTGCGCTTGTCCTTGTCGGAGGCGCGGTCCTTGGCCTGCTTGATCCCCGTGACCACTTCCTGGACACGCTTGCGGTTCAGGTCAGACACGCGCACCGGGCGGCTCGCCTTGCGCGTTGTGCCGGAGGAGGTGGTCTTGATGCCCAGCGTCTTGCGGCCGGGCGTATTGCTATCGGTCATATCGTTTCAACTACCGGCGTGCCGGCCTTAGATGGCCAGCGCGTCGAGCAGGTCCTGTTCAAGCTGAATCTGCAATCGGTTGTCGGCGGCCAGTCGCGAGCCGTCGACCAGGAACACGTCTTCCACGCGTTCACCGAGCGTATTGATGCGTGCCGAATGCACGGACACGCGATGTTTGGCCAGCACGCGCGCGATCGCGTACAGCAGGCCGGTGCGGTCGTTGGCGGATACCGACAGCAGGTAATACTGGCCGCGCTCGTCGGGACGCAGGTCCACGCGCGGCTTGATGGGGAAACTGCGCGACTGGCGCGACAGGCGTCCTTGTGTAGGGTCGGGCAGTGGGCACTCCAGCCGCACGCGCTCACCGAGTTCGTGCTCGACCAGCGTCAGGATGTCGCGGTAGTCACCGGCAAGGCCTGGGTCCGTGATCTGGAACGTATCCAGCGCGTACCCGTCGCGCGTGGTCTCGATCTTGGCGTCCTGAATCGAAAAGGCCTTGCGCTCGAAGTAGCCGCAGATACGCGCGAACAGGTCGGGCTGATCCTTGACGTAGACCGCCACCTGGAGGCCTTCGCCCGCCGGCGAGATGCGCGCTTTGACCACGGGGTTGGGACTGTTCACCTTGTTGAACAGACTGCGCGTGAGCCAGGCGATGTCGCGAGCGTCCTGCCGCATGAAGAACGACATGTCGAGCTTGTCCCACAGCGGCTTGGCCAGTTCGGGATCGAATGCTTTCAGTCGCAGTTGGGCGATCGTGTCGTCGCGCTTCTGCGCCCAGAGCGAATGCGTGTCGAGCCGCGCGCCGCCGAGCACGCGCAGCGTGATGCGGTACAGGTCCTCGAGCAGCTTGCCCTTCCAGGCATTCCAGACTTTCGGGCTGGTGCCGCGGATATCGGCCACGGTCAGCAGGTACAGCGCGGTCAGATAGCGCCCGTTGCCCACTACCTGGGCGAATGCCTTGACCACGTCGGGGTCGGTCAGGTCCTGTTTCTGGGCGACGTGGCTCATCGTCAGGTGATGCTCGACCAGCCACGCGATCAGGTCGGTGTCCTCGCGCGAGATGCCATGCTGCTTGCAGAAGCGGCGCGCATCGACGGTGCCGAGCTTCGAATGATCGCCGCCACGACCCTTGGCGATGTCATGGAACAGCGCCGCCACCCACAGCACCCATGGGCGGTCGAAGCCGGCCATCAACTGGCTGCAGAACGGAAACTCATGCGTATGCTCGACGATGGCGAAGCGGCGCATATTGCGCACGACCATCAGGATGTGCTGGTCCACGGTATAGACGTGGAACAGGTCGTGCTGCATCTGGCCGACGATGCGTCGGAAATTGATCAGGTAGCGGCCTAGCACGCTGGTCTGGTTCATCAGGCGCAACGCATGGGTGATCCCCTGCGGCTCCTGGACGATGGCCAGGAACAGGCGACGGTTCACCGGATCGTTGCGCCAGCTGGCGTCCATGACCGTTCGCGCGTTGTAGAGCCCGCGCAGCGTGCGCGGCGAAAGGCCTTTCACGCCGGGCGTGCGCTCATAGAGCAGGAACGTCTCCAGGATCGCGTGCGGATTGCGCTCGTAGAGATCGTCGCTCGTGATCTCCAGCATCCCCTGGCGTTCGACGAAACGATCGTTGATCTCGCGCGTGACCATCGACTCGCTCGGGAACAGCATCGCCTCGATGTTCAGCAGTAGCACGCTGTTGAGCTGCGTGACCGCCTTGGCTGCCCAGTAGTAGCGGCGCATCAGCTGTTCGCTGGCGCGCTTGTTCGTGGTTTGCCGATAGCCGAATGCTTCGGCCAGCGCCGTCTGCAAGTCGAACACGAGCACGTCCTGGCGGCGGCCGGCCAGCAGGTGCAGGCGAGCGCGGATCGTGCGCAGCAGGCGCTCGTTGCGCGTGAGTTCCTGCGCTTCGCGCTCGGTCAGCAGGCCGCGCTCGAACAGTTGCTTCCAGCTGTCGCCGAGCCTGGCGGCCTCGGTCATCCACAGGATGACCTGCAGGTCGCGCAAGCCGCCCGGGCTTTCCTTGCAGTTCGGTTCCAGTGCGTACGGCGTGTCCTGGTACTTGGCATGTCGCTGGCGCATTTCCAGCAGTTTGGCCTGGAAGAAGTCGGCCGCGTCCATGTCGGCCTGATAGCGCGTCTGCAAGGACTTGAAAAGCGCCTTGTTGCCGATCAGCAGACGTGCCTCGAGCAGCGATGTGCGGATCGTGATGTCGGCCGCCGACTCGCGGATGCAGTCGTCGACCGTACGTACCGACGAACCGATCTCGAGGCCCAGGTCCCAGCATAGGCCGATGAAGCGCTCGAGTTTCGCTGCCATTTCCGCATCGGGCTCGCCGGGCAGGAGCAGCAGCACATCGACGTCGGAGTGGGGGAACAGCTCGCCGCGCCCATAGCCGCCCACCGCCACCAGGGCGACATCTCCGGGCAGTTCCAGGCCGGTCCAGGCTTCCGTCAGCGCGACGTCGACGGCGCGGCGCAGCTTGGTGACGAGTGGATTGACCTGGTTGTTCGCGTCGAATTCGGCGAACAGCACCTGCTTGTCAGCTTTGAGCTTGTCGCGAATGCGCTGGCAGAGCAGCAGTTCCGGCGTGGTGTCCATGGGCGGGTCGATGGAGGTCGTAGGCACGGCTGCAAGAAGAAAGGGCGCCGTGGTTGGCGCCCTGGCGAACGATGCGGCGTCAGGCCGCCACGGTTTCCGTAATGAACGCAGGCGGCAACGGCGAGCCTTCGGAAAGCGTCAGCACTTCGTAGCCGGTTTCGGTCACGAGCACGGTGTGCTCCCATTGGGCCGACAGGCTGCGGTCGCGCGTCTTGACGGTCCACTGGTCAGGCATCGTGCGGATATCGCGCTTGCCTGCGTTGATCATCGGCTCGACCGTGAAGATCATGCCGGTCTTGATCTCCATCCCAGTGGCTGGACGGCCGTAATGCAGGACCTGCGGGTCCGAGTGGAAGACCTTGCCGATGCCGTGGCCGCAGTATTCGCGCACCACGGTATAGCCGGCGGCCTCGGCATGGGTCTGGATAGCATGACCGATGTCGCCGAGGCGCGCGCCGTTGCGCACCTGCTGGATGCCCTTCCACATGCATTCGTAAGTGATCTGGGACAGGCGCTTGGCCAGGATCGATGCCTCGCCGACCACGAACATGCGGCTCGTGTCGCCGTAGTAGCCTTCCTTGGTGATCACGGTGATGTCGAGATTCACCACGTCGCCGCTCTTCAGCACGCGATCGCCCGGAATGCCGTGGCAGATCACGTCGTTGACCGACGTGCAGATGGCGCCAGGGAAGGGCGGGTAACCGGGGGGCGCATAGTTCAGCGGCGCCGGCACGGTGCCCTGCACGTCGCGCATATACGCGTGGCAGAGGCGGTCGAGTTCGCCGGTGGTGACGCCGGGCTTCACGTGTGGGGTGATGTAGTCGAGGACCTCGGAGGCAAGGCGGCAAGCCACGCGCATTTGGGCGATGTCTTCGGCGGTGTTGATATGGATGCTCATGCTGCTTTGCCTGTAAGTGACGGCTCAGCCACAGGCCGCGCCGGAAACGATTCGCAAAACGGGATTATCGCACCATCGTGACGGGAAAGCAGGGGGAACACGGGGAATTGTCCGATTGACGGCGGCGGAGCGGGCTGCTCTTGGTCGATTTCCAAGGGGGTTGAGCCGACCCCGACTTTGTTGCTACAATCACGGGCTGACTTGCTCCGGGCTGCTCGACAAGCGTTGCGGTGGCTCAGGCGGGTCAGAAATCACTTTTTTGTAAATCGCTGGTCCGCCCATCCGGGGTGTTCCTTTTCAGGAATGTCGGGGCGGACTTCAGACCAAACCCTATTGGAGCACCTCTCATGTCCGTGACTATGCGCGAAATGCTGGAAGCCGGTTGCCACTTTGGCCACCAGACCCGCTTCTGGAACCCGAAGATGGCCCCCTTCATTTTCGGTCACCGCAACAAGATCCACATTATCAACCTCGAAAAGACCCTGCCGATGTTCCAGGACGCGCTGAAGTACGTGCGCCAACTGGCAGCAAACCGCGGCACCGTGCTTTTCGTGGGTACCAAGCGTCAATCGCGCGAAATCCTGGCTGAAGAAGCTGGTCGCGCTGGCATGCCCTACGTCGACGCCCGCTGGCTCGGCGGCATGCTGACGAACTTCAAGACCGTCAAGATCTCGATCAAGCGCCTGAAGGACATGGAAGCCGCCAAGGAAGCCGGCGCGCTGGAAACCATGAGCAAGAAGGAAGCGCTGATGTTCGAGCGCGAGATGGAAAAGCTGGAAAAGTCCATCGGCGGCATCAAGGACATGGGTGGCATTCCTGACGCCATCTTCGTGGTGGATGTCGGCTACCACAAGATCGCCGTGACCGAAGCCAACAAGCTGGGTATCCCCGTGATCGGCGTGGTCGACACGAACCACTCGCCGGAAGGCATCGACTACGTGATCCCGGGTAACGACGACTCGAGCAAGGCTGTGGCCCTGTACGTGCGCGGCGTGGCCGACGCGATCCTGGAAGGCCGTGCAAACGCGGTTCAGGAAGTCGTGGAAGCCGCACGCGGCGACGACGAATTCGTCGAAGTCCAGGAAGGCTGATTGCCCGCTGGCGTCTGAGGCCGGGGCACACCGGCCACTGACGCCTGCCTTGCGGCAACTAAAAAAGGGGGCACAGCTGGCGCCCCCTTTTTGCAAACAGAATTTGTTGTCATCCGCCGCGGATACTATTCGCCGCGGGTGAAGCCGGACTGAAGTGGATCTGATCCCGGCCGGCTGCCACGCGCGACGTGCTGGGCAGCTGGCCCGAACCAATCAAGGAGTGACAAATGGCGGCAATTACCGCAAGCATGGTTGCAGAACTGCGCGCGAAGACCGACGCGCCGATGATGGAATGCAAGAAGGCCCTGACGGAAGCCGACGGCGATCTGGGCAAGGCTGAAGAACTGCTGCGCGTCAAGCTGGGCAACAAGGCCAGCAAGGCTGCTTCGCGCGTGACCGCAGAAGGCATCGTGGTTTCGTACATCGACGGCACCACGGGCGCGCTGGTCGAACTGAACTGCGAAACCGACTTCGTGTCGAAGAACGACGACTTCCTGGGCTTCGGTGCCAAGGTTGCCGAACTGGTAGCCAAGCAGAACCCGGCCGATGTGGCTGCTCTGTCGGCGCTGGAGATGGACGGTTCGACCGTCGACGCCGTGCGCTCGGCCCTGATCGGCAAGATCGGCGAGAACATGACGATCCGCCGCTTCGTGCGTTACACCAACGGTGGCAAGCTGGTTTCGTACCTGCACGGCACCCGTATTGGCGTGATGGTTGAGTTCGATGGCGACGAAACCGCCGCCAAGGACGTCGCCATGCACGTGGCCGCCATGAAGCCGGTGTCGCTGTCGGCTGACCAGGTGCCCGCCGAGCTGATCGCCAAGGAGCGCAGCATCGCCGAGCAAAAGGCTGCCGAATCGGGCAAGCCGGCCGAGATCGTCGCCAAGATGGTGGAAGGTTCGGTCCAGAAGTACCTGAAGGAAGTTTCGCTGCTGAACCAGTCGTTCGTGAAGAACGACAAGCAGACCGTGGAACAGATGCTGAAGGGCGTCAACACGACCGTGAAGGGTTTCACGCTGTACGTGGTTGGCGAAGGCATCGAGAAGAAGCAGGACGATTTCGCTGCTGAAGTGGCTGCCCAGGTGGCCGCCGCCCAGAAGGCCTGATGTCCTGGTGGCTGGGCGGATTTCCCCCTTGAGGGGTGACCACCTGGCCACCGTATAATGCAGAGGGGCGCCGAAAGGTGCCCCTCTGCACAAGTGCGGCCTTCAGTGGCGCCGCACCAGCCAGTTTTCGCAGTCACCGGCATTTCGCGCGTCTTTTGACAGATGTTGCGGGCAGATGACAGCGAAAACCGGCTTGTCTCAGTCAAGCGATCCGTATTTTTGCGCGGCCGGTGCGCAGATGCTTCGTGCCGCCCGCGCCCACCCTCCGTTCAAACGAGCGATCAAGAACCAGCCCGAGGTGAACATGCCTGCCTATAAGCGCGTCCTTCTGAAATTGTCCGGTGAAGCCCTGATGGGCGACGATGCCTTCGGTATCAACCGTGCCACCATCGAGGGCATGGTCAATGACATTGCCGAAATCGTGAAGCTGGGTGTCCAGGTCGCGGTCGTCATCGGCGGCGGTAATATCTTCCGCGGTGTCGCTGGCGGTGCTGCCGGCATGGACCGCGCAACGGCCGATTACATGGGTATGCTGGCCACGATGATGAATGCGCTGGCCTTGCAGGACGCGATGCGCCACGCCAGCATCGAAGGCCGTGTGCAGTCCGCGCTGCGCATGGACCAGGTCGTCGAGCCGTATATCCGCCCGCGCGCGATTCGCCAGCTCGAAGAGGGCAAGGTGGTGATCTTCGCCGCCGGCACCGGCAACCCGTTCTTCACGACCGATACGGCCGCGGCGCTGCGTGGCTCTGAAATCGGTGCTGAAATCGTGCTCAAGGCGACCAAGGTGGACGGCGTGTATACCGCCGATCCCAAGAAGGATCCGAGCGCCACGCGCTACACGACCATCTCGTTCGACGAAGCCATTTCCCGCAACCTGCAGGTCATGGACGCCACCGCGTTCGCGCTGTGCCGTGACCAGAAGCTGCCAATCAAGGTGTTTTCGATCGTCAAGCCGGGCGCACTGAAGCGCGTGATCCTGGGCGAGGATGAGGGCACGCTGGTGCACGTTTAAGGGGCGGGGACCGCATCTGGATGCGGATTCGGTCCTTCCTCAGAGTAGAATGTTTCATTTTCGATCCCGCTGGGCGGGATCATGTCTGGCCGTTTTTCGGAGGTAATCATGACCGTCGCCGACACTAAGAAGAGCGTCGAGCAGAAGATGCAGAAGTCGATCGAAGCTTTCAAGGCCGATCTGGCGAAAGTTCGTACCGGCCGCGCTCATACCGGCTTGCTTGACCATGTTCAGGTGGATTACTACGGCTCGATGGTGCCCATCAGCCAGGTGGCTGCAGTCAGCCTTGCCGACGCCCGCACGATCTCCGTGCAGCCCTGGGAAAAGAAGATGGTCCAGGCTGTGGAAAAGGCGATTCGCGACGGCGATCTGGGCCTGAACCCGGCCACGATGGGCGACGTGATCCGCGTGCCGATGCCCCCGCTGACCGAAGAGCGCCGCAGGGAGCTGACCAAGGTCGTCAAGGGCGAAGCCGAAGGCGCCAAGGTGGCCGTGCGCAACCTGCGCCGCGACGCCAACGAGCAGTTCAAGAAGCTGGTCAAGGACAAGGCAATTTCCGAGGACGACGAGCGTCGCGGTCAGGACGAAGTGCAGAAGCTCACGGACAAGTTCGTGGCCGAAATCGACAAGCTCGTTGCCGAGAAAGAGAAGGAGATCATGACGGTGTAAGGCCGTCCTGGCGGCCGAGCCGCCAGGGTTGCCGGATATCGTCCGCGAATCCATGCAGCACATCAGTTCGACGCTAGGCGTTCCCGATACCACCTATGTGCCTCGGCACGTTGCCATCATCATGGATGGCAACGGTCGCTGGGCGACGCAGCGTCATCTGCCCCGCGTGGCCGGCCACAACCGTGGCCTGGACGCAGTGCGCGAGATCGTGCAGGCGTGCGCCGCTCGTGGCGTGCAGTACCTGACGCTGTTTGCATTCAGTTCCGAGAACTGGCGCAGGCCCGCCGACGAGGTGTCATTCCTGATGCGTCTGTTCATGACCGCCTTGCGTCGCGAAGTGGTCAGGATGCACGCCAACAATATTCGCCTGCGTGTGGTCGGCGATCTCAGCCGGTTCAGCCCGCGCATCCAGCAGGCGATCAAGGATGCCGAGGCGCGCACGGAAGGCAATACGGGCCTGACCGTGACGATCGCCGCCAACTATGGCGGCCGCTGGGACCTGCTCCAGGCGATGCGCAAGATGCTGGCGCGTTCGCCGTTGCTCGATTCGGACGCGATCGACGAGTCCGTTCTGGCGCCGCATCTGGCTATGGCCTACGCGCCCGAGCCGGACCTGTTCATCCGCACCGGCGGGGAGCAGCGCATCAGCAACTTCCTGCTCTGGCAGCTTGCCTACACGGAGTTGTACTTCACCGAAACGTTCTGGCCGGATTTTGATGCCGCCGAGCTGGACAAGGCCTTTGCCTCGTACCGTCAGCGCGAGCGGCGCTTCGGACGGACCAGCGCGCAGCTGGTGGCGCCAGGCCTGTCCGGTACAGCCTGACGCATCCAACGCCCAACAAACTCACGGGAACCCACAGCGCATATGCTCCTTACCCGCGTCATCACCGCCGTATGCCTGTTGCTGTTGATCCTGCCGATCCTGTTCCTGGCGCCGCCGGCGGCACTGGCGGGGCTGGTCGCCGTCATCGTGCTGCTGGGCGGCTGGGAGTTTGGTCGCCTGATCGGGTTGCGCGGGGCCTGGCCCTATGTGTACGCAGTAGCTTGCCTGCTGGTCCTGATCGGATGGCATGATGCGCCGCAGCGTGACGCGGTGACGTGGCTGCTGGAGGCGTCCCTGATTGCCTGGGGTGTGGCGCTGGTGCTGATGGCGCGCGGCGTGCGAACTGCCACCCCCGCGTTCACGGCGCTAGGCGTCGTTCTGGGGCTGATCATGCTGCCGGCCTTCGGTCACGCCGTCATGGTGCTTCGGGCTGCGGGCATTGGCGTGCTGCTGACGGCTGCCGTGCTGGTCTGGGCCGCCGATATCGGCGCATACTTCGTTGGCAAGGCCATCGGCAAGCGCAAGCTGGCACCCACGATCAGTCCGGGCAAGTCCTGGGAGGGTGCCATTGGCGGCTGGCTGCTGGCGATGATCGTGGCGCTCTCGCTGGCCGCGACGCACACGTTCGCCCCAACGTGGTACTCGTTGGTTGCCGACAAGGGCGGGCTGCGCCTCGTGGTTATCCTGACCACGCTGCTGGTCGCGGCCAGTATTGTCGGCGACTTGTTCGAGTCGCTGCTCAAGCGCCAGGTCGGCATGAAGGACAGCAGCCGTCTGCTACCCGGCCATGGCGGGATCCTGGACCGGATCGATGCGTTGATCCCGGTGTTCCCGCTGGCGGCTCTGCTGCTCGCGTGGATCTGAACAAATAATCTGATTTCGCATTCCAGCTTCTATGCAACGCATCACCATCCTCGGCGCTACGGGTTCCATCGGCGAGAGCACACTTGACGTGGTTCGACGCCATCCGGATCGCTACACTGTCCACGCACTCAGCGCGCATCGGCAGGTCGACAAGCTGGCGGCCGCCTGCGTGGAGTTTCGTCCCGCGCGGGCCGTGGTAGGTTCGGCCGAGGCGGCGCGTGAACTCGAAGCCAAGCTGCGTGCCGCCGGTGTTCCCACCGAGGTGAGCTATGGCGAGACCGCGCTCGAATCCATCGCCGAGGACGCTGGCACGGATGCCGTGATGGCTGCCATCGTCGGTGCGGCAGGCTTGCGATCCTCGCTGGCGGCTGCTCGGGCCGGCAAACGTGTGCTGCTGGCCAACAAGGAATCGCTTGTGATGTCCGGCGGCATCTTCATGGATGCCGTGCGTGAGCATGGCGCCACGCTGCTGCCCATCGACAGCGAACACAACGCCATCTTCCAGTGCCTGCCGACCAGTGATCCGCGCTATGGCGCCGGGGTATCGAAGGTGCTGCTTACCGCCTCGGGTGGCCCGTTCCGCACGCGTGATCCGTCCACGCTGCACGACATCACGCCCGACCAGGCCTGCGCGCATCCGAAGTGGGTGATGGGGCGGAAGATATCGGTCGATTCCGCGACGATGATGAACAAGGGTCTCGAGGTCATCGAGGCGCACTGGCTGTTTGGCGCGCCGGCCGAGAAAATCGAGGTGCTGATCCATCCGCAAAGCATTGTCCACTCGATGGTGGCCTACGCGGACGGCTCCGTGCTGGCGCAACTGGGCAACCCCGACATGCGGACACCCATCGCCTACGGTATGGCCTATCCGGAGCGGATCGACTCCGGTGTAACGCCGCTCGATCTGACGGTTGCCGGTGGCCTGCATTTTGAGACTCCAGACCTTGAGCGCTTCCCATGCCTTGGGCTAGCCTTTGATGCATTGCGTGCCGGCGGCGTGGCGCCCGCAGTGCTAAATGCAGCCAACGAGGTGGCCGTGGAAGCGTTCCTGAACGGCAAGATCCGCTTCACCGATATCGCTCGCGTGGTGGCAACCGTGCTGGAGCAGCCGGCGGACGGATCGGCTGATACGCTCGAGGGCGTGCTGGCTGCCGATTCAGCAGCGCGTCGCGGCGCGCAGGCGCAGTTGGGAAGCCTGGCTGGCCGTTGAACCAGTCCGCCGTGGGCAGATTCTGAAAAGGGTGATTTGCCATGCAAACCGTAATTGCGTTCGTCGTCGCCCTCTGTATCCTGATCTTTGTGCACGAGATGGGGCACTACCTTGCCGCGCGCGCTTGCGGCGTCAAGGTGCTGCGCTTCTCGATCGGCTTTGGCCGTCCGTTGGTGCGTTGGGTCGGCAAGGGCCGTGACAAGACGGAGTGGACGCTGGCGGCAATTCCGCTGGGCGGCTACGTCAAGATGCTGGATGAGCGCGAGCGTGACCCGGAGACCGATCCGCCGATCGATCCCGCGGAGTTGCCCCGTGCGTTCAATCGCCAGCCGGTAGGCAAGCGCTTTGTCGTCGTGGCCGCCGGGCCGCTGGCGAATTTCTTGCTGGCCGTCGTGTTGTACGTGGTGCTGTTCGCGGGTGGGATGCGCGAGCCGGTGCCGGTGGTGGCCGCGCCGGCCGCCGGGACGCTTGCGGCGCAGGCCGGCGTGCGGGACGGCGATCGCGTGCTGTCGCTGATCGCAAACGACCATACCGAAGCCGTGCGCTCCTGGAATGATCTGCGTATGGCCGTGTTTTCCCAGGGCTTCGGGGATGCGCGGGCGGTACTGCGGGTGCGTGGCATCGATGGGGCAGAGCGCGATGTTACCTTGGCACGCCTTCCGAATACAGGCGGAGATCCAGAGCAGGATCCACTGGCCGTTCTGGGCCTGGCCCTCAAGGGCGGTCCGGTGACCATTACCGAGATCGTCCCCGATTCCGCGGCGCAGCGCGCCGGGCTCAAGGCCGGCGACCGGGTAGTGGCATGGGATGGGCAGCCCCTCACACAGGCCAGCGCGCTGATTCGCGGTGTCCGTGCCCGTCCCGGGCAGGAGGTCACGCTAGGTATCGAGCGGGCAGGGGAACGTATTGACGTCAAGGCGAAACTCGACGCGGCGCCAGCGCCCGAAGGCGAGGCCCGTGGGGGGTCTCAGGTCGGCAAGTTGGGCGCCGCGCTCAACCAGTCCGTCCAGACAGAGATCGTCCGGTACCCGCTGGTACAGGCGGTGGCGCGGGCTGCGGACCAGGTTTGGAACACCAGCGCGCTGTCGTTGAAACTGCTCGGCAAGATGCTGGTGGGGCAGGCGTCCCTGCAGAATTTGAGCGGGCCGCTGACCGTGGCTGACTATGCGGGACGCGCTGCGAACATGGGCTGGCAGCCATTTATCAGCTTTCTGGCATTGGTCAGTGTCAGCCTCGGCGTGCTGAATTTGTTACCTATTCCGGTTCTGGATGGTGGGCATTTGCTGTATTATTGCGTGGAATTTTTGACTGGCAGGCCTGTTCCAGACCATTGGCAAGCGATGCTGCAGAAGGTAGGCATCGCGTGCATCTTGCTCCTGACCTCACTCGCTTTGTTCAATGACGTCAGCCGACTGTTTCTGGCGCGCGGCTAATTTCGCGTAGCCGGAGCCCAAGTTGGCAGGGGGCGATCGTATCCCAGGGGAAGAACCTCGTCGGGATCGGGCAGCCGTGCCAGCATTGCCAGGCTTGGAGCCAATGCCCTGCATGAAATCGATGAGGAAGAGGGGATCGACTTTGATCAGAAATAAGCGCATCTCGCTGGGTCTACTGACGAGTGCCATTATTGCGGCTTGGAGCCCGGCGGGCTTTGCCGCCGATCCGTTCGTGGTCAAGGATATCCGTGTGGAGGGCCTGCAGCGCGTCGAGCCGGGCACGGTCTTCGGCTACCTGCCAGTTCGCGTTGGCGAAACTTTCACCGACGACAAGGGTGCGGACGCGATTCGCGCGCTCTATAACACCGGTTTTTTCAAGGACGTACAGATCCGCGCCGAAGACGGCGTTCTGGTTGTCCAGGTCGAGGAACGTCCGGCGATCTCGCAGCTGGAGTTCGTCGGCATCAAGGAATTCGACAAGGACACGCTGCGCCGCTCGCTGCGCGCCGTTGGCGTGGCCGAGGCCCGCTATTACGACAAGGCGCTGATCGACAAGGCAGAGCAGGAGCTCAAGCGCCAGTATGTGGCTCGCGGCTACTATGCCGCCGAGGTGCAGACCACTGTGACGCCAGTGGACCGCAATCGCGTGTCAGTGGTGTTCAACGTTGATGAGGGCCCGGTCGCCAAGATCCGCCAGATCAATATCGTCGGCAACAAGGCATTCAAGGAAAGCACGCTGCGCGATGAAATGCAGCTTTCCACGCCGAACTGGCTCTCCTGGTACACCAAGAACGACCTCTATTCGAAGCAGAAGCTGACGGCTGACCTGGAGGCGCTGCGTTCGTACTATCTCAACCGCGGCTACCTCGAATTCCAGATCGAGTCGACGCAGGTGTCGATCACGCCGGACAAGAAGGACATTTACCTGACGCTGAATATCAGCGAAGGGGATCAATACAAGGTGTCCGACATCCGCCTGGCCGGCGAAACGCTCGGCAAGCAGGAAGAGATGGAGAAGCTGCTGCAGCTCAAGAAGGGCGACATCTTCTCGTCCGAAAAGCTGACGGCCAGCACCAAGGCAATTACGGACCTGCTCGGCACGTACGGCTACGCCTTTACGACGATCAACCCGCAACCGCAGGTGGATAAGGAAAAGCGTGAAGTGGCGCTGACCCTGATGGTCGACCCGGGCCGCCGCGTCTACGTGCGCCGCGTGAACGTGGTGGGTAACAGCAAGACGCGTGACGAAGTGGTGCGCCGCGAGATGCGCCAGATGGAATCGTCGTGGTTCGACAGCGAAAAGCTCCAGCAGTCGCAGGCACGTATCAACCGGACGGGCTACTTCACTGACACCAACATCACCACTGAAGACGTGCCGGGCGCGCCCGACCAGGTCGACGTGAACGTGAACGTGACGGAAAAGCCGACCGGCCAGATCAGTCTGGGTCTGGGCTTCTCGTCAACCGACAAACTCGTGCTGCAGGCAGGTCTGCGCCAGGACAACGTGTTCGGTTCCGGTACCAGCCTGGGCCTGGATGTGAACACGGCCAAGTCGTTCCGTACGATTGCGCTGACGCAATACGACCCGTACTTTACGGTTGACGGCATTAGCCGATCGACAGACATCTACTACCGTACGTCGCGCCCGCTGTACTACACCGGTGATCAGGACTACAAGATCGTCTCGGCTGGCGGTGGCTTCAAGTTCGGGGTGCCGTTCTCGGAGAACGACACGGTGTTCTTCGGCATCGGCTACGAGCGGACGCAGGTTTACACCTCGCCCAACACGCCGAACCAGTACACGGCCTGGCTGCAGAAGATCGGTAAGGCCAGCGGTGATCCGATCAACAACTTCCCGTTCACGATCGGCTGGGCACGGGATCGCCGCGACAGCGCGCTGATTCCGACCAAGGGTCCGTACACGCAGGCCAACCTGGAGGTGGGTGTTCCGGGCGGCGACACGCAGTACTATCGCGCAAGCCTGCAGCAGCAGTATTTCTACCCGCTGTCGAAGTCCTTCACGCTGGCCTTCAACGGCGAAGTGGCCTATGGTCACGGTTACGGTAATACGCCGTTCCCGGTGTTCAAGTACTTCTACGCCGGCGGTATCGGCTCGGTGCGTGGCTACCAGACCAGCACGCTCGGTCCGAAGGACCAGAACGGTAACCCGGTGGGTGGCGCATCGAAGATGATCGGCAACGTGGAATTCGTGTTCCCGCTGCCTGGCTCGGGTGTTGACCGCACGCTGCGACTGTTCACGTTCTTCGACTTCGGTAACGTTTACCAGGAAGGGGCGCCGCTTTCGTTCAGCGATCTTAAGTATTCGACTGGTTTCGGTATGTCGTGGCTTTCGCCGATCGGTCCGCTGAAGGTCAGCATGGGCTTCCCGCTGAAGAAGGACGAAACTGACAAGGTTCAACGCTTCCAGTTCCAGATCGGTACCGCGTTCTGATCCCCACAGAGGATTTGTTTGATGAAAATTTACACTCCACTGGCGAAATCCCTGAGCGCGGCCGCGCTGGCCGCTGCGGCCTTGTGCGCGGCGGCCCCGGCGATGGCTCAGGAGGCGCGCATTGCTGCGGTCAACTCGGAACGTATCCTGCGCGATTCGCAGCCCGCGAAGGCCGCACAGGTCAAGCTTGAGCAGGAATTCTCCAAGCGTGACCGTGAACTGCAGGATATGGCCCAGAAGATCAAGGCCATGGCTGACAAGCTCGACAAGGACACAGCCGTGCTCGCCGACTCGGACCGCCAGCGCCGTCAGCGCGAAGTGGCCGATCTCGATCGCGAATTCCAGCGCAAGCAGCGTGAGTTCCGCGAGGATCTGAACCAGCGGCGTAACGAGGAACTGGCACAGGTGCTGGAGCGTGCCAACCGCGTGATTCGTCAGATCGCCGAGCAGCGCAAGTATGATCTGATCGTTCAGGAAGCCGTTTACGTGAATCCGCGCATCGACATCACCGACGACGTGATGAAGGCGCTGAACGCCGGCAGCACGGGCAAGTAAGCGACGGCGCCAAAGCGTCGTCTGCCGTTTCGATTCTCAAGGAAGTACTGCCATGAAGACACCCACACTGGGTCAGCTCGCCACCGAGAACGGCGCGCAGGTTGTGGGTGATCCCGACCTGGCCGTAGTCGGCCTGGCGCCGCTAGACCAGGCTGGTCCCGGCGACCTGTCTTTCCTCTCCAATCCGCTGTATTTGCCACAGGCGCTCGCCTCGGCCGCAGGCGCCGTCATCGTGTCGCCGGCAGACCTTGAACGCATTCGTGCGGATGGGCAAGCCGAAGGGCGCAATTGGCTGGTGGCACGGAATCCCTACGTCTGCTTTGCCCGTGTTGCGCAGCGCTTCGACCGCGCCGCTAATGCCGACTCACGTACCGGGATCGATCCCCGTGCCAGCGTGGCGCCCGATGCGGTGGTCCCGGCATCCTGTTTTATCGGCCCGAACGTGGTGATCGAGTCCGGCGCCCGGCTCGGCGAGCGTGTTCGGATCCTCGCAAATGCCTTTATCGGCGCAAGCGCGGAGATAGGCGAAGATACGCTCATCTACGCCAATGTTTCTGTATATCATCGTTGCGTGATTGGCGCGCGCAACATCCTGCATAGCGGGGCGGTGATTGGCGCAGATGGCTTTGGTTTTGCGCCGGACATCGGACCGACGGGTGTCGAGTACGTCAAGATTCCCCAGGTGGGACGCGCGGTGCTCGGCAATGACGTGGAAATTGGCGCCAATACGGCCGTGGATCGTGGCGCGATGGCTGACACGGTGATCGAGGACGGCTGCAAGATCGACAACCAGGTGCAGATCGCGCATAACGTGCATGTGGGTGCCCATACCGTTATCGCGGGAACGGCTGCGGTTTCGGGTAGCACAAAGATTGGCCGGTTCTGCGTGATCGGCGGCGCGGCCAACTTTTCTGGCCATTTGAATATCGCTGACCGGACCACAGTGTCCGGCGGTACGTCGATTACCAAATCGATTACTAAACCCGGTGGGCATTACACGAGCGTGTTCCCGTTCACGTCGCATGGCGAGTGGGAGCGAAACGCGGCAATCGTACGTGGCTTGTCAAAGCTGCGCGAACGTGTCGTGCAACTGGAACGCAGGCAGCGCGGTGAAAACAACGCCCCCGCACAGAACAAACAAGACGAAGAGAAATCATCATGACCGCATCCGAAATCGATATCCGCAAGATCCTGAAGCTGCTGCCGCATCGGTATCCGATCCTGCTGGTCGACCGTGTGCTCGAGTTCGAACCGCAGAAGCGGATCAAGACGCTGAAGAACGTGACGATCAACGAGCCGTACTTCATGGGCCACTTCCCGGACCAACCGGTGATGCCGGGGGTCATGATCCTCGAGGCACTGGCTCAGTCCGCCGGTCTTCTGACGTTCGGCGCCGATATGGAGCGCAAGGAAGGTGCGTTGTATTACTTCGTCGGGATCGACGGCGCGCGCTTCAAGCGCGTGGTGTATCCGGGCGATCAGCTTCACCTGAACGTGACCGTGGAGCGCTATATCCGCGGAATCTGGAAGTTCAAGGCCAGCGCGACCGTGGACGGTGAGGTGGCCTGCGAGGCCGAACTGATGTGCACCGTGAAGCAAGCCGAAGGCTAAGCACGGACCCAAAGCAGAACAGACCACAGGACAGCACGTATGACGCAAATCCATTCCACCGCACTAGTCGACCCGAAGGCGGAACTGGCTGACGATGTTACCGTCGGCCCGTTTTCGATCGTCGGCCCGAATGTGCGGATCGGTAGCGGCACGCGGATCGGTTCCCATACCACGGTCGAAGGCCACACCACGATCGGCGCCGGTAACCGCATTGGTCCGTATGCCTCCGTGGGTGGCGTGCCGCAGGATATGAAGTACGCCAACGAGCCGACGCAGCTCGTGATCGGCGATCGCAACACGATTCGTGAATTCACGACGATCCACACGGGCACCGTGCAGGATCGCGGCGTGACCAGTCTCGGTAACGACAACTGGATCATGGCCTATGTGCACATCGCGCACGACTGCTCTGTGGGCAACCACACGGTGTTCTCCAGCAACGCGCAGATTGCCGGCCACGTGGAGGTCGGGGACTGGGCAATTCTGGGCGGCATGAGCGGCGTGCACCAGTACGTCCGCATCGGTGCCCATGCGATGCTTGGCGGTGCTTCGGCATTGGTGCAGGACGTGCCGCCTTTCGTTATCGCGGCCAGCGACAAGAACGGCAACAAGGCGACCCCGCACGGAATCAACGTCGAAGGTCTTCGTCGTCGCGGATTCGATGCTGGCCAGATCGCGGCGCTGCGTCAGGCGTACAAGTTGCTGTACAAGTCTGATCTGAGCTTCGACGACGCGCGGGCGGAAATCACGGCGATGCTAGGTCAGGTCGACGCCACTACCGCTGTGCCGCTGCAGGCGTTCGTGGAGTTCCTCGCCGCGACCCAGCGCGGTATCGTTCGCTGATTCCGGCGCGACATGGTCGACACCGTGCAGGCAGTGCTTCCCGCCGATGCGGGTGCTAATGGGAACAAGCGAGGTAGTATCGCCATGGTTGCCGGTGAGGCATCTGGCGACCTGCTCGCTTCGCTGCTGCTGGAAGGCCTGCGCGCGAGGCTTGGCGAATCGGTGGATTACGCCGGTATCGGTGGCCATCGCATGATGGCGCAGGGATTTGTCTCGCATTGGCCGATGGAAACGCTATCGGTCAATGGCTATGTCGAGGTTCTGGGCTCGCTACGCGAAATTCTGGCCATGCGGCGTGAGATTCGCGAGCAATTACTGGCGCGACCGCCGCTATGCTTCATCGGCGTCGACGCTCCCGACTTCAACTTTGGTCTGGAAGTGCCGCTGCGCCGCGCGGGCATTCCGGTTGTCCATTTTGTCAGCCCGTCGATCTGGGCTTGGCGCGGAGGCCGCATCCGCACGATAGCGCGGGCCGTGGACCATATCCTCTGCCTGTTCCCGTTCGAGCCCGAGATCTATGCGAAGGCTGGCATTCCGGCGACCTACGTCGGCCATCCGCTAGCTGACGTAATTCCGATGGTGCCTGACGTAGCGGGTGCGAGGGAGAAGCTGGCTTTGCCAGAAGGCAAGCGGATCGTGGCGGTGTTGCCTGGCAGTCGGCAGTCGGAGGTGCGCAATCTCGGCGCGACGTTCTTCGCCGCGATGGACCGTATGCATCGCATGGACGGCAACCTCGCTTTTGTGCTGCCTGTTGCAAGCGCACCGCTGCGGGAGATCGTTGCTGGCTTGCACGCGCAGTATCCGGACATCGACCTGACCGTGGTTGACGGCCAATCGCATCTCGCGATGGAGTCCGCCGACGTGGTGCTGCTTGCAAGTGGCACGGCAACGCTCGAGGCCGCGCTGTACAAGAAACCCATGGTGATCTCGTACAAGGTGCCCTGGCTAACGGCGCAGATCATGAAACGGCAGGGTTATCTGCCGTATGTCGGGCTGCCCAATATCCTGTCGGGACGCTTTGTTGTTCCCGAACTCCTACAGGACGACGCGACGCCGGAGGCGCTGGCGCGCGAGACGCTGCTGCAACTCAATGACGAGGGCAATATTGCCTTCCTGCGGCAGCATTTCACGACGATGCACGAAACCCTGAAGCGCGACACGGCGAAGCTGGCTGCCGGCGTAGTCGTCGATCTGATGCGCAGCCGTGGAGTGGTCTGATGGCGCGAACGAATGCTGCGGCTTCTAGCCAGTTGGGCCTGGAACTAACTCAAACCGTTGCTGTGGTGCAGCGCTTGTGTGGGGTAGATGAGGCTGGGCGTGGCCCCTTGGCGGGTCCCGTTTACGCTGCGGCCGTGGTATTAAATCCCGCGCGGCAAATCCGTGGCTTGGCCGACTCGAAAATCCTCAGTGCGGAAAAACGCGAGGCACTGTTCGATCGCATCTGCGACCACGCGCTGGGATGGCATATCGCATCCGCGTCGGTTGAGGAGATCGATTCGATCAATATCCTCCACGCGTCGATGCTTGCAATGCAACGGGCGGTGCAGGGCTTGGCCGCGAGCGGCGTCATTCCCGATCTCGTGCAGGTCGATGGTAATCGTTGTCCGCAGGTAGCGTTCCCGGTCGAGGCTATCGTCAAGGGCGATGCCAAGGTACGGGCAATTTCCGCGGCTTCGATCCTGGCGAAGGTGGCGCGCGATCGTGAACTGTTGAAGCTGCACCAGGAGTACCCTGAGTACGGGTTCGACTCTCACTTTGGCTATCCGACGCCACAGCATTTCACCGCGCTCGAACAATTCGGCGCGACGCCGCATCATCGGCGTTCGTTTGCGCCGGTGCGCAAGGTGCTTGAGCGTGGCATGGTACGCACCATGTCGTCCGAAGCGCCGCCTTTCTGAGGCAGACTCTTGAAGCATGTCACTTCGCGCGACAACGCGCTGTTCAAACAGTTAAAAGCCCTGACAGGGTCCACGCACCAGCGCCGCAAGGCGGGGCAGTCCGTGCTCGATGGCATCCATCTCGCGCAGGCCTACGTGGCTGCGCTTGGGCAGCCCGCGAGCTGTGTGGTGAGCGAGCGCCATTATGACCACGCCGAGGTGCGCGCGCTGCTCGAGAAGATCGACTCGGACAAGCTGGTTGTATTGGCTGATGCGTTGTTCGCGCAGATTAGCAGTGTGGTCAACGGCGTCGATCTGATGCTGGTGATCGATACGCCGGCCGGACATCTCCCGGCAACCATCGATACCGATTGCATCATTCTGGATGGTCTGCAGGATGCGGGCAATGTCGGCTCGATTCTTCGAAGCGCTGCGGCCGCTGGCATTCCACATGCGTTCCTGACCAAAGGTTGCGCATTCGCCTGGTCGGTCAAGACGTTGCGTGCCGGTATGGGCGCGAATTTCCACTTGAATATCGTCGAACATTGCACGCTTGAGATGCTTGAGAGCCGGCTGGCAGTGCCGTTACTGGCGACGTCATCCCATGCGGACGCGGCGGTGTTCGATACAGATCTGCGCCAGCCGGTTGGCTGGGTGATTGGCAATGAAGGGGGAGGAGTCAGCCCCGAGTGGATGGCGCATGTTTCCCGTACGGTTGGCATTCCGCAGCCTGGAGGTTTGGAGTCGCTGAATGTGGCCGCGGCAACGGCGGTCTGCCTGTTTGAAGCCGTCCGGCAACGCCGCGCTAGCGGCGGATAGCACGGACGCCAAGCCGCTTGGCGGTGGGCTGAGTTATCTGGCTCGCCCGGCAGCCGGCTGTCCGGTGCCAGCAGGCTGTTCTGCCTTCTGAGACACCAATTGAAGTAGCAGCTCCACCACGGTGTCGAGTTTCTGGTCGAGCTTGGTTTCGAGGCGCTCCAGTTTCGAATCGAATCTGGTCTCGAGGTGCTCAAGCTTCAAGTCGAACTTCGACTCGAGACTCTCGAAGCGCTCGTCGATCCGCTCAAAGCGCTCGTCGAACTTGTCGAGGCGTTGCTCGACCCGATTAAATCGCTGGTCTGTGGCGGCCTGCTGGGAGTCCAGCCGAGTATTGATTGCCCTGACCTCGGCTGAAACAGTCTTGATGTCCGCAGCGATCAGTGCCCGCGAATGGCTGGACGAATACTCGATGATGGCGAAGGTCCCGGCCAACGACAGTGCGACGCCGCTGAAGATCAGGCCCGCAGCCTTCAGGGCGTGAGAAGAGCCCGAGTACGCCAGTTCGTTGGGTGCTTTCCGGCCTGCCGCCCTGTTTGGCGGGAGGGACTGGCGATCTGCTGTCATGAAGAACATCTATCCGATGCAGGCATGTTGGAACAGCCTTCATCGTGCCCCTATCGGTGCAGCGCCGATAGGGGACGATTCTGAAAACGCCGCCGCTATTAATAGTTGTCCCGATCGACCTTGATTTCCTGGAGGATCGTCGTGGCGATCTCTTCGATCGACTTGTGCGTCGACGACAGCCACTTGATGCCTTCGCGGCGCATCATCGACTCCGCTTCATTGACTTCGTAGCGGCAGTTCTCCACGGCTGCGTACTTGCTGCCCGGACGCCGCTCGTTGCGGATTTCCGTCAGCCGCTGCGGATCGATGGAGAGGCCGAAGATCTTCTGCTTGTATGCATACAGCGCCGAGGGCAGGCGGCCTCGCTCGAAATCGTCGGGAATCAGTGGATAGTTCGCCGCCTTGAGGCCGTACTGCATTGCAAGATACAGGCTGGTTGGCGTCTTGCCGCTGCGCGACACGCCAACCAGGATCACATCGGCGTCTTCGAGGTTCTTGTGCGACTGGCCGTCGTCGTGCGCCAGCGAGAAGTTGATCGCCTCGATACGGTTCTTATAGGCCTCGGTGTCCGCATTCTGGTGGAAACGGCCGATGGCGTGGGTGGATTTCAGGCCCAGTTCCTTCTCGAGCGGCTCGATGAAGGTCTGGAACATGTCGAGGATCATCGCCTTGGCCCGGCGAATCGCCTTGTTGGATTCGGCGTTGACCAGCGTGGTGAACACAATCGGCGGAACGCCCTCGTTATAGAACGCCTCGTTGATCTTGCCGACGGCCACATGTGCCTTATCGGGCGTATCGACAAACGGCATGCGCACTTTGCGGAACCGCATCTCGAACTGGGCCAGGATCGAATGGCTGAACGTTTCGGCTGTGATGCCGGTGCCATCCGATACGATAAAGACCGTGCGCACGGCAGGGCGATTCGTGGCGGGGACCTCAGCGGACTGAGCGGTGGCGTCGGTCGCGCCAGAGGCAGCCGTGGGCTGTGCCAGCGGTTGTGTGCCTTCAGGCGTTTCGGGCAGGGACATGTCTGAACAATTATTTGAAGCCGCGGCTACGCGAAAGTGCGATGCGGCACGGTAGAATAGCGGCGATCTTTTGGCTAAGCAATTCCGCCAATGCCGGCCAGGCAACGATTTGAGGCCGGATTGTCGACAATGTGCGCCGCAGCATCGGTACCACCGATAGCACACGGAATTGCTCAGCCAAGCGATCCGCCGGGAACAGAACGCCAAGAATATGCCGGTCGGTGCAAAAGATTTCTTACTTTGTTTTGAGGCTTTTATGACCAACCAGGTAGATACCGGCGCCTACGTGCTGCCGTTCGAGCAGCTACGGATGCAGGACGTGGAAGTCGTCGGCGGCAAGAACTCGTCGTTGGGGGAAATGATCTCCCAGCTCGCTGGTGCCGGCGTTCGCGTTCCGGGCGGTTTCGCCACAACCGCGCTCGCATTCCGCGACTTTCTTGCGCACAACAACCTGACCAGCCGCATCTCCGAACGTTTGAAGACGCTCAACGTCGACGACGTCAAGGCCTTGGCGGAAGCCGGTGCCGAGATTCGTGGCTGGGTAGCCGCGGCGCCGTTCCAGCCGCGTCTGGAGGCAGAGATCCGCGAGCATTACGCACGCGTGTCGGCTCGCGAAGGTGCCGAGGCATCGTTCGCAGTGCGTTCTTCGGCCACGGCCGAGGATTTGCCCGATGCATCGTTCGCCGGCCAGCAGGAGTCATACCTCAACGTCAGCGGCATCGACGACGTGCTGGACAAGATCAAGCACGTGTTCGCCTCGCTCTACAACGACCGCGCTATCTCGTACCGCGTGCACAAGGGCTTTGCGCATGACGTGGTGGCGCTCTCCGCCGGCGTCCAGCGCATGGTGCGTTCGGATCTGGCGTCCTCGGGCGTGATGTTCACGATCGATACCGAATCGGGTTTCCCCGATGTGGTCTTCATCACGTCGAGCTACGGCCTGGGCGAAACGGTTGTGCAGGGCGCGGTGAACCCGGACGAGTTTTACGTCTTCAAGCCGATGCTGCAAGCCGGCAAGTACCCGATTATTCGCCGCTCGATCGGTTCGAAGCTGATCAAGATGGAATTTACGAAGCCGGGCGAAGCTGGCCGCGTGAAGACCGTGGACGTGCCGCCTGAGCTGCGCAATCGCTATTCGATCACCGATGACGACGTGGCCGAACTCGCGCGTTACGCAATGATCATCGAGAAGCACTACGGCCGTCCGATGGACATTGAGTGGGGCAAGGACGGCAAGGATGGCAAGATCTACATCCTGCAGGCCCGCCCGGAGACCGTGAAGAGCCAGTCGGCCGGCAAGGCCGAGCAGCGCTTCAAGCTCAAGGGCACGGCACCGGTGCTGACCAGCGGTCGTGCGATCGGCCAGAAGATCGGTACGGGTCCGGTGCGCGTGATCAACGATCCGTCCGAGATGGAACGCGTGCAACCTGGTGACGTGCTGGTGGCCGACATGACCGACCCGAACTGGGAGCCGGTGATGAAGCGCGCTGCGGCAATCGTGACCAACCGTGGCGGCCGTACCTGCCACGCTGCGATCATCGCGCGTGAACTGGGCGTGCCCGCTGTGGTGGGTTGCGGCGATGCGACCGACTTGCTGAAGGATGGCACGCTGGTAACGGTGTCTTGCGCCGAGGGTGACGAGGGCCGGATTTACGACGGCCTGCTCGAAACCGAAGTGACCGAGGTCCAGCGTGGCGAGATGCCCGAGATCGCGACCAAGATCATGATGAACGTTGGCAATCCCCAGCTTGCGTTCGACTTCGCGCAGATTCCGAACCACGGCGTCGGCCTGGCCCGCCTCGAGTTCATCATCAACAACAACATTGGTGTTCACCCGAAGGCGATCCTCGACTATCCGCAAGTCGATGCCGACCTGAAGAAGGCCGTGGAATCGGTGGCGCGTGGCCACGCCAGCCCGCGTGCGTTCTATGTCGACAAACTGGCGGAAGGCATTGCGACAATCGGTGCCGCGTTCTATCCGAAGCCCGTGATCGTGCGTCTGTCGGACTTCAAGTCGAATGAGTACAAGAAGCTGATCGGCGGTTCGCGCTACGAGCCGGACGAAGAGAACCCGATGCTGGGCTTCCGTGGCGCTTCGCGCTACATCTCCGACGACTTCGCCGAAGCGTTCGAGATGGAATGCAAGGCCATGAAGCGCGTGCGCGACGAGATGGGCCTGACCAACGTCGAGATCATGGTGCCGTTCGTGCGCACGCTGGGCCAGGCCGAGCGCGTGATCGAACTGCTGGCCAAGCACGGCCTGAAGCGCGGTGAGAACGGTCTGCGCATCATCATGATGTGCGAAGTGCCGTCCAACGCGATCCTGGCCGAGGAGTTCCTGCAGTTCTTCGACGGTTTCTCGATCGGCTCGAACGATCTGACGCAGCTGACGCTGGGTCTCGATCGCGACTCGGGCATGGAACTGCTTGCGAAAGACTTCGACGAACGTGATCCGGCAGTGCGTTTCATGCTGCAACGCGCCATTTCGACGGCGCTGCGCCTGAACAAGTACGTTGGCATCTGCGGTCAGGGCCCCTCGGATCATCCGGACTTCGCGGTCTGGCTGGCCAAGGAAGGTATCAAGTCGATCTCGCTGAACCCTGATTCTGTGGTCGAAACCTGGCAGCAACTGGCTTCGTGAGGCATTTCGCGTCACAATAGAGAAGATCACGTATAGACGGCACTTGGCCTTCGGCCAGCGTGCCGCGTGACACCGGCCCTGCGGCAGGTGTTCCATCTGCCCCCGCAGACGCCGTAGGCGTTTGGCGGGGGTTTTGTTTTTGCGGGTGGGGTGTCTTGTTTCCTCCGGGAAAGGAGCGGGATGACGTCGTACTACCTTTGGTTTGCCGTTGCGGTCGTGCTGGTGATTGCGGAGCTGGCGACGGGGACCTTCTATTTGCTGATGATCGCCCTCGGGGTTGCCGCAGGCGGTGTGGCTGCGCTGCTGGGTGCTGACGAGCCAATACAGACGGTCGCCGCCGCGCTGGTTGCGATCATTGGCATCGTGTTGTTACGCCGCACGCGCTTTGGCAAGCTGAGGCGCCGCGACGCCGCATCCAATCCGGACGTCAATCTCGATATCGGTCAGGAACTCGAAGTGCCCGCCTGGGACGATTCCCGTCGCGCGCGCGTGCCCTACCGCGGCGCGGATTGGACCGTGGAGCTGGCGCCGGGCGCCGAGCCGAAACCGGGCCGCTATCGCATTGTCGAAGTGCGTGGTGCCACGTTGATCGTGGCGCGTCACTACACGGCCTGACTTCTTCCGCATTACCCAGTCGTCAATCCTCTCGAAGGGAGTCGTATATATGCTTGCCTATCAGCTAGGTTTGTTTCCGCTGATCCTGCTCATTGCCGCCATCGTGCTGATTGCGAAGTCGGTCAAGATCGTGCCGCAGCAGCACGCGTGGGTACTGGAGCGTCTGGGGCGCTATCACGCCACGCTGACACCAGGCCTCACCGTCGTCGTGCCTTTCATCGATCGAGTGGCCTACAAGCACATCCTCAAGGAAATTCCGCTCGATGTGCCTAGCCAGGTTTGCATTACGAAGGACAACACGCAATTGCAGGTGGATGGTGTGCTGTACTTCCAGGTGACTGACCCGATGAAGGCGTCCTATGGCTCGAGCAATTTCGTAGTGGCCATTACGCAACTGTCACAGACCACGCTGCGCTCGGTGATCGGCAAGCTGGAACTCGATAAGACCTTCGAGGAGCGCGAGTTCATCAACCACAGCGTGGTCAATGCGCTGGATGAGGCCGCGGCAAACTGGGGGGTGAAGGTGCTGCGCTACGAGATCAAGGATCTGACGCCGCCCAAGGAAATTCTCCATGCCATGCAGGCGCAGATCACTGCCGAGCGCGAGAAGCGCGCGCTGATTGCTGCATCGGAAGGCAAGCGGCAGGAGCAGATCAATCTGGCGTCTGGCGCGCGCGAGGCGGCGATCCAGAAGTCAGAGGGTGAAAGGCAGGCGGCTATCAACAAGGCCCAAGGTGAGGCGGCCGCGATTCTGGCCGTGGCCGAGGCAAATGCGCAGGCGATCGAGAAAATCGGCCACGCGATCCGGGGGGAGGGCGGTTCCGAGGCAGTCAACCTCAAGGTCGCGGAGGAGTATGTGGCGGCGTTTGGCAACCTGGCCAAGCAGGGCAACACATTGATCGTGCCGGGCAACCTTGGTGAGATGAGTTCGATGATCGCGTCCGCGCTGCAGATCGTGAAGGGCCAGAAGACGGAGAAGGCAGTCTGAGTGCCGCATGGGACCAATAGGTTGGCAGAAACAAAAACGGAGGCTCATGCCTCCGTTTTTGTTTATTGCTTATGCTGCGCAGCCATCATTCCTTCACGCCGCCCTTCATGATGCGAGCCTTCTCGCGATCCCAGTCGCGGTTCTTTTCTGTTTCGCGCTTGTCAAACTGCTTCTTGCCCTTGGCCAGCCCGATCTCGCATTTGACGCGGCCGCGCGTGTAGTGCAGATTCAGCGGCACCAACGTATAGCCGCGCTGCTCGACCTTGCCGATCAGCTTTTTGATCTCGTCGGCCTTGAGCAGTAGCTTGCGCGTGCGCACCGGGTCCGGATTGATGTGGGTGGAGGCGCTTTGTAGTGGGCTGATATGGGCGCCGATCAGGAACATTTCCGCGTCGCGTACCACGACGTAGCCTTCCTTGATCTGCACACGCCCGGCGCGAATCGCCTTGACCTCCCAGCCTTCGAGCACGATCCCGGCCTCATAGCGCTCTTCGATGAAGTAGTCGAAAAAGGCCTTCTTGTTGTCAGCGATCGTCATGCGGGAAGTGGTTCCTGAAGATATTTGTCGCGCCGGTCTTGGGCGACAGCGTAAGTCAGCCGGGGTGGGTGCGGCGGGCGCCGGACGTGCCGTACGCGCGGCTGTCGGCTAAAATTGCGATTTTAGCAAACGCCCCGGCCCCGGCCCAGCCCGCCGGTGCCCTGTAATCCGAATACATGGCAGACGTCCATAAATCCGTCCTGCTCGGCCACTCGGCCGAACAAATGTACGATCTGGTCACCCGCGTGGAGGACTATCCCAAGTTTCTGCCCTGGTGTGGCGGTGTGGAGGTGTTCGAGCAGACCGATACGCTGCTCGATGCCAAGATCCATATTCACTTCAAAGGGATCAAGCAGTTCTTCCACACGCGTAATGCTCAGGAACGTCCGACCCGCATTGATATGACGTTCGCCGACGGGCCTTTCAAGGTCTTCAATGGCTCCTGGCACTTCACGCCGCTGCGCGAGGACGCGTGCAAGATCGAATTTCACCTGCATTACGAGTTCACCAGCGTCTTTCTGGAGAAGATCATCGGGCCGGTATTCAGCGTGATCGCCAATACCTTTGTTGATGCGTTCGTCAAACGCGCCGAGGTGGTTTATGCCAACAACGCCAACAACGGCTGAGGTGGGCGGTCTGGTGCGCCTGTCCGTTTGCTACGTGCGGCCGGATACCGTGTTCCTGAAGGAGCTGGATGTTCCCGCGGGGACGACGATCATCGGTGCGATCGAGGCCAGTGGCCTGACGCAAGCCTGTCCCGAGGTCGATCCGAGCACGCTGCGCGTTGGTGTCTACGGCAAGCTCAAGACGCTGGATACCCCGGTAAGGCAGGGAGATCGTGTGGAAGTGTATCGTGTGCTGACTGCCGACCCGAAGACCGCGCGGCGCAAGCGGGTTCAGAGGACGCGCGCGTCCGGCACGCGCGAGGGCCAGAAATGGCTGCGTGGCGGCGGGCAGGGCGCCTAAGAGGCTTGTTAAGTGGCGGATGAGTGGCGTGTGGGTCGCTTTGCGCCCCGTCAGCTATTGCACTGCTGCAATGCTTCGTTGGCGCGCGCAATCTCCGCGGCACGCTCGTCGTCGTTCAGACGCACCGGCACGCCATCGGGGCCCGCCTTCGCCGCGCGCATCCCTTGATTCAGCCCTGCCGCGTAGTTGCGCAATTCCTGGCAACTCTGTTGCCTGGCCAGTTGCTCGCGCTCCTTGGTGGCGGCTTCGAGATCCGCCTTCAAGCGCGCGTCACGTCGTTCCTGGAACTCGGTGTCCGCGTCCTTCGGCTTGGTGCCGCCGGCCTTGGCGCTGGTGGGTTGCATGCGCGGGGCGTCGGCCTTTGCCGGTGCGTCGCCTTTCGGCGGAGCATCGGCTTCCACCGCGTGATACATGCCCGGCGCGCGGCCCGGTGCCATGATGATGGCGCGGTCCGGCACGGATGGCGGTGGCGGCGTGTCGCTGTAGACCGTGCGACCGTTGGTGTCCTTCCATTGCCATTGGGAGAATGCGGTGCCGGGGACGGCAAGGCTTGCAGCAATCAGCAGGTACAGCACGGACGATCGGTTCATGGCGAAGGCGTCAACAGGTCGAGCGGGTTGCAGATGGGCATCAGACGCCAGTAGGGTTGACAGTGATGTGACCCGTGCGTCATGGCTCGTTAGTCTACTGAGACTTGTCGGTCGCGTGCAAGCGCACGGACCACGCCACGCCTGCCATCAACAGCATGATCGCGGCCATCTCGAGGGGCCGCGGCCAGCGATGATCGAATACAAACCCATATGCCAGCGCGAAGAGCGTCTCGAAAACGATCATCTGACCGGACAGCGTCAGTGGCAAACGGCGGCTTGAAATGTTCCAGAGGTTGTTGCCAATTAGCGACGCTCCGAGCGCCACGGCCGCATTGACCATCCAGAACAACTGCCAGTCGCGGCCGCTGTCGGGGGCGGTCAGGGTGTCGCCAAACATCACCCAGCCGATTGCGGCGAGAACCGCCGATACCAGCCCAGTCGACAAGCCGTAGAGCGCGGACCATTCGTTGCCGCTGTAGTGTGGATTGCGCTGAAGGTAGCGGGCATTGTCGACGGCATAAAGCGTCCAGCAGACCAGGGCGCCAGCCGCGCAGATCACACCGGCGATTTTCTGCCAGACGGGGCGCGCCGCCGCGCCGATCGTGGCGCCGTGCGCGCTGCCGCCCCCGGCGAAAAGATCGATGTTGATGCAGGCGATCCCGGCTGCCACCACGAGCAGTGGCGGCACCAGCCGGCGCAGCTGCACGGCGCCATGGTCACGCCGGCCCATCAGCGTGACCGAAATCGGCAGGATGCCAATGATCAGCGAGGTCGGTCCGACGCCCGCCAACTGCACGCCGAAAGCCAGCAGCACGTAGTAGAGCAGGTTGCCGGTGAATGCCTGGCGCAGCAGGGCGATGCAGTCGGCGCGTGTCAGTTTGCGGGCGATGCGGCCCATCAGGGGTAGCGCTGCGACGAAGGCCACCAGACCGTAGGCCAGGTACCTGCCGATCGCGAGTTCCCAGGGGGAGAACACTGGCAGCAGCTTGGGCGCGATGAATACCATGCCCCAGAATGCCCCCGCCAACAGTCCGCATAACACCCCGATTCCCATGGTCTTCCCGCCTGGCCCCGAAGGGGCGTCTAAAAAGGAGGCCGAGATTAGCAAACGCCATGCGATAACGCATCAGCAAATCCTGCATTCCTGTATAATCTGCTTTTGCGCCTAGAGGATTCGCTATGCGTCTTGTCCAGAAAGCACTCACATTCGATGATGTGCTGCTCGTCCCGGCCTATTCGGCCGTCCTGCCCCGGGATGTTTCCCTCCGCACCCGCCTGACCCGTTCCATCGACTTGAACATTCCGCTGGTTTCCGCCGCCATGGATACCGTGACGGAAGCTCGCCTTGCCATTTCCATGGCACAGGCCGGTGGTATCGGCATCGTCCACAAAAACCTGAAGCCAGCCGACCAGGCGCGCGAAGTGCAGCGTGTGAAGCGCTACGAATCGGGCGTGCTGCGTGATCCGATCACCATTTCTCCGGAAATGAAGGTCCGCGATGTGATCGCCTTGTCGCAGCAGCATGGCATTTCGGGCTTCCCGGTGCTGGAAGGCAAGACCGTAGTCGGCATTATCACCAATCGCGACTTGCGCTTCGAGGAAGAACTCGACGCCCCGGTGCGCGCGAAGATGACGCCGCGAGAAAAGCTCGTGACCGTCGCCGAAGGCGCACCGCTGGAAGAAGCCAAGCGCCTGATGAACCGCCATCGTCTGGAGCGTGTGCTCGTAGTCAACGGCGCGTTCGAACTGCGCGGCCTGATTACCGTGAAGGATATCCAGAAGGCCGTGGAAAACCCGCTGGCCAATAAGGATGCGCACGGCCAACTGCGCGTAGGTGCCGCAGTGGGCGTGGGTCCGGACAACGACGAGCGTGTGGAGTTGCTGGTCAAGGCCGGCGTGGATGTGATCGTGGTCGATACTGCGCACGGCCACAGCCAGGGCGTGCTGGATCGCGTGCGCTGGGTCAAGCAGAACTTCCCGCAAGTGCAGGTCGTGGGTGGCAACATCGCCACTGGCGCGGCTGCGCTGGCACTGGTCGAACATGGCGCCGATGGCGTCAAGGTCGGTATCGGTCCGGGCTCGATCTGTACGACGCGTATCGTTGCTGGCGTCGGCGTGCCGCAGATCACCGCCGTGTCGAACGTGGCGGAAGCGCTCAAGGGCACAGACGTGCCGCTGATCGCCGATGGCGGCGTGCGCTATTCGGGTGACGTTGCCAAGGCACTGGCCGCTGGCGCCCACACCGTGATGATGGGCGGCATGTTCTCGGGTACCGAGGAAGCGCCGGGTGAAGTGTTCCTGTATCAGGGGCGTTCGTTCAAGAGCTACCGTGGCATGGGTTCGGTTGGCGCGATGAAGGACGGTGCCGCTGACCGCTACTTCCAGGAAGACAACACGGCCAACGTCGACAAGCTCGTGCCCGAAGGCATCGAAGGCCGCGTACCTTACAAGGGCTCGGTGCAGGCGATCATCCACCAGCTGACCGGTGGCATTCGTGCGTCGATGGGCTACTGCGGCGCAAGCTCGATTGCCCAATGGCACGAGACCGCCGAGTTCGTGCAGATCACCGCCGCGGGGATGCGCGAGTCGCATGTCCACGATGTGCAGATCACCAAGGAAGCGCCGAACTACCATATCGATTGATTTCGATCTGGTGCCTCCCACCACGGCCGCGCTGGTTTCGTCGATGCTGACGGGGCTGCGCGGCCGCGCTGCAAAAAAGGAGCGCTCATGAAGGTATTGCTGCGAGCCGTGCTGTTCTTCGACGCCTTGCTGGACTTGCTGCTTGGCATCCTGCTGCTGGCGTCACCGTTCACCACGCTGTATGCCGCGCTGCAATTGCCGCAGCCCCAGCCAGCCCTCTTCGGGCAATTGCTTGGCGTAGCGACGATTGGACTGTCCTGGCTGCTGTTCCAGGCCACCATCAACGGCCAGTTGACCGTCGCCGTGGCGCGGACCACGGGCTATGTGAATCTGGTCAGTGCGCTGCTGGTGACCGTATGGACGCTGTTTCTCGATATTCCGGTACAAGGCGTGGGCAAGGTCTGGTTGCTGACGCTGGCAGCCGTACTGATATTTTTTGCCATCGTGCAGATTCCCGCGGCCAAGAAGGTGCGGCTGCGTGAGCGGCAACAGGCCGAACTGGCTACGGCCGAGCGCGAAGCTGGCGCGGCCAATGGCGACTCCCCGAACAACGAACCCGGCGTGCCCCGCACGGCGCGCCCGAATGGATCCCCTGCATCTCCCGAATACCGGCGCGAGCCGGGTATCACGCCACCGCCTGGCTATGGTCCGGGCACCGAGGTGATGCCCGAACCCGATCCGGAAGCACTGCCAACTGCCAATCATGCACGACAAAATCCTCATTCTTGACTTCGGCTCGCAAGTCACACAGCTCATTGCCCGCCGCGTTCGCGAAGCGCACGTCTACTGCGAAATCCATCCGAACGACGTCACCGACGAGTTTGTGCGCGAGTTCGCGCCGAAGGGCGTCATCCTGTCCGGCAGCCACGCCAGCACCTACGAGGACCACCAACTGCGCGCGCCGCAGGCCGTGTGGGACCTGGGCGTGCCGGTGCTCGGCATCTGCTACGGCATGCAGACGATGGCCGTGCAACTGGGCGGCAAGGTGGAGTGGAGCGATTCGCGCGAGTTTGGTTACGCGGAAGTGCGCGCCCATGGCCACACGAACCTGCTCAAGGGCATCGAGGACTTCGCCACGGACGAAGGCCACGGCATGCTGAAGGTCTGGATGAGCCACGGCGACAAGGTCACGGCACTGCCGGCCGGCTTCAAGCTGATGGCCTCCACGCCGAGCTGTCCGATCGCCGGCATGGCCGACGAGGCGCGCGGTTACTATGGCGTGCAATTCCACCCGGAAGTCACGCATACGTCGAAGGGCCGCGAGATGATCGAGCGCTTCGTGCTGGAGATCTGCGCCACGAAGGCCGACTGGGTCATGCGTGACCACATCGCCGAAGCCGTCGAGAAGATCCGCGAACAGGTGGGCGATGAAGAGGTGATCCTCGGCCTGTCCGGTGGTGTCGATTCGTCGGTGGCCGCCGCGCTGATCCATCGCGCCATTGGCGACCAGCTCACCTGCGTGTTCGTCGATCACGGCCTGCTGCGCCTGGACGAAGGCAAGATGGTGATGGACATGTTCGCAGGCCGCCTGCACGCCAAGGTTGTCCATATTGATGCCTCCGAGCAATTCCTGGGTCATCTGACCGGCGTGACCGACCCCGAGCAGAAGCGCAAGATCATTGGCCGCGAGTTCGTCGAGGTCTTCCAGGCCGAAGCAAAGAAGCTGAGCAACGCCAAGTGGCTGGCGCAGGGCACGATCTACCCGGACGTGGTGGAGTCGGGCGGTACCAAGACCAAGAAGGCTACGACGATCAAGAGCCACCACAATGTGGGTGGCCTGCCGGAAACGCTGGGCCTGAAGTTGCTGGAGCCGCTGCGCGACCTGTTCAAGGACGAAGTGCGCGAACTGGGCGTGGCATTGGGCCTGCCGCCCGAGATGGTCTACCGTCATCCGTTCCCGGGCCCGGGTCTGGGTGTGCGGATTCTCGGCGAGGTCAAGCGCGACTATGCTGACCTGCTGCGTCGCGCCGATGCAATCTTCATCGAGGAACTCCGCAAGACGATCGCCACGGAGCAGGACGCCGCTGCCGGTCTGTGCGAAGCGAATCAGGTGGGCAAGAGCTGGTACGACCTGACCAGCCAGGCATTTGCCGTGTTCCTGCCGGTGAAGTCCGTAGGCGTGATGGGCGATGGCCGTACGTACGACTATGTCGTCGCGCTGCGCGCGGTGCAGACCACCGACTTCATGACCGCCCACTGGGCGCACCTGCCGTACTCGCTGCTGGGCCGCTGCTCGAACCGCATCATCAACGAGGTTCGCGGGCTGAACCGAGTGGTGTACGACGTCTCGGGCAAGCCGCCTGCGACGATCGAGTGGGAGTGAAATCAGGTCCTTCGGGGACTATCGTGGGCTATCGAAAAAATGTCGTAACGTGTTGATTTAAAAGAAGATACGTCACGAGGACTATCGGTAGCTATCGCCGGCCAGCAGAACAGGTTGGCGGTGGAACTGGCGGTAAGAACCGAGGGCCGGATTAAGACCGTCCCGTTCACTATCCAGACCAAACCCGTCTTTGACGGTAAAGGTCTCCTCGGGAAAGCTTGTTTTATGCGGCTTTCCCGGCATCAGCAGGTCTCCTGGCCCCTGACGGTAAAAGCCGTCACGAAACAGGAGAAAAACCTCGATGCTTACCGACACAGCACTGCGCAATCTCAAGCCTAAGTCCAAGATTTATAAGGCTTCAGACCGCGATGGGATGTACGTAACGGTATCGCCTACCGGTACCGTCACCTTCCGCTACGACTACCGTCTCAACGGACGCCGCGAAACCCTCACCATTGGCCGCTATGGACCTGCCGGTATTTCGCTGGCCCTGGCCCGTGAAAAGCTGATCGACGCCAAAAAGGCCGTCGCTCAGGGCAAGTCTCCCGCGCTTGAGAAGCAGCGCGAGAAGCGCCGCCTGACCGCCGCCAAGACATTCGGCGAGATGACCGGGAAGTGGCTGGTGGGCGCCCGGATGGCCGACAGTACCAAGGCGATGCGCAAGAGCATCGTCGATCGGGACATCTTGCCTGCCTTCGAGAACCGGCAACTCAACGAGATCGCCTCCGACGACCTGCGAGCTCTGTGCCACAAGGTCAAGGAGCGTGGCGCTCCCGCCACTGCGGTGCACATCCGCGACATCGTGAAGCAGGTCTATGCCTTCGCCATCTTGCACGGCGAGAAGGTGGAGAACCCCGCTGCCGATGTGGGGGCCGCGTCGATCGCGACCTTCGTGCCGAAGGATCGCGCCTTGTCACCGCTTGAGATCCGCCTGATGGCGCGACAGATGGAATCTGTGGCGACCTATCCGACCATCCGGCTGGCGTTACGCATGATTCTGCTGACGCTGGTGCGCAAGAGCGAACTGATCCAAGCCACCTGGGATGAGGTTGATTTCGAGAACGCGACTTGGACCATCCCGAAGCAGCGGATGAAGGGGCGCAACCCCCATGTCGTCTACCTGTCGCGCCAGGCGCTCGACATCTTCGTGGCACTGCACACGTGCGCAGCCGGTTCCAAGTTCGTGCTGCCGTCGCGCTATGACGCCGACCGTTGCATGTCGAATGCGACCCTCAACCGGGTCACGCAGATCGTGGCAGAACGGGCCAAGGCCGCCGGCTTGCCGCTGGAGCCGTTCACCGTCCATGACCTGCGCCGTACCGGCTCGACGCTTCTCAACGAAATCGGCTTCAACCGCGACTGGATCGAGAAGTGTCTGGCCCATGAGGACGGACGTTCTTCGCGCTCGATCTACAACAAGGCGGAGTACGCCGAGCAGCGGCGCCACATGTTGCAAGAGTGGGCCAACATGGTCGATGCCTGGATCGACGGACAGACCTACGTGCCGAAGCTGATGCCGGAGAACGTGGTCGTACCCGCGTTGAGCGCAACTGCCTGACAGGGTGAACTGGCGGATGGGGGACTGCAGGTCAACATGGCGAAGGAAGTCCGGTGGTTGCCGCTCCTCGTTGTCCAAGCAACGACAGCCGTGGTCTGATGAGCGCCCGCCCTCGTCTTCATTCCTCGCCCGAATCCGTCCGGACAGGGCGAGTTTTTCGCAGGTGGACATCCGGCTTCGGGGTGCCGGCGCGAGGGGTTTGCTTGCGCTGCTCGATCCAGGCTTCCACTTCGGCCAGGTCCCACACGACGCAGCGCGGGGTCAGGTTGAAGCGACGTGGGAACTCGCCGCGGCGCTCCATTTCGTAGATCGTCGTTTCTGCCAAGGGGACGATCTGGCGCAGCTCCTTTCGGCGGATGGTGCGGCGGAAGGGAAGAGCGCTGCGTTTGGGGAACTGCGGCAGCGACTCGTAGGCTTCTGTCCCAGGCAACGGGAGGGACTGATCGGCGTCGGTGCCATCCGTGTTCAATGCTTGCGGTAGCTGTTTCACCTCGGACTCCATGAGTGTGCTGCATGGAGTCATGGTGAGCTTCAGTACCTATCGGAGACAACCCGCTAGGGCGTGTAGGGGAACACTCCAGCGGACGTACAGTCCGCTCGGAGCGTTCCGCTTCCAGCTATCCGAGCAATGCTCGTAGGTTGTCGCGAACGAGGCTGGCCACGTCGCCCGCAGGTAGCCGATGCAAACGCCCCAGTTCCCCGACGACGCTTGCTACATCGGTCGGCTGTGAAGGCCTGTCGCCGGTGCGAGTGAAAGGACCATCGGTTTCCGTCAGCATCCGATCCAAGGGGATAGCCTGCACCATCGGTGCGTGCCTTTCATTGCCCAGCATTCCCGCGTTGATGGAGAAGTAGCAGCCCAACGCCAACGCGCGCTTCGCCTCGCTCTTTGTTCCCGTGAACCAGTGGAGAACGATTTTTCCGCGTTCGGGCGGTAGATTCGCTTCGACGAGATCGAGTACCGCTTTGGCCGATCTGATGCTGTGGACCGTAATGATCTTGTCACCGGCCTGCGCGCAACGCTGCAACACGTGCTGGAAAACACGCTTCTGCGCATCGAGCGACTTGAAGAACCGGGGGCCGGCGTCCAATCCGACTTCACCAACATAGCGCGTCTCCGCGAGGTATCGATCCCACAGCTCGATCTCGCTTTCACGCTCCGCGACCAGTTGGGGGTGCAGCCCTAGCGCTGCGCGCACATGCTTCGTGCGCTGCGCGAGTTCGTGATTGCGGGGCCACGCGCGAGGTGTCGTCGTTACGGCCAGCGTGAACACGCGGGACGCCTCCGCATCCTGGACTGCCGCTGCATGGTCCGGGTAGAGGTCAAGATGGCAGTGGAAGTCCACGAGGCCCGCAGTGGCGATCATGCGCGTACCCTCATCTTGGTTTCGCCTCAGCACCATCGATGAGTCGTGCGACTTCGCCCAGGCCGCGACGGTAGACATCGGCAAGCTGGTCCAAGTGTGCGGCTTCATCCGCAAGCGAGCCGGGCTTGTGGATTAAGAGGTTCGCGAGCTGGGGCTTGCCCTTCAAGCGCTCGATAGCGTACTGGAACGACCTGACCTGCACTCCTGTCGCCTGGCGTGTGTCCAACGGCTGCGCATGGAGATCGGGTACCGTGTACGTCGTCGGGTCGTTCCCGGTCCCCCATGCTGCTGTCAGCGCTGCGCGACGGATGAGGCATGGCAGGCAATAGCCACATTGCTCGATACCATGTCCTAGCCATCTGGCCTTGGCGGGCGACGAGCACGACAACGAATCTGTCGCCAGCTTTTTCAAGAGGTCTGGGTTGCGGCAGGCTGCGGCCATCTCGCCCTTCGTCTTGTCCCAGTATGGGTTCCGGATCTCACCGTCTATGCCGAGTGCGACTAGTAGGTCGTTCCACCTCGCCATGTAATACGGATGCGTGGTGCGGGTGCTGTTTGATCCCAACCGCAGGGGGTCCAAAGGCACATTCAGCGCGATCAGCCCATTCTCGGGGACGCGCAGGACGAAACGGCGCCCAAGCCCAGTACCCGCGAACACCCCGAGAGCAAAGAACAGGAACGACCTGCCGCGTGTGCTGTTTTCGCCGCCGACGCCTTCCACAAGACCATCCACGAAGGTCATGCCGACCCGCAAACGCTCGAAAGATGACTTGACGTAGTGCTTCTTCAAACCTGCGAACAGCTTGCCTTGAGCATCGCTCGTCGCGCCCTCGCCGAAGTGGCTGACCAGTAGGGGAGTGGCGCCGTCCTCCAGCAGATCGATCGCCCCGATCAAGCTGTCCAATCCACCCGAGAACAGGCTGACGGAATCAAAGGGAGGAGCGATCAGACTCGGAGGCGCTGCTTGGGTGATCGCCGCGAACCGATCTGGACGTGTCCTGAACCCGATCGTCCAGCGATCGCCCGTCAGGAAATCCAGAGACTTCTTGAGAGTCGGTGCCGCAGCGGTCCAGCGCGATGGATCGCTTACCGGCACAACCAGTCGTATCTCGCGCGTCCACGAGTCCTGCGACTGCTCGGTGCGAGAGATGCGTGTGTCCGCCGCATGGACATGGGCGGCCAAGACCAGCAGGTCAATGCCGATCTCCGAGGGAAACGCACCGATTTTCTTCAAGCTAGTCAGCGCGCCACCGATGCCATGATCCAAAGACTTCTCGCCGGCAACGAGTTGCAGGTAGGTCCTTTGTTCATCGGCGCCCGCCGTCACATCGAAGCTGTCGTCAGGACCGAAGCGGCCCGCCAGGAGTTGTCGCTTCATTGGTCCGCCTCCGCATCGCCCAGGGTTTGCAAGATTGCAAATGCCGACTCGTACAGGGCATCGACGAAACCCTGAATTCGCTCGGGCGTGAGATTCGGCGCTTCCGCACGGGCCCGCGTCAGCGCGTCGCTCACCCCGCCCCGGATGAAGTCGCGCAACTGCTGTTCGACGCGGTGCGCAGCTTGTGTGTCCGCTGGCATGGTCACGGCCTTTGTGCCAATGTCGTTGCAGATGCGGGCTTCTATCGCGTGTGTGGCGTACAGCTCGAAGACTGTCTGCATCTGATCCGGCGTGAAGGTGGTCAGATCGGTAAGCCCTTCACTTGCCAGTTCGACGATGGTTTCAATGTACGCTTCGCGGGCGATGCCTTCATCGACGGTGCCCGCGCCTGGACAGACGTAGTCGGCTAGGCCGACGAAGATTTCCGTGAGCGGTCGTCCGGCCAACGACTCTAGGTCCAGCGCCCGTAGCGCCTCGCGCACACCCCTTGCTTGTGCATCGGCCAGAAAACCAAGCAGCCGTGCACCCGCTCCGCGCGAGGCACCCATACGTTGGGCAGCCTGGCGCGCGCCGCCGGCCGATGTTGAGACGTACCTTGAAACTGCACGGCCCAGGTTGGCACGGTCGCTGCCGCCAGAACCGGCAAATCGCGTGAAGCTGTTGCGAGCACCGGAGAAACGCTGCGGGTCTGCCGTTTTGGGGATGGGGGGCCGGTTCGGCGGCACCGGCGGCGCGGAGCCGTCCGCCGGCGGCTGGCCATCCGGGACTGCGCCGTCGCCAGGAGGGGCTGCAGGGGCGCCCGCGCCATCGGCGTCACCCAACCATGACGGAACAAGCGGTGTTCCGCCGCCAGGGCCGCCGTAAGCCGTCGAGGTTCCCATCAACGTCCTCCCTTCAAATCCTTGAGCGCCGCTTCGGCGCTGGCCTTGAGGCCGGGGTTATTGGTGACCTTGCTCCAGTCTCCCAGCAGCTTCGTCAGGCGAGCAGCGCATTCGCTGTCCTTGATGACGCCTTGCCAGCCGCTGACAGCCCAAGGTCCACACTTGCCACTTGGTAGTGCCTCCAGGAAATCCATCAACCGGCTCTGGAGTCCCGGCTGCGCCTTTACAAGGACGGCGAGACCATCGATGCCTGCAGGCCTGGTATCGAAGGTGCCCGTGCTCATGATCTTGCTGCGCACTGCCTCGAACACCTTTTCGGCTTCGGGCTGCACGAGCTGCTTTAACTCGGCTTCGTAACCCTGGACGGTCATCTTGCCGCCGAACAGTTTCTCGACCACACCAGCTAGGTGGCCGAGTACCGACACCGGACCGAAGTAGTCCTTCTTGTCCTTTGTGACGAACAAGTAGGGGCGCAGATCGATTCCTGATAGCTTCGGGGAGAGGTGCGCCCAGTCGCGCACCGTCTCCGACGATTTCCACTCGTTCAACACGGCGTTGTCGGAGGCGGGCACCGCTTCGGCGGCCTTTTGCCCCTTCGACTCGCTATCCTTGCCGTCAGCCGACACCAAGCTCTTCTCCAGCGTTTCGAGGTCCTCACACAGCCCTTGTGGGTGAACCGCTGCGACGAACGCGATTTGCTCGAACAACCTTGGGATGAATCGTTCTGCGAGCATGAGCTTCGCGAGTACAGGGAGCTTGATATCGTCGCCAAAACCGCGTGCAGTCGCAGTGCGCTCGCGCAACAACAGCGTGTTGAGGAAGCGCTTGATTTGGCGTGGGTTGCCCTTCGCGCCGCTTGCCAGGATGGGGCCGATCTGGTCGCTGAGTGCCAGCGCATTGTTTGCCTTCTCGGCCTGCTGGCCGAGCGCTGTCTTGACCGTCGCGGCGTCCAGACCGCCGCTGGTCCACGGTCGCTTCAGCTTCTCTCGCGCTACAGAGATCAGCCTCCCATAGTTCTCGTCGTTCTCGCCGACTTCGGCGCCAGCGAGCAGCAACGTCACGTAGATCCGCGTCTCGGTTTCACCCAGGGCCGGGATGCGGAACGGAACCTGTATGAGTTTTTCGAGGTAATTGCGGGCATAGTCTCGCGGCCCGGTACTGTCGGGCAGATCGGGAAAGTGCTTACGCACAGCGTATTCGATCATCGCCTCGTCGGCCGCGACGACGAAGGCCGTTCGCGCGGTGAACACGAACAACCGAATGGCTTCAAGCGTTTCAATGGCGGTGTCGGGCAGGCATCGGTCAAGGTCGTCGATCAGGACAACAAGCTGTTTGATGCCTGCATCTTTCAGGAGCTGGTCGAATGCCTTGCGGAAGGCCTCCACTTCCTCCGGCACGTTCTTGGACTCGCCCGGTTTCAGGACGGCCTTCGCCTCATCAATGGCTGTCGAAAGGTTTTCTTTCGTGAGGAGCTTGGCGGGGTCTGCCACGAGTGCTTCGAGTGAGCCGACGATGGCTCCGATTTGCTCGGGCGTTGGGATGCCGGTGAATGCGGTTAGGGCCAGGCCCCCGGCCCGCTTGGCGACCTTCAGCCAGTCGATGCGACTGAAAACATCCTTGACGGCCACTGCCGCCTTTTTTAGTGCTGGACGTTTTTCGACCAAGCCTGTGACGATTCCCTCGATCAAGGCGATTTTCGCGTCCTCGAAGCCTTGGAAGCGCCATCCATTGAACTTGAGGCACAGGACATCTTCCTGGTCGGCGAAGCCAGCCTCGATCATTTCGAGCACGCTGGACTTTCCCGCACCCCAGTCGCCGTGCACGCCGATCGTCACCGGATGGTCGGGCTTCGCGCGAAGCAGCCCGATGATCGTGGTGGCAATGGCCTCGTTGTTCAGCAGATCAACTTTGGTTTCGTTATCGGTCAGGATCATTAGTCTCTTTCCCGTTCATACGCCAACGCCAGCCGCATCACTCCTCGGGCGCAATAGTGTGGCTGTGCCTGCCCCCACGCAGTGGCGAAGTCGGTCGTCGTCCAGATTTTTCAGGTCATCCTCGTTGCGAACACCGATGGACAGCAATTCCAGGCATTGGCCGCGTGTCAGCCGCACCGAAACCTTCGTGAGGGGTAGGGCGGTGGAGGGCAGCCCGAATTCGAGCCGCTGAAGAATCTCGTCCAAGCCCTTGAGGAAATCAGGTTGATCAGGGAAGAGCGTTGCGAGAATCTGATGCGCGGAGCGCAAGTGAAAGCGCGTCGCATCGGCAATGCCGATGATGTTTCCGTAGCCGATGGCCCCGCCAAATGGAGTGGTGGAGTAGCGCTTCTCCAGCACGTCAACGGGCGTTCCCTCGATCCAGTCATGAAGCAGCGCCGCGCGCTTGCAGCGAGCCCAGAACTCGATCTGGTCGCGACAATATCGTTGCAGCATCTGAGGCATCTGATGCCCGAAGCGCTGCGATGCCTCGCCAGCGCGCACGCTCTCCGATTGGCCCTTCTTCATGACTGGCGTGTAGATGCTGTCCATCTCATCCAACACCTGCACCATCGCGAGGATGTGGCCGGGCGGCGTCTGCGCTACGTTAAGGTGTCCCATCAACTCGACCAGGCGCAAGCTCGACTCGAACGACAAGGACGAGGAGCCGCAGGCGCGCCCGAGCAGCGTCAAGTGAATGAGATCGCCCTCGCGCTCGGCCAGTCCCGCCTGCAGGAGGCGATCAACCAGCGTGGTTACGTCCCGCTCCACTATCGCGACCCATTGCGGATTCGCGCGCGACGCCGAATATCCTCCGAACGTGTTGACCAGCAAGCCCGGAATTTCATCGGCGCGAACGCCGCGCACCTGGCTAAGCAAGCGCAACGTCCATGTCGGCAGATCGCGCTGCTGGAAGGAAGACTTCACGTCCTCGGGAACGCCCAGCACGTAGCGCTGAAAGAGCTGCGCACGTTCCATCGGCGTTTCCGCCAGGACGATGGCCTTGCCAATCTCGTTGAAACCCAACCGTCCGGCACGACCTGCCATATTCTTGTACTCGGCCACCGTGAATTGCCGGCCGTCTTCACCGACGAACTCGTTTTCCGCGAGCACGACCGTCGACGCCGGCGTGTTGATGCCGGCCGCCAGTGTCGTTGTGGCGACCAGCGCGTGAATGCCCCCCGAGGCGCTCCGATACCCTCGCTCCACGGCCTCGCGCTCCGCCCGCAGCAAGTTGGTGTTGTGAAACGCGGTGCCCCCACTTAGGCATTCCCGCAAGTCCTGTGAGGCACCGGTCAGATCCTGTGTCGGCAGAACGTCGAGGACGGCGGTTGCCGGCGGAAGACCCAGTTCCTTGGCGAGATACTTCGCGCAACCTTGGGCGGGACCTCGCATGTTGCGAAAGATCAGCAGCTTCTCGCCTTGTCCCACCAGCTGCTGTGCCAGGGGCACGATCACGTCCTGGGAACTGGGCTTGTCCCGGCGCTGCACGATGCGGTGTGAAGGCAGTAAGGCCTCGGTCTTCGTGCTCCCATCGGCATCAACGTACTGGAATGTTCCGCGTCGGTCGAGCACGCCTTCGATCAGCGGCACGGGCCGCTCGCGCGACAGAAGGAGCGGAACGCCAAGCCATCGGTCGAAGCTGTTCAGATTGCCGATGACCGCCGACAGGATGACGAGCTGCGGCTCGATACCTCGCTGGCGGGCCCGGAGGAGCAGCGAGAAGATCAGTTCGACGGTGATGCCACGCTGCGGGTCGGTGATGAACTGCCCCTCGTCCAGCACGACCAGGCCGAGCTGCGTCAGAAGCCGTGGCGAGCCCAGGGCGAGGTTGAGAAAAGTCTCGTAAGTGAAGAAGCCCAGGTCATAACGCCCGGCCAGCACGGGCCCAATGCCGTCAGTGGCATCGCCGCTGCAACGTGCGACGCGCAGCCCTGCCGACGTATATCGCTCGGTGAACTCCTCGAATTTCTCGTTGACCAGTGCGCGATAGGGCAAGAGGAACGCCGCCTTCTTGCCAGCGGTGACCGCCTGAATCGCCGCCACCTCGCCGACCATCGTCTTGCCTGAACTCGTCGGGGCAACCACCAACAAGGAATTGCCGCTGAGTACGCCGAACTCGTTGACGGCCTTGAGCTGCAGCGTGTTGAGGCCTTGAGGAAAGTCTGCTGACCATCGCTCGACGATCTCGGGCGGAAAGCCGTGCGCGGAAAACTCCGCGAACGATCCAGACATCTGCTGTACGGCTCTGGCGGGAAAGGCCGCGGCGTAGTTGTCGCCGCGCTTGAGAACCGGGAAGGTCAGGCCGCCCTGAACATTGCCGAGGAACACGGGCGTTTGCGTGACGCTGATCCGCTCGGCCTCCACCCGTGCCACGCGGATGATCTCGCCCGCGATCTCGGGGAAGCTGACAGATTCGCCGGCGCCGCCGGTCAGGGCCTCGATTACCGCATGTGTGAGTAGACCGTGCCCGGTGCCCGGTTGCTCCCATGCCGATTCGTTGGTTGCGCAAGCGGCCAGGAGGATGCGCCCTTCACCGTAGATGCCGGTGAGCGCGAACGCGTTGCGCGGGCGACCTGCCGTCTCCAGGACGCGTGCCGGCGCTTGACCGCTGAAGCAGCAATCGAGGATGCACAGGACGGCACGGGCCTTCGTTGCCTTGAAGGCATCCGCCAAACCAGCCATCGACAGGGCCGTTCCTGCGAGGTCACTCGCGTTTGTGTCGAACAGCACCAAGTTGCCGTCCGGCGAGCCATGCCCGGCGAACGCGATGACCACCACGTCGTCCGCGCTCGCGCCAGCCAAGGTGCCGAGCATGGCGCTTGAAACTTCCGTGTGCGTCGCGGCTTCATCTACCAGCAGACGTGCACTCAGGCCTTCGATCGTATCGGTGAACAACGCCCACAACGCTGTCGCGTCACGGCGCGCTCCGCTCAATTCGGGTATGGAGCTATCGAGATGCTTGTTAATGCCTACGAAGATTGCTTTGATCGCCATGCATGTCCCCCTTATCCGATTCGCGCAAGGAGTTGTTCGATCACGTCGCTGGCTTGACGCTGCCGCAATGCCCGCACTTCGCGTTGCTCGGGATCATCGCCTTCGCCCAACTCGAACTTGGCAACCGACACGGGGCCATCCTTGCGATAGCCCTCCGTCTTCTCGTCGTTGGTGAACCGGCTACGCAGGATCGCCAGCGAGGCGTCGATGACAGCGCCATGCTTGCCAGCTCGTTCTTTTCGGAAGTGTTCGGCCACGGCGTCCATGCCTTCGGGCGCGTGCTCGATGCAATAGATCAGATCGTGCGCGTCTTTACGCTCGAATCGCTGGTCGAACGCGAAGGACTTCAGGCAGGTGAAGCTGACGAGATTGGCATGCTTGATCTTCTCGGTGGCGACGCCGTTGCGGCCCAGCAGCTCCGCCTGGATTTCGGTGACCTGATGCAGGTCGAAGACGATCGATGAATGCGGGATGTTCAGGGCCGAGATCGTCCCCTCGGTCGGCAGGGGCTGTACCTTGCCGCCGGCGAGATCCGGGGCGTCCGCCAGTAGTTCCAGGACCATCAGCGCACCATGTTCGGTGCGGGTCTGCCAACGCCACGAGAGTTTTTTCCCAGCTTCGTTCTCGGCGCGCTCGAAGCCCATCTTTTTGAGGTTGTCCTCGAGCGTGTGATACGCCTCGGTGTCGGCCAGGATTTGCAGGTCGATCACGATGTCCACGTCCAGGGTGCCTGCGTGCGCCGGAACCACAGGCGGCCGCGCGGCGACGAGATACCGTGGTGTGAGCCCACCGACCAGGTAGACCGAATCCTTCCACGGCCCGAGACCGCGCAGCAGCGTCACGAGGACACGTTCGCAGTCCACCGTGTATTGGTCGCTATAACCGTCAAGCGTTGCGGGCTTGGCCATCAGAAGCCGATCCTTTCTTTGCGGAAGTGCTCGGCCATTTCCTTGGAGCGGCCTTCGCCGCGCAGCAGGTCGAGATAGATTTGGATGGGGCTCGCCAGCCATAGGCCATCCATCTGCTCGCGAAACAACAGCTCACCCGGAGACTTGGCTTCGATGACGCCCAAGTTGGCGCCTTCGTTGACGACACGTGCGTTCAAGTCGCCGATCGCGGCATCGGCGTTCGCCCCGATCAGTACCCGCACGCGCACTTGGGAGACGTTGGAAAGGAACGGTGCATAGCGTTGCGCGGCGGCCTCGTGGCTGACCTCGTACTGGACGTTGTGCGCGTTGAAGGCACGGCCGATCCGCGCCGCCAGCGTGTCGGCCTTTGTGCCTGGCACGTAGTACCGGCGCAGGGCTAGCGGGCGAATGGTGGCGAGTTGCTTGGCCCAGGCGTTCAGCAAGGCTGCCGGCTCGCGAAGGTGGCGCTCCTTGCTTGGGCCTTGCCCACGTGACTCCAGCCAGTCGAAGCGCTCCAGCTCGGTCAGCACTTGCGATGTGGTGGCAGGCGACACCATCGCCTGCTGTGCCAGCTCTGTGACGCCAAACCAGTTCTGATGCTGCACCAACAGGGCATGAAGCACTTGGGCGCGCCGCCCAGTAAACAGCGTCCGCACCGACTTCGTCAGCGCCTTGGGCGGGGGTCTATCGACATAGAGGTAGGCGCCGGACGCGGGTAAATATAGGCTGCCGCCGCTGTCGTAATAGCCCATGCGCTCGCTTCTGAGCAGTTCCTTCGCGCCGGGGGAGATGGACTCTGCTACGAGAAGCGCCAGGGGTTCGTCCCCGTGCTCTGTTGGCTTCCTGTGGCTTGACGCCCGAAGCTGCCAGATCACTTGGCGGACATCTCGCGGAAAGACGGCTTTCTTGGCTTCGAGCAGTAAGACGAAGGACTTGCCGGCGACGTGCAAATCGACCTGAGCATCGTACCCACGGTCGCCGTGCTTCCCGATGGGCTCCCTATGGTCGAGGTCTGCCTGTACCTCCGGAAGCTCACGCAAAGCCTCGATGAAGCGCGCGATAAGCTGTTGTTCGGTCAGGGATGAGGACTCAAGCATAAGGCACGGATGGTTTGTTCACTGTTCAGTAAATATCGGCACTGTACCGAATATTCGGCGCAATTGCAATTTTTACTGCGCAGTGAAAGTGAGGCCGCCTGTGCTCGGGCTGAAGAAGATTCAGTGAGCGTCCCAGCGCTCCAGCGTTAGGTTCGCGGGCTACGCCCCGCGCCTCGGGCCGAGTCGCGGCCATCCGGCTTTGCCCTCGACGCCATCGGCCACTGCGGGCGTGTGCGCCTCGCCTGCCTGCGGATAGCTGCGAGGGGGAGGGCGGTCTTGCTGTTTCCTTCACCGTACCACGGCGTTCTCGCCGTCAAGGGCGGCGCGCCGATGGCGCTGGCGTCCGGGCGGCCGGCTTCGCCCCCCTGACTACTGCGCTGCGCCGTGCTGGCGACGGTTCCGGGCAATTCCGCCCGTGCAACCGGAGATCGCCATGAGAGCATTCATCACCGACGAACAACGCTTTCTGCTGCTGGCCAATGGCCGCGAATCCTTGGATAACCCCGACTTCGATCCGGCTCCCGTGGTCAAGCTGTTCACGCCGGACGCCGGCGCGACCTGGCTGCTGACCGAGATTGACCCGGACGATCACGACCACGCCTTTGGTTTGTGCGACTTGGGCCTGGGGATGCCCGAACTTGGCTGGGTCAGCTTGCAGGAGCTGGCGACCGTGCGCGGGCGACTCGGCTTGCCGATCGAGCGCGATTTGCACTTCCGTGCGGAGAAGCGCCTGAGCGCCTACGCGCGTGATGCGCGGCGGGCAGGGCAGATCGTTGTGTAGCCCAAAGCAAGCGCGCCGTCCAAAGGACGGCGCGCTCATTCTTCTATCACTCCAACGTCACTGCAGAACGGTACGACCTCGTTAGAACTCCGGCAAGTTCCCCAAGTTATCCCGCTCGGTGCTGTTCCTGTCAGTCGTCAGGTACACATCATCGATGAGATGCACATCCGCGCCCCGCGTCCACGTGTCGTCGGCTGTTTTCATTCGCGTTTGGAAACTGGCTTTTTCAAGACGGATGAGATCCGCCACGAAGGCGCGCGCAACCGTCCTCGGTGCACCGATTGTTTTCGACTTTTCCTCTCGCACCTGCACATATTCAATGTGATTGCGGTCTTTGCTGTAGCGAACTGCCGTAATGCAGAAATCTGCCATATCCCCCTCCATTGTTGATGGCGAATGCTGTTGTCGATAGGTGAGGACACGCGGCTGTTTTTCAAGCGTTGTCGCTCGAACAGGCTATGGGCGTCCCAGCCACCAAGTGGCCGGCCGCGCTGTCGTGCTGCGCATCGAGCCTCGCTACGCGAGTCTCGCCCCCTGCGGGCTTCCATCGCTGACGCCTACGGCCCGGCTTCCAGCTTCGGGCCTGCGCGCTTCGCTTGCGTACGGTCTGCACATCGCGGCGGCCGTTGCCATGTCCAGCCGTCTCCCCTGACTTCATCACCTTGTCCGCGACTGTAGCCCGCGGTCGTGTGCCGTCAAGGCGCGCAGGGCCGTGTCCTCGGCTGCGCCTGCGGGCCGCACCAACCCTGCGCTTGCTTCCTTGACGGCCCCCGTCCGCGCGCTCCTGACCGTCGCGGGCGATGAACTCAGGAAAGACGGTGGCAACAGGGCCAACCGGGTTCCTCGTGCCGACCGCACCGAACAGCCGAAAGGCTGGGCTCCGAATCTAGGAATCCGGTGTGCGGTGAACAGCAAACCTTTTTTTCTTTGTCAGGAGAAAGACCATGCAACTCGCATCCCGCTTCGCTTCCCGTTCGCCGGTGCTGCGTTCGGAACGTCCCATGTTGGATGACCAAATCCGAGCCGTAGCCCCTTCCATCTTCGCGGACGCCCCGCACGAAAGCCGCTCGCAACGATACAGCTACATCCCCACCGCCACGGTGCTGCAAGAACTTCGCGGTGAAGGCTTCGAGCCCTTCATGGTGTGCCAGACCCGCGTGCGCGCCGACGACCGCCGCGACTACACCAAGCACATGATCCGGCTGCGTCACGCCAGCCAGATCAACGGCCGCGAGGCCAACGAAATCATCCTGCTGAACTCCCACGACGGCACGAGCAGCTATCAGATGCTCGCCGGCATGTTCCGCTTTGTGTGCCAGAACGGCCTCGTTTGCGGCGACACCGTGGCGGACGTGCGCGTACCCCACAAGGGCGATGTGGCCGCGCAGGTCATCGAAGGCGCTTACGAAGTCCTGCACGGCTTCGACCGAGCGCAGGAATCCCGCGATGCCATGCAGGCGATCACGCTGGATGCAGGGGAATCGGAAGTCTTCGCCCGCGCTGCGCTGGCGTTGAAGTACGACGAGGACAAGCCCGCGCCCATCACGGAATCGCAAATCCTGATGCCGCGCCGTCACGACGACAGTCGCCGCGACTTGTGGAGCGTGTTCAACCGCACGCAAGAAAACCTCATCAAAGGCGGCCTGTCCGCCCGCGCCGCGAATGGTCGCCGCCAGACCACGCGCCCGGTGCAAGGCATCGACAACGGCATCCGCCTCAATCGCGCCTTGTGGCTGCTGGCCGATGGCCTGCGCCAGTTGAAAGCCTGAACCCCAACGCGGCAGGGGCAGGCAGCAGCCCTTGCCGCTTCCTTCGCTGCTGCATCCCTAACCGCAAGGAGTTATCACCATGAACGCCGTTCTCAAAATCGAAGCCTTCGCCGTTGAAGCCGCCACGCCGCTGGAAGTGGCCGACCCAACCAAGAACCTGATTCTGGTTCCGCTGTCGCAACTGTTGCCGCGCCGCTCCAAGCGCAACGTCCGCACGACTCCGCGCCAGTCCATCCCTGAACTGGCCGCGAGCATCGCCCGCGTCGGCCTGCTGCAAAACCTCATCGTGATTGCCGCCGCAGATGGCGAGCATTACGAAGTCGTGGCGGGCGACCGCCGCCTGACCGCGTTGAAGCTGCTGGCGAAGAAGAAGCGCATCGCCGCCGACTACGAAGTGCCGTGCCTGCTGGTGGCCGATGCGTCCGCTCGTACCGTGAGCCTCGCGGAAAACGTGCAGCGCGAGAACATGCACCCCGCCGATCAGTTCGCGGCTTTTGCCGCACTGGTCAAGGAAGGCCGACCCATCGAGGACATTGCCGCTGACTTCGGCGTGACCCCGCTGGTGGTGCAGCGCCGCTTGAAGCTGGCAAACGTCTCGCCGCGCCTGCTGGTCGATTACCGCGCCGGCACCGCAACGCTGGAACAGTTGATGGCCTTGACCGTCACCGACGACCACGCCGCGCAGGAAGCGGCGTACTACGGTGCGCCGGAATGGCAGCGTGGCGCGTCCGCGCTGCGCGAACGCCTGACCGAGCGCGAAATCAATGCCGCGCATCCGCTGGTGCGTTTCGCCGGACTGGACACCTACACGGCGGCAGGCGGCGGCACCCGCCGCGACCTGTTCGCTGAAGGCGATACCGGAACCTACCTGACCGACGCCGCACTGCTGGAAACGCTGGTGCGCGGCAAGCTGGACGCGCTGGCCGAGGGCGTGCGTGCCGAAGGCTGGGCGTGGGTGGATGCTACGCCGCACATCAGTTCCGCCGACCGGCAGGCGTTCCAGAACGCGCCGCGCCAGCGCCGCGAGCCGACCGCCCGCGAAGCCCGCCGCTTCGCCTCGCTGCAAACCCACCTCGAAAGAATCGACGCCGAACTGGAAGACGCTTACGACGCCGAGGACGAGGACAAGGCGGCAACGCTGGAAGAACGCCGCGAACACGTGGCCGGGGAACTGCAAGCCATCGAAGAAGCCTTGCAAAGCTACGCGCCGGACGTGCGCGCCGTGGCCGGTGCCATCGTCACTCTCGACCGCGACGGCGAAGCCGTGATTCATCGCGGCCTGCTGCGCGAGGCCGAGGCCAAGGCACTGCGCACGCTGGAAAAGCTGCGGCAGGGATTCGTCGGGGAAAGCGCGAACGACGACGAAGGCGACGAACCCGAAGCGCCCAAGACCGCCAGCGTGTCCGATCGGCTGGCGCAGCGGTTGAGCGCCCACCGCACGGCGGCGTTGCAAGTCGAAGTCGCCCGGCATCCGCTGGTGGCACTGGCTGCGCTGGTGCATGGCATGGTGCAAACCGTGCTGCAAGACCGCTACCACGGACATGACTTGCCGCTTGGCGTCAGCCTGAAAGTGCAAGACCGGCTGGAAAGCCTTGCCCCGGACGTGTCGGAATCGCCCGCCGCCGTAGCATTGCGCACCTTGCAGGAAGTCGCGGGCGCAACCTTGCCGGAGGAAAGCGCCGAACTGTTCGCCGTGTTGCTGACGAAGTCGCAAGATGAACTGGTGCGCCTGCTTGCCGTGTGCGTGGCTTCCACGGTGGACGTGGTGACGCCTCGCGCTGCGCAGCACCAGCCCGGCGCGGAAGTGGCGCAGGCCGTGGAGCTGGACATGGCCGCATGGTGGAAGCCGACCGCCGAGGGCTATTTCCAGCACGTCCCCAAGGCCGTGATTCTGGAAGCCGTAAACCAGTACGCCCCGGCGCACGTCACCCGCCTGTCAAAGTTGAAAAAAGGCGACATTGCCAGCGAAGCGGAACGGCTGGCGGATGGTACGGGTTGGATGCCCGCCGTATTCCAGACCGGCCATCACACCGAGCCGGAAGGCGTGCCGGTGGTGGTGGACGAGGCCGACGCCGACGCGCCGGAAGATGCCATCAGCGAGGAGGAAGCGCACGCACTGGCCGCGTGAAGTAGTCGCATAGCCCCGGCGCACAGCGCCGGGGCTATCACCCGAACCGGGCGCGGCAGTGGCCGCGCCCGGTTTTCAACGCCCACAGCAAAATCGCCCGTCGCCGCCTTCGACCAGGCGGCGACGGGGCGGCCGTGCAAGTGCCTTGCACGCGGCACGGCAATCTGCGCCCGCTGGCGCGGGCAAGATTTCGATGGCGCCCCCGCCGCCAGGGGCGGGACTTGTGGGGCTACGCCCCGGCTCGCTGCGGCAGGTTGTGCCAAAGCGTGCCGTCCTCGACGCTGACGGTTCGCCGCCTGTACGTCACGAAGGACGGTTCACCGACACGCCGCCCGGCTTGCTATGGAGCTTCCACGCCGCGCCTTAACTACGGAGGCCGCTTGCGGGCCGCAAGGGGCGTTCTCGCCTTGTGGCTGGCGGTTGGCCTTGCCCGCGTCAGGGTACAAGCCGGTGCAGCCGTCACGCGGGGATAGCGAGTCAGCCATGTCTCCTTTCGGGAGCGGGCGGCCCGTGCGTCCTTGGCTTGTCGTGAATCCTGGCGAGGGCACGGCTGCGCCCTGGGCTTCATGGCCGCAACCTTGCAGCGAAAACAATTTCCCCTGCGCTGCGCGCATTCCTCGCGGGACAAATTCTTTTCGCTTCCAGGTTCTCCACGCTGTTGCGACCGCTGCGCGGTGCGACCCGCCCATCCCTCGCCGGCCGGTTCACAACAAGGACGCACTGGCGCGACCTTGTTCAACCCGAAAGGAGAAACATCATGGCTAACATCGGCACCTTCACCGCAGAGAAAGACGGCTTCACCGGCACGCTTCGCACCCTGACGCTCAACGTCAAGGTCAAGCTGGTTCCCAACGACAAGGGCGACAACGAGAAAGCCCCGGACTTCCGTCTGCAGGCGGCCGGCCACGACATCGGCGCGGCGTGGAAGAAAACCAGCGAGGCCGGACGGGACTACCTGTCCGTGACCCTCGACGATCCTTCGTTCCCGGCAACGGTCTACGCCCGCCTGATCGAAGGCGAGAACGGCACGCACGACCTGATCTGGTCGCGCAGCAAGCCGCAGCAGGCGGACTGACGCCGCCCACCGCGCCCCGTCCCTTGCGGCGGGGCGCCGTGCTGCTGGCGCAGCACGTCACGCACGCGCCTATGGCGCGTCGCGTTCCTTCAAGACAGCCTCAAGCTCCTGGCGCACCTGCGCCAGAAGCTGATCGGCCTTGCGCGTGCTGTCGCCGGCGTAGGCCAGCGTCAGCAGCGTGAGCGGATGCACTTCCATGACCTCGCACAGCTCGGTCAGCTTGTGCAGGGTTGGGCTTTTCAGGTTGCGCTCCAGTGAACTCATATACGTGCGGCTGGACACGTCGGAAAACGCTTCCTGGCTCAAGCCACGCGCCTTCCTGACCGTCCGTATTGCCGTCGCCAATGAGTCCTTCGCCGCCACCTATGGTTTCCCCTGAAAAACCAAGATGACAGCCGATTGCGCTCTATAGGGCTACAATCTATAGTGTTCATTTGACGATACTGATTTACGTATTCCTCCCTTTACGGAAATCCGCAGATGCGGATTTCGACCGAACCAGAGAGTCACATCCGTGTCTTTCCAGACCTGCACAATGCCGCTTCTGCGTTTCCGTGCATGTACGGATTCGATGGCTTACGCCTGCGTGCTTTCGCACGAAAGCACGCATCCGCTTCGACGCTTCCACGTCTTGGCGGCAAAGCGTGTCCGTGCATCTGCGGTTTCGTGAGATTCCCGGCCATGACCCAGCCGCTTGTCACTACCGAACAACGTGCGCAACTGCTCGCCGTCGGCGCGGCGCGCACAGCCGGTCAAGGCATCGACCCGTTGCCGGTGGTGCGGCTGTTCACGCCCGATGCGCACGCGACCTGGCTGTTGGTCGCGCTCGACCCCGCAGACGGCGATACCGCCTGGGGACTGATCGACCTTGGCATCGGGATGCCGTCGCTTGGGACAGTCAAGCTGTCCGACCTGGCCGGCATCGTCGGGCCGCAGCAGCGGCCGGTCCTGCGCGACCTGTATTTCCGCGCAGCACGGCCGCTATCGGAATACGTGCAGGTCGCGCAACGTGACGGCTCCATCCCCGACTGAGCGGGGCGGATTGTGTCTTTCTCGGTCTAGTTCGAGACAGTTGCGGTCTGAATCGTCACTCTTGCACCAAGCGGGTGCGACCCTGACCGAAAGAGACACGACGCAGTGCACCGCTTCCGGCAGGGTGCCTGACGCTGTGCACCATTTCCGAGCTGCGCAGCCGTCGCACTCGGACAACCCATGCAAGGCTTCGGAGTCAATCGGACTTGATTACCACCAGCTTAGCCCGCCTGAATGACAAATTGCCGATGAGGCTGTAGTCCTGCATTTCGATGTCCGTGGCGACGTTCCCATCAACAGGGAGGTTGCCTCATGACTGATCGAACCAACGATTTTTGGTATCCGACCGCCGCCTATCTCTACGTGCTGCACCTGGACGGTCCCGCACTCGCCTGGGAATACTTGCGCCGCCATCCCGAGTACCGGCGCGACTGGCGGCGCCGTCGCCGCCGGCCGGACGCAGCGCACGAATGGGGCCTGCGCCTGCTCGAAGACCCGCGCCAAGATGCACGCGACGCGCATCCTGTCTGGTTCCCCGATCATGACGGCGTGCTCCAGCTCTACCCGGATGCCGACCCGCCACCGGAAGCCCACACCTTCGAGTTCTGGCACGTCCCCGGCAACAAGCAATTGATCCACGATGGCAAGCGCCTGGTGCTGACGGCACGCTGGCCCGGCTGCTGCGTGCGGCTTGCACTCGCGCCGGGCCTGGCCGACGGTATGGCCTACCTCTATGCCATCCGCGCGTGCGCCGCGCCTTGCGCGAGCTACCGCACGATCGCGGCCGAGCTGGACAAACTGGCGACGGTGGACACGGCGGCCGTGCCTATGGCAGCGGCCCGCTCGCGGCCCACGCCCGCCGCGCTGCTGGAACTGCACACCTTGCAGGCGCTCGACGCGACCCTCGCGGGCGCGTCCTTGCGGGAGACAGCTGAAGGGCTGTTTGGCGCTGAATTCGTGGCGACCGGCTGGTACACCGATGGCGGCCTGCGCTCGCGCGTGCGCCGCCTGGTACGGCGCGGCCAATCGCTGATGCGCGGCGGCTACCGCCGCCTGGTACAGCACGAATGACCTGGGGAGGGTCGTTTTGCCTGCGCTGCAAAACGACCCTCTGCGCAACCCGTCGCTATCTTGAGACTGCCTCCATCCGGCTGCGCTGGTGCTGCCGGCGTTTCTGACCGATGGAGGTTCACCCGATGCGACCCGCACCCACGCGGCCTGCTGCCGCTGCTGCCGCTGCGCCTGCGCAGCCCCAACGCTACCTTACCAACGACGAAGCCGCCGAGTACCTGCGGCTGTCGCCGCGCACGCTGGAAAAGCAGCGAGTGATCGGCGGCGGCCCGAAGTTCCGCAAGTTCGGCCGCCGTGTCATGTACGCGGTGGCCGACCTCGACGCCTGGGCCGACCAGCGCAGCTTCGAGGCTACGTCCGACCCCGAATACGCCGAGCACCACTCGGCCGACAGCCGTGCGCGCTGACGGATGGCTCGCCGGTGGCCATCGCCATGCCCAGCCCATCGCGGGAGCGGGAACAGCTCGACCTGTTCCGCGCCTTGCCGGGCGACATGGCGCCGCGCGACAGCCAGGACTTGATGGCCTTTCCGTTCTTCTCGCTAGCGAAGTCGCGGCGCACGGCGCCGATCGACTTCCGCGCCGGTGGCGTCACCGTGCGCGTGGAGGGCACGCAGGAGCATGGCATCGCCACGATTTGGGATGCGGACGTGCTGATTTGGGCGGCATCGCAGATCGTGGAAGCGCGAGACGCAGGCATTCGCCCGTCGCGCCTGATGCACGCGACGCCCTACGAGATCCTGCGCTTCATCGGGCGCGGCACGTCGCTGCGCGACTACCAGCGCCTCAAGGCCGCGCTCGATCGGCTGCAATCGACCAGCGTGGCCACATCCATCCGCGAGACGACCGGACGGCGCCTTCATCGCTTCTCGTGGATCAACGAATGGAAGGAGCTGGCCGACGCCCGCGGCACGCCGCTGGGCATCGAGCTAATCCTCCCGGACTGGTTCTATGCCGGCGTGCTCGACGCCGCGCTGGTGCTGACCATCGACCCGGCTTACTTCAAGCTCACCGGCGGCATCGAGCGGTGGCTGTACCGCCTGGTGCGCAAGCACGGCGGCAAACAGCCGGGCGGCTGGCAGTTCGACTTCCGGCACCTGCACCGCAAATCGGGCAGCACGGCGAAGCCCTACGACTTCGCTTGCGACCTGCGCGCGCTGGTCGCGCGGCAGTCGCTGCCCGGCTATGTGCTCGGCATCGAACGGACGCTGGATACCGGCGAGGAACTGTTGACCTTTCGACCGGTGCCGTCCACGGCACGGGGATAACTCGGGGAAAACGTGTGGACGGCCTCGTGCTATCAGGCGTGCCGGGTATCGTGCTATCAGGCGTGTCCCTATCGTGCTATCAGGCGTGCGAAATCGCCGGAATGCCAATAGTGGCGTGGGTTTCGGCGCGCTCTAACTTCCCTAACTCAAATACTCTAACTTTTAATAAGAGCGCGCCGTTTCGGTGGAAAACCGCGAAACGGCACTGCGGGCAACTGCGAAAGCCTGGCCTTCACACACGGAGGGCCGCGCCATGATCGTCGCGTTGCTCAACCAGAAAGGCGGGGTTGGCAAGACCACGCTGGCCACACACATCGCCGGCGAGCTGGCAATGCGCGGCCAGCACGTCGTCCTGCTCGATGCCGACCCGCAAGGTTCTGCGCTGGACTGGACGCAGCGCAGAAGCCAGCAAGGCTTGCCGCGCTTGTTCAGCGCCGTGGGCCTCGCCCGCGAGACGCTGCACCAGGAAGCGCCAGAGCTGGCCCGCCGCGCCGATCACGTGGTCATCGACGGCCCGCCACGCATTGCCGCCTTGGCACGCTCCGCGCTGCTGGCGGCCGAGCGTGTGCTGATCCCCGTACAACCGAGTCCCTACGACTTGTGGGCGTCGGCCGAGATGGTGGCACTGATCCGCGAGGCGCAGGTGTTCCGGCCTGCGCTGCGCGCGGCGTTCGTCGTCAACCGTCGGGTCAGCACCACCGTCATCGGACGCGAGGCGCGCAGCACGCTCGCCGAGCAGCCGCTGCCGGCGCTGCGCTCGGAAGTGCATCAGCGCATCGTCTTTGCCGACAGCGTGACCGCTGGCCGGCTTGCACGCGAAATGGCGCCTGATAGCGCCGCTGCGCGCGAGATCGCCGCGCTCACCGACGAGCTGCTGCGGTGGCCAGCATGAGCGAGCGTAACGGCAAGCGCATCGCCATCGGCGTGCGCCCGCCGGCGAATCCACACGCCGAGGCGTGGATTCGCCAGGGCGACGCTGACGGCGTCCAGAAAGGCGACCTCTACACCGCGCGCCTGACCCTCGACATCACGCCTGCGATGCGCGCCCGCATCAAGGTATCGGCGTTCACGCAGGGCGTGACTGTCGCCGAACTGCTGCGCGCGCTGCTCGAACGCGAGTTCCCGGAGAAGACCTCATGAACGCATCCGCTCTGGCGGCCACGGCTGCCCCGCCGCCATCGCCCGCAGTGCTCGCCGGCCAGGCCGGCGCCGCGCCGCTGACCCGCGTTTCGCTCGCCTACGTCGAGCAACGCATCGACTTGTATCTGCGCTTCGGCGAGCCGGCGCGCATCGTCCGGCTGGACCGCTGGCGTCGCGTCGCGGTGTTCCTGCCTGGCGCAATGTTCTGCCGCATCCGCTGGCACGCCAACGACTACGGAACCGTGCGCTGGCAGCTCATGGTGATGCAGGCTTGCACACCACTGGACGCGGCACAGCGCATTCCCGGCGTGCTGCCCGGCGCGCGCCTGCTGCTGCACGCCGAAGGTGAACCCGCCGTGCGCGCCGTGTTGGCACAGCTCGACGCCATCGAGGCGCTGGGCATTGCGCCGAACGCCGCTTCGCCGGCGTATTGGCGCACGCTCGGCAACCGGCTCGCGGCACGCTTGCCGCTGCCAGAGTACACCGCCGAGCGGCACGCCGCCTGGCTCGCCGGGAGGGCGCTGCCATGACGACGCTTCCCACGTCCGCAAACACCACTGGAACAGCGCCGCGTCGTCGCTCGCGTCTGCGCGCTCGCCTCGTGCTGGCGAGCCTGTCCATCGGCGGCTTCGCTGCGCTGGCATGGGCATCCTTCGTGTCGCCGCTGCCGCGCCTGACCTACAACCCGTCCGACAGCGTGGCGATCGGCTGGTATCGCATCGAACCGTTCGACCCGCATACCGCCTTGCTGTCACGTCCGTTGTCCGTGGACAGCATCGTGCTGGTGCCCTTGCCGGCCGAAGCCGCTGCGCTGGCTGCGCAGCGCGGCTACCTGCCAACGCGCATTCCGTTGCTCAAGCGCGTTGGTGCCGTCGCGCCGCAGGAGGTGTGTATTGTCGGTCGCAGCGTGCGCATCGACGGCGTGCCAGTGGCCGCCGCATTGCCTGCCGACCGCATGGGCCGGCCGCTGCCATCCTGGCAGCAGTGCCGCCGCCTCGAACCGGGCGAGCTGTTCCTGCTGAGCGTGACGAATCCCGCGTCGTTCGACAGCCGTTACTTCGGGCCGGTGCGCGCATCGGCCGTGCTCGGCCTCGCGCATCCGGTCTGGTTGGAGACACGCTGATGATGGCCGCCGATTCGCTGCGCTTCATCGTGCCATCCGGCGTGTCGTCCTGCCGCCCTTTGCCGTGTCGTCGCGCATGTCGTGCGAGCGCTTCCGCGTCGCACGTTGCGCAGCATCCGGCATTGCTTTCACACGTGCAGGCGTCTTGCCTCGAACGCGCCCGGCCGGTGGCCGTGGGCGCGTTCGCCGGCGCGCTGGCTGCAAGCAGCGCAGCGCCGCCGGGCCGCCGACGCCCGGAGCGACAGCGCAGGGCAAAGGCGGAAGGCAAGATAAAAGGTCGCGGCACGTGGCCGCTTGGAAACCTTGTCTGCACATGGGGGTGGCGCGGCACGCGCCAGGGGGCAGCAGCGTGCCGCGAAGGTGCGCAACGCCGCATCGCCGTTGGCGAAACCGCGTGCTTCGTCCGCTGGACTGCGACGGCCTTGGATGTAACCGCACCATGAGCAGCCGGGACGACGACCGATTCCGCGTTCGACTTGGTGCGCCGAAGCAGCGTGGCGACGCCTTCATCAACAAGGTACTGCGCCAGACCAACAAGGCCGGCGCCAAGCTCGGCAAGGCGGCTGGCAAGGTCGGCCAGCGACCCGGTTCCCGGTTAGGGCGCGGCCACGTCGCCGCTCGCTTTGCTGGTCGTAGACTTGGGGCAAACGCCCGGCGCTTGACGATCAAGGCGAGGCTGGTCAATCTGGCACAGGCGGGGCCGCGCTCCACTGCTGCGCACCTGCGCTACATCGAGCGCGAAGGCGTCGATCGCCAAGGCGGCCCAGGCCATGCCTACGGGCCGACGACCGATGCCGCCGACCTCGAAGTGTTCAAGGAACGTGGTGCCGACGACCGCCACCAGTTCCGGTTCATCGTTTCGCCGGAGGACGCCGAACAGCTCGACGACCTGCGAACCTACACGCGGCACCTGATGGCGCGCATGGAGGCCGACCTGGGCACGCGGCTGGAATGGGTGGCCGTCGATCACTGGAACACCGACAACCCACACACGCACGTCGTTCTGCGCGGCAAGGACGACACCGGCAAAGACCTCATCATTTCGCGTGACTACATCGCCGAAGGGATGCGTCGGCGTGCGTCGGAGCTGGCGACCGAATGGCTGGGGCCGCGCACCGAGCTGGAGATGCAGCAGGCAATGCTGCGCGAAGTCGAACAGGAGCGATGGACAGGTCTGGATCGCACCTTGCAGCGCGAGGCCGGCGACGACGGCTTGGTGCATATCGAACGCTTCGCAGAACCCCGGCTGCAACGCCAGCGACAAATGCTGATCGGCCGTTTGCAACGCTTGCAACGCATGGGCCTGGCGAGCGAGCAACAGCCCGGCGTGTGGGCCGTCCACGCCGAGGCCGAGCCGGCCTTGCGGGCAATGGGCGAGCGCGGCGACATCATCCGCACGATGCAGCGGGCTATGAGTGGCAAGCAGCGCGAGCTGGTCGTGTTCCAACCCGGCGAGGCTGGCCGCGCCATCGTCGGTCGCGTCGCTGGCAAGGGGCTGGCGGACGAGTTGTACGACAAGGGCTATCTGATCGTCGATGGCACGGACGGCAAGGCGCATTACGTCGCTTTGCCGCCGCGCTCGGAGTTGGAGCAGTACCCGACCGGAGCCGTGATAGAGGTGAAAAGGGCGGCCAACGTGCGCGTTGCCGACCGCAACATCGCCGCACTGTCCGTTGGTGGCGTGTACCGAACCGACCACCATCTTGCGCTTGCCCAAGGACAGGCTACGCCCGACCGCGATCCGCGTGAGGTGGTGGCCGCGCACGTGCGCCGGCTCGAAGCCCTGCGCCGCGCCGGCATCGTGGAGCGCGAGGCCGAAGGCGTCTGGCGAGTGCCCGACGACCTCACCGAGCAGGGCCGCCAGTACGACGCGCAGCGCCTTGGCGGCGGCGTGGCGGTGGAACTGAAATCGCACCTACCCATCGAGCGCCAAGCGCGCGTCGTCGGCGCCACCTGGCTCGATCAGCAGTTGATCGGAGGCGGCAAGGGCTTGGGCGACCTGGGCTTTGGGGCCGAGGTGAAGGACGCGCTACGCCAGCGCGCCGACTTTCTGACTGAACAGGGCTTGGCCGAGCAGCGCGGGCAACGCGTCGTCCTCGCGCGCAACCTGCTGGCGACGCTGCGCGGGCGCGAGCTGGTGCAGGCCGCGAAGGACATTGCCGCCGAAAGCGGCCTGGCGCATCGCCCCCTCACGGACGGGCAGCGCGTGGTTGGCATCTACCGGCGATCGGTTGTGCTCGCCAGTGGGCGCTACGCGATGCTCGATGACGGCATGGGCTTCTCACTGGTGCCGTGGAAGCCGGTGATCGAACATCGCCTGGGCCAGCAGCTTGCCGCGAACGTGCGCGGCGGCGCCGTGTCTTGGGAGCTGGGGAGGCAACGAGGCCCCGCCGTGGGCTAATCCCGTGTCCCGGCGACCATCGCCTTGACTCCACGAAAGTCGGAGAGCCAGCGATCCGTCAGGAGGCTGCGCCGCCTCGCTGGATGCGCCACAAGGCCAACGTGCCGGCGCCCATCAAGGCAGCAGCGAGACCGAACCCGAACACTGGCGAAACAGCCGTCCAGAGCAAACCGACCGTCGCGCTGGAAAGGAATTTCGCACCGCCATTGACCGTGCCCAGCGCGCCGTAGCTGGTCGCCAGCGTTTCGGGACCCACCATGTCGGCCGTCACGGTGGATTCCAGGGCCTCTTGCACCGCGACATACAGCCCGGCGGCAACGAAGACCCCGGCGAGCAGCGGCACGCTGGCGGTATGGAACCAGAAGGCCAGGACCATCAACACGGCCGTCAGTGCGCCGAGCGCGTATCCCACCACGAGCAGCGGCAGCGAGCCGATACGGTCGGCCCATGCGCCGATGGGATAGGAGGCCAGCACCTGAACCACGTTGCGGCCAACGTACAGCAGCCCGGCAACCTGCGCGGCCTGTACGACGCCGAGCGACGACGTGAGCAATTGCGTCGCCCCGAGAATCAGCAGGCTGTGCGAGAAGTCGCCCAGGCCGAATATTCCCACCGCGCCTAGGTAGCGCTTGAAGCGTCCCGGCAGGCCGCGCAGCGTGCTCCACAGCCGCAGGCCCGGATTGGGCGAATGCTCTGGGTCTTTGACCAGGGCCAGGAATGCCAGCACGGCCAACACGCCCGGAATCACCGACAGCCAGAGGACGAAGCGGAACGGCCCGGCCGCATCGTCCCAATGCAGGGACTGCGCCCAGCCCAGCACGGCCACGCCCAGCAAGGGGCCGATGACCGCGCCGATGGTGTCCACCGCGCGGTGGAAGCCGAAGGCACGGCCTCGCGTCTGCGGGCTGACGGCTTGGATCACGATGGCGTCGCGCAAGGGGCCGCGCAGTCCCTTGCCGAACCACGACACCAGCCGTCCAAGCAGCAGCAGCGGCCAGCCCGCCGCCAGCGCGATGAAGATCTGCCCCACCGGCGTCAGCGTATAGCCGACCAGCACGAGGCTCTTGCGGTGGCCGAGCTTGTCCGCGATATAGCCGGAGACCATCTTGGTGAAGCTGGCGACGGCATCGGCAATGCCTTCGATGATGCCCAGCGCCGCCGCCGGGATGCCCAGCACGGCCAGGAAGCCCGGCAGGATGACCGTTGTTGTTTCGTAGCAGAAGTCGCCCAGGGCGCTGGTCAGTCCCGCGCCAGCGACGGTGCGATTGAACCAGCCCTTCGTCGTGGCGGGGGCTTCGGGAGCCGCTTCTTGTAGTTCATTCTGCATGGAGGGCAATTCGTGATGTTGGTCGTTAAGCGGCCGCAGGCGCAGGCGCGCGGCCAGTGTCGGAGGCAGCATGGGCGGGCTCCGAGGTCATTGCTGTAACTCGAAGCGTGCGAGGACGGGGTAGTGGTCCGAGGCGCCATCCGTGGCCGGCGTGCGGATCACCTCGTAATGCCGCGCCGCCTGGGCGAGCGAAGCGGAGGCCAACAGGTAGTCGCAGCGCATCGTCGCAAACTCGGTGCCCGTGAAGCCGGCCGTGGGCACGGTTGCCACCTTGGCCGGGTCCAGCCGGTAGCCTAGATCGACCCACCCAGCCGCCTCCAGATGCGCCAGCACGCTACGGTCGGCGCTTTGCAGATCGTCGGCCAGGTAGCGGGCGCGATGCTGCGCCGGCAGCGCGTCGAAACCTTCCGGCTCGGGATCGTGCGGCGAGGCCGAATTGAAGTCACCAGTGACCAGCGTGAGCCGGTCCGGGGCGGCCTGCACCGTCAGGTAAGCCGCTTCGCGGCGTCGTACCTCGGGGCCGTTGGGGCACAGGTGCGCGCTGATGAAGGTGATCGGTTCGCTGCTGCCCGGCACGGCCACCTTGAGCGTTGCCAGCGCGTGGTGGAAGTGCACGCCATCCGCGTCGAAGGCGAGCGGGCGCAGCGGCTCGCGGATGAAGATGGCGACGTTCTGGCCGGTACGCGGCGCGATGGCGAGAAAGCCGCGCATGCCGATGCGATCTTCCGTGGCATACAGCCACGCGCCGCCATTGGCATCGAAGCCCTTGGCTTCCTGCATCAGAAACACGTCGGGCCGCACCTGGTTGATAAGGTCGATTTGCGCCTGGGCACGTGCGTCGTTGGCGCCATCGCGGCCGGCGAACAGGGTGTTGTAGGTCAGGACGGTCAGTTTCATTGCGGCTCCTTTCAGCGGTTTTCGTCGTGTGACTCGAAGACCCGCTGGGCATAGGCATCGAGCAGCGCCTCGCAGCGCTGCAGGCGCTGCTGCGCCTCGACGGCCCGCGTAGCGCCGTAGAAGTCGAGCTTGCGAATCTTCTCCAACCACGTCTGGAGCTTCTTGAGGTCGGCGTCGTTTTCTTCGAGTTCTGCGTAGGTGAAGTGGCTGGCCGCCGTCTCCTTGGCAATCTCCGCGTCGAAGTCGTCGCATTTGGCGATGAATTCGGTGTATTGCTCATCGCGATCGGCCTTGAAGCGCGCCACGACTTTTTCCTCCTGGGACTTGTCCAGCGCGACGGTCTCCAGCAGCACCGACTCCCCGGCAATTTCGTCGATTTCGTTCTCGATGATCTTGAGGCGGCGAGTGTGGTCGTCGGTCTTGGGCAGCAGGCAGACGCCGTTCTGCAAATAGATGGCTCCCATGCCCTTGAGCCTTCGCCAGATAGCGATGCGCTTCTTGGCGGGTTCGGCGGGCACCTTGTACGTGAGCAACAGCCAGTTCTGAATTTTCATGCGAACAATCATAGTGAAACCGCCGTAACAAATCAACTGTTTCAATAAGGCATACCTGTTGTTCTGGATACACACGTCGGATGAAATCAATGTGGACGCGCCAACGGGGATGCGGTAAATTACGTGGTAGGAGATGGCGTTCCTCCTTTAACCGCAGCGATTTCTTAGCTGCTGATGACGCCTACAGACACCTGACCACGGTCGGGGGCTGTAGGCGCTCGCGTTCACATCCCTTGCCGTTGGTCAGCCCGATTCATTTCGAGCAGACATGACCAATGCGCCGATTCCGTCCCGAACAACTTGAGCTGCTGCCCTACATCGGCAAGTGGCTTGTCATCGCCAGCCTGGTTGCCTTCCTGGCAGGCACCGCTTCCGCCTTCTTTCTCGTGTCCCTGGATCGCGCCACCGCGTGGCGCGAGGCGCACCGCTGGGTCATCTGGCTGCTGCCGGTAGCCGGCTTCGCTGTCGGGTGGATCTACCACCTGATGGGCAAGACCGTCGATGGCGGCAACAACCTCATCATTGACGAGATCCACGACCCCAAGAAGGTCGTGCCGCTGCGCATGGTTCCGCTGGTGCTGGGCGGCACCGTCGTTTCCCATCTGTTCGGTGCCTCGGTAGGCCGCGAGGGAACCGCCGTGCAGATGGGCGGCGCGCTGGCCGACCAGCTCACCCACCTGTTTCGCATGAAGCACGAGGACCGGCGCATCCTGTTGATGGCCGGCATCAGCGCCGGCTTCGCGTCCGTGTTCGGCACGCCGCTGGCCGGCGCCGTGTTCGGTCTTGAAATCCTCGCCATTGGGCGCATGCGCTACGACGCGCTGTTCCCGTGCGTCGTGGCCGGCATCGTCGCCGATCAGGTCTGCTTGGCCTGGGGCGTCCACCACACGCACTACGTGATGGGCGAAATCTTGCCCATCAGTTTCTGGAGCGTGATGGCGGTGGTCGCGGCCGGGATCGTGTTCGGCCTCGTGGGCATGTTGTTCGCCACGGCCGCCCACAAATTGAGCGCGTGGGTCAAACGCCTGATTCACTACGCGCCGCTTCGGCCCGCTGCTGGCGGCATCGTCATCGCCACGGCGGTGTGGGCGCTCGATGCCTACAGCTACATAGGCCTGGGCATCCCTGACATCGTGCGCTCCTTCCAGGAGCCGATGGCGCCCTGGGACTTCCTCGGCAAGATGGCGTTCACGGTCGTCTCGCTGGGCACGGGATTCAAGGGTGGCGAAGTCACGCCGCTGTTCTACATCGGCGCGACGCTGGGCAACGCCCTGGCCCCGCTGCTGCAATTGCCGTTTCCCATGCTGGCCGGCATCGGCTTCGTCGCCGTGTTCGCGGGCGCTGCCAATACGCCCATTGCCACCACGCTCATGGCGATGGAACTGTTCGGCGCGGAAATCGGCCCGCTGGCCGCCGTCGGCTGCATCACGGCCTATCTGTTCTCCGGCCACACGGGCATCTACCACGCGCAGCGCGTGGGCCACAGCAAGCACAGCAAGCATCGCAACGCCGTTCCCGAAGAACTGCGCATTGCCGACCTCGCGCATTTCCGCAAACAGAAGGACGAGTCGGCGAAAGAAGACCCGCCGCCGCCGGAGAACAAGGCCGAAACATCCGTCACGACCAAGGAAAACGCCCAATGACCTCAAAAGCCAGTCAGCAGCATATCGCCGCCCTGCGGCTGTATTTCCCGATCGCCACCAAAGCCAAGGTCACGCGCTTCTGGCATCACTTGAGCGCGCCGGCGCTGGCGCATCATCTGCTGACGGTCGCCAAGCAGGCCAACATCGTGCAGGCCATGCTGCATCAGGTCAGCTCCGGCTACCTGCCGGGCGAACGCATGTCGCACCACCATCCCGAATTGACCGGCATGCGGCATCCGCAATGCCTGGAGCTGCTGGATACCGAGGAGCGCCTGCGCGAGTTCATGCACGAGCACGCCGAGGAACTGCGCAAGGTGCATGCCGTGCTGTTCCTGTGCGAATTGCCGCTGGGTCGCCACCGCGCCGCGCATGCGACACATGCCAGCAAGGCCAGCTAACGATGGCCGGCGCCTACGCAATCCTCGCGGTGAGCATCGGGTCGGTGATCGGTGCGCTGATGCGCTACGGCCTGAGCTTGAGCATGAACGCGCTTGCGCCGCACATCCCAATGGGCACCCTGGCGTCTAACCTGATCGCAGCCTACATCGTGGGTGCCGCCATCGCCTATTTCGGCTCGGCGCCGAACCTGTCGCCGGCCTGGCGGCTGTTCGTTATCACCGGCCTGGCCGGCGGCTTATCCACCTTCTCGACGTTCTCGGCCGAACTGCTGACGCTGCTGCGCGACGGCCGCCTGGGGTGGTCGGCCGGCATGCTGGCACTGCACGTGGGCGGCTCGCTCGCGATGACGGTGCTTGGCATGGCCACGGTTTCCCTCATTCGCCAACCATGACCCAAGGAGCTGCTATGAAAGGCTATCAACTCACGTTCTTCACGGGACAAGACCGCAGGCACCGGCACACGCCCATTGGCGAGTGGCTGCTGAAATTCGCCAAGGAACAGGGCGCCGCCGGCGGCACGTTGGTCGGCGCCGCGGAAGGCTTCGACCACGCCGGGCGCTTCCATTCCGCGCATTTCTTCGAGCTGGCGGACCAGCCGCTCGCCATCACCGTCTCGGTGGACGAGGCGGCATGCCAGCGCCTGATGGACGCGCTCGCCCAGGAAGACATCAACCTGACCTACGTAAAAGTGCCTGTCGAGTACGGGCGCGTGGGCAAGGCCGTGACGTAAACGTATATCAGCCGAAAGTTTTTTGCCCCAACCATAAGGAGACTCACCATGTTGACCGTTCGCAATCTTCCACCGGAACCCACGTTGTCCGACTGGTTCAGGGACAACAACAACCTGCTGGCCGGCCTGATCCTGTGGGCGGCTGCTCTGCTGTGGCTTGCCGGTATTCAGCCGCGCTTGAAAGAGTCAGCTTGGTACCACGTCAGCTTCGTCGAAGGCGGTTTGATGTACGACCGCATGCCGGATGAGGCGGCGTGCCGTGCCAGCGTGGCGGACAACACCACCGCCTGCCTCTCGGGCGCGGAACTGGACGGGAACGGTTCCGGCCATTGAGAACACCTCATGTTGAGCAGGGGCTGCGGCATTGCTCCCGATGCCCCGGCACCCTGCGTAATGTCCTTCCGCCTTCTTGCATCGGAGTCAGCTATGGAGTCTGCGATCCAGACGATACACGCCCGCGAAATTCTGGATTCACGTGGCAATCCCACCATCGAGGTGGATGTGCGGCTTGCTGGCGGCGCGACCGGCCGGGCAGCCGTGCCTTCGGGTGCATCGACTGGCATCCATGAGGCGGTCGAGTTGCGCGACGACGACCGGTACCGCTATGCAGGCAAAGGCGTGTGCAGGGCCGTCGCCCACGTCAACAAGGCGATTGGAGCCGTCTTGCATGGCCTGGACGCAAAGGATCAAGCCGCCATCGACCACGCCCTGATCGCGTTCGACGGCACGCCGAATAAGGCCCGGCTCGGGGCCAACGCCATCCTGGGCGTCAGCCTGGCCGTCGCGCGGGCTGCAGCACAGACGGCCGGGCTGCCGCTGTTCCAGTACCTGGGCGGCGCGCAAGCCTGCCGTATGCCGGTGCCGATGTTCAACATCCTCAACGGCGGCGTGCATGCCAACTGGCAGGGTACGGACTTCCAAGAATTCATGATCGCTCCGGTTGGCGCGGCAACCTTCGCCGAAGGCGTGCGCTGGGGTGCAGAGATTTACCATCGCCTACGCGCCACGTTGAAAGAGCGTGGCTACTCCACGGCAGTCGGCGATGAAGGCGGCTTTGCTCCCGCCTTGAAGCACAACAGCGACGCGGTAGAGCTGATCCTGGCGGCCATCGAGAGTGCCGGATACACGCCCGGCGAGGATGTGGTGATTGCGCTCGATCCTGCATCCAGCGGCTTCTACGAGAACGGTCTGTACCACCTGCGCAGCGAAGACCACCATGTCACAGCGGAGCAGATGGTGGAGCTGTATGCCGACTGGATCGCCAGGTATCCCATCGCCGTGCTGGAAGACGGACTGGCGGAAGACGACTGGACTGGCTGGAAGCTGCTGAATCAGGCGCTGGGAAGCAGGATTGAACTGGTTGGTGATGATCTGTTCGTCACCAACGTAGAACGCATCGAGCGCGGCATCCGGGAGGACGTAGCCAATGCGGTGCTCATCAAGCCCAACCAGATCGGCACGCTCACCGAAACCCGTGCCGCAGTGGATACGGCCTATCTGGCTGGCTGGGGTGCAATGGTGTCGCACCGCAGCGGCGAGACCGTGGACAGCTTCATTGCCGACCTCACCGTGGCGCTGGGCACAGGCCATCTCAAAACGGGCGCGCCATGTCGCGGCGAGCGCGTCGAAAAGTACAACCAGCTCATGCGCATCGAAGAAGTGCTGGGCAAGGCCGCCGTCTATGCCGGACATGCCGCGTTCGTGCGGTGACTGATCTTTTTAGCTACATGGAGAAGACCTTATGACGACCATCATCCTGACACGCCACGGCCACGTGGATTGGATAGCCCCCGAACGTTTCCGTGGACGGGCCGAAATTCCATTGTCCGAGCTGGGGGAGCGACAGGCCAAGGCTCTCGGCCGGCGCGTAGCCCAAACATGGAAGCCTGATGCGATCTACACCAGTCCGCTGGGCCGTTGCGTGCGCACTGGTGCGGAGATAGGCGAGGCAACAGGCGCCAAGCCTGAAATTCTCGATGACCTGGCCGACACGCACTATGGCGAATGGCAGGGTCTCACGCATGACGAAGTGCGCGCCCGCTGGCCGGAGGAACATCGGATATGGTTCGAGGCACCGGACCTCGCCGCCATCCCCGGCGGCGAAACGCTCGCTCAGGTCCTGGCGCGCGGCATCAGCGTGCTGCAACGGGTGTTGAAGAAGCACAAGGGCCAGACTGTGGTTCTGGTCGGTCACGACAGCATCAACCGGGTGATCCTGACGCACACCCTCGGCTTGTCCTTGTCCCGCTATTGGCGGATCAAGCAGGAGCCGTGCTGCATCAATGAAATTTCCATTGATGGAGAGACTTTCACCATCCAACGCATCAACGAAAGCCACCACTTGATCGATGTAGCCGATGAAGTGATCTAGGCGCCAATGACAGGGAGGCGATAGATGGAGATTCGACACCTACGTTGCTTCCTCGCGGTAGCCGAAGAACTCCATTTCGCTCGCGCCGCCGAACGACTGCATATCGAACAGTCGCCTCTTTCGAGGGCGATCAAAGAGCTGGAAGAAGACCTGGGCGTCAAGTTGTTTGTTCGCACGACGCGCAGCACACGGCTGACTCGCGCAGGAAAGCTGTTTCAAGAACATGTGCCGCGAGTGTTCACCGCTTTACAGCAGGCCCGCGACAGTGTGAAAGCCGCCGCCAACGGCTTTCATGGCCAGTTGCGGGTCGCGCTGTCGGACGGCATCACGCCGTCGCGGTTTTCTACATTCCTGGCGTTGTGCAGGCAGGAAGAGCCCGAAATCGAGATTCGCTTGTCCGAGGTTCCGCTTACGCAGCAAATCAAGGGCCTTCACGACGATCTGTACGACGTAGGGTTCGCGCAATCGGACGAGGTTGGCGATGGAGTCATCGCGGAACCCGTTTGGGACGATCCTCTGATGGTGGCGGTGCCTGCTCGACATCCACTCTTGAAGTACAAACGTATTCCGTTGGAAGAGGTGCTGCACTATCCGCTGGTACTCGGCGATCCTCTGGCCTACGAGGGTCATGCACGCCAGGTAGATCGCGCGCTGCGCCGAGTGGAGCAGGAGCCACTGATTGCCGAGCGAGTCACAACTATCGACCTAATGATGGCGTTGGTATCGGCGGGCTTTGCCTTGGGATTGGCTGGCGCCTCGCAGATCGCGGCCAGCCGCGAGCCGGGCGTAGTGGCACGTCCGCTGGCCGGCCGCACACCCATGCTCACCACCTATCTGCTGCGTCTGGACGGCGAGCCTTCGCAGCCGCTGGCTCGTTTCATCGAGAGAGTCAGCACTGTCGAATCGTCCGGTGGACAGAAGCCTTCCACACCACCCCAATCTGATCCTTCGGAGGAACCAGAGACATGAACAAGAGCATGCTGTTGATACTCGCCGTCGTGCTGGCCTCCTGCGGCAAGCCCGAGCCAACCGAAACAGTGGAGTCGCTGGTAGCCAATCCCGAAAGACTCAAGGAGCTGCGCGCGCAGTGCAAAACGGATCGTGCCAAGCTAGGCGACGAACTATGCAATCGCGTGGCTGAAGCGACGAACCGCCGCTTCCTGGGGGATGGCAAGACGCCCTACAACCCGCCGAAGGAAGCCCCCAAGTTCTGATTGCCACGGACTCTCACGAAATTTCGCCTTCCTAACGAGATACGTTGCAACACGCAGTTGCTCGCGGAATTTTTCCTCGATTCGCCGCGACGCGAAATCTTGCTTTTTTCTCGACATTTCTTCCGATAACGGTCTTTGACCGCCCCTGACATGACTCCGATCCTCACGTGTGCGGCACGCCTTTGTGCTGCGTGTCAACGAGGAGAAAGCGGAGGCCAGGATGCAAGGTCAAGGCGTGCTGTTCGGGCAAGTCGGCGTCGTGTTCGGCATCGTGATTGCCGGCGTGTGGACCGCCACGCAGTGGACAGCCGCCGCCCTGGGCTATCAGCTACGCCTTGGCTCGCCCTGGTTCGATTTCTTCGGCACGCCGGTCTATCACCCTTGGCGGTTGTTCGAGTGGTGGTTCTCCTACGATGCCTATGCGCCGCGCATCTTCGACACTGGTGGCGCGATCGCGGGCGGCAGCGGCCTGGTCGCCGTCGTGGTCGCCATCGCTATGTCGGTGTGGCGCTCGCGACAGTCGAAGCTGGTCACGACTTACGGCTCTGCACGTTGGGCCGAAGTTGCCGACATTCGCAAAGCCGGCCTCGACAAGCCGGCCGGTGTCTTCCTCGGCCTGCATCGCGGCCAATACCTACGACATGAAGGCCCGGAACACGTCCTGACTTTCGCGCCGACACGCTCCGGCAAGGGTGTCGGCCTGGTGGTGCCGACGCTGTTGAGCTGGCCGGCGTCAGCCGTCATTCACGACATCAAGGGCGAGAACTGGCACATCACGGCCGGCTGGCGCTCGCGCTTCTCGCACTGCCTGTTGTTCAACCCGACCGATCCGAAATCGGCCGCGTACAACCCGCTGCTGGAAGTCCGGCGCGGCGCGCATGAGGTGCGCGATGTGCAGAACATCGCGGACATCCTCGTCGATCCCGAAGGCGCACTCGAACGCCGCAACCATTGGGAGAAGACTTCGCACGCGCTGCTGGTCGGGGCCATCCTGCATGTGCTCTACGCCGGCGAGGACAAGACGCTGCGCGGCGTCGCCAACTTCCTCTCCGACCCGGCTTGCCCGTTCGAGCTGACGCTGCATCGAATGATGACGACGCGCCACCTGGGCGACGTGCCGCATCCCGTTGTCGCATCCGCCGCGCGCGAGGTATTGAACAAGTCGGACAACGAGCGGTCGGGCGTGCTGTCCACCGCCATGTCGTTCCTGGGCCTGTACCGCGATCCCACGGTGGCCGAAGTCACCTCTCGCTGCGACTGGCGCATCGCCGATCTGATCGCCGCCGACCATCCCGTTTCGCTGTACCTGGTCGTGCCGCCTTCGGACATCAGCCGCACCAAGCCGCTGGTGCGCCTGATCCTCAACCAGATCGGCCGACGCCTGACCGAATCGCTCGACGGCAGCGACGGCATCGCACGTCGCCACAAGTTGCTGCTGATGCTCGACGAGTTCCCGGCGCTGGGTCGGCTCGACTTTTTCGAGACGGCGCTGGCGTTCATGGCCGGCTACGGCATCCGCAGCTTCCTCATCGCGCAGTCGCTCAACCAGATCGACAAAGCCTACGGCCAGAACCATTCGATCCTCGACAACTGCCATGTGCGCGTGACGTTCGCCACCAACGACGAACGCACCGCCAAGCGCATCTCCGAAACGCTCGGCACGGCGACCGAGCTGCGCGCACAGCGCAACTATGCCGGCCATCGGCTCGCGCCGTGGTTGGGGCACCTGATGGTGTCGCGCCAAGAGACGGCGCGCCCGCTGCTGACGCCCGGCGAAGTGATGCAGCTTCCACCGGACGATGCCGTGGTGATGGTGTCCAGCGTCGCGCCGATCAGGGCCAAGAAGCTCCGCTACTACGCCGACGCCAACTTCAAGCGCCGCGTGCTGCCGCCGCCCGCGCTCGCGGTCGGGCGCTACGTCGATGCGCCGCCAGTTCGTCCTGACGACTGGAGCGGGCTGGCTATCCCTGTTGTTCCGGTTGCTCCCTCAGCCGTCGGCCTGGCCGGCGGCGACGCCGGCACCACGGACGACGGCGGCCCGCGCCGTCAGCCGGAGCTGTCCGAGGTCGCCGAATACCGCCCCGAACAGGAACTGGTGGCCAACGACTTGGCGCTGCTCGATGACGACGACGCGCCGTTGCCGCTTCCTCGCCAGCTCGACCCGGCCATGCAGCGCACGGCCCGGCTGGCTTCCCTCGACCAACACGACGGGATCGAGCTATGAGCCAGTACCGCCTCAACCTGTTCATTCCGCACGAGCACGCAAAGCGCCTCGACGAGCTGGCCGCCAAGAAAGGCGTGTCCAAGTCATCCATCGTCGCGGCAGCGCTGGCGTCCTGGCTGTCGCCCGACGCGGGCGACCAGCGCGAGGCCGCCATCGCCAAGCGGCTCGATCGGCTGACGCGCCAGTTCGAGCGGCTGGAGCGCGACCAGAACATCGAGATCGAGACGCTGGCGCTGTTCGTGCGCTACTTCCTGACCGTCAGTACGCCGGTTCCCGAAGCCCATCAGGAGGCCGCACGCGCGCAAGGCAAAGCGCGGTTCGAGCAGTTCGTCGAGCAGCTCGGCCGCCACCTGATGCGCGGACGCAGCCTTGTGCGTGAAGTGGTGGAGGAACTGAACCCCGATGCGGCACGGCAGGATGGCGCGGCGGCGCTGGGCGAGGACCAGGAGCGCGACTCATGAGCGCGCAGCCGCAGTCCTTCGCCACTACGTCGCTCGACCGGCGCATCCGCATGTTGCGCACGGCGATGGGGCCGCTGATCGCCGCCGCGCTCGAAGACCCTGACGTGGTGGAAATCATGCTCAATCCAGACCACACGCTCTGGATCGATCGCCTGTCGTCGGGCCGTGCACCAATGGGCGCGGAGCTGTCCGAGGAAGACGGCGAGCGCATCATCCGTCTGGTCGCGGCGCATGTTGGCGCAGAGGTGCATCGCGGCCAGCCGCTGCTCACCGCCGAACTGCCGGAAACGGGCGAACGCTTTGAGGGCATCCTGCCGCCTGCGGCGCCGGGGCCGGCCTTCGCACTGCGCAAGCGCGCGGTTGGCGTGATCCCGCTGGATCGCTACGTCACCGACGGGATGATGACCGCCGAGCAGGCCGAGTTCCTGCGCCGCGCAGTGCGCGAGCGGCAGAACATCCTGATCGCCGGCGGCACCAGCACCGGCAAGACAACGCTCGCCAATGCCTTGCTCGCGGAAATCGCCGCAACGGGCGACCGCGTGTTGGTGCTCGAAGACACCATCGAACTGCAATGCACTGCGCGCGATCACGTGCCGCTGCGCACCCGCGCCGGCGTCGTGTCGATGACCGAGCTGGTGCGCGCCACGATGCGCCTGCGTCCCGATCGCGTGATCGTCGGCGAGGTGCGCGGCGGCGAGGCCCTGGATCTCATCAAGGTGTGGGGCACAGGCCATCCGGGCGGCATCGCCACCATCCACGCCGGTTCCGCGCTCGGCGCACTGCTGCGCCTGGAGCAATTGATTCTCGAAGTCGCCGTGAATCCGCCGCGGGCGCTGGTCGCCGAGGCGGTCAATGTCGTCATCCACATCGCCGGCCGCGGCCGGCGCCGTCGCATCGAAAGCATCGCCCGCGTCGTCGGCTTCGACGGCGTGGGCTACCGCTTGGCGGATGCGCTGGAGGCGCCGCTTCCAGAACTGCCGCTGTCTTCCTCATCTCTCAACCCCTCTGGAGAACTGCCATGACGCAGATGCACGCCCCTGCTTTCCGCTTTTCCGTAAATCCGGCTTCGTACCTCGCGCGCCTGCGTCGCCTCGCCGGCCCGGCGCATCACGGCCTGCTGCTGGCCGCCATCTCGCTGATGACGGCGGACACGGCGAAGGCCGCCGGTTCCTCGATGCCCTGGGAGGCACCGCTGCAATCCATCCTCGAATCCATCCAGGGGCCGGTTGCGCGCATCGTCGCGGTCATCATCATCATCGCCACGGGCCTGGCCCTCGCATTCGGCGACACCAGCGGCGGCTTCCGCAAACTGATCCAGATCGTCTTCGGTCTGTCGATCGCCTTCGCCGCATCCTCGTTCTTCCTGTCGTTCTTCAGCTTCTCCGGCGGGGCCGTCGTATGAGCACGGCCAGCGACTTGCCGGGCTTCGAGGTGCCGCTGCATCGCTCGCTGACCGAGCCAATCCTGCTGGGCGGCGCACCGCGCACCGTGGCGATCGCCAACGGCACGCTGGCCGCCGCCGTGGGCCTGGGCCTGCAACTCTGGATTCCCGGCGTCGTGCTCTGGATCGTCGGTCATTCGCTGGCGGTGTGGGGCGCGCGCGTCGATCCGCAGTTCATGCAGGTGTTCGCCAAGCACCTCAAGCACAAGCCACTGCTGGACGTGTGACGGAGGACGCCACGATGCTCAACCTCGCCGAATACCGCCAGCGTCCGGCTTTGCTCGCCGATTGGCTGCCGTGGGCCGGGCTGGTCGCGCCCGGCGTCGTGCTGAACAAGGATGGCAGCTTTCAGCGCACTGCACGTTTTCGCGGGCCTGACCTCGATAGCGCGACACAAGGCGAGCTGGTCGCCACGACCGCGCGCTTGAACAATGCACTGCGCCGTCTCGGTGTCGGCTGGGCGCTGTTCGTCGAAGCCGAGCGCCGGCCGGCAGCGGACTATCCGCATTCGGATTTCCCCGAGCCGCTGTCGTGGCTGGTGGACGAGGAACGGCGCGCAACCTTCGAGGAATCCGGCAACCACTTCGAGAGCGGCTATCACCTCACGCTGCAATACCTGCCGCCGGAGGAATCTCGGGCTCGTGCCGCCAAGCTGCTGTACGAGAACACGCCAAGCGCAGGTGTGGATTGGCGCGAACGCCTGACTGCATTCGTCGCGGAAACCGGGCGCATCTTCGACCTGCTCGATGGCGTGATGCCCGAAATCGACTGGCTCGACGACGCAGAAACACTGACTTACCTGCACGCGACTGTCTCGACGCGGCGCTACCGCATCGGCGTGCCGGACGTGCCGTTCCACCTCGACGCATTGCTGGCGGACGCGCCGCTGATCGGCGGCCTCGCGCCGATGCTTGGAGATGCGCACCTGCGCGTCGTGACGGTGCGCGGCTTTCCGACCTCGACCTGGCCGGGGATTCTGGACGACCTCAACCGGCTTGGCTTCGCGTATCGCTGGAGCACGCGCTTTCTCTGCATGGATAAGGCAGAGGCCGAGAAGGAGCTGGTCCGCCTGCGACGCCAGTGGTTCGCCAAGCGCAAGAACGTCCTGGCGCTGCTGCGCGAAACGATCTTCCAGCAAGAGAGCCCGCTGGTCGATACCGACGCGAGCAACAAGGCGGCCGACGCCGATGCGGCCCTGCAGGAGCTGGGCAGCGATCAAGTCGCCTTCGGCTACGTCACGGCGACCGTGACGGTGCTCGATGCCGATGCCGACACGGCCGACGAGAAACTGCGCATGGTGGAGCGCGTGATTCAGGGTCGGGGCTTCGTGACCATTCCCGAAACCCTCAATTCCGTGGAGGCGTGGCTGTCGTCGGTGCCGGGCAATACTTACGCCAACGTGCGCCAGCCCATCGTCTCGACGCTGAACCTCGCGCACCTGATGCCGGTATCAGCGGTGTGGGCTGGACCGGAGAAGAACGACCACCTTGACGGCCCGCCGCTGATCGTCACCCGCACCGAAGGCGCCACGCCGTTTCGGCTGGTGACACACATCGGCGACGTGGGCCACATGCTGGTCGCCGGCCCGACCGGCATGGGCAAGTCCGTCCTGCTCGCCACGCTGGCGATGCAATTCCGCCGCTATCCCGGCTCCCGCATCTTCGCCTTCGACATGGGACGCTCGATGCGGGCGACCGCGCTGGGCCTGGGCGGCGAATACTATGACCTGGGTGCCGATGGCGCGATCGCGTTCCAACCGCTCGCGCGCATCGACCAAGAGAGCTACCGCACCTGGGCCGCCGAATGGGTTGAAGGTCGCCTGCAACATGAAGGCGTCGCCATCGGCCCCGACGAGAAGGCGGCCATTTGGTCGGCGCTCGGCAGCCTTGCCGGCGCGCCGGTCGAACAGCGCACGCTCACGGGCCTGTCGGTACTGTTGCAGTCGAACGCGCTGCGCCAGGCGCTTGCGCCGTATGTGCTCGGCGGTGCGCACGGCAAGCTGCTCGACGCCGATCACGACCGGCTGGGCGCGGCCGACGTGCAGTGCTTCGAGATGGAAGAACTGATGCACAGCAAGGCCGCAGTGCTGGCCGTGCTGGGCTATCTGTTCGCGCGCTTCGAGGAGCGTTTCGACGGCGCACCGACGCTGCTGATCCTCGACGAGTCCTGGCTGTTCCTGGATGACCCGGTGTTTGCAGCGCGCATCCGCCAGTGGCTCAAGACGCTGCGCAAGAAGAACGTCAGCGTCATCTTCGCCACGCAGTCGCTCGCCGACATCAAGGATTCCAGCATCGCGCCCGCGATCATCGAGAGTTGCGCCAGCCGCATCTTCCTCCCGAACCCGCAGGCCACCGAGCCGCAGATTCGCACGATCTACGAAGGCTTCGGCCTCAACAGCCGCCAGATCGAGATCGTCGCCACCGCGCAGCCCAAGCGCGACTACTACTACCAATCCCGCGCAGGCAATCGCCTGTTCGACCTCGACCTGGGTCCGGTCGCGCTCGCGTTCGCGGGCGCTTCGACACCCCAAGACCAGCGCGCCATCGACCGCGTGCTGAACGACGCCGGAGCACCGGGCTTCGCCGGCGCCTGGCTGCGCCACCGCGGCCTCGATTGGGCGGCCAACCTGCTGCCGTCCGCGCCATCCGCCGTGTCCTTCCTCGCTTCACAACCACAGGAAATTTCGCCATGAAGATTCGCCTTCTCGCCCTCGCCCTCGCTGTCGCTGCGTTCGTCGGCCTCATGCCTGCTGCGCACGCGCAATGGGCCGTCATCGACGCGACCAACCTCGTGCAGAACACGATGACCGCCGCGCGCACGCTGGAGCAGATCAACAACCAGGTCAGGCAACTCCAGAATCAAGCGCAGTCGCTGATAAATCAAGCGCGCAACCTGGAGAGTCTGCCGTTCAACGTGGTCAGCCAGTTGCGCACGAACTTGGCGACCACCCAGCAGCTCATCGCCCAGGCGCAAGGGTTGGCGTTCCAGGTGCAGAGCATGGATCAACAGTTCGCGCGCCTGTACCCGGAGCAGTACGCCGCCACCGTCAGCGGCAACCAGATGTACCAGGACGCGCATCAGCGTTGGCAGAACACGCTCGAAGGCTTGCAGACCTCGATGCGGATGCAGGCGCAGGTGTCGCAGAACGTAATCGCAGACGAAAGCACGCTGACCGATCTGGTCGGCCAGAGCCAGTCGGCCACGGGCGCCTTGCAGGCCATGCAAGCGACGAATCAGCTTCTCGCCTTGCAGGCCAAGCAGTCCATCCAGACGCAGCAGCTTCAGCTTACGCAGGGGCGCGCCACGTCGCTGGAACTGGCACGCCAGGCCGCCGCCGTCGAGCGCGGCCGCGAGGTGACGCGGCGCTTCCTCGGCACCGGCACGGCGTATACGCCGCAGCCCGTGACCTTCTACGGCAACTGACGGGCACAGCCATGAAACGCGCGTCCGTCCTGTTCGCCATCACGTGCCTGCTAGCTGGCTGCGACCGGCCACACGCGCTGTCGGTCGATGCACTGGCCACCGACCCAACACGGCTGCACACGCTGCTTCCGCAGTGCCGGCGTGGCGAGCATGACGGCGCGTTATGCGCGCAGGTCGCACAAGCCGACCTGCGCCGCTTCCTCTCCGGGCGCGCCGGGCCCGATGAATACCAAACGCTGGCCGACCTGCCGCCGATCCCGGCCAGCTTCGACGGGCCAGACGCGCCGTTGGAGGCAGAGCCATGAACGACGTCTCAATCATCGACCATTTCCTCAACGTCTTTTCCAACTACATCGACTCCGGCTTCGGCCTGCTGCGTGGCGAGGTTGCGTTCCTGACCGCGACGTTGGTGGCGATCGACATGACGCTTGCCGGGCTGTATTGGGCGCTCGGTCACGCCACTGGGCAGGGCGAAGACGTGATGGCGAAGCTCATCCGCAAGGTGCTCTACGTCGGCGCCTTCGCCTACATCATCGGCAACTTCAACATGCTGGCCGGCATCGTGTTCCGCTCGTTCGCCGGCCTGGGCCTGACGGCCACTGGCTCGGCCGTGAGCATGGAGACGTTCCTGCAACCGGGGCATCTCGCCAAGACCGGCATCGACGCGGCGGCGCCGATCCTCGACCAGATCAGCGCGATGGCCGGCTTCCCCGAGGTGTTCATCAACATCACGCCCATCGTCGTGATGTTCCTCGCGTGGTTCACCGTCATCGTCTGCTTCTTCGTGCTGGCGGTGCAGCTTTTCATCACGCTGATCGAGTTCAAGCTGACCACGCTCGCCGGCTTCGTGCTGGTGCCGTTCGCCCTCTGGAACAAGACCGCGTTCCTCGCGGAAAAGGTGCTCGGCAACGTGGTGTCGTCGGGCATCAAGGTATTGGTGCTGGCGGTCATTGTCGGCATTGGCACGGGCTTGTTCGCCGAGTTCCAGGTTACGCCCGACGAACCTTCTATCGACCACGCGCTGGTCGTGATGTTGGCCTCGCTCGCCATGCTGGCGCTCGGCATCTTCGGGCCGGGCATCGCCACAGGGTTGATTTCTGGCGGCCCACAACTCGGCGCTGGTGCAATGGCTGGTGCGGCCTTGGGCGCGGCGGGAACCGCCGTCGCCATCGGTGCGGCGGCCACTGGCGTTGGTGGTGCGGTCGCGGCCGGGGCGCGCATGGCACCCGCCGCCGCTGGGGCGATTGGTAGCGGCGCGCGTGCCGCCGCCTCAACTGCCAGCAGCGCGCGGTCGGCGTTCCAGGCCGGTTCCGCTGCTGCGGGAGGCGGCTTAAAAGGCGCCGCCGCAGGTGTAGGCAACGTCGCAAAGACTGGCGCACAGGCTGCCGGGCAGAAAGTCGCCGCCGGCGCACGCGCATTCGGCGAGCGAGTTGCCGGTGCATTCCGTGGCGAGGGTGGCACGGCTGCTGGCGGGTCTGCCGAAGCGAGCGCATCCGAAACCGGCCCGTCCTCGGCTGCTGCCGATCAAAAGCAACCTGCTTGGGCCAAGCGCCTGCATCGTCGCCAGCAAATCGCCCATGCCGCGACCACCGCCGCGCACACGCTGCGCGGCGGAGACGGCGGTGGCTCGGCGCAAGGCCCAAGCCTGGGCGATTCCGATTCTTGAGGAGAACGACCTATGCGATTCAAGCGACCGCAGGTGCGCTATGCCGATACGCCGCAGCCTGCCACTCCGTATCAATCCGCCGCGCAGGCGTGGGACGAGCGCATCGGCTCGGCCCGTGTGCAGGCGAAGAACTGGCGGCTGATGGCCTTCGGCTGCCTCGTGCTTGCGCTGCTGATGGCCGGCGGTCTGGTGTGGCGTTCGGCGCAATCCATCGTGACGCCCTATGTAGTGGAGGTGGACAAGTCCGGTCAGGTGCGCGCGGTCGGCGAAGCCGCCACGCCGTACCGGCCGGCCGATGCGCAGATCGCCTACCACCTCGCGCACTTCATCACGCTGGTTCGCTCGCTGTCCATCGACCCGATCGTGGTGCGGCAGAACTGGCTCGACGCCTACGACTACACCACCGACCGAGGCGCGGCCGTGCTCAACGACTACGCGCGCACCAATGACCCGTTTGCGCGCGTCGGCAAGGAGTCGGTGACGGTGCAGATCACCAGCGTCGTTCGTGCCAGCGACTCGTCGTTCAATGTGCGCTGGACCGAGCAGCGATTCGTCAACGGCGCGCCGGCCGGTGCCGAACGCTGGAACGCCGTGGTCTCCATCGTCCTGCAAACCCCGCGCACCGAGCAACGCCTGCGCAAGAACCCGCTGGGTATCTACGTCAACGGCCTGTCGTGGAGCCGTGAACTCGATGCGTCCGAAGGAGCCAAGCCATGAACCAGTCTTTCCGCTTTTACGCTTTCGTGCTGACCTTGGCGGCCCTGTCGGGCTGCGCCTCGCAGGGCAAGCCACCACCGCGCATTTCTCTCGACGAGCCGGTGCAGGCACAACCGCTGCCCGAACCGCCGAAGCCTGTTGAAGTGGTGGCGGTGCCGAAGGTGTTGCCGATGCCGGCGCAGATGAAGCCGCTGCCGGAAGTGGATGAGGCCAAGCCAGCGCCGGAACCTGCCGACGAAACCTTGCGCGTATCGCGTGCGAACGCCGAAGCGCGCATGGCACCCACGCGCGAGGGCTATGTCAATGCGATCCAGGTCTGGCCCTTCACCGATGGCGCGCTGTACCAGGTCTATGCGGCGCCGGGGCGCGTCACGGTGATTTCGCTCCAACCCGGCGAGGAGTTGGTGACGGTCGCCGCCGGCGATACGGTACGCTGGATTGTCGGCGACACGTCCAGCGGCGCCGGCAACTCGCTGCGTGTCAGCGTGTTGGTCAAGCCGATCCGCTCGGGCCTCAAGACGAATCTGGTCATCACCACCAGCCGGCGCACCTACCTGATCGAGCTGACATCGACTGACAAGGCGTGGATGGCGTCAGTGTCATGGGAGTATCCGAAAGACCAGATGCTTGCCTTGCAGCGTCAGGATCAGGCCGCGCAAGCGGCAGCGCCGGTCGATACTGGCCTATCGCTGGAGAAGATCCGCTTTCGCTACGCGGTCAGCGGCAGCAATCCGCCTTGGAAGCCGCTGCGCGCTTTCGATGACGGCGAGAAGGTCTATATCCAGTTCCCTCCTGGCATCGCGCAAGGCGAGCTGCCTCCGCTGTTCGTCATCGGCGCGCAGGGTGATGGGCAACTGGTGAACTACCGCTTCCGCGCCCCGTACTACATCGTGGACCGGCTGTTCGGCGCAGCCGAACTGCGCCTGGGCGGCGACAAGGGCGACGTGGTGCGCATCGAGCGCACGGACGGTACGAAGGGGAAATGACCATGAGCCAGGACGACACCCCGGACGTGCCCATTCCCGACGCTGCGCCAAAGGTCGCGCCTGAGAACGTGGCGCTGCGTGCGCAGCCGCGCCCGGTAACGCGGCTCAATCGTGGCACGCTGGCGCTGCTGACCGGCGGCCTCGGCGTCGCCGTGCTGGGCGCAACCATGTGGTCGTTGCAGCCGGCGCATCGGCGCGGCGGCAACGAGCCGGCCGAGCTTTACAACGTCGATCGCGTCTCGCGCTCCGAAGGACTGGACCAGCTTCCCGCCGATTACTCCAAGCTACCGCCCAAGGTGCCAGAGCTGGGGCCGCCGTTGCCCGGCGACTTGGGGCCGGCAATCGTGAAGTCACAACCGGCGGTGGCCAGCTACACGCCGCCCGGCCAAGACCCCAGCGCGGCCGAGCGTGACGCACGGCGCAAGGAGGCGGAAGCGGCTGCGGGATCGACAGTGTTCTTCCGCTCCAGCAACCAGCACGCCGCAACCGCGTCGGCGCAGGTGGCTGCTGCCGGTCCGACATCTGGCTTGGCGGGCTTCGATCCGCAGGCTGCGGGGCCGGCCTCGACAGCGGCGCAGCCTACTGACCCAACTGCCGTGCAGAACCGGCAAGACCAGAAAGAGGCGTTCCAGAAAGCCGGAACCACGGAAACCCGTAATTCCGGCAACCTGCAAATGCCGACCTCGCCGTATCAGGTGATGGCGGGGACAGTGATCGCGGCGGCACTGGTGACAGGCATCAAGTCGGACTTGCCGGGCGACGTGATAGGCACAGTGACGGAGCCGGTGTACGACACCGCGACCGGCCGCTATCTACTGATCCCGCAGGGGTCGCGCATCTTTGGAAAATATAACAGCCAGGTCGCCTACGGGCAAAGCCGCGTGCAGGTGGTGTGGAATCGCATCATCCTGCCGGACACGTCTTCCCTGACGCTGGACAACCTTGCTGGCACCGACCCGGCCGGCTACGCCGGCCTGGAGGATGGCGTCGATTGGCATTGGGATCGCATCGTTGCCGGCGCGGCGCTGACGACGCTGCTGGGCGTCGGCGCCGAGCTGGCCGCGCCGGAGAACCGCAACGGTGATCGCGTCATCATCGCCGGACGCGACAGCTTGCAGGACAGCGTGAACCAGGCCGGCCAGGAGATGACCCGGCGCAACCTCAACATCCAGCCTACCTTGACCGAGCGGCCGGGCCTGCCGGTGCGCATCATCGTCAACCGCGACCTGGTGCTGCGGCCGTACCAGCCGCTGTTCTTCAACCGGGGGACTTCTCGATGAGCACGACCAAGAAGCTGCGGCTGGGGCCGCTGCCCAAAACCGAAAGCATCAAGCTGACCTTCGCGTGCCCGGCCAGCCTCAAGGCCGATCTCGACCGCTACGCGGCGCTACACGCGCAGACCTATGGCGAAGCGGTCGATGCCACGACACTGATCCCGCACATGCTGGAGGCGTTCATCGCGGGGGATCGTGGTTTCAAGAGGGGAGGGCAGGTGGCTCCCAAGCTCTCGATGAAGTGATGATTGGAAGAAGACCGCTGGGCTTGTATGCGGTATCCTAGATGGCGATTGACTATGGTGTCGCAAGAGTTGTCGCCCCTCAAGTTCTTCCATCTAGCGCGTCAAACGAAGCTCTTGTCGGATGACGGTAAAAGCGACGGTAATGGCCCATGTCGATCATCGCAAATCCCTTTAACCACGCGGGCTTGCGAGACCTGTTGATGATCGAGTGGGAGTGATTCGGCCTCTGGCGCTGGCCAGAGCCGAGTAGCACCAGAGAACAAAAAAGCCCGCGTAACTGCGGGCTTTTTTGTGCCATTTTTCCGGCACCGGTCTGTCGACCACGGCCTGGCTCAGGCATTACCTGACGGACGATTTGCGTCGTAACGGAATACCCCATCCGTTAGGTCAATCTCGGGAAACTCATCCTTCTCTCCCCAGTAGTCTTGCGTGTGTTGCCACTCGCGCGTGTTGCCGCTCCTGGGCATGAGATGGATGTCGCGCATGAGATAGCCGGGGTTGAAGTTGTCGGCGTCTATCCACTCGGATAGAGGCATGTCTTTCTCGTCTTCACGGAGTTGTGGGGTGACTTGCTTTGCTCCTGTGGCATCCATGTGCTTCAGCAGGCGGCAGACGAAGTCGGCGACCATGTCAACCCGTAGCGTCCAGCTGGCGCGGAAGTAGCCGAACACCCAGACCATGTTAGGCACGCCAGTGAACATCATGCCGCGATAGGTCACGGTTTTCGAGAAATCCAGCGATTGGCCGTCGACGCTAAACGGAATATCGCCCAGCACACTGAGCTGAAAGCCCGTAGCGGCCACAACAATGTCGGCGTCTAGCTTCTCGTTGGACTTGAGCACGACGCCGTCCTCGACGAACCGGTCGATCTCGTCAGTGACCACGATGGCGTTGCCCTCGCGAATTTCCGCGAACATGTCGCCATCGGGAATGAACGCCACCCGCTGCTGCCAAGGCCGGTAGCGTGGTGAAAAATGCGGTTCGAGTTCGAAGTCCTCGCCAAGCTGCGCGCGAACCCCTGCAAGCAGTTCCTTGCGCACCTCCTCTGGTTCTTCGCGTGAGCGGCGGGCGAAGATGGCGCCATCCATCAGGACTTTCTTCCGGATGATGGCGTGGATCCACATTGGGTCGATTTCGAGCCGGCGTAGCTCGTTTGCGAGATCGTTGGCGTTGCGGCCCGAGATGAAGTATGTGGGCGAGCGTTGCAGCATGGTGACCTTGGCACCCAGGCGGGCCAGTCCCGGCACGACGGTGGCAGCGGTAGCGCCCGAGCCGATGACGACCACACGCTTGCCCTCGACGTCCAGTGCCTCCGGCCAGGTCTGCGCGTGAATCAACGGGCCTTTGAAATTGTCCATGCCCGTCCACTCGGGCAGATAGCCCTGATCGTGGCGATAGTACCCCTGGCACATCCACAGGAAATTGGTGGTGAATCGTACGCGCTCTCCCGATTCCAGGCGTGTGGCATCAAGGGTCCAAAGTCCTTCGATGGAAGACCAGGAGGCCGCGTCGATGCGATGGCGATAGCGGATGTGCTGAGCGAGGTCGTTTTCTTCGATTACTTCGGCCATGTAGCTGAGGATTTCCTCTGCAGTCGCAATGGGTTTTCCCATCCATGGCTTGAAGCGGTAGCCGAAGGTGTAGAGGTCACTATCCGAGCGCACACCGGGATAGCGGTGTGTGTGCCAGGTGCCTCCGAAGCTGTCCTTGCTTTCGAGCACGACGAAACGCTTGCCGGGGCATTGTGTCCGCATGTGATAGGCCGAGCCTACACCCGAGATGCCCGCACCGACGATGATCACGTCGAAATGCTCCGTGGCTACGGGTCGGGCAGGCTGGCGCCCGGACAAGATGTTGGCATTCATGGGGTTGTCTCCTGAGATATCGTATGTGGCCCTGGCCACTCACGTGAAGAACGCCGATGACGTCATGCGCCACCGTGTCGTTCTTCGTGGCAATGTCCTGTCGGACTATCAAGATGACTTTCAACCAGATCGAGCAGGGCACCGGGCTGTTCCAGCGTGACGAGGTGGCCGCAGTCGATCTGCTCGTAACGCGCGCCCGCTATGCCTGCAGCCAGATCGCGGCAATGCGCGGGCGGCACCAGTCGATCTTGTTGCATACCGATCACCAGGGTCTGGGCTCTTATCCTGGGTAGCTCGGCGCGAATATCGATCGTGGCATCGAGCTCGGCCTGGCGATCGCCTCCGGCAGAAAGCAGGTTGGCGATGCGGTCCAGTGCGGTCTGTATCGCCTCAGTGGAGTTGGCTTGAAAGAAGGTATCGGACACGCCGTTGACCAGCAGCAGTCTCGCAAGCTGGTGCTTGTCGGTTCGTGACAGCTCCGCCCAGAGGTCAAAAAGCACGCACATGCTTCTGCTGCTCTGCACCCAGCCACCTAGCAAGATCAGTCGGCGCACACGATCGGGCATTGCAGCGGCCGCTACCGCGGCGACGACGGCACCCAGCGAATAGCCGATGAGATCCAGAGGCTTGCCGTCTCCAGCAAGGTCGGCGACGGCGCGGACCTGCTCGACCAGCGTGGTCAGGGTGATGGGGCCGCCCGGGTCTTCGGTCTGGCCTGCGCCGACCATGTCGAACGCGAGGCAGCGCCGTTTGGCTGCCAGCCTGGGCAGCAACTGCGCCCAACCCATTTCGGCGCTTGAGGACGTGCCGTGAATCAGAATTGTGGCTCTGCCCTGGCCCGCGTCCAGCACACTGGTTCTGGGAATGCCGGGCGCGTCCACATTCAGACGTTGCATAGGAGTCCTTGAGTGAGGAAGAGAAAGGGATCGACCAGACTGCGTCAGGTCGCTAGCAGCCGACTCTCAACACGCTGGCTGCTAACGCCTGCGCGGATGTCTACGGCGTATGGCGGGTACGCGATGAGGTGGCGAGCTTCCTGGGGCGGCCGCCCTGATCCTTGGCGCCCTGGCCGACGCGCCCGATTGGAGGCAGGCCGAGATAGCTCACGATAAGTTCGTACAACACGTGAACCATGGCGACATGGCCCTTGGGTAGCGGCGCCTGGCTGTTGTACATCGCGTTGAAATGCGCGCTGCGCGCTGCGTACACGCCGAACATCAAGCGCGCTTCCCAGTCGGGGATGGCTACCACCTCCGGAAACCGGCTCAGTGCGGACACCAGCCGGCGCGTGGCGTCGTTTCCCAGGCGACCCACGGGCTCCCACGCTTTGGGGTCGACCAGCGCACGCTGCAGCACGGCACGGAATACGCCATGACTCTTCTTCTGTACGCGTACGGCCAGGTCCACAAAGGCATTGATGACTTCGTGCGGTGATGCATGCTCGGTAGTGACCTTGGCCAGCAAGTCGTCGGTATCCTGGCGGATCTGGTCGAAGCCGCGTTCCAGCACGGCCTGAATGAAGCCTTCGCGGTCTCCGAAGCGGAAGTACAAGGCGCCGATCGATGTGCCAGCGTATTCAGCCACCGCCTGCATCGACAAGCCCTCGAATCCGTGCGCTTCGAAGTGGGCCAGGCCTGCATCCAGCAGCGCTTTCTCTGTTGCCTGGCTGCGGGCTTGCAGGGCGAGTCTGCGGTTCTTGGGGGGTGTCGCATCTGTCTGGCGATCTGATCGCTCAGGCGATGCCTTGGCGCTGCCGATGGGAACATCGAGCATGCTGTGTCTCCCAAATAGAATTCGATTTATGGTTCTATTTATAGTCCCTGTAGCCTATTGTGCAAGCCGGAACTGCGGGCCGGCTGCAATTTCCGTTCTGCCATGCAGTTGGGCGTCTGCCGAACCCATTTGGCGTGTTTGCCAAACCTGACCGGTTGCCGTCGTCAGGGGAGGAAAGTCGAAACCCGCAAGTGACTGCGGGTTTTGATTGCTGGTGATCGTCTAGGAAGGGGGGCTATCTTGACACTGGCCCCGCAGCGCTCTGGGCGCGTTCCCGCTCGACCTTGTCCGTGACATCCCGTGCAACGGCGACTGAGCCGATGACATTGCCGTTCGCATCGCTGATCAGCGCAAACGTCATTTCGACAAAGAGTTTGCGTCCGTCCTTGTGGATCGCCTTGGTCAGTGTCGGCTTGCCGGAGAGCCGGGTCTTGCCGGTGTCGATAGCGGCCTGAAATCCCTTCCAGTGCGCGGCCCGCAGGCGCTCGGGAATGATCAGGTCGAGACTTTGGCCCAGCGCCTCGTCCGGGCCGTATCCGAAGAGTTCCGCCGCAGCATGATTCCAGCCCGTGATTCGGCCGTCCGTATCGGCAAAGATGAGTGCGTCGGCGAGTTGTTCGAGGATTTGCGCTGCCGTGTTCGTTGAAATTGTCATGATTTCATCGTCTTGTGGGGTGGGGGCGCTCGCCCGGCATTGGGCCGTCTGATGCGGCCCGATTGCCAGTCGATATTCTCCGCTGCAAATCGCAGATGCCTGCGCTTTCTCTCCGGACTATCAATAGTCCGCCAGATGCAGCGCGTGGTCGCGCACGTCAGCCGGCCATCCGCCGATCAGTTCGCGGAGCCGCGATGCATCATTGCTGAACAGCGCGCGCGTAGCTTCTTCGAAGCCGGGCAGATCGCCGCCAATGGCCAGCATGAAGTGATAGGCACGCTCGTGGGCCTGGCGCATCCGGTCTTTCTCGCTGCCCGCGCGGCGCGCTTCCTCGACCAGCTTCCTAAGCGCCACGGAGGCGCCACCAGGCTGGCCGGCTAGCCATTCCCAGTGCCGGGGCAGCAGCGTGACCTCACGCGCCACCACGCCAAGCTTCGGCCGACCGCGGCCTTTGGGCTCGGAGGCTTCCGGCGCTTCCAATCCGGCTTCAGGATCTTTGTTGTGTGGCGTCGCCAGCTGTAAGCGGCTGGTGATCTCTTGTTCCGTGCCCCTGGTATCCACATCCAAGGTGCGGCCGGTTGCATCGTCGAAGATCAACACGGGGCCGGTCGTACCCTGCGCGAGCGCATGTTTGACGGCCAGGGCGTTCGCCAGCAGGGGGCCTGTGGCGATGCGTTGGTGTCCGTTGAAGCTGGTGTAGGAGGGTGGGTTTGTCATCGTCGTCGAATGAGTAGCTAGTCGGTTTGCAAATATTACCCGGATATAATTTGGCGCGCAATATCACCCGGATAAAAATATTCCTGTTCTGCGGAAAGTGGCCTATTTCGCAACTTTGTTGATGAGGCCCAGAACCTGGCGCAACGCGTTCGAGCAGGATCGCCGGCATCGATCTCAGCGGAGGCTCAGGCTCACATGTCAGGCTACGAAGGCATCGCATGCATTGCCGACCCGCAGGCCCCTGCGCGGGCCATTGAAAGGCTGACCGGGCAATCGGCGGGATTCCGGTCTATGCTCTCGCCAGCGGGTGCCGGCAGGCCCCGGCTGGACAACAGCAACGCACGTTCCGTATTCACAGCCAAGGAGCCCACATGGCCCTCTCGATGTACGACGTATCGGTACCCGTATTCATCCGCGCGCTGACCAACCTGTCCGCGATCCTGGAAAAGGGCGCGGCCCATGCGAAGGCGCAGGGAATGGACGCCGCGGAGCTGATCCAGACGCGGTTGATCGCGGATATGGACCCGTTGCCGGCGCAGGTCCAGCGCGCGAGCGACGCGGCCAAGGGCTGCGCGGCAAGGCTGGCCGGCCTTGAGACGCCATCGTTTCCGGATACCGAGGCGACCTTCCCGGAGCTTCAGGAGCGCATCGCCAAGACCATTGGCTATCTGAAGACGATTCGGCCGGAGCAGTTCGAAGGCAGCGAGACGCGGACGGTGGAGCTCAAGCTGCGCCATGGTCCGATTACGTTCGACGGGAAGAACTATCTGCTTGGTTTCGCGCTCCCGAACTTCTATTTCCATGTCACGACGGCTTACGACATCCTGCGTCACAAGGGGGTACAGATCGGCAAGATGGATTTCCTGGGCGCGCCGCCGCGGTGAGTGATGATGGGTGGCGTCTGCTGCTCGCGGTGGCCGGCGCCAAGGTCGTCATGATTTCGGGTTCTCAGCAAAAACCCTAAGTTCTTGCTACAATCACCGGTTGCCCACCCATCGCATTTTGCTTATTTTTTAGGCAGGCGGGCGATTACGGACACCCCCAAGACCCAAAACCAACCGCATGACTTACGCCGTCAAGGAAATCTTCTACACGCTGCAGGGCGAAGGCGCTAACGCCGGTCGCGCCGCGGTGTTCTGCCGTTTCTCGGGTTGCAACCTGTGGACCGGTCGTGAGGAAGACCGCGCGCGGGCGGTATGCCAGTTCTGCGATACCGATTTTGTCGGGACTGATGGCACGCTGGGTGGCAAGTACAAGACCGCCGATGAACTGGCGGCAGTGGTGGCGGCCGAATGGCCGCAGGGTGCAGGCGGCAAACCGCTCGTGGTCTGCACTGGCGGTGAGCCGCTGCTGCAGCTCGACGCGTCGCTGATTGGCGCGCTGCACGCGCGCGGCTTCGAGATCGCCATCGAAACCAACGGCACGATCGAGGTGCCTGAGGGGATCGACTGGGTTTGCGTGAGCCCGAAGATGGGTTCGGAACTCGTGGTGAAGAAGGGCGACGAACTCAAAGTCGTGATTCCGCAGGATGGCCAGGATTTCGCGGCATACGAGCAACTGGATTTCCAGTATTTCATGGTGCAGGCCATGGATGGCCCGCTGGCCCGGCAGAATACTGCCGCGGCGGTGGAGTTCTGCCAGCGCCACCCGCGCTGGCGCCTGTCGCTGCAGACCCACAAGCTGCTGGGCATTCGCTGACACATGAGCAAACAAGTTTCGATTACGCGCCGGCTCGAATTCGACGCCGGGCACCGCATCCCAAGCCATGGCGGACAGTGCCGCAACATCCATGGCCACCGCTATCGTCTGGACCTTACGCTGTCCGGCGAAGTCCTGCACCAGGAGGGCGCGCCCGATGACGGCATGATCCTGGATTTCGGCGATATCAAGACGCTGGCCAACGAGCATCTGGTGTCGAAGTGGGATCACGCGTTCCTGATCTATCGTGGCGATACCGCGCTGCTGAATTTCCTGCAGTCGATGGACAACCACAAGACCGTGGTGATCGACAGCATTCCGACCGTTGAAAACCTTGCGCAGGTGGCGTTCGACATCCTGGCGCCGGTCTTCAAGGACTGCTTCGATCATCATCTGCAACTGACCCGCCTGGTGCTGTTCGAGACGCCGAACTGCTGGGCCGAGGTCAGCGCGCCGCTCAGCCTGCCCGCGCAGGACTGACGCGGGACTGACAGGCGCTTCATGGCAGACGTCCCCGTATTTGCCAACCCCGCGGAGCGCGACCGCTTCTACATGGCCGCCGCGCTCGACGAGGCACGGCTGGCCGAAGCGGCCGGCGAGGTGCCGGTGGGCGCCGTGGTGGTGTGGGACGACAAGATCATCGCGCGCGGCCACAATTTGCCGATCCGTTCGGTCGATCCGTCCGCTCATGCGGAGATGCAGGCGCTGCGCGCGGCAGCCAAGGTGCTGGGCAACTACCGGATGCCCGAGTGCGAGATTTACGTGACGCTTGAGCCGTGCCCGATGTGCAGTGGGGCGATTCTCCATGCGCGGCTGCGACACGTGGTATTTGGCGCGACCGACCCCAAGACGGGGGCGGCCGGCAGCGTGGTCGATCTGTTCGCGCAGGCCACGCTCAATCACCAGACCACACTCACGCGAGGCGTGATGGCTGATGAGTGTGGCCAGTTGCTGCGCGACTTTTTCGGGGCGCGCCGCAGGGCGCAGAAAGCGGCAAGAGCCTTGCAGGTCTCGCCAGTGGACGCAGATTCGGGGAAAATTCAGGCTTCAGACCCGAATTCCGAAACATGAGCCAGCCCACCGAAGTCCGTCTCATCGCCTCATCCGGCTACCCTCACGACGTTGCCATTGCCGCCCGCGGCTGTGCCTGGCTCAAGCACCACGGCTACCACGTCAACAATCCCGATGTGCTCGCGCGCCGCTATCTGCGATTCGGCGGTACGGATGCGGAGCGGTTGGCCGATCTCCATGCCATCGGCACAGGTCCCGCTCGGGAGCTGACGCTGGCGGTGCGCGGCGGGTACGGCCTGGGCCGACTGCTCGATCACATCGAGTTCGGGCGCATCGCGGAGCAGGCCAGCGCAAGCGGCACGCCGATCGTCGGTCACAGCGATTTCACCGCGTTCCAGCTGGCCTATCTGGCCAAGGCTGGCGGGGTATCGTTCGCAGGGCCGATGCTGCTCGCGGATTTCGGCGAGGAGCACGTCGATTCGTTCATGTGGCGGCATTTCGAGGGCATCCTGCGCGCCCCGGTCCACGACATCGAGGTCGAGGCGGCCCAGGTGGCCGCGCCGGCAACCGTGGAAGGCACGCTCTGGGGCGGCAATCTGGCCATGCTGTGCACGCTGCTGGGCACGCCGTACATGCCGAACATCGACGGCGGCATTCTGTTCCTGGAAGACATCAACGAGCCGCCGTACCGCGTGGAGCGGATGTTGCTCCAGTTGCTGCACGCAGGGGTGCTGGCCCGGCAACAGGCCATCGTGCTGGGCGACTTCTCGAATTACCGCACCACCGACTACGACAATGGCTACAACATGGATGCCGTATTCGACTATGTGCGCGAACAGTTGCGTATTCCGGTGCTCACGGGCCTGCCGTTCGGCCACTGCCCGCGCAAGCTGACTTTGCCGGTGGGCGGAAATGCGCGGCTGACGGCACGTGCCGACGGTTTCGTGCTGTCGCTGTCGGGTTATCCGACGTTGTAGCCGGCGCTGTAGCCGGCGCTGTAGCCGGAGGGCGCCCAGGGCGGCGACATGCCGCCCGCGACTTACCAGATACCCCCACGAGTGGTAAAATATCTGGTTATTTCCTCATTTCGCTGCGCCGGGCGCCAATGCCTGCCGCGAGCAGTCATCTCAGGGTGCCCACGCGGCACACCGACATTCCAGACAAGGTTCAGACGTGCTTTCTACCGCAAACATCACCATGCAGTTCGGCCCCAAGCCGTTGTTCGAGAATATCTCGGTCAAGTTCGGCGAGGGTAACCGCTACGGCCTGATCGGCGCGAACGGCTGCGGCAAGTCCACCTTCATGAAGATTCTCGGCAGCGATCTGGAGCAGTCGTCGGGCACGGTCATGCTGGAGCCGGGCATCCGTCTGGGCAAGCTGCGCCAGGACCAGTTCGCGTATGAGGACAACCGCGTGCTCGACGTGGTGATGATGGGCCATACCGAAATGTGGGGCGCGGCGAGCGAGCGGGACGCAATCTACGCGAATCCGGAAGCCACCGACGAAGACTACATGCACGCTGCCGAACTCGAGGCCAAGTACGCCGAGTTCGACGGCTACACGGCCGAGGCACGCGCTGGCGAACTGCTGCTGGGCGTGGGTATCCCGACCGATCAGCACCAGGGCCCGATGAGCGAGATCGCCCCGGGCTGGAAGCTGCGCGTGCTGCTGGCGCAGGCGCTGTTCTCGAATCCGGATGTGCTGTTGCTCGACGAACCGACCAACAACCTGGACATCAACACGATCCGCTGGCTGGAAGACGTGCTCAACGAGCGCAACTCCACCATGATCATCATTTCCCACGACCGTCACTTCCTGAACTCCGTGTGCACGCACATGGCGGACATGGACTACGGCACGCTGAAGGTCTACCCGGGCAACTACGACGACTACATGCAGGCGTCGATGCAGGCCCGCGAGCGCCAGGTGGCCGCCAACGCGCGCGCCAAGGATCGAATCACCGAACTGCAGGACTTCGTGCGCCGCTTCTCGGCCAACAAGTCGAAGGCTCGCCAGGCCACGTCGCGCCTGAAGCAGATCGACAAGATCAAGGTCGAGGACATCAAGCCGTCGTCGCGCCAGAACCCGTTCGTGCGCTTCGAGTTCGAGAAGAAGCTGCACAACCTGGCTGTCGAAGCAGAGGACATCACCAAGACCTACGACCGCAAGATCATCAACAATCTGTCGATGGCGATCCAGGCTGGCGAGCGTGTGGCCATCATCGGTGAGAACGGCGCGGGCAAAACCACGCTGCTGCGTTCCCTGCTGAACAACGTGGTGCAAACCGGCGTGCAGCGCGGCGTGGAAGTGGACCGCGGCACGGTCAAGTGGGCCGAGAACGCCAACGTGGGCTACATGCCGCAGGACACGTACGAGGAATTCCCGAACGACTTGAACGTGATGGACTGGATGAGCCAGTGGACCCAGGCCGGCGATGACGACCAGTCGCTGCGCGGCACGCTGGGCCGTCTGTTGTTCTCGGCCGACGATATCAAGAAGTCCGTCAAGGTGCTGTCCGGTGGCGAGAAGGGCCGCATGATCTGGGGCAAGCTGATGCTGGGCCGCCATAACGTGCTGGCGATGGACGAGCCGACCAACCACATGGACATGGAGTCGATCGAATCGCTCCAAATCGCGCTGGACAAGTTCACGGGCACGCTGGTCTTCGTGTCGCACGACCGTGAACTGATCAGTGCTCTGGCCACGCGAGTGATCGAAGTGCGCACCGACGGGCGGATCACCGATTACCTCGGCACGTACGACGAGTACCTGCAATCGCAGGGCATCGAGGCCTAAAGTCGGTAAGCCGGTAATCCGGCGTCTTTCTCCCCTGTCCCGCAATGCGGAGCAGGGGAGCTTCATGGCTAGTGCTATCGCACCGGCGCCATTCCCATCTCCGCCAGCAGCTGATCCAGCTGATCGATGATCGCGCGCGCCGTGATCTCTCCCTTCGCCTTCTGAAGCGCAGCCCCCAGCATGTCACGCAGGGCGGCCAGTTCCACCAGCGTCGCCGCCTTTTCCACTTTGACTTGCAGCATATAGCCGCGCAGGCCGAGGTGATTGCCGATCACATCCGTAAAGAAGTGGTAAAGCCGCTGGTAGCTATCGGGTGCCGGCGTGGCTGGCTGCGTCGACGGCTTCGCGGCGGGCAGGGCGCCTGGGGCGATCGTTGTGTCCGCCAGGACGTCGTCGATGCCCTTGCCATCGGACGTGTTGAACGATGAATAGGCCGCGAAGAGATTGGTCTCGGCCGGGGCTCGCTGCGGAGCGGGTCGCGCCGGGCCGGTAGTTGTGCGAACCGTGGCCGGCACTGTCGACAAGGCAGGCTTCGCGCCCGTGGGAGCCGGTATTGGCTCGATCAGCCCAAGTGCCAGTAGTGTGTCCAATGCCTCCCCGGCTACGCCCAGGGCGCCGACTTGCGCCACCAGCTCCGATTTGGCGCGCTCCCCATTCACGATCAGCAATAGCGCACGCAGTTTCTGATCCAGCTTTCGTTCGCGCGTGCGAATTTCTTCCTGTCCTGCCTCCGTCTTGCGAAAGATCGGATCGACCATGCCCCGCTCCTTGTTGTTTTGTTCTGTCTTGTTTTGTTATGTACCGGCCGCCCGACGCATACCCTCCCAAAGTCTGGTATGTGGCCGATAATCGCCGTCTCGATGTCAGTCGGAGCTTGCGGCACAGGAAATTCGAAACCGCAAACCGCTCTACAATGTGGTGCACCACGAAAGTAACAAAAAATATTGCAACCGCCGATTCACCTAACGAGAACTGTGGCCATGCAACAACGAGACAAACTTTTCATCAATGGTAGCTGGGTGCCCCCCCACGGTACGGGGTTCATCGATGTCATTCATTCCGCTACCGAAGACGTCATGGGCAAGATCCCCGAAGGGGACGCGCGTGACGCCGAGAACGCCATCGCTGCGGCGCGCGCGGCATTTGAAGCCTGGTCGGCCACGCCGCCGTCCGTGCGTGCCGATTACATCCGGAAGATTGCCGAAGGCCTGAAGGCGCGCAGCGAGGAGCTCGCGCAGATGATTGCCGGCGAAGTCGGCATGCCGATCAAGCTGGCCCGCGCCATTCAGGTGGGTGGCCCCGTCTACAACTGGGGCCAGGCCGCGGCGCTGCTCGACCAGTTCGCGTTCGAGGAGCAGGTGGGCAATTCGCTGGTCGTGCGCGAGCCGGTCGGCGTGGTCGCGGCCATCACGCCGTGGAACTATCCGCTCAACCAGATCACGCTGAAGGTGGCGCCGGCATTGGCAGCGGGCTGCACCGTCGTGCTCAAGCCGTCCGAAGTGGCGCCGCTCAATGCCTTCGTGCTGGCTGAAGTGATCGAGGCCGCGGGGCTGCCGCCGGGCGTGTTCAATCTGGTGACCGGTTATGGTCCCGTGGTCGGCGAGGTGCTGGCCAGCCATCCCGAAGTCGACATGGTGTCGTTCACGGGTTCGACCCGTGCCGGCAAGCGCGTCTCGGAACTGGCCGCGCAATCCGTCAAGCGCGTGGCGCTCGAACTCGGCGGCAAGTCGGCGTCGGTGATCCTCGACGATGCGGACCTGCCGACGGCCGTCAAGGGCACTATCGGCGCGTGCTACCTGAACTCGGGGCAGACCTGCTCGGCGCACACGCGCATGCTTGTGCCGCGCAGCCGCTACGAGGAAGTCAAGGCCATCGCCGCGAAGGTGGTGGATGGCTTCACCGTTGGCGATCCGCTGGCTGACACGACGAAGCTGGGACCGCTGATCTCCGCGGTGCAGAAGGAGCGCGTCACCGGATATATCCGTCGCGGGCTGGACGAGGGCGCGGAACTGGTGGCGGGAGGGCCCGATACGCCGGCTGGTCTGGACCGTGGCTTCTTCGTCAAGCCGACCGTCCTCGGGAATGTCGATCCGAAGGCCACCGTGGCGCAGGAGGAGATCTTCGGACCGGTGCTGTCCGTTATCTGCTACGACACGGAAGACGAGGCCATCCGCATCGCCAACGACAGCATCTACGGTCTGGGCGGCGGTGTCTGGTCGGGTGACGAGTCGCGCGCGATCCGCGTGGCGCGCCGTATCCGTACCGGCCAGGTGGACATCAATGGCGGCCCGTTCAACATGAACGCGCCGTTCGGTGGCTTCAAGCAGTCCGGCAACGGGCGTGAAGGCGGCAAGTTCGGGTTGGAGGAATTCCTCGAGTACAAGTCGCTGCAACTCAAGAAGCCCGCCTGACCGAGGACGAGTTCGTCGTATCATCAATGCCCGGCATGTCCGGGCATTTTTTATTCCTGTCATTGCAGTCTTTCCTATCGGGGGGAGTTGGATGCGCTGGTTGAAACGGCTGGGCTGGGGTTTGCTGGGCATCGTGCTGTTGGCGGCAACCGGGTCGATCGGCGGCTATATCTGGTACCGGCAGGCGTCGCAGCCAGACGTGGCCGGCACCTTGCGACTGGCCGGCCTGCGAGACCGCGTGGTGGTGGTGCGAGACCGGAATGCCGTGCCGCATATTCAGGCGGCCAACTCACTCGACGCCTACTACGCGCTTGGCTACGTCCACGCGCAGGACCGCCTATGGCAGATGCAAATGAACAAGCGCATCGTCGCGGGCCGTCTTGCCGAAATCCTGGGTCCCAGCGCGCTCGAAACCGACCGCTTCCTGCGCACACTGGGCGTGCGGCGCAATGCAGAGGCGATCCTCGCACAGACACCGCCAGAGGGCCGCGCGGTGCTGCAGGCCTATGCCGACGGCGTCAATGCGTTCATCGACACGCGCAAGTCGGCGCTGCCACCGGAATTCCTGATCGTTGGCACCCGCCCCGAGCACTGGGAGCCGGTGGATACGATTGGCTGGCAGACGATGATGGCGTGGGATCTCGGGGGCAACTGGACGCAGGAAGTCCTGCGCATGGGGCTGTCCCAGCAGTTGCCGGCCTCTCGCATTGCAGAAATCCTGGCGCCGTATCCGGGCGAGAAGCCGTTGCGGACGATGGACTACGCCAGCTTCTATCGCAAGCTTGGCCCGGTGGCCACGGCCATGGCGCAAGTTGTCCAGCAGGCGCCGTCTGGCTACGTGGAGGGGATGGGCTCGAACAACTGGGTTGTCTCCGGCGCGCATACGCGCAGTGGCAAGCCTCTGCTGGCCAATGACCCGCATCTGGGGCTCCAGGCGCCCGCGCTCTGGTATTTCGCGCATCTGCAGGCCCCTGGCCTGGATCTGACCGGCGCCACGCTGCCCGGCGCGCCGCTGGTGGTGCTGGGTCACAACAAGCGCATTGCCTGGGGCTTCACCAATACCGCGCCCGATGTCCAGGACCTGTATCTGGAGCGGGTCGACCCGGCCAATCCCAACCGCTATCAAACGCCAGAGGGCTGGGCGGAGTTCAGCACGCGAACCGAGACCATCCAGGTCAAGGGGGCGCCGGATGTCACGCTGACGGTGCGCGGCACGCGCCACGGACCGGTCATGTCCGATGTGGCGGAGCCGATCAGCGCGGCCGCCAAGCCGCTGGGCGCGCAGTACGTGGTGGCGTTCCAGTGGGCGGCGCTGCGCGCCGACGATCGCACGTTCGTGGCCAGCCTGAACATGAGCCACGCATCGGACTGGAAGTCGTTCGTGGCGGCATTGCGTGACTTTCATTCGCCGCAGCAGAACATCGTCTATGCCGATGTCGACGGCAATATCGGATATATCGCCCCGGGGCGCGTGCCGCTGCGCCGCCCTGACAATGACCTGATGGGGCTCGCGCCAGCGCCGGGCTGGGATGCGCGTTACGACTGGCAGGGTTTCATTCCGTTCGAGCAGTTGCCGCGCCGCTTCAATCCGCCCGAGGGCATGATCGTCACGGCAAACCAGAAGATCGTGGGCGACGACTACCCGTACTTCATTACGAGCGAGTGGACGGTGCCGTATCGCTACCAGCGCATCCGCACGCTGCTGGAGGCCGAGCCGCACCATACGAAGGACACCTTCGCCGCGATCCAGAAGGACGTGGTCTCGCTAGCCGTGCGCGATGCGCTGCCATTGCTGCTGGCTGCCCCAGTGGCGACGGACGCCACACGTCCGCCGCGCGAGCGCGCGCTGCTCGACGCGCTGCGCAAATGGGACGGCACGATGTCGGCCGACCGGGCGGAGCCGCTGGTGGTGACCGCATGGCTACGCGAACTGTCGCGCCTGCTGTTCGAGGACAAGGTCGGCGAATCGCAATTCAACCGACTCTGGGAGCAACGCAACGTCCAGTTGCCGATGCTCAATGCGATGCGCGACCCGAAGGGCCTGGGTGCCTTCTGGTGCGACAACTCGCGCACGCCCACCCACGAGAGCTGCGCGGACACGATCGGGCTGGCATGGCAGCGGGCGATTGCCGATCTGGATCGTCGCTATGGCGAAGACACGGCCAAGTGGCGTTGGGGCAAGGCGCACACCGCGCGTTCCGAGCACAAGCCGTTCGGCAAGGTGCCGTACCTGTCCGGCCTGTTCAACGTGCGCGTGCCCACCGGCGGTGATACGTATACGGTGGATGTGGGCCGCCACAACCTCCGCGATGAGCACGCACCATTCGAGAGCACGCACGCGGCCAGTCTGCGCGCCATCTACGATCTGGACGACCTGTCGGAGTCGCGTTTCATGACGTCGACCGGACAGTCTGGCAATGCGCTGTCGCCGCACTACCGCGACTGGACCGAGGAGTGGGCCGCCGTGCAGTTCATCACGATTGGCGCCCACCGGCGCAATCCGGGCGGTGACAGCTTTGACACGCTGGTACTGCGGCCGCTGAGTGATGGCAACTGATCGACGGCAACTGAGCGATGGCAACTGACCCGCCCGATGTTGTCAAAGATTGTGTCAATGGAAATCATTCCCGGTAAGCGGGCAGTACCATCACGAGACCTTTCCTTGCAGGAGTCATTCGATGAGCGATACCCATGCACCTCGCGGCCCGCGCCGCACCGATGTGATCCAGCACGTGGGATTCGAGCACGCCGGCGTGATTGCCGATGCAGCCCGCGCGCGTGGTCACGAAATCCGCATGTATCAGGCCGGCGTGGATGACCTTGCACTGGTGCAGGATGATCCAGCCGATCTGCTTGTGGTGCTCGGCGGCCCGATCGGGGTCTATGAGACCGAAGCCTATCCGTGGCTCGAAGCCGAGATCGCCGTCATTCGTGACCGTCTTCATGCACAGCGGCCAATGATCGGTGCGTGCCTGGGTGCGCAACTGATTGCAGCCGCTGCCGGTGCGCGCGTGTATCCGGGCACGCGCGAAATCGGCTGGGCGCCGATCACGCCCACGGAAGCTGGTCGGCGTTCACCGCTGGCCGCGCTGGCCGAGGCCGACTGGCAGGTGTTGCACTGGCACGGCGATACCTTCGACCTGCCCGCCGGCGCCGAACTGCTTGCCTCCACCGCTGCCACGCCGCACCAGGCCTATGCCATCGGCTCGCATGTGCTGGCGTTGCAGTTCCACCCCGAGGTCAAGCCGGGCGATATCGAAACCTGGCTGATCGGGCATACGGTCGAACTGGGGCGCGCCGGTATTGATCCGCGCACGATCCGTCGCCGTACCGGTGAAATCGGTGCCGTCGTCGCCAATGCCGGTGAGCGGATGTTTACACGGTGGATGGAAGAGGCCGGGGTTTGATGGAAGCGGTGATCAACATCCCGATTGCCGCCGTACTGGCGGGCAGGGTAAAGCCGTTCGGCCCCAAAGGGGTCCCGAGCGGGATCGAGAAGACAGTGGTCAGCGGGTCGGTTCGCATCACGAAGCTCGGCTTGGATATCGACGAGCAGGGCGATCCGAAGCATCACGGCGGCCCCGAAAAGGCGCTGCACCACTATCCGCGCGACCACTATCCGGTCTGGCACGACACGCTGGCAGCCCATGGCGGTAACGTCGACGTGCTGGATGCCCCGGGTGCCTTCGGCGAGAACTTCAGCACGCACGGTCTGACAGAGGCGGAAGTCTGTATTGGTGACCGCTTCCGTGTCGGCACGGCGCTGGTGGAAGTCTCGCAGGCCCGGCAGCCGTGCTGGAAGCTCAATCATCGGTTCGGCTATGCGGCCATGTCGCGCTCGGTGCAGGAAGGTGGACGCACGGGCTGGTACTACCGGGTGATCGAGGAGGGGGAAGTGTCAGCCGGCGACAGGATTGTGCTGGTAGCGCGGCCTTATCCGCAATGGACCCTGCAGCGGTTGCTGCACGTGCTCTACGTGGATCGCCTCAACGACACGGCACTGGCCGAGATGGCCGATCTGGCGCCGCTGGCGGAAAGCTGGCGCAAGCTGGCACGCCAGCGCGTGGCGAGCCATGTCGTGGAGGATATGGAGAAGCGGTTGGCCGGAGGCTAGGGTCAGCCAGCGCGGCGTATCTGCCGGTCAATCCGGCTGGAACCGACGCGCCGTGCCTTCGCGCGTGATCCGCTCCCAGATCACCTGCTTTTCCTCGTCGGAATAGAACACCCAGTTGCTGACCTCGGCGGCCGTGCGGCCGCAGCCCTGGCAGATCTCGTCGAACAAGGTCGAGCAGATGCCGATACAGGGGCTGTCCGGACGATCGCTCAACTTCGCCTGACCATCGGTTTCGACGGTGGCGCACGGGGCAAGTGACGCGGACGGGTTGACGGGCATAAAGACGGAGTGACGGCGACAGGAACGACTGGCCGCACATTATAAACGCCTGTCCGATCCGGAATTACCCCCGAGGTCATTGTGGTTGGCTGGTCACCCGTCTACGCTTGATGGGTCATGTTTCCACCGCAACTGATTACCGGGAGATTGCCGATGTCCGAGTCCGCCAATGCCGTCGACGCGCGCAATGCCGCAATGATCGAGTCGGTGCTGATCGCCTCGCCGGTGGCGCAAGCGCTGGGTATCCGGCTCGATGCGCTTGCGGCCGAGCGCGTGGAGATGCTGCTGCCATTCAGCATGAAGAACATCACTGTTGGCGATATCGTCCATGGGGGTGTCATCGCAACGCTGATTGATGTGGCCGGCGCGGCTGCGGCGTTCTCGAAGGTCGATCTGGATGTCGTCAAGACCGGGGCGACGGGTTCGCTGTCGATCCAGTATCTGGCGCCGGCGCGGGCAGCCTCACTGCGGGCCGTGGCCGAAGTGATTCGCCGTGGCAAACGGCAGGTGGCGACCGAGGTCTCGGTCTATGCGGAGGGCGATGCCGAGGCCGTGCTCGTTGCCAAGGCATTGATGAGCACGGCCCTGATCTAGTTCACACCAGGTTCACCAGGATCAGTACTTCCAGAAGATCTCTTGCAGTGCCTTCGGGTCGTTGGTCTTGGTCAGTGCCAGCGCCATCAGGATGCGAGCCTTCTGCGCGATCTGGTCGTCGGTGACGATCCAGTCGTACTTGTCGTCGGGCTGTTCGCCGTTACGGATCACGACGCCGCTGCCCGTGCGCGAGGCACGCACAATGAACACGCCCTTGGCACGGGCGGCCTTGAGCGGTTCGACCATGTAGTCGCCGACGCTACCATTGCCGGTGGCGTCGAAGATGATGGCCTTGGCGCCGCTCTTCACCGCGGCATCGATCGCGGCAGGGTTCATGTTGCCGTACGCGTAGACCACGGCCACTTCAGGCAGCTTGTCGATCTTGTCGATGTCGAACTCCGTCTGCGTCGTGTGCGGCCGGGCCGGCAGGCGGAAATACAGCGTGCGGCCTTCCACCACGTAGCCGAGCGGGCCGAACGGCGAGCGGAACGTCTCGACCTTGAACGTGTTGGTCTTCGTCACGTCACGGCCGGTCTGGATCTCGTCATTGAGCACCACCAGCGTGCCCTTGCCCTTCGAGGCGGGGTTCGACGCCACCAGCACGGCGTCGTACAGGTTCAGCGCGCCATCGGCGCCCAGTGCGGTGCCCGGGCGCATCGAGCCGACCACCACCACCGGCTTGTCGCTCTTGAGCGTCAGGTTCAGGAAGTATGCGGTTTCCTCGATCGTGTCAGTGCCGTGCGTGATCACGATGCCGTCGACGTCGGGCTGCTTGAGCAGTTCGGAGACGCGCTTGGCCAGCTTGATCAGGCGCTCGTTGTTGAAGCTCTCGGAGCCGATCTGGAAGACCTGTTCACCCTTGACGTTGGCGATCTTCGAGATCTCCGGCACGGAAGCGATGATCTTGTCGACCGGCACCACGGCGGACTGATAGGCCGCGGTATTGGTGGCGGCAACACCCGCGCCGGCGATGGTGCCGCCAGTGCCGATGATGACGATGTTGGCCTTGCGTGCTTCGGCGGTGGTGCCTGCCGGCGCATTGGCGCTGGCGGCCGGTGCGGGGCTGAGCTGGGCGTGAGCCACGCCAGTGAGCAGGCTGGCCGAAAGCAGCAGGGCGGCCAGGGGTTTGAGACGGGCAGTGCGTTGCATGATTCTCCTCATATCGGCGAACGGCGCGCGTCTTGTGGAAGCGCGAGAGCCGCAGGTTTTCGATTCATGGATTCCACTCGTCAAGCGCCGCAGGGTTTTCCAGCGGTCGTTGCCGAGAATGGAGCGTGCACTATACCGAGGCCCCGGTGTTGCGTCGACAACTGCACCAGCAGGGTCACAGCCGCATAGGTATGCCTGAAAAGACAAAGCGGCATCCTCTGCCAGAGAGGATGCCGCTTCGTTCAAGCAGCGAGGACCTTCCGTCTGTACGCGCTTAGAACGCGTCGCCCGGTATGCGAACCCAGCCTTCCATCAACACGCGTGCGCTGCGGCTCATGATGGCCTTCGTCACGGTCCATTCACCGTCGGACTGGACGGCCTGCGCGCCCACACGCAGCGTGCCGGATGGGTGGCCGAAACGCACTGCCTCGCGTTCGCCGCCGCCGGCCGCCAGGTTCACCAGCGTGCCCGGTACTGCAGCCGCCGTGCCGATGGCCACCGCAGCGGTGCCCATCATCGCATGGTGCAGCTTGCCCATCGACAGCGCACGCACCAGCAGGTCCACGTCGCCGGCATTGACGGTCTTGCCGCTCGATGCCGTGTACGTCGCCGGCTTCGCCACGAACGCCACCTTCGGCGTGTGCTGGCGACGCGCGGCTTCGTCGATGTCGCGGATCAGGCCCATGCGCTTGGCGCCATAGGCACGGATCGTCTCGAACATCGCCAGCGCCTTCGGGTCGCCGTTGATGGCTTCCTGCAGTTCCGTGCCGGTGTAGCCGATGGCCTCCGCATTGACGAAGATCGTCGGAATGCCGGCATTGATCATCGTGGCCTTGAGCGTGCCGACGCCGGGCACTTCGAGGTCATCGACGAGGTTACCGGTCGGGAACATCGCGCCGCCACCGTCATCGCCTTCCTCGGCGGCCGGGTCCATGAACTCGAGCTGGACTTCGGCCGCGGGGAACGTGACGCCGTCGAGCTCGAAGTCGCCCGTTTCCTGCACCGCGCCGTTGGTGATCGGCACGTGCGAGATGATGGTCTTGCCGATGTTCGCTTGCCAGATCCGGACCGTCACGGTGCCATTCTCGGGAATGCGCGCCGCGTCGATGAAGCCGTTGCTGATCGCGTACGGACCGACCGCCGCCGACAGGTTGCCGCAGTTGCCGCTCCAGTCTACGAACGGCTGGTCGATCGACACCTGCCCGAACAAATAGTCGACGTCGTGGTCCGGGCGGGTGCTCTTCGAGATCAGCACGGTCTTGCTGGTACTCGAGGTGGCCGCGCCCATGCCGTCGATCTGCTTGCCGTACGGATCGGGGCTGCCGATCACGCGCATCAGCAGCGCGTCGCGCGCCTTGCCCGGGACCCGCGCAGCCTCTGGCAGGTCCTGCACCCGGAAGAACACGCCCTTGCTGGTACCGCCACGCATGTAGGTGGCGGGAATCCTGATTTGGGGTACATGTGCCATTCGTCAGTCTCCCGTCAGGCCGCCGCGCGCGAGGACTCGAGGAAGTCCTGCGCAAAGCGCTGCAGCACGCCGCCTGCTTCGTAGATCGAAACTTCCTCGTCGCTGTCCAGGCGGCACAGCACCGGTACTTCCACGCGCTCGCCGTTCTTGCGATGGATGACCAGCGTCAGTTCCGCGCGCGGCTTGCGTGCGCCGATGATGTCGAAGGATTCCGTGCCGTCGATGCCGTACGTGGCGCGGTTCTCACCGGCTTTGAACTCCACGGGCAGTACGCCCATGCCGATCAGGTTGGTGCGGTGAATGCGCTCGAAGCCTTCGGCGACAATGGCTTCCACGCCGGCCAGACGCACGCCCTTGGCGGCCCAGTCACGTGACGAGCCCTGGCCATAGTCGGCCCCGGCGACCACGATCAGCGGCTGCTTGCGGTTCATGTACGTCTCGATCGCTTCCCACATGCGCACGACCTTGCCTTCCGGCTCGATCCGCGTCAGCGAACCCTTCTTGACCGCACCTTCGACCACGGCCATCTCGTTGATCAGCGTCGGGTTGGCGAATGTGGCGCGTTGCGCGGTCAGGTGGTCGCCGCGGTGCGTTGCGTACGAGTTGAAGTCTTCTTCCGGCAGGCCCATCTTGGCCAGATACTCGCCGGCTGCGCTGTTCAGCAGGATCGCGTTCGACGGCGAGAGGTGATCGGTGGTGATGTTGTCACCGAGCACCGCCAGCGGACGCATGCCGCGCAGCGTGCGCTCGCCGGCCAGCGCGCCTTCCCAGTACGGCGGGCGGCGGATGTACGTGCTTTGCGGGCGCCAGTCGTAGAGCGGGCTGATCGACGTGTCGTTTTCCGCTTGCAGCGCGAACATCGGCTCGTAGACCTTGCGGAACTGCTCGGGCTTCACGCTCTGCTTGACGATGAGGTCGATCTCTTCGTCGGTCGGCCAGATGTCCTTCAGGTACACCGGCTTGCCGTCGGCATCGGTGCCCAGCGCGTCGCGTTCGATGTCAAAGCGGATCGTGCCGGCGATGGCGTAGGCCACCACCAGCGGCGGCGATGCCAGGAAGGCCTGTTTCGCGTACGGGTGGATACGGCCATCGAAGTTGCGGTTGCCGGAGAGCACGGCCGTGGAGTAGAGGTCACGGTCGATGATTTCCTGCTGGATCTTCGGATCGAGCGCGCCGGACATGCCGTTGCAGGTCGTGCAGGCGAACGCCACGATGCCGAAGCCGAGCTTTTCCAGGTCGGGCAGCAGGTTGGCTTCTTCCAGATAAAGCTCCACTGCCTTCGATCCCGGTGCCAGCGACGACTTGACCCAAGGCTTGCGCGTCAGGCCGCGTGCGTTGGCGTTGCGCGCCAGCAGGGCGGCGGCAATCACGTTGCGCGGGTTGCTGGTGTTCGTGCAGCTGGTGATGGCGGCGATGATCACGGCGCCGTCGGGCATCTGGCCCGGCACTTCTTCCCACTTGCCGGCGATGCCGCGGGCAGCCAGGTCGGAGGTCGGCAGACGCTTGTGCGGGTTCGACGGGCCGGCCATGTTGCGCACGACCGTGGACAGGTCGAAGTGGAGCACGCGCTCGTACTCGGCCTTCGTCAGCGCGTCGGCCCACAGGCCGGCGGTCTTGGCGTAGGTTTCCACGAGCTGGACCTGTGCCTCGTCGCGGCCGGTCAGTCGCAGGTATTCGGTGGTCTGGTTGTCGATGAAGAACATGGCGGCGGTGGCGCCGTACTCGGGGGCCATGTTCGAGATCGTCGCGCGGTCGCCGAGCGTCAGCGACGAAGCGCCTTCGCCACGGAATTCCAGGTACGCGCCGACCACCTTTTCCTTGCGCAGGAATTCGGTCAGGGCCAGCACGATGTCGGTGGCGGTGATGCCAGGCTGGCGACGTCCGGTCAGCTCCACGCCGACGATGTCCGGCAGGCGCATCCACGAGGCGCGGCCGAGCATCACGTTTTCGGCTTCCAGGCCGCCCACGCCAATCGCGATCACGCCGAGCGCGTCGACGTGCGGCGTGTGGCTGTCGGTGCCGACGCAGGTGTCGGGGTAGGCTACGCCGTGGTCGGCGTGGATCACGGGCGACATCTTCTCCAGATTGATCTGGTGCATGATGCCGTTGCCCGGCGGGATCACGTCGACGTTGCGGAACGCCTTCTTGGTCCAGTTGATGAAATCGAAGCGGTCTTCGTTACGGCGATCCTCGATGGCGCGGTTCTTCGTGAACGCATCGGGGTCGAAACCACCGCATTCAACGGCCAGCGAGTGGTCGACGATCAGTTGCACCGGCACCACCGGATTGACCTTGGCGGGGTCGCCGCCCTGATCGGCGATGGCGTCGCGCAGGCCGGCCAGGTCCACCAGCGCGGTCTGGCCCAGGATGTCGTGGCAGACCACGCGGGCCGGGAACCACGGGAAATCGAGCTCACGCTTGCGTTCGATCAGTTGCTTGAGCGATGCGGTCAGCGTGGCGGGGTCGCAGCGGCGCACGAGGTTCTCGGCCAGCACGCGCGACGTGTAGGGCAGCTTGTCATAGGCGCCCGGGGAGATGGCTTCGACCGCGGCACGCGCATCGAAGTAGTCGAGCTTGGTGCCGGGTAGCGGCTTGCGGAATGCAGTGTTCATGGCGTCGTGTGAGGACTGTTTCGCGCCGGCCGGCGCGCCCTGGGGCGCGGACGGCGGCACGTTTTTCTTGCGGATCTTGCGTGCCTGGGTATCGAATCAGGCGCGTTTTTCGATCGGCACGAACTTCAGGTTTTCCGGGCCGGTGTAGTTGGCGGTCGGGCGGATGATCTTGTTGTCGACCCGTTGCTCGATCACGTGCGCGGCCCAGCCCGAGGTACGGGCGATCACGAACAGCGGCGTGAACATCGCGGTCGGCACACCCATCATGTGGTAGCTCACCGCGCTGAACCAGTCCAGGTTCGGGAACATCTTCTTGGCGTCGGCCATTACCGTTTCCAGGCGCTCGGCGATGTTGAACATCTTCATTGAACCGGCGTCCTTCGACAGTTTGCGCGCCACTTCCTTGATCACCACGTTACGCGGGTCGGAGATCGTGTACACGGGGTGACCGAAACCGATCACCACTTCCTTGTTCTCCACGCGGCGACGGATGTCGGCCTCTGCCTCGTCCGGCGTGTCGTAGCGCTTCTGGATCTCGAAGGCCACTTCGTTGGCGCCGCCGTGCTTCGGACCACGCAGCGCGCCGATGCCGCCGCAGATGGCCGAGTACATGTCGGAGCCCGTGCCAGCCACCACGCGGCAGGCGAACGTCGAGGCGTTGAACTCGTGCTCTGCATACAGGATCAGCGAAGTCTGCATCGCGCGTTCCCACAGCTTCGACGGGGCTTCGCCGTGCAGCAGGTGCAGGAAGTGGGCGGCGATCGAGTCGTCATCGGTTTCCACTTCGATGCGGCGGCCGTTGTGGCTGTAGTGGTACCAGTACAGCAGCATCGAGCCGAGGCTGGCCATCAGGCGGTCGGCGATGTCACGCGCGCCCGGGGTGTTGTGGTCGTCCTTTTCCGGCAGCACGGTGCCCAGCACCGACACGCCAGTGCGCATCACGTCCATCGGGTGGGCGCTGGCCGGCACCCATTCCAGGGCGGCCTTCACGTTGGCGGGCAGGCCGCGCAGTGCCTTCAGCTTGACCTTGTAGGCGGCCAGTTCGGACTTGGTCGGCAGCTTGCCGTGGACCAGAAGGTGAGCGATTTCCTCGAATTCGCAGGTGTCGGCGATATCGAGGATGTCGTAGCCACGATAGTGCAGGTCATTGCCGCTGCGTCCCACGGTGCACAGTGCGGTATTGCCGGCGGCGATACCTGACAGGGCAACGGACTTCTTGGGCTTCGGGGTGGCCAGCGGTTGGGCTTCGGACATTTGGGTCTCCTGGTTAAGCTTGGTGTGTTTGCGTGCGGTCATGGCGGTGGGTGCTGGATCAGCGGCCCTTGCCTTGTGCGAAGAGCGCGTCGAGCTTCTGCTCGAAGTCATGGTAGCCGATGCGATCGTACAGTTCGGCGCGCGTCTGCATCGTGTCGACCACGTTCTTCTGGGTGCCCTCGCGGCGGATCGCCTGGAAGACATTCTCGGCCGCCTTGTTCATGGCGCGGAACGCCGACAGCGGGTAGAGCGCCATGGCAACGCCGGCGTTGCGCAGTTCATCCAGCGTGTAGTACGGCGTGGCGCCGAATTCGGTCAGGTTGGCCAGCACGGGTACCTTCACGGCATCGACGAACTTGCGGTACATGTCCATGTCGGTCATCGCCTCGGGGAAGATGGCGTCGGCGCCGGCTTCCACGCAGGCCACGGCGCGTTCGATCGCGCTGTCGAGGCCTTCGACGGCCAGCGCGTCGGTGCGGGCCATGATGACGAAGTTCTCGTCCGTACGTGCATCGACGGCGGCACGGATGCGATCGACCATTTCACCCTTGGTGACGATTTCCTTGTTCGGACGGTGGCCGCAGCGCTTGGCACCGACCTGGTCTTCGATATGCATGGCGGCTGCGCCGAACTTGATCAGCGAGCGCGTGGTGCGGGCCACGTTGAATGCCGAGGCGCCGAAGCCGGTGTCGACGTCGACCAGCAGCGGCGTGTCGCACACGTCGGTGATGCGGCGGATGTCGGTCAGCACGTCGTCCAGGTTCGAGATGCCCAGGTCAGGCAGACCCAGCGAGCCAGCGGCCACGCCGCCGCCCGACAGGTAGATCGCGCGGTAACCGGCCCGCTTGGCCAGCAGCGCGTGATTGGCATTGATGGTGCCCGGGATCTGCAGGGGGCTTTCATCGATCAGGGCCTGGCGGAAGCGTGCGCCGGCGGAGCGGGCGAGTTCGGTGGCGGTAAAGGTCATGGCGTGAATCCGTTATTCGTGAATGCTGAAACCTGTCGGGACAGGGCGGCCCTATGGCGCAAGGGGTGTGCCAGCTGTCAAGTGATGCTTGCGGCAGGTGTCGGTCGAGCCTGCTTTTCGACAATTTCTCCTTATCGATCAGTGGTTTATCCCATGTGGGTGCAGTGCGCGGCCCATGCTGGAAAGTGGCGTCGATGGCATTCCAGTGTTCGGCTTTGAAATTCACGCATTTCAAAGTTGAAATACCGGGCTGGCCGGTGCAGAATCCAGATCGACTATACGCCCGCGTTGGAAGCTGTTCCATGACACCGTCGCACCCTACTGTTCCTCAGCCGATTCCCCTCAACCCCGCTGGCCCCGTCGCCCCTGGCGCCCGCCCGAGGATCTGGGCCATGGGCATCAGCCGTCTCTCTCGCGCCTTTGCCGAACTGATTCCGGCCTACGCGGGCCGGGCGGAATTCCGGATCGTTGGCCGGGCCTTCGAAGCCGCGGCCAGCGCCATCAACCGGGAGGCACGGGAGAACCGCGTCGACGTGGTGGTGGCGGGCGGATCGAACGGCGCCTACCTGCGCCAGCATGTCGACGTGCCGGTGGTGCTGGTCAAGGTGACCGGCTTCGACGTCATGAGCGCGTTAGCCACCGCCCGGCGCATTTCGCCGAAGGTGGCGCTGGTGACGCATGCCTCCACCTACGCCGAGGTCGACGAGTTTGTACGGGCCTTCTCGCTCGATATCCCGCGCTACACCTATCTGACTGAAGACGATGCGACCGCACGTGTACGGGCGCTCAAGGAGGAGGGCGTGCGCGTGGTGGTCGGCCCGGGCCTGGTGACAGACATGGCCGACAAGTACGGGCTCGTCGGCGTGTTTCTCTACTCGGGCAATGCCGTGCGGCTGGCGCTGGAGGATGCAATCGAGGCCGCGCGGTTGCGTCGTATCGAATCCACGCGACGCGAATACGTGAACACGATTCTTGCCCACCTGAACGAAGGCGTGGCTGCGGTCGACGGCGAGGGGCGGGTGCAGGCGTTCAATCCGGCGATGGAGCGATTCCTCGGCACGCCTGCCGGGGTTGCGGTAGGTCGCAAGCTATCCACGCTGGCGCCCGGACTGTCCCTCGACGGCGTGATGCAGAGCGGCGCGCGCGAGCTCGAAGCAATTCATCGGCTGGGCGACAAGATGGTGGTCGTCAACCGGATTCCGATCATGAGCGAGGCCGGCACGACAGGCGCCGTGCTGACGATCCAGGACGCCAACGCGATTCACCGAGCGGACCGCAACCTGCGCTCGCGCACGCGCGCCCGGGCGGCGGGCGTGCGTTACAGCCTGGACGACCTGGCGGGCGATTCGCCGGCGATGAGCGATCTGCGTGCGCTGGCGCGGCGCTATGCGATGGTCGATTCGACCGTTCTGGTCAGCGGCGAAAGCGGTACCGGCAAGGAAGTGCTGGCGCAGGGGATGCACGACGCGAGTCCGCGCCGCGCCTTTCCCTTCGTGGCGGTCAACTGCGCGGCCTTCCCCGAGACGCTGCTCGAGTCCGAGCTGTTCGGCTACGAGGAAGGGGCGTTCACGGGCGCCCGGCGTGGCGGCAAGGCCGGCCTGTTCGAGTCGGCGCATAACGGCACGCTGTTTCTCGACGAGATCGGCGATATGCCGCCGGCGCTGCAAACGCGCCTGCTGCGTGTGCTGCAGGAGAAACAGGTGCTGCCAATCGGCGCGATCGAGGCCGTGCCGGTCAATGTGCGCGTGATCGCCGCCACGCACCGCGACCTGGCCGCGCTCGTGCGCGATGGGGCATTCCGCCAGGATCTCTACTACCGCCTGAACATCCTCCGCATCGAGATGCCGCCTTTGCGCGACCGCGCGGGAGACCTGCCCGTGCTGGCGGAACTGCTCTACCGGCGTGCGCAGGAACGGCTCGGCATGTCGGATGGGGAACCGCTACCCGCGATCGTGCGGGCACGCCTGGCGCGTTACGTGTGGCCGGGGAATATTCGCGAACTCGAAAACGTGACCGAGCGGATTGCAGTGCTTGTGGCCGGCGCGAACCTGACACCTGTGGCGCTGCAGCGGGAGTTGCAGGCGGCGGTGCCGGAACTGTTTTCTGGTGATCACGGGACGGCCATCGAAATGTCCGACGGCGTGCCCGCGCAATCGCTGGCAGGGGTGGCCAAGGCAAGCCAGGCCGAGCATATCCGCCGTGTGCTGGCCGATTGCGGCGGTAACCGCGCGGCGGCCTGCGCGCAGCTAGGCATCAGTCCGACAACACTTTGGAGACGGTTGCGCGAGGAGTGATCGATATCCGGCCCTTCATGAAGTCCGTTATTTCGCAATTAACGGCCAGAATTATTCGCCACCAATAATTTGGGCTAAAAGTCCAAGGCCTTGAAAGACCAATAGAAAGACTACAGGAAAGACCGAAAGGGACTGGCTTACGCGTCAGACATCGTCTGCAAGTCGCACCCCAGTGAACTGCCAGCGCTGGTGCGGATAGAAGAAGTTGCGGTAGCTCGCGCGGATATGGGATTCGGCGGTGACGCAGGAACCGCCGCGCAGCACCATCTGGCTGCTCATGAACTTGCCGTTGTACTCGCCCACGGCCCCCTCGCGTGGCCGGAAGCGGGGATAGGGCAGGAAGGCGCTGCCTGTCCACTCCCAAACGTCGCCGAACATCTGACGCAGGGAGCCGGCCGTGTTCTGGCGATCGGGCAAGGGACGTAACGCGCGGCCTTCCGCGAAATTGCCGGTGGCGGGCAGATTGTGCGCCGCGTGCTCCCATTCAGCCTCGGTCGGCAGGCGGCGCTCCGCCCAGCGCGCGAACGCGTCGGCCTCGAAGAAACTCACGTGCGTGACCGGGCTGTCCGGATCGACGGGCTGCATTCCGCGCAACGTCATCTGCCACCAAGTGCCATCGCGCTCTTCCCAGTACAGGGGGGCTTCGATCTGGTTGTCGCAGACCCAGCGCCAGCCGTCGGAGAGCCACAGGCCGGTCGACTGATAGCCGCCATCCTCGATGAATTCAAACCACTGGTGGTTGCTGACCGGGTGCGAGCACAGCAGGTATGGATGCAGCAGTACCTGATGGCGCGGGCCTTCGCAATCGAATGCGAAACCGTCTCCGCTGTGGCCGATCGTCACCACGCCGCCCGGAAAGGCGATCCACTCTGGCGCAGGGCGCGGGTCGGCGATAACCGGGGACGGCAGCGTCGGCGCATAGGCCGGGCGCAGTGGATTTTGCGCGAACAGATGCAGGATATCGGTCAGCAGGAGTTCCTGATGCTGCTGCTCGTGATGCAGGCCAAGCGTGATCAACGCCGCTTCGTCGTCGGTCTGGGCCCGCATTAGTAGCGATTCCATCGCTTCATCGACGGCTTCGCGATACGCCAGTACCTCGTCGAGCGACGGCCGTGTCAACAGCCCGCGGCGCGGGCGCGGGTGGCGCGCGCCGACAGCTTCATAGTACGAATTGAACAGATAGCGATACTGCGGATCGACTGGCTCGTAATCGGGCAGCCGGGCGCCAAGCACGAACTCCTCGAAGAACCAGGTGGTATGGGCAAGATGCCACTTCGCTGGGCTGGCGTCGTCCATGGATTGCACGGTTGCGTCAGCATCTGACAGGTCCGCCACCATCGCTTCCGTAGCGCTGCGCACATGACGGTACTGGCTGAGCAGGGCGGGTTCTTGCGGTGGATGACTGGCGGCGGCAGGCAGCAGGGCTGAGGTCATGCAGACTCCTGGAAGGCGCGGCAAATGTCGAACAATCATAGACCCATCCGCATGTCGGGGCGAGCGGTAAGGCCATCGGAGTTTGACTTGGGAGGGCGTTTGCGAGGCCCACAAAAAAACAGGTGCCTGCGGGAGGCACCTGTCTTAAGGATCGCCGGCACCGGGGGAGGGCGCCGGGAACTACACGGAGAGGGAGATACTGTCAGGCTCAGGCAGCGGCGCGCAGCGCGGCGTCGTTGAGTGCGGCAATCTGCGAACGGGCGGTCGTGAGACCGGCTTCGCGCGCGTCGGGGCCCATGGCCAGACCGTGAGCGCGGACGATGCTGATGTCGGTGATACCGAGGAAGCGCAACACCGCATCGATGGTGACTTCGTGCAGGTCCAGCGTGTTGGCGTCCTGACGCACGCCGCCTCGCGACGACACCACGATCACGCGCTTGCCGACTGCCAGGCCTTCAGGGCCGTTGGCGGTGTAGCGGAAGGTGCGGCCGGCTTGCGCGATGCGGTCAATCCAGGCCTTGAGCTGGCTCGGGATGCTGAAGTTGTACTGCGGCACGCCAATCACCAGCACATCGGCAGCCATGAATTCGGCCAGGAACGTTTCGGTGCGCTCGAGTTCGGCTTGCTGCACGGCGTTCAGGCCGTCCTTCGGGCCACCCAGCACCGGCAGCAGGTGGTTGCCGAGGTGGGCGGGGGCTTCCTTGTCCAGGTCGCGCACGGTCACCTTGGCGCCGGGGTTCTTGGCAACGAGGTCGGCCACAATGCTGGCGGTCAGGGAACGCGATACGGAGTTGTCGCCCAGTACGCTCGAATCGATTTGCAGGATGTTCATGTCTGGCTCCACTTGGGAATTCGGTTTGGATGGCTGAAAGATAGAGGTTCCCCATTGGTGCCGGTAGTGAGGCAAAATGCAAATGATTGTTCTATCGCTGCAACGGTATGCGCCTCGCCGCCTACGTGCCGTTGCCGCCTTGAAGGAGCCCGCCATGCAGGATCTCAATGATTTGTCGCTGTTCGCCCAAGTGGTGCAGCACGGCAGCTTTTCAGCGGCAAGCCGGGCCACCGGCGTGCCGAAATCGCGACTTTCCCGCCGGATTGCACAGCTTGAAAAGGAATTGGGTGTGCAATTGCTTCGCCGGACCACACGACAAGTGCGTGTTACGCCGCTTGGTGAGGCCTACTATGCCCGCTGCCGAGAGATGCTCGATGCGGCGGAGGCCGCCCGCGAAGTGATCGAACATGCTCGCGACCAGCCGGGAGGCTTTCTCCGAATCAGTTGCCCGGTCGGTATCGCACAGGTGCTGCTGGCACCTTCGATCGGTCATTTCATGCGGGCCAACCCCGGCATCCAGCTTGAAGTCGAAGCCACCAACCGTCGCGTCGACGTGATCGCGGAGGGATTCGACCTCGCCCTGCGCGTGCGAAACGTGCTGGAGGATTCAAGCCTGGCCGTGCGTACGTTCGGCAAGAGCGAGTTGCGGCTGGTGGCCAGCCCGGCACTGCTCGACAGCATTGGCCGGCCGCGCACGCCGCAGGCGCTGGAAGGGATGCCCGGCGTCAATCAGAAGCCTCATGATGGCAAGCATGTGTGGCCGCTCGTCAGCAAGACCGGCGAGCAGGTCCATGTGAGCTACGACCCTAAGCTCATCTCCGATGAGTTCGCGCTGCTGCGGGAAGCGGCAGTTGCCGGCGTCGGCGTGGCACTGCTGCCGAGCATGTACTGTCGCGATGAAGTCGAGCGCGGGGAGCTTGAAGTACTGCTGCCGCAGTGGGACTTGCCGATGGGGGTGCTGCACGCGGTCTTTCCGTCGCGGCAGAGTGTAACGCCTGCACTGCGCCGCTTTCTCGACTATCTGGGCGAAGTGTTGCCCGAATGCGCGCGCAAGATGGGGATGATTCCGAACGTCAGCCTGGGAATGCACGTGGCGCCACCGACCGAGCCAGCGCAGCGCGCCAGCGGCAAGGCGAAGGAGTTGGAGGCGCCCTGACCGCCCTGACCGTCCTGACAGGCCAGGCAGCGGGCAACCGGCACGGTGCTGCGCCTTTACCTTCACGCCAGCACGACCTAATGTAGGGAGTACAGGTCACATGCGTTCCATGTGATCCCGCATTGCCAAATGCAAGGAGCTGTCGAAATGAGTCACTCGCAAGGATCGCAGGATCTTGGCAAGGCCGTACTTCGTATCGTGCTGGGGGTGCTGATTCTGTTGCACGGTATCTCGAAGATCATGGCTGGCCCGGGTTTCGTGGTGAAGGTGGTCACCGACGCCGGCCTGCCGGTGGAGCTGTCCTATCTGGTCTACGTGGGCGAGGTGCTGGCCCCCATCCTCCTGATCGTTGGCCTGTGGACCCGGGCGGCGGCGTTGATCGTCGTCGTCAACATGCTCTTCGCGTTTGGGCTCGTCCACACCAAACAACTCATGGAGATGGCGCCAACCGGTGGCTGGGCGCTGGAGTTGCAGGGGATGTATCTGGCGGGCGCGCTCGCCGTGGCCCTGCTCGGTGCCGGACGTCTGAGCTTCGGCGGTATCGATGGCAGGTGGAACTGACGGAGGCACCGCGATGCTGAGTCTTGGTGGAATTCGTCGTGCCGCGCCCTGGATGGTGGTGCTGGTGTCGCTGGCAGGCTGCGCGACTGGCCCTGATATTCGCGCCGACTACAACCATGCGAACGACTTCTCGAAGTACCGGACGTTTGGGTTCGTGGCGCATCCTGGCACGGACCGCAGCGGGTACGAGAGCCTGACTACGCAATACCTGAAGACGGCGGTCGAGCGGGAGATGTCCGCGCGCGGCTATCGGTATGCGGCTCATCTGCCCGACTTGCTGGTCAACTTCAACGCGCAGTTGCGCGAGAAAGTCGTCAGCAACCCGGCCCCGATGCCGCCGCCCGGATACGCCGGCTACTACGCGTATCGCGGCGGTCTCTATGCGCCATGGCCCGGTTACGGGTTCTACAGCGATACCTACACCTACACCGAGGGCACGCTGAATATCGATATCGTCGATGCGCAGAGGAACCAGCTTGTCTGGGAGGGCGTGGCGCAGGGCGATGCCAGCGACGTGGACCCGCAGACCCGCCAGCAGGCTATCGACAAGGTCGTGACGCAGATTTTCCTCAAGTACCCGTTCCGCGCGGCGCAGTAACGCGTCGCTACGCGGCGCGGCGCAGCGCACCTTCATCCCTGCGTCACCATCTTTTTTCACCAAATTCGGCGCTTTCCGCGACATCGCGTCACAAATTCGCGCATGGCACCAGAGCCAGACCCGCTACAATCGCTGCCCGTAGTTTTGAACGTGTCAAATTGATCATGGGTCTGGGCTGGTTCGGATTGTCGACCTTGTGGCTGTTGCCGCTCGTATGGCAAACAGTGGGGCGTGTGCTGGCTGGCGAGCGGCGGCTGCTTGGTCGTGGCTCGCTGCGCGTGCTGCTTGGCACGGTACTCGTGCTGGGTGCCAGCGCCACGCTTGAATCGCTGACTGGCGGCGAAGGCGAGACCGCGGGCGGTGCCGTCGGGCACGCGCTGGCCGGCGTGGTGTCCGGAATGCTCGGCTGGACCGGCGCGCTGCTGATGATGCTGGCGGTGCTGGGCCTGACCGCGCCCATGGTGTTCGGCGAGACATGGCGCAGCCTGTTCCTGCTGCGCAAGCCGCGCGTGGAAAGTGACGAGGACCGGGGCGACACCCGGACGAAGTCGCGCGCCGATTCCCGATTCGAATCACGAGGCAGCGCCCGTACAACAGATTCCCGTCACGACGCGCGCAGCGAACCGCGCGGCGATTTCCGTAGCGATAGCGCCGCGCCGCAGGCTTCGCCGCGTGATTCCGTCGAGCGCTGGGAGACCACTTCGCTGCCTGCGCAGTCGGCCGGCGGCTGGCAGGCCACGCAGACGCGCCAGAAAGGTATCGAGGCGGTTTCCGCCCGCCGTCAGCCCGCGTGGCAACCGCCGCCCCGCACGCGTGAGTCGCCCCCGCAACCGGGCGAGATCTGGCTGCATCATGCCGAGGCGCCAGGCGCGGTGAAGCCGGTGACGCCGAAGCCTGCTCCGTCTTCCGCCCAGAAGCCTTCCTCGACGCCACCCACGCCTCGCGCGGCCAACCCTGTGCCGACGGCCGCCCGTCCCGCCGCTGCCGCACCGGTCCAGGCGAAGGCGGAAGCCACGGTTGCGCCGAAGCCGGCAGCACCGCGCGCGACGGTGGTCAGCAGCCCGTTCCGTAATCCGCAGCTCGGCCTGCGCTCGGCAATCACCACGCTGCCCGAGCCTGCGGTTGCGACCACGGTGGCCGCGTCGGCAGCTACCGTCGCCCCGGCTGCCACGGCGGAGGTTGTCGAACAGGCGATAGATATTGCGGCTGTCGCGGCTGTTGCGGCTGTCGCGGACGACCTTGCCGTCGAACGTCAGGATGCGCCCGCTGCGTTGGAAACGTCCGCAGTGGACGGCCAATCCGAGGCGTCTGGCGAAATGCCGGAATCGTCAGTGACGATGGACGCGATTCGCGACGAGGCGCTGGCCCTGTTGGCGGAATTGCAGGCGCTGGCCGGCCGGCACGTGCAGCCATCGGTGGCAGTGGAGCCTTCGCCGGTGGCAGAGGCAGTGGCCGAAGCCGCGCCGATGGAAGCCGAGGCGCTGCCGGCACCGATCGCGGAGCCGGTATTGGCTGACGTCCCGGACGTGCCAGCCGAGCAGGGCGATGCCGACGACATGGCGATCCAGTTGGCCGTGGCGGCTTCAATGGCCGAGGCGGAGATCGCCCAAGCGGAAGCCATCGATGAGGCGCCAGCCGAAGCCGAAGCCGCAACTGCAACCGCAGAACAAGAGACCACCGAAGCGATCCTCGCCGAGGCCGTCCCGGCCAGCGACGAAGCCAGCACCCCGGTGGTCGATGCCGGCGATCCCGAGTCTGACGAATCCCGAATCGAATTGCAGGCGGAAGCGGAGGAAGCAGGGGAGGGCGAAGATCAGGCCGACGACAGCCAGACCGACGACCCGTCCGCCGTGGTGGATGCCAACACCTTCGTCCAGCCAACGCCCAAGCCACGCATCGTCCTGCCGGCCGTAGTCGGGCGGACGGTGGCACTTGGCGCCCAGGCGCCGGCGACGGTTGCCCCGGTGATGGCCGCGCCTGTGCCGCCGTCACCCCCGGCAGCGCCCCCTGCGCCGCCAGCGCCGCGAATCGTCGACTACCGCCTGCCGGGCGCCAGCCTGCTGGAAGCGGCCGACGAGAACGCCGAGCAGGTGTCCGAGGAACGGCTAGAGCAGACCGGCGAACTGATCGCCCAGCGCCTGGCCGAGTTCAAGGTGCCGGTGTCCGTGGTCGGAGCCAGCGCGGGTCCGGTCATCACACGATTTGAAGTAGACCCGGCGATGGGCGTGCGCGGCGCGCAGGTGGTGGGCCTGATGAAGGATCTGGCCCGCGCGCTGGGCGTGACATCGATCCGCGTGGTCGAGACGATTCCAGGCAAGACCTGCATGGGTCTGGAACTGCCGAACGCGAAGCGGCAGATGATCCGCCTGTCCGAAATCGTCAATGGCGGAGCTTTCCAGGCGCACGCGTCGAAGCTCGTGCTGGCCATGGGCAAGGACATCACCGGCAACCCGGTGGTGACCGATCTGGCGCGCGCGCCGTACCTGCTGGTGGCCGGCACGACCGGCTCGGGCAAGTCGGTGGCCGTCAACGCCATGATCCTGTCGATGCTGTACAAGGCCACGCCGGAAGACGTGCGCCTGATCATGATCGACCCGAAGATGCTCGAGTTGTCGGTCTACGAGGGCATTCCGCACCTGCTGGCGCCCGTGGTCACGGACATGAAGCAGGCCGCGCACGCGCTCAACTGGTGCGTCGGGGAAATGGAAAAGCGCTACCGGCTGATGTCGGCGCTCGGTGTACGCAATCTGGCGGGCTACAACCAGAAGATTCGCGTGGCGGAAGCCGCCGGGGAGAAGGTGCCGAACCCGTTCTCGCTGACGCCGGATGCGCCCGAGCCGCTGTCCACGCTGCCGCTGATCGTGGTGGTGATCGACGAGCTGGCCGATCTGATGATGGTGGCCGGCAAGAAGATTGAGGAATTGATCGCCCGGCTGGCGCAGAAGGCGCGCGCGGCCGGCATCCACCTGATCCTGGCTACGCAGCGGCCGTCGGTGGACGTGATCACGGGCCTGATCAAGGCCAATATCCCGACCCGCGTGGCGTTCCAGGTGTCTTCGAAGATCGACTCGCGCACGATCCTGGACCAGATGGGCGCCGAGAGTCTGCTGGGGCAAGGCGACATGCTGTTCCTGCCGCCGGGCACAGGCTATCCTCAGCGTGTGCACGGCGCATTCGTGGCCGACGAGGAAGTGCATCGCGTGGTCGAACACTGGAAGCAGTTCGGCGAGCCTGACTACGACGAGGCGATCCTGGCAGGCGACGCGCCCGAAGGCGCCGCGGATCTGTTCGGCGACAGCGGTGGCGACGGCGAGTCCGACCCGCTCTACGATGAGGCCGCCCAATTCGTGCTGACATCGCGGCGCGCGTCGATTTCCGCCGTGCAGCGGCAACTGCGCATCGGCTACAACCGTGCCGCGCGCCTTATCGAACAGATGGAAGCGGCGGGGCTGGTATCCCCGATGGGCCGCAACGGCACGCGCGAAGTGCTGGCGCCGGGGCCGTCCGACTAAGGAACTGACGATGACGGCGACCACCGGCAATCTACTGCGAGACGTACCGGTTCACGCATCGGCGGAGATCTTTGCCGATCTGATGGAATGGCAGGCGGCGGGCCGGGTGCGCATCGAGCGCATCGTCTCGAACGGCCAGGCCAGCGCGCCCGGCTTCTGGTACGACAGCACCGACGACGAGTGGGTGCTCGTGATCAGCGGCAGCGCCGCCGTGGAAGTCGACGACGGCACGACGCACACGTTGGGCGCCGGTGACTGGCTTCATTTGCCGGCCCACTGCCGCCACCGCGTGGCAAGGACCGATGCGGCACAGCCGACCATCTGGCTGGCGATCCACGTCTCCCCGGCGGCCACCTGATCCGCCTGACACGCTTGATCTGCCGCGGCGCTTGCCGGATGCCCTTATGATGGGGGGACATCACCGAGCGGAGGCTTCGGCTTGTCTCATTCATTCACGCGGTTCGCCCTCCGGCAATGCCGCTTCCTTGGCGCGCTGTTAGTGCTGTTGGTCATGGCCTGTGGTCCGGCTGCCGGCGCCGACACGCTGCGCATCGGTTCCAAGCGCTTTACCGAGTCGTACATCCTGGGCGAGATCCTGAGGCAGGTTGCCGAGCCGCACGGCCCGGTGCGATATCTGCCGGGGCTGGGCAACACCGCCATCGTGTTCCAGGCGCTCCAGGCCGGAAGCATCGACCTATACCCGGACTACACCGGCACGCTCGCCAGCGAGATCCTGAGACTACCCGGTACCGCCACGCTGGAGCAGATCAACGCCGCGCTGGCGCCAATGGGATTGGGCGCGGCCATCGCGCTCGGCTTCGACAATACCTATGCGATCGCGGTCTCCGATGCCCAGCCAGTCAGCCTGCGCGCGCTTGGCGACCTTGCGGGGCAGCCGGAGCTGCGGATCGCCCTGTCGCACGAGTTTCTTGGCCGTGCCGATGGCTGGCCCGCGCTCAAGCGCGCGTATGGACTGCCTCAGCGGCCATCCGGGATCGATCATGGCCTCGCCTACGAGGCATTGGCTCACGGACAGATTGACGCGACCGACATCTATTCGACCGATGCCAAGATCAGCAAGTACCATCTGCGCGTGCTCGAGGACAACCAGCGCGTGTTTCCGCGCTACGAGGCGGTGATCGTCTACCGGCTCGACGTGCCGACGCGTCATGCGGCGGCGTGGCAGGCACTGCGGCGTCTGGCTGGCACCATCGGAACGCAGGACATGATCGCCATGAATGCGGCAGCGGAAGTCGATGGGAAGACGTTCTCTGCTGTGGCCCGCAATTTCCTGTCCGGGCATCCAGGGGTATCGGCGGACGGTGTGGCGAGATCGGATCAGCGCGACAACCTGGCGGGGATGCTGACGAACGCGGAGACCGGGCGCCTGACTGTCCGGCATCTGGCGCTGGTCGGCGGCTCGGTGGGGGCCGCCACGCTGGTCGGCGTGCCGCTGGGTGTGGTGGCTGCGCGCCGGCGCCGGTTCGGTCAGGTGCTACTGGCCTTAGTCGGTATGTTGCAGACCATCCCGTCATTGGCGCTGCTGGCGATGCTGATACCGGCGCTGGGCCGCATCGGCATCTGGCCGGCACTGGTCGCGCTGTTCCTCTATGCTTTGCTGCCGATCGTGCGCAACGCGTGCACCGGGTTGCAGGAAGTGCCGGCGGGGATGCGCGATGCCGCCCTGGCACTGGGGATGCGGCCGTTGCAAGTGCTCTGGTACGTGGAGTTGCCGCTCTCCCTGCCGGTGTTGCTGGCCGGTATCAAGACCGCAGCCATCATCAGCGTAGGCACGGCGACCATCGCTGCGTTTGTCGGCGCGGGCGGGTACGGCGAGCGGATCGTGACCGGACTGGCGCTGAACGACGCCACCCAGCTTCTCGGCGGCGCGATTCCGGCCGCGCTGCTGGCATTGGTGGTGCAGGGTGGCTTTGGTCTGGCCGAATACTTGCGGGATCGAAAGCGTGCACGCATGGCGAAATTTGGGTAACAATGCGGTGTCCCCGAGGTGCATCACAACAAGAACGGTACCGCGATGCGTGGATTCGCAATCGGATGGCTGGCATGGATGACGTGGCTGTCGGTGAGCGCCGCATGGGCGGCGCCGCCCACTGCTTTCCAGGCGCAGGTAGAGCGCGGCCGCTACCTGGCGCGTGTCGCCAATTGCGTTGCCTGTCACACCGCCGAGGGCGGGGCGCCGATGGCCGGCGGGTTGCCACTGCAGACGGGTGCCGGCACCGTCTACTCCACCAATATCACGCCTGAGGCCAGTACCGGCCTGGGCCGCTATTCGCTCGACGACTTTGACCGTGCTGTACGGCGCGGCGTGGCCCGTGACGGCCGGCGCCTGTATCCCGCCATGCCGTATCCGTCGTACGCGCGTATGACACGAGACGACGTGGCCGCCGTGTATGCGTGGCTGCGTGCCGAGGTCAAGCCGGTAGCGCAGACCAATCGTGATGCGCAGATGCGCTGGCCATACAGCATGCGGTGGCTCATGGTGCCGTGGAACCTGCTCCATCTGGAGGAAGGGCCGATACCGGCCAGCGCTGACCGGGGCGCGGCGTGGAATCGCGGCGCTTATCTCGTCCAGGCCGTGGCGCACTGTGGCGCCTGTCATACCCCGCGTGGCACGCTGTTCGGCGAGAAAGGGACCGATACACGCAGCCGCGAGTTTCTGTCCGGCGCAACGGTCGAGGGGTGGTCGGCCACGAACCTGACCGGCGACATGCTGACCGGGCTCGGCGCCTGGTCGCTGGCGGAGATCGTCGAGTATCTGCATACGGGGCGCAACGCCCATGCCACATCGTTCGGGCCGATGTCGACAGTCATTGCCTCGTCAACCCAGTACATGACCCCCGGCGATCTCGACGCCGTGGCGACCTATCTCAAGTCGATCCCGGGCGCGCGCCGGGAGGCTGAGCCGTTTCGTTATGACGCAACCGTTGCCACGCAACTCGAACAGGGCCGGTTCGATACCGCCGGCGCGCGCCAGTACGCGACCTACTGCATGCCTTGCCACAACGCCAGCGGCAAGGGCTACGAGCGGGTATTTCCGCCACTGGCTGGCAACCCGACGGTGGTGGACCCGAATCCCGCATCGCTGGTGAACCTGCTGCTCAACGGCGCAGTCACGGCGCGGGTCAACACCGCGCCCACGGACTACCACATGCCCGGCTATGGCTGGACCATGGAAGACCAGGAACTGGCACATTTGCTGACCTTCATCCGCAGCAGCTGGGGGAATCGCGCCGCGCCCGTGACGGCGCAAGCCGTGGCGGAACGCCGCAAGGCAACAGGAAAGCAGGCGACAAACGCACGATGACCATTACTCGCAGAGACTTCCTGAATGGTACGGCGCTGACGATTGCCGCAGGGCTCGCGCCCACCAGCGTGCTGCGTGCCGCGGAGGCGCAGGGTCCTGCCTATCCTCCCGCGCTGACTGGCCTGCGCGGCAACCACCCCGGCACGTTTACGCTCGCACATAGCCTGGCGCGGGAGGGTGCGAAGTATCCGGGCGTGCTGGCGCGCGAATCTTATGACCTGGTGGTGGTCGGTGGCGGCATCGGTGGGCTGGCTGCGGCGTGGTTCTACCAGCAGCGCTTCGGTGGCAACGCGCGCATCCTGATCCTCGACAACCACGATGACTTCGGCGGCCACGCCAAGCGGAACGAGTTCACGGTGCGTGGCCGCACGCTGGTTACCTACGGCGGCAGTGCCGAGATGCCGCCGTCGGCCAACGACAATGCGGCCGTCCGGGCGTTGCTGGCGGGGCTCGACCTCGCGCCGAGGATCCAGGCGCGCCCCGGGGACGACTATGCGCGGCGCGGCCTTGGGCGTGCTGTGTTCTTCGATGCCGAGCATTTTGGGCGCGATCAGTGGCTGGCTGGCGATCCGTTCGCGGCGCTGGTCGACGCGCGCAATGCTGGAGTGCGTCCAGCACCGGAAGATCTGGGCGCCTTCCTGAACGCCGCGCCGTTGCCCGCGGCCGACCGGCAGGCGCTTCAGCGTCTGGCGCAAGGTGAGACCGACTATCTGCCAGGCATGGCTGGCGAGGCGCGCGCCCGTTACGCGCAATCCACGCGCTATGCGGTGTTTCTGCGCGAGAAGGCTGGACTAGGGCTACCGGGGCTGCGGTTCCTGCGTAGCCGCAGCCAGGACGCCTACGCGCTCGATGCCGACGGCATTACGGTGGCCCAGGCCATCTCGATCGGATTGCCGGCCGGTGCCGGCATGGCCGCCCCGGCGATCGACCCGAGGCTGGGCAAGTCACCGGCCTCGCGGCTCTGGTTCCCGGACGGCAATGCCACACTGGCGCGCTCGCTGGCAAGCAAGCTGGTGCCAGGCGTGGCGGCGCAGGGAGGGGATATCGTCGGCGCGCGTTTCGACTACGGCAAGCTCGACCGGGAAGGGAATCCGGTGCGTATCCGTTTGAACAGCACCGCCATCGCGATCGAACCAGACGTGCGGATCACGCGCGTGACCTACGGGTGGCAGGGCAACCTGCAACGCGTGGAAGCCGCGCACGTGGTCGTGGCCGGCTACGACATGATGGTGCCGTTCATTCTGCCTTCCTTGCCGGTGCCGGCCAAGGCCGCGCTGCGCGCGTGCGTGAAGGCGCCGCTCGTTTACACCAAGGTGGCACTCGACAACTGGCGTGCGTTCGATGCGCTGAAAACGTGGCGAATCCATGCGCCGACCATGGCCTACTCGGACCTCTGGCTCGAATCCGCGCCGGGCGGCAAGGATGACCCGGTGGTGCTCCACATGCTCTATGTACCGACCGTGCCCGATAGCGGCATGTCGGCCCGCGAGCGGTTCCGCGCCGGTCGTGCCTTTCTGCTTGGTACGCCGTTCGAGGTGCTCGAGCGCGACATCCGCGCCCAGCTCGACCGTATGCTGGCTGCCGGTGGTTTCAAGTCAGCCCGGGATATCCAGGGCATTACCGTCAATCGCTGGGCGCACGGATACAGCTACATGCCATCCGGGCTCGCGCCCGACGACGCAAACCTGCAAGTTGCGCTGGAGCAGGCTGGGCGGGGTGTGGGGAACATCCGCATCGCGGGGGCCGATACGGCCGGGAGCCCGTCGGTAACCGCAGCGATCGAGCAGTCAATGCGGGCGGTGGGGTCTCTCAATCCCAAGACCTGAGTGAGTGCGGGGGCGGGTCAGCGCGACGGCTTGCGTCCGTCACGCGCTGACGCGAGGCGCAGCCGGCGCACGACCTGGCCGGTTGTGCGCGCAACTCGCCAGGAGTGGTCAGCCCATAACAAACTTCTGCAGCAGGCGCCGGAATTCGTCGAACTCTTCGGGCGTGAATTCCTTCAGTCGCTCATTCAGCACTTCCGGTGCGATCGACGGGATCTCTGCCGAAACCAGTCTGCCCTTGGAGGTCAGGGTCAGATTCACCACGCGACGGTCGTCGATGCTGCGGCTGCGTTCCAGCAGGCCTTTTTCCTCGAGCCGGTCGAGCATGCGCGTCATCAGGCCGCTGTCGATGCCGAGCAGCTTGCTGATCTCAAACGGCGTGCCCGCCATGCCGCGGGTCAGCGCCAGCAGGATACCCATCTGTTGCCCGTTGATATCCAGGGGACGTAATGCGGAATCCATTTCCAGAAGCAGGCTGTTGCGTGCCTTGTTCAGGTGGAAACCAATGCTCTGGGTGAGATGGAAGTTCTCGGGTGTGTAGTGTTTCACTATCGTGTCCTTTTTCGATGATCGAGAGACTTGTGATGCAGACACTTGCCGAAAAGAAGTCTGGCGAATTCGCGACAGAATGGGAATTTAGTTTTGTTGTGAGTCGATGTAGAAGAAATGAAATTGAGTGCGATTTCCCGAAACCGCCGTCTGGCGCGGATGTCCGGTCATTGGAAATGCCCCAATTGGGGTATTCGAAAAGGTGCGCGGGGAAAAAAGTCTAAATTCTGCGGACGAGAAAGTTCATGACGCATAGCGCCGCGTCGCGCGCGTTGCTCCGGTACAGTCGCGGATAAATCAGAAAAAGGGATCGAAGTGTCACTCCATTCGACCCCGGCAAACTGAGTAAGGGGCGGTGTCCCGCAGTGGACCGTCTTCGCCGGTTCCAATATGACATCTGGAAAATGACGCGCGCGATTCTGATATCTGCATTGGCGCTGCTGGCTGCCGCCGCCGGATCTCCCGTTTATGGGCAGGCCCAGCCTGAAGATCCGAGCCAATCTCAGACGCAAACGCAAACGGAATCCACAAAACCGCCCGAATCCGCCAAGCCGGCGGACCAGATGCAACCTCCGGCAAAGAAGAAACTGACGTTCTTCGATCCGGAAGACGGGAAGCTCGACATGAGCGACTTCCTGCTCAATCACAAGGGCGCGCTGCCGGTGCCGACGATCATCACCGAACCGGCGGTGGGTTACGGCTTTGGGCTCGGGCTGCTGTTTTTCTCCGAATCCATGGCGGATGTGGCCGCCGAGGCCCGGGCCAGTGGCAAGGGGCCGGCGCCGCCGAATATCACGGTGCTGGGCGGTGCCTATACCGATAACGGTACGTGGGCGGCCGGCTTCGGGCATTTCCACACCTGGGATGGCGATCGCATCCGTTATCTGGGCGGTATCGGCAAGGTGGACGCCAATCTCGAGTACTTCGGCGTCTCGAACCAGCCGCGATCCTATGAGCTGAGCGGCTTCGCGCTGGTGCAGCAGTTGCTGATCCGGGTGGGCGACACACACTGGTTCATCGGTCCGCGCTACGTATTTGCCGATACGTCCGCAACGTTCAAGTTCGGCAATTCGGCGCAGGAACTGGGTAGCTTCGAGCGCGACCAGCGTATCGGCAAGGGCGGTATCGTCATCGACTACGACTCGCGCGACAACATCTTCTATCCGAACAAGGGCAGCTACGCCGAACTGGAAGTGCAGTTCGCGCGAGCCGGCTTCGGCAGCACACAGACGTTTGACATGTACAACGCGCGTGGCTTCACGTGGATTCCGGTGGCCCGTACGCTGATTCTCGGCTTGCGTGGCGATACGCGTTTCTCCACGGGTGATGTGCCGTTCTACGCGCAGCCCTATGTGGACCTGCGCGGTGTGCAGAAGGGACGCTATCAGGACCGCAATGCCGTGATGACCGAAGTCGAACTGCGCTGGGACGTCACGCCGCGCTGGTCGCTGCTGGCGTTCTCCGGCGCGGGCAAGGCGTACGGACGGTGGAACGATTACTCCGATGCGTCCACCGTGGTCAGCGTCGGTGGCGGTTTCCGCTACATGATCGCCCGCAAGCTGGGCCTGTCGATGGGTATCGACGTGGCGCACAGCCGTGACCAGAATGCGTTCTATATCCAGGTGGGTAGCGCATGGCACTAGCCGGGCAAGCGTGACGCCACGGATGCTGAAACGGGCCCATACGGGCCCGTTTCCTTATGCCACGGCCGGGAAGTCCAGGGTCGTGTCGTTGACGCGATTGATCATGTTGGTGAACAGGATCGCGCTGATGGCCTGAATGGCCTCGACGATCTGCCCATCGCTGTAGCCAGCGGCGCGTATCGCCTCCAGGCTTGCGGCAGGTACCGTGCCGCGCGTGCTCACCAGTTCCACCGCGAAGCGGGTCAGCGCGTCAATCTTTGCGTCCTCTGGGTAGCTGCCCCGACGGAGCTGGCACATCTGATCGCCGGTATAGCCGGCCATCTTGCCCGTCAGCGTATGTGCAGCCACACAGTAGTCGCAACCGCTGTGCTCGCTCACGGAGAGGTTGATGGCTTCCAGTTCACGCGCCGACAGGTTGCCCTTCTTGAGCGCCGCATTTGTCTGCAGCGCCTGCGCGAGCACAGCCGGCGCATTGCTGCCGATCGTCGCGTAGGCGTTCGGCACCTTGCCGATAGCACCGCGGAGCGCGCCAAAAAGTTCGGCGGTCTGGCCGGTGGCGTCCTGGACGGCGATGGTATGCAGGCGGGTGGTCATGGTCTTTCTCCTTCGTGTCACGGGTATCGGGGTTCGGAGGCGCTGGTATATGGCAGCGCTTCCATGGACTCCATGGTAGGTGCGAGTGCGATTCGGATGGATTAGAATCGGCTCATCTTTTTGCTCGATCGTCTCACGTCGGGGCGTGCTCCATGGACAGCCTTAGCGAACTCGTGCGCCTGCTGGCCCCAGCCGGCACGGTAGACCTCCATTGCCGCGTGGCGGGCGCGTGGTCGGCCCACAATGAACAGGCGCCACCCGGTCACGTGCCGTACCACGTGATCCTGGATGGGCAGGCCAGCGTGCAGGTGGGCAAGGAGACGCTGCAGGTTGGCATGGGCGATGTGCTGCTGTTTCCGCACGGCGCCGCCCATACGCTGCATGGCATGCAGGGCGGCCGGCGCAGGGCGGCGGAGTCGCGGCAGTTCAACGGGGTGGTGACAGAAGTGTCGGTGCCGGGCGCGGCGGCGCCGCTCGACATCCTGTGCGGCACGTTCGTGCTTGGCAGCGCGTCCAAGGTTCTGCTGAGCGCGTTGCCAGAGATGCTGTGCGTCGGCACAAGAGGCAACGGCGATGGTGAAGGTGAGGGCGGCGCGGACGATCTGGCCTGGCTGCGCGGCCTGATCGGCATGATGCATGCAGAAGCGGAGCGCCCCGGCCCGGGTAGCGCTGCGATCATCGCCGATCTCTCGACCGCGCTGTTCACCGTGCTGCTGCGCACGCTGATCGCCCAAGGGGGTGTTTCGCAGGGCGTCATTGCCTTGATGGCCGACCCTCGGATGGCGCGCGCCGTCGACGCTGTGGTCCGGGCGCCCGAGAAGCCGTGGACTCTCGACAGTCTCGCTCAGGTTTGCAACGTGTCACGCGCCACGCTGGCGCGTCGCTTCTCGCAACTGGGCATGACGCCGCTGGAACTGGTGACGACGTTGCGCATGGAACGCGCCGCGCGGCTGCTGCGTCAGGATGGCCTGTCGGCGGCGGCCGTGGCTGAACAGTGCGGATATGCGTCGCAGGCGGCGTTTGGCCGTGTTTTCGCGCAGCAGTTCGGCATCGGGCCGGGCGCATACCGGCGGCAGCATCGCGCGCTGCGCCATGGCGCCTGAGACCCTACTACCGATGATTTGACACCAACTGGATTGACGAATGCCCTCCGCGACCAGACCCAATGACAACTGGGACGACTACCGGTACTTCCTGGCCGTTGCCCGATCGGGCACGCTCTCCGCGGCTGCCGAGCAACTCGGCACAGAGCACACGACGGTGGCACGCCATATCCACGCACTTGAGCGGACCCTCAATACGCGCCTGTTTCACAAGAGCCATACGGGCTATGCGCTGACCGATGCGGGCGAGCGACTGCTGGCCACCGCCGAGACGATCGAAGGCGCGCTACTTGCCTCGAAGGCTGCGGCGGCAGGCGAGCAGGAGATCGCCGGCATCGTGCGGATCGGCGCGCCCGACGGCTTCGGCAGCATGTTCCTGGCGCCGCGCATCCATGCGCTGACCGAACGGCACCCCAGGCTCGAGGTGGAAATCTTCGCCGCCGCCCGGATCTTCAGCCTGACCCGTCGCGAAGCCGATATCGCCATCGGCCTGTCGGGCGCGGAGCATCTGCGTGTGGCGTCGCGCCGACTGACCGACTACCGTATGTTCGTCTACGGAACGAAGTCGTACCTGAAGCGCGCTGCGCAGATTCGTACCAAGGCAGACCTCGCGCAGCATCCCTTCGTCGGCTACGTGGAGGAATTGCTGTTCTCGCCCGAGTTAAGCTTTTCCGGCGCGGTCGGTGTCGAGCTTCCGGCGCGTGTGCGCTGCACGAACCTGCTGACCCAGGTTCACGCCACGCTCTCCGGACATTGCCTCTGCATTATCCCGGCCTACGTGGCGGCGGATTTCCCCGCGCTGGTGCCGGTGCTGCCCGATGCCGTGGCCGTGACGCGTACATTCCACATGCACGTTCACGAGGACCACTGGAAATCGGCGCATGTGCGTGCCGTGGCCAACTTTATCGCCGAGGAAGTCGAGGCGAATACCGGGCTGTTCCTCGACGGTACGGGCTGATCGGTCACTGTAGTGAAAGGGTGAGGTTGTGCATCTTTGCACAACCGATGCGGATTTGCGGCCTGTCGTTGTGCACGATCTCGGCGAATAATTGCCGCATGTCAGGTTTGCTGCCCACCGCCATGTCCGCCCCCGCATCCACGCCCCCGTCTTCTGCCAGTTCTGCCAGTGCCGCCACGTCCGCCATACCTGCCGGCTCGCGCCACCTGCGCACGCTCACGCAAGTTGGCGGGCTCCTCGCCGTCTGGTTTGCCGCCGATTCGCTCACCCGGGCGTTCGGGTGGTCGATGTCGCCAGGGGTGCTGGGGCTGCTGGGCGTGCTGGTCCTGCTGCTGTCCGGCCGCCTTCAGGTCGGCTGGGTCAAGGATGGGGCCAACTGGCTGCTTGGCGAGCTGGTGCTGTTTTTCATCCCGTGCGTGGTGGCCGTGATCAACTATTTGCCGCTGTTCCGGCGCGAGGGCGTCCAGCTCGTCATCGCCGTAACGGCAGGCACGGTGCTCGTCATGGCCGCCACGGCGCTGGCGGTCCATGCCGGCTGCCGGCTGGAGGCGCAGTTGGAGGCGCGGCGGGTGCGGGCGCGCTCGAACGGAGCACAGTGAGATGCCTGCGCTCTCCGGTTTGCATCTGGCCACGTCCGTGGCGTCGTTTCTCTGCCTGGCATGGACCGTCGCGCTGTACTTCGCGGTCAAGCCGCTGTACCAGCGCCTGCCACGGATCTGGCTGTCGCCGGCGATCGTCGTGCCGGCACTGACCATCCCGCTGCTGCTGATCACCGGTATTCCCTACGCCGAGTACGTTGCCGATACCCGGTGGATGGTCTGGCTGCTCGGACCGGCCACGATCGCGTTCGCCGTGCCGATCTATGAGCACCGCGAGATCGTGCGCCGTCACTGGATCGCGCTGGCACTTGGCGTGATCGCCGGGATGCTGGTGGCGATGCTCAGCGCGCGGCTGCTGGCCGAGGCATTTCATTTCAGCAGCGAGGTGTCGAGCAGCCTGATGGCGCGTTCCGTATCCACGCCGTTCGCTGTGGCCGTCGTCGCGCATACGGGCGGGTCCGCCGAACTGGTGTCGCTGTTCACCGTAATGACCGGACTCGCCGGCATGATCGTCGGGGACACGGTGCTCGGCCTGCTGCGCCTGCGCTCGCCCGTGGCGCAGGGTGCATCGCTTGGCACTGCCGCGCATGGTTTCGGCACCGCGCGCGCCCGGCAGCGTCACGCCGAAGAGGGGGTGGTCGCCAGCCTGACGATGGTGCTGGCCGGGGTGCTGATGGTCATCGCCGGCCCAACCTTGACGGGCTGGGTTACGGCGTTGGTGGGCTGAGGCTCCCTGGTTTCAGGTCGACGGCGACGGTCGACCCGTAGTTCATCTCAGGCAGGATCGAATACCCGCCCGGGGTTCAGAATCCCCTTCGGGTCAAGGGCCGCCTTGATTGTGCGCATCAGCGCGAGTTCCTCAGGTGTGCGCGAGTTGCCGAGGTAGGGCTTCTTGTGGATGCCGATGCCGTGCTCCGCCGACACGCTCCCGGCGAACTCGCGAACGATGGCATAGGCTACCGCGTCGATCTCGGCTTCTGGGAACGCCGCCGCGTCCACCTCGGGCAGGTGCACGCTGAAGTGCAGATTGCTGTCGCCGACGTGTCCGAAGTTCACTAGTTCGGCGGTCGGCCATCGTTCCAGGATGGCGCTACGCAGTGCGTCGGCGAACCGCCCGATGCTGCCAATTGGCAGGCTGACGTCGAAGGCCGCGTTCGGTGCCCACATTTGCGGAAACTCGGCCACCGCATCGCGCAGCTTCCAAAAGCTCTCCGCCTCCTTACCACTCGCGGCCACCGCGGCATCGACAATCAGGCCGCTTTCCATCGCGCCTTCCAGCATCCGTTCGAACGCGGCGGCATCGGCATCAGCGTCGCTGCCTTGCAGGTCGACCAGTACATAGAATGGATGCCCGGCCGCAAGCGGTGCGCGTACCCCCGGAACACGCGTGGTGACTAGCGTGTAGTAGTCGGCCCACATCGCTTCGAAGGCAGAGACACGGCCGGAAAGCGCGCGCTGCGCGTGGCGCAGCAGTCGAACCACATCGTCGAAACTGTTCAGCGCGCAGAGCGCCGTCTGCGTGGCAGACGGCAGTGGCGCGAGCCGCAGGACCGCGCGCGTGATCACGCCGAGCGTACCTTCGCTGCCCACGAAAACCTGGCGCAGGTCGTAGCCAGCGTTGTTCTTGAGCATCTTGTTCAGCGATGACAGCACGGTGCCATCGGCCAGCACGACTTCAATCCCGAGTACCTGGTCGCGCATCATGCCGTACCGAATCACGCGATTGCCGCCCGCATTGGTGGCGATGTTGCCGCCGATCTGACAACTGCCGCGTGCGCCGAGATCCACCGCCAGCAACCATCCGGCCGCGCGCGCGGCTTCCTGCGCCGCCTGCAGCGTGGTGCCCGCCCAGACCGTCATCGTGCCAGCCTGCTCGTCGATCTCTTCGACGCCACGCATCCGTTCGAGGGATAGCACGACCTCGCCTTGCCCGGGCGTCGCGGCAGACGCCAGGCCTGTCAGGCCTCCTTGGGGAACGACTGGCTGGCCATGCCTGTGGCATGCGGCAAGGATGGCCGCGACGTCCGCCGTCGTACGCGGCCGCACGACGGCCAGCGGCGGGTTACCCAGCGGCGCGTACCAGTCCTTGCGGAAGCGTGTGTCGATGGCGTCGCCGGTTTGCAGGCCGGCAGGGTCGAGGATCGCGGCGAGTTCAGAGAGGAGGGCGGGTGTATTGGACATCGAGTAGCAGAATGGAAAGGGTCAGCGTATGCCGCGCGACAAAACCTGATCGTAGGAATCCATCACGGCAACGTAAAGTGCCATTCGTCACCTTCGTGATGGCACCAGACATCAAGCGCCGCTCCACGCTTCTGCATTGATCCTCGCGGCAATCGGTTTTGGCGGCTCCTGGGTGCGCGCCAGATGTTCCAGCGCCGGCTCGATGACTTCGGCCAGTTTGCGGAAGGCCGGACCGATCTCGGCTTCGGGCACGCACGCGTAGCCGAGCAGCAGCCCTTGTTGCGTCGCCGCCCCCTCGCTGTAGTAGCGCGAAAGCGGCCGGGCCGATAGCCCCTGCGTGCGCGCGGCCATGCTGATGCCAAGATCATCGGCGCCGCGCGGCAGATGCATCACCATGTGCAGGCCGGCCTCATGCGTGGATGTGGGCCAGTCGGCGCCGAAGCGGTTGGCGATGGCTTCGCGTAACAGCGCCTGGCGCTGCGCGTACCGCTGGCGCATCCGACGGATATGCGTGGCGTAGTGGCCTTCCTCGATGAAGTCCGCCAGCACCGCCTGCTGCACGAGCTGGCCTTCGCGATAGAGCTCGGACAGCCCCGTGGCGAAGTGGGGCGCCAGCGGCTTGGGCAACACCATGAAGCCCATGCGTATGCCCGGGAAGAGCGTCTTCGAGAACGTGCCCATGTAGATCACGCGATCGTTGTCGTCCAGCCCCTGCAACGACGCCACCGGCCTGCCTTCGAAACGGAACTCGCTGTCGTAGTCGTCCTCGATGATCCATGCACCGCGCTGCCGTGCGTATTCGAGCAACATGCGCCGGCGCGAGAGGCTCATCATCATGCCGAGCGGATACTGGTGCGAAGGCGTGACGAAGATGAAGCGTGGCGGATTCTGTAGCGTCGCGGGGCTTGGCGCGATCCCTTCATCGTCGACCGGTACCGGGATTGGCTCCACGCCCGCGCTTGCCAGCAGGCTGCGTGTGCCCCAGTAGCCGGGATCTTCCATCCATGCCTTGTCGCCGGGGTCGGCCAGCAGCCGGGTGGTCAGGTCCACGGCCTGGTGGATGCCGGTGGTCAGGATGATCTGGTCCGGCTCGCAGCGCACGGAACGCACTAGACGCAGGTGTTCGGCCAGCAGCTTCTTCAGCGGCAGGTAGCCGCCGTGATGCGCGTACGTCAGCAACTGCGGGCTTGGATTGCGCCAGTGCTTGTTCAGCAGGCGCGCCCAGACCGCGTGTGGAAATAGCGAGACATCAGGCACGCCCGCGACGAACGCGCCCCATTGGCGATCCGACGCGCTGGCGTGGGACACCAGATGCTGCCCGCGTCGCGACAGCGCGAATCGGTTTGGGTGTTGCTGCACTGCGGGCACAGTGATGGTGCCATTCGCCGCACTCCCGTTGTGCAATGCACGATGGTCGGGAACGGTATGCGACACGAAGGTGCCACTTCCGGTGGATGCGGTCACATAGCCTTCGGCCAATAACTGCTCGTACGCATACAGGACGGTGTTGCGCGAGACACCGATTTCCTTGGCCAGCAGGCGCGACGCCGGCAGCTTGCTACCCGCTGGCACAGCACCTGCAAGGATCTCCTGACGGATGATGGCGTAGAGCTGTCGGTTCATATGCTCGCCCGATTTGCCGGTGACTGCACCAGCGGGGCGCTCAAGTCGCTGAAGCAGCAGGTCGGAAAGAATCGTCTCTTTCAAAGTGGCTCCGGGCAAAAAACAGGATATGGACCTACCGATGGTACCAACCATCGGATAATTTTCCATCCGTGCTGATGCTGTTTTTTTTCGATGTCCCCATCGCGGAGCCCCCATGCCGAATGCAGCCACCGTTGCGTCTCCTGAATCGACAACGCTCACCACGCAGGCGATTGCCGATGCCGTGCGCGCACTCACGCCGTACATGGTGAAAACCCTGAGTGACTTCGTGGCGGCTGAGAGCCCGTCGGGTGCGGAGCAGCCCGCAGTGGACTTCATGGACGGCGCGCTGCGCGAGCTTGGGCTGGAGTCGGAACGCATCGTCCTGAACACGGCGCAGCTGAAAGACATGCCGCTGTTCTCCACGCCGTGCTGTCCCGATGGTGGACGCTACAACCTGCTGGCCACCCATCGTCCGCGCGAACGCGATGGCCGCTCGGTACTGTTCAATGGTCACCTCGACGTGGTGCCAACCGGCCCCGATTCGATGTGGCGCGAGTCACCGTTCAAGTCGTATGTCGAGGATGGTTGGCTCTATGGTCGCGGCGCAGGTGACATGAAGGCGGGCATCGTCTGCGCGCTGGCCGCGTTCAAGGCACTGAAGGAACTGGGTGTACAGCCTGCCGGCAACGTCGGATTCAACGGCGTGCTGGAAGAAGAGAGCACCGGCAACGGCGCGCTGGCGACGGTGGCTTCGCTGCGTAGCGCCGTGGGCGCTGGCAAGCTCGCTTCGTTCGATACAGTGCTGATCCCCGAGCCGCTGGGTGAAGCCCTGATGAGCGCGCAGATGGGTGTGTTCTGGATGTATGTGGAACTGACGGGCCGCCCCGCCCACGCCGCGTATATGACTACTGGCGTCAATCCCGTGGAGGCCGGCATCGCGGTGATGGATGACCTGCGCCGTCTCGAAGCCGAATGGAACCTGCCGGAGAACCGGCCCGCCGCCTATCGCGACCACGCACATCCGATCAACTTCAACCTGGGCCAGATCCACGGTGGCGAATGGAACTCATCCGTGCCGTGTACCTGCACGCTTGGTATCCGCATCGGCTTCTATCCGCAGATGGATGTCAACGATGCCAAGGCCATCGTTGCCCAGCGCGTTCGTGATGCGCTGGCGCGTCTGGGTAGCACGCTTGACCTGAACATCCGCTACGAAGGCTTTCACGCGCCGGGTTGCGAGTTCGATCTCGATAATGCGCCGATGCTGGCGCTGGCCGAGGCGCACCGCAAGGCCCACGGCAATGCGCTGAAGCGTCAGGCCACCACGGCTACCACCGACGCCCGTCACTTCCGCATCACGCTCGATACACCCGTCACCTGCTACGGCCCCGAAGCTCGCAACATCCACGGCATCGACGAATCGGTGTCGATCGAAAGCATGGTGCGCGTGGCGACCACGTTCGCACAGTTCATGCACGACTGGTGCGGTGTAGAGCCAGCCGCCGACCAGACCTAGAAACCGGTTTTCCCTCGTTGCTGTACCGCCTGGGCAAATGCGCCACCACGTGGTGGGGCGTTGCCCGTTGCCCTCGCTTGTCCCAAAAAAAGGAAACGACCGATGAAACGCATCACTGCCAGCGTCCAGTCGCGCATCAGGGGGAGCCTGATGTCGATGGCCTTTGTTGCCGCCGCCAGCCTCATGGCTGGCACCGCGCTTGCCCAGACCACGGGCGGCACGCTGTCCGGCATCGTGCAACCCGAGCCGCCGATCCTGGTCAGCGCGCTGAACTCGCAGGCACCCACGCAGTACATCGCCGGCAAGATCTATCAAGGTCTGCTGACCTATGGTCCCGACCTGAAGCCGCGCCCAGAACTGGCGAAGTCGTGGCAGATCTCGCCTGATGGCCTGACCTACACGTTCGAACTCCAGCAGGGCGTGAAATGGCACGACGGCAAACCATTCACCTCTGCCGACGTGGTGTTCTCGATCGACAAGATGTTGCGCGAGGTACATGTGCGCACGCGCGCCGTGATCAACAAGTACATGGCGTCGATCCGCGCGGTCAACGACAGTACCGTCGAGATCAAGCTCAAGGAGCCGTTCCCGCCGTTTATCTCGATGTTCGAAACCGGCACCATGCCGATGATGCCGAAGCACATCTACGACGGCACCGACTACCGCAACAACCCGGCCAACCAGAAGCCGGTGGGCACTGGCCCGTTCATGCTCAAGGAGTGGAAGAAGGGCGCCTATATCAAGCTGGCCAAGAACCCGAACTACTGGAAGAAGGGCAAGCCGTACCTGGACGAACTGGTGTTCTACGTAATCCCGGACTCGGCATCGCGGGCGGTGGCGTTCGAGAAGGGTGACGTGCAGGTGCTGCGCGGTGGCGACGTTGACAACGTCGACGTCAAGCGCCTGCGCGCGCTGCCCAACGTCGAGTACACGACCAAGGGCTGGGAAATGTTCGCGCCGATGACGAGCCTGCTGCTCAACGAGCGCAAGCCGCCGTTCAATAACGTGAACGTGCGCCGCGCCGTGATGCACGCGCTGAACCGCAAGCTGATCGTCGACAACATCTTCTTCGGCATGGGCAAGCCGGCTGTGAGCCCGTTCTCGTCGAGCACGCTGTTCTTCGACAAGAACATGCCCAACTTCGACTTCAGCATCAAGAAGGCGCGCGAGGAGCTCAAGGCATCTGGCGTGGACGTCAGCAAGTATCCGGTGAAGATCCTCTCCACGTCGTATGGCGCCAACTGGGACCGCCTGGACGAGTACATCAAGCAAATGCTGGAGCAGATCGGGTTCAAGGTCAGCATCGAGTCGGCCGACGCCGGTACGTGGTCATCGCGGGTCAGCAACTGGGACTACGACATGACGGTGACCTACACGTACCAGTACGGGGATCCGGCACTCGGCGTGGAACGTCTGTACGTGACGCGCAACATGGTCAAGGGCACGCCGTTCGCGAACGTTCAGGGCTACAGCAACCCGAAGGCTGACGATCTGTGGGCCAAGGGCGGCAACACCATGGACCCGGTGGAACGCCAGAAGCTCTACAGCGAACTGCAGCAGATCCTTGTGAGCGAGGTGGCCAATGCCAACCTGTTCGAGATCGAGTTCCCGACGCTGTATCGCAAGAACATCAAGAACCTTGTGACCACGGCCATTGGCCTGAACGAGTCGTTCGACAACGTCTCGATCGAGAAGAACTGATCGCGCCGCCAGGCTCCCCGGTGACAGGTTGCCGGGGAGCGACGGGGATGTGCACGCGGAGGTTATCGTGAATTTTCTGTCTTTCTTTCTATCCCGGCTGGTCAAGGCACTGGTGGTGGTGATCGGCGTGGTCGTCATCAACTTCTTCCTGATCCGCATGGCGCCCGGCGATCCGGCCACGGTGATGGCTGGCGAAGCTGGCGCTGGCGATGCCACCTATGTGACGCAGTTGCGTGAGCAGTTCGGGCTGGACCAGCCTGTGCTGACGCAACTGGGCATCTATCTCAAGGGGGTGGCGAAGCTCGACCTCGGCTACTCGTATCGCAACCACCTGCCGGTGCTGGACCTGATCCTCGATCGCCTGCCGGCCACCTTCTTGCTGATGAGCGGGGCATTCCTGTTCTCGATCGTGATGGGGGTGCTGTTGGGCGTGATTGCGGCGCGAACGCGCTACGAAAACCGCCGGCGCTGGATTGACAGCGCGGTGATGTCCGGCGCGTTGCTGCTGTACGCCACGCCGTTGTTCTGGCTCTCGCTGATGGCCATCATCCTGTTCTCCGTGGTGCTCGGCTGGTTGCCTGCTTTCGGCATGGAGAGCGTCGGGGCCGGATACACGGGACTGGCCCGCGTGCAGGATATCGCGCTCCATCTGGTGCTGCCGACGATTTCGTTGGGCTGCTTCTTCATGGCTGTCTACGTGCGACTGACGCGGGCTTCGATGCTCGAGGTCATGGGCATGGACTTCGTCAAGACCGCGCGCGCCAAGGGTGTGCCGGCCCGCCGCGTGATTCGTGTGCATGTGCTGCGTAACGCGCTGCTGCCCGTCATCACGTTTGCTGGCATCCAGCTTGGCCAGATGGCCGGTGGCGCGGTGCTGACCGAAACCGTGTTCTCGTGGCCTGGTATTGGCCGGCTGATGTTCGATGCGCTGCTGCAACGCGACTACCAGTTGCTGCTCGGCATCTTCTTCGTGACATCGGCGCTGGTGGTGTTCTTCAACCTGGTGACCGACGTGGTCTACCGCTTCATCGACCCCCGTATCGCCATCGGCGGCAAGGAGGCCACGGCATGAAATCGTTCCTCAAGCGCTATTGCCGCAACTACGGCGCCATGATCGGCCTGATCGTGCTGCTGGCGGTGGTTGTGGTGTCCTTCGTCGCGCCGATGCTCTACGAAGAGTCGCCCTGGATGATGGTGGCGGAACCGCTGATGAAGCCGTTCGCGGACATGGCCTATCCGTTCGGCACGGACATGCTGGGCCGCGACATCACCGCCGGGCTGCTGTATGGCGCGCGTGTTTCGCTGCTGGTCGGGGTGATCTCCACGGCGGTGGCGCTGGTCGTCGGCGTGCTCGTGGGGTCCGTGGCGGGGTACTGCGGTGGCCGGATCGACGACGCGCTGATGCGGGTGACCGAGTTCTTCCAGACCATTCCTCAGTTGGCCATGGCAGTGGTGATCGTGGCCATCTTCAATCCGTCGATCTACTCGATCGTTGGCGCGATCTCGGTCGTGTCGTGGCCGCCAGTAGCGCGCCTGGTGCGCGGAGAATTCCTGTCGCTGAAGCAGCGTGAGTTCGTGCAGGCCGCGATTGTGATCGGCCAGCGTCCACTGCGCATCATCCTGACGCAAATCCTGCCCAATGCGATGTCGCCGATCATCGTTTCGGCGTCGTTCATGGTGGCCACCGCCATCCTGACCGAGTCGGCGCTGTCGTTCCTGGGGCTTGGCGACCGCAACATGATGAGCTGGGGCTTCATGATCGGCGCCGCGCGCACCATGATCCGTGAAGCCTGGTGGATGAGCGTCTGGCCCGGCGTGGCAATCCTGCTGACGGTGCTGGCGATCAACCTGATCGGGGAGGGGCTCAACGATGCCCTGAACCCGCAACTGCGCCGCCGCGGCGAGTAAGGAGCGCTACGATGACGCAGACCAATTCCTCCCGACAACCGCTGTTGTCGATCCGCGATCTTTCCATCGCGCTACCGGCAGGCGGCGACCGCGCGCACGCGGTCAAGGACATCTCGTATGACCTGCACGCTGGGGAAATCCTTTGCATCGTCGGGGAATCCGGCTCGGGAAAATCGATGAGCGCCAACGCGATCATGGGCCTGCTGCCGAGCTACCTGAAGCCTGAGCGCGGCGAGATTCTGTTCCAGGGGCGCGACCTGCTGAAGCTGGACGAAACCACGTTGCTCGGCATGCGTGGCAAGGACATGGCAATGGTGTTCCAGGAGCCGTTGTCCGCGCTGAATCCCGTGATGACCGTTGGTGACCAGATCGCCGAAGTCATGCGTGTGCACCGCGCCTATCCGGGCGAAGCCTGCCAGCGGCGCGTGCTGGAACTGCTCGAGTTCGTCGGGTTGCCCGATCCAGCCACGCTGGTGCACAGCTATCCGTTCCGGCTGTCCGGCGGGCAGCGTCAGCGGGTGGTGATCGCGATGGCGCTGGCACTGGAGCCGACGCTGTTGATCGCGGACGAGCCCACCACGGCGCTGGACGTGACCACCCAGGCGCAGATTCTGGCCCTGATCCGGCGCATCCAGGCCGAGAAGGGCATGGGCGTGATGTTCGTTACCCACGACTTCGGCGTCGTGGCCGAGATCGCCGACCGCGTGGCCGTAATGGAAAAGGGCGTGCTGGTCGAGATCGGCACGGCGCAGCAGGTGCTCAATCACCCGCAGCATCCCTATACCCGGCGGCTGATCAGCGCCGTGCCACATGGCCGCGCGCGCGACGGCGGCCATGCGGACGACCGCACCGTGCTCGACGTGCGAAACCTGCGCAAGACCTACGTTTCCGGTGGCGGGCTGTTCTCGAAGAAGCGCGTGACTCACGCCGTGGATGACGTGTCGTTCAGCGTCAAGCGCGGCGAGACGCTCGGTATCGTGGGCGAATCGGGCTCGGGCAAGTCGACCATCGGCAAATGCCTGCTGCGCCTGACCGGCGTCGACGGTGGCCAGATGCTGTTCGACGGCCAGGACATTGCGCGCCTCTCCGAGCGCCAGTTCCGCCCGATGCGGCGCGACGTGCAGATGATCTTTCAGGACCCGTTTGCGTCGCTCAATCCGCGCCATACGGTTGGCCGCATCATCACCGATGGCCCCGTCGCCACAGGCGTGCCACTGGGCGATGCCCAGGCGCGGGCGCGCGAACTGCTGCAACTGGTTGGACTGGAAGCCTCCGCGTTCGACCGCTATCCAAACCAGTTCTCGGGCGGCCAGCGTCAGCGCATCGGTATCGCCCGGGCCCTGGCGCTGGAGCCGAAGCTGCTGGTGGCCGACGAATCGGTATCGGCGCTCGATGTCTCCGTACAGGCGCAGGTGCTGCAACTGCTGGCAGACCTGCAGAAGCGGCTCGATATCGCGCTGATCTTCATCACGCACGACCTGCGCGTGGCCGCGCAGATCTGCCATCAGGTCATCGTCATGCACCGGGGCCGGGTCGTCGAAGCTGGCCCGCCTTCGCAGATTTTTGATGATCCACAGCACGACTACACCCGTCGCCTGATCGACGCCATTCCCGGCAAGACCTGGGACCCGACGCTGATTCGCGTCGCGGCCTGAGGTCTGCCGCACACAGAACCACGAATTCACTGGAGCCAATCAATGAAGAACGCCGAACTGGTCCGTCGCAAGGATGCCGCTACCCCGCGTGGGGTAGGTGTGATGTGCAATTTCTACGCCGACCGCGCCGAGAACAGCGAAATCTGGGATGTCGAGGGCAAGCGGTATATCGACTTCGCTGCCGGCATCGCCGTGCTCAACACGGGCCATCGCCACCCGCGCCTGGTGGCCGCGCTGCAGGCGCAACTGAATCGCTTCACCCATACGGCGTACCAGATCGTGCCGTACGCCAGCTATGTGGAGCTGGCCGAGAAGATCAACCAGCGCGCGCCGGGCCGCTCGGCTCGCAAGACCGCCTTCTTCACGACCGGCGCGGAAGCGGTGGAGAACGCCGTCAAGATCGCGCGCGCCGCCACCGGCCGGCCCGGCGTGATCGCGTTCTCCGGCGGGTTCCACGGCCGCACGATGATGGGCATGGCGCTGACTGGCAAGGTGGCCCCTTACAAGACCGGCTTCGGGCCGTTCCCCGGCGAGGTCTTCCACGCGCCTTACCCGTCTGCGTTGCATGGCGTGACGGTGGAGGATTCGCGCCGCGCGCTCGAACACCTGTTCAAGGCCGATATCGACCCGCGCCGCGTGGCAGCCATCATCTTCGAACCGGTGCAGGGCGAAGGCGGCTTCAACGTGGCGCCGCCGGAGTTCGTGCGGATGCTGCGCGCCGTGTGCGACGAGCACGGCATCCTGCTGGTGGCCGATGAGGTCCAGACCGGTTTCGGCCGCACCGGCAAGCTGTTCGCGATGGAGCACTACGACGTCGCGCCGGACCTGACGACGATGGCCAAGAGCCTGGCCGGCGGGATGCCGCTTTCCGCCGTGTGTGGCCGTGCCGAAATCATGGATGCGCCCGCACCGGGCGGCCTCGGCGGGACCTACGCCGGCAATCCGCTGGCGGTGGCGTCCGCGCTGGCCGTGCTCGACGTGCTCGAGTCCGAGAACCTGATCGCGCGAGGCGCGGAGCTTGGCGAACGACTGACGGCCCGCCTGAACAGCCTCAAGCCGCGCGTGCCGCAAATCGCCGAAGTCCGTGGCATCGGCGCAATGGTGGCCGTGGAGTTCCGTCGCGCCGATGGCAGCCCGGATGCGGAGTTCACCCGCGAAGTGCAGAACCGCGCGCTGGAGAAGGGCCTGTTGCTGCTGTCGTGCGGCGTGTACGGCAACGTGATTCGCTTCCTGTTCCCGCTGACCATCCAGGACGCCGTGATGAACGAGGGCCTCGACATCCTGGCAGACGTGCTGACTCGCTGACCCGCCGAACGGAGCCACTGACATGACCCGACCCCAGGCAGTACCGACCGTCCAGGTCGACAACGAACGTGTGGCCGTGACCGAATGGCGCTTCGCCAAGGGCGCCGAAACCGGGCATCACCGGCATGGCTATGACTATGTGGTGGTGCCGATGACCACCGGGCCGCTGCTGCTGCAGACGCCGGAGGGCGAGGTCACGAGCCAGCTCGTGGCCGGGCGCGCCTATTACCGGGCAGCCGGCGTCGAGCACAACGTGATCAACGCCCATGACGGTGAATGCGTGTTCGTCGAAATCGAAATCAAGCGTGGAGACCAGGCATGAGCGCGCCACGCGAACGGAATGGCGGCCAGATTCTGGTCGAACAACTGCGCATCCAGGGTACGAAGCGCGTGTTCCTGGTGCCGGGCGAGAGCTATCTGCCGTGCATCGACGCGCTCTACGACCATCAGGATGCGATCACGCCGATCGTCTGCCGGCAGGAGAGCGGCGCGGGATACATGGCGGAGGCCTACGGCAAGCTGACCGGCGAGCCCGGCGTCTGCTTTGTCACGCGCGGCCCGGGGGCGACCAATGCGAGCATCGCGGTGCATACGGCGTTTCAGGACTCCACACCGATGATCCTGTTCGTCGGTCAGGTTGGAAACGACTTCTACGAGCGCGAGGCATTCCAGGAGATCGACTACCGTCGCATGTTCGGCCAGATGGCCAAGTGGGTGGCCCAGATCGATCGCACGGACCGGATCCCCGAGTTCGTGGCGCGAGCCTACGCGGTGGCAACCAGCGGGCGTCCCGGTCCGGTGGTGCTGGCGTTGCCCGAGGACACGCTCTGGGGCCGCGCCACGGTCGCCGACATGCCGCGTTATGAGCGCGTCCACGGCGCCCCGACGCCGGCGGCGCTCGACAAGCTCTCCACCTTGCTGGCGGGCGCGAAGCGGCCGTTCCTGCTGGTCGGGGGCTCGGGCTGGACGCCCACGGCCATGCGGCAGATCGAAGGCTTCGCCGAACGCTTCGGCCTGCCCGTGGGTGTGGCATGGCGGCGTCTGGAATGCTTCGACAACGGACATCCGAACTTCGCCGGCCACGTCGGCTGGGGGATGGGCGATGCGCTGCGCCAGCGGATTCACGAAGCGGATCTGGTGATCGCCGTGGGCACGCGCATGGGCGAGGCCACCACGGAAGGCTACACGCTGGTGGAAAGCCCGCAGCCACGGCAGAAGCTGGTGCACGTGTATCCCGATCCGGACGAACTCGGCCGGGTATTCCGTCCGACGTTGCCGATTGCCGCCGATGTGGTGTCGTTCGCGGCGGCCGTGGCTCAGCTATCTCCGGCGCAGACGGTGTCCCGAGAGGCGATGACGGCGGTGACGGCGGCCAATGCCAACTTCCTTGCGGAGCAGGAGCCCAAGGACGCGCCCGGCACGTTGAACCTGAACCGGGTGGCCTGCCACGTGCGCGACCACGTGCCGGACGATGCCTGCATCACTGTCGGCGCGGGCAACTATGCGCTGTTCGCGCACGCCTATCACCGCTTCCATGGCGTGGGCACGAGCCTGGCGCCGACGGTAGGGTCGATGGGTTACGGCTTGCCGGCCGCAATCTCGGCCAAGCTCGAGAATCCGTCGCGTACCGTGGTCTGCTACGCGGGCGATGGCTGCTTCCAGATGAACCTGCAGGAACTCGGCGTCGCGATGCAGTATCGGCTGGGCATCGTGATCCTTGTTTTCAACAACGGCATGTGGGGCACGATCCGCGCGCATCAGGAACGCGAGTTCCCGGGCCGTACGATTGCGCTCGGCTTCGACAATCCCGAGTTCAGCCAGCTGGTCAAGGCTTATCACGGCCACGGCGAAGTGGTGGATCGCGATGAGGATTTCGCCCCCGCCTTTGCCCGGGCGCTGGAATTCGCCAATCGCGAGCAACTCCCCGCGCTGATCGAGCTGCGCTACGAACCCGATGGCATCGCGCCCGGCGTCACGCTCTCCGGCATTCGTGCCGCAGCGCTGGCGCGGCAATCCGCCTGAGCGACGCGACACCACGATAACCGACGGAACCACCCGTAATTCCCACCATGCGCGCCTTTTTCTCGGATGACCAGTTGCTGCACCAGCCTCGGCAGTTCATGCGCGCAGGCCGGCTGTGCGAGCCGACCGACGTACCGGCTCGCGCCGCCGTGCTCCAGCGGGCGCTCGACGCCCGTGGTATCGAACTCGTCGCGCCGCCCGACTACGGCCGCGCGCCGCTGGAAACAGTGCATAGCCCGGCGTACCTCGATTTCCTGACCAGCGCGTTCGAGCGCTGGATGGCGCAGGCAACGCCTACGCTCGAACCGGGCATCGAGGTGCTGCCGAACCTTTCGCCGTATCACAGCGGCAAGATCGACAAGACGCGGCGTGGCCCGTGTCCATCGGGCAGCGTGATTGCCGAAGCGGGTTACTACCTCGGCGACCTGAGCTGTCCGCTCGGGCCCCATAGCTGGCAGTCGATCCTGCGCTCGGCGCATAGCGCGGTGGCGGCGGCGCGGCATGTGTGCGCGCCGCACGACGGCAACGGCATGGCCTATGCGCTGTGCCGGCCGTCCGGCCACCACGCCCACGCTGACCGCGCAGGCGGGTTCTGCTACGTCAACAACTCGGCGATCGCCGCGCAGACACTGCTGGAGCGCTTCGACAAGGTCGCCGTGCTCGACGTGGACGCCCATCATGGCGATGGCACGCAGCAGATCTTCTACCAGCGTTCCGACGTGATGACGATTTCGCTGCACGCGGACCCCAGCAGCTACTACCCGTTTTACACGGGCTACGCCACCGAGCGCGGTCATGGCGCGGGCTATGGCTACAACCTCAATTTCCCGCTGCCGCACGGCACAGGCGATGCTGGATTCCTGTCGGCGCTGGACAGCGCGCTCGATGCGCTGCGCGACTACCGTCCGCAGGCGCTGGTGCTGGCGCTTGGCTTCGACACGTACAAGCACGACCCGATCAGCGTGCTGCAGGTGGGGCTGGAAGCCTATCGAGGCGTGGGCGAGCGTATCCACGCGCTGGGCGTGCCGACGGTGGTGGTGCAGGAGGGCGGTTACGAAGTGGATGCGATCGGTATCGCGCTGGAAGCATTTCTCGCGGGCTTTGTGCCTGCGATGGCATGAATCAGGAGTACACATGACGACTTTGAACATCGACGGCCAGCGGCTCTGGCAGTCCCTGATGGATCTGGCTGCCATCGGCGCGACGCCAAAGGGCGGCAACGCGCGGCTGGCACTGACCGCGCTGGACGGACAGGGGCGCGATCTCGTGACTGGCTGGATGCGCGATGCCGGCCTGACGGTGACCGTGGACCAGGTGGGCAACATCTTTGGCCGTCGCGCGGGCCGCAACAATGACCTGCCGCCTGTCATGACCGGCAGCCACATCGACACGCAGCCCACCGGCGGCAAGTTCGACGGGTGCTTTGGCGTGCTGGCGGGTCTGGAGGTGATGCGCACGCTCAACGACCACGGCGTGCAGACGGAGGCGCCGCTGGAACTTGCCATCTGGACCAACGAGGAAGGCACGCGTTTCGTGCCCGTGATGATGGGCTCGGGCGTGTTCGCTGGCGTGTTCCCGCTGGAAGTGGCCCTGAACGCCACGGATACGGCGGGCAAGCGCGTGGCGGACGAACTGGAGGCGATCGGCTATGCCGGCAAGCTGCCGGTTGGCGGGCGACCCGTGGGCGCGTACTTCGAGGCCCACATCGAGCAGGGTCCGATCCTGGAGGCTGCCGACAACGTGATCGGCGTGGTCACAGGCTCGCTGGGGCTGCGCTGGTATGACGTGACCGTGACCGGCATGGAGGCTCATGCAGGCCCCACGCCGATGCCGCTGCGGCGCGATGCGCTCTACGGCGCCACGCACGTGATGCAGGAGGTGATCCGCATCGCCAACGATTTCGCGCCGCATGGGCGCGGTACGGTGGGCGTGGTCAACGTTCACCCCGCCTCGCGCAATGTGATTCCCGGTGCGGTGACGTTCACGGTGGACCTGCGTCACCAGGACGCGGAGCAACTCAAGGTGATGGATGGGCGTTTCCGCGCGGCCTGCGCGGCGCTGGCCGAAGGCAAGACCACGGGAACGGCGCTCGACGTGAAGATCGAGGACGTGCAGTACTTCGCGCCCACGCCGTTCGCGCCGGAGCTGGTTGACCACGTCCGGGCAGAGGCGCAGGCACGCGGTTTCAGCCATCAGGACATCGTGACGGGCGCGGGTCACGACGCGGTGTATATCGCCGGCGTGGCGCCGACCGCGATGATCTTCGTGCCGTGCAAGGACGGCATCAGCCACAACGAGGTGGAAGACGCCCGGCCCGAGCATCTGGAGGCTGGCGCAAACGTACTGCTTGGCGCCATGGTGGCGCAGGCGGGCAAGGGGCGTGACCAATGAGCGAACTCAAGGATCTCGAATACTGGCGGGGCCGGGCGCGGGCGCTGCCGATTCCGGCACACGCTTATATCGACGGCCAGTGGACCAGCGCGGCCGATGGCGCGACGTTCGACTGCATCAATCCGGCCACGGGCGAACAACTGGCGCGTGTGGCGGCCTGCGGCGCAGCGGACGTCGACCGTGCCGTGGCTGCGGCCCGGCGCGCGTTCGAGGCCGGGGTCTGGTCGGCGATGCCCCGGCGCGAGCGCAAGGCCGTGCTATTGCGTCTGGCGGCCCTGATCGAGACGCACCGGGAAGAACTGGCGCTGCTGGAGACGCTGGACATGGGCAAGCCGATCGGCGACACCATGCTTTATGACATCCCCGAAGCGGCTCGCACCTATGCGTGGTATGCCGAGGCGATCGACAAGGTCTATGACGAGATCGCGCCGACCGATGCGGGGGTGCTGGCCACGATCACGCGCGAGCCGCTTGGCGTCGTGGCGGCCGTGGTGCCGTGGAACTATCCGCTGCTGATGGCGAGCTGGAAGGTGGCGCCGGCGCTGGCCGCGGGCAACAGCGTGGTGCTGAAGCCGGCCGAGCAATCGCCGCTGACCGCGATTCGCCTGGCCGCGCTGGCGGAAGAGGCTGGCGTGCCGCCCGGCGTCTTCAACGTGGTGCCCGGGTTAGGCGCAGAGGCAGGGCAGGCGTTGGGCCGCCATCCCGATGTCGACTGCCTGGCGTTCACGGGTTCCACGGCTACCGGCAAGCGGTTTATGGAATATAGCGGCCAGTCGAATCTCAAGCGCGTCTGGCTCGAATGCGGTGGCAAGTCACCGCATATCGTGTTCGACGACTGCCCGGACCTCGACCGCGCCGCGCTGGCCGCCGCCATCGGCATCTTCAACAACCAGGGGGAGATTTGCATCGCGGGCTCGCGGCTCTACGTGCAGCGCGGCATCTACGACACGTTCATGGCGAAGCTGGAGGCGCATGCGGCGGCCATGCAGCCGGGGGATCCGCTCGACCCGCGCTCCGCGATGGGCGCGATCGTCGACGGGCGGCAGTTCGACCGTGTGATGTCGTATGTGGAAGCCGGCCAGAGGGAGGGGGCAAGGCTGCGTGCGGGCGGTCAGGCCGCGCGCGCCGATTCCGGGGGCTGGTTTGTGCAGCCGACGATCTTCGAGTGCCCGACGCAGTCGCTGTCGATCGTCAAGGAGGAGATTTTCGGCCCGGTGCTGGCCGTGACCGTGTTCGACACCGAGGCCGAAGCCGTGGCGATGGCCAACGACTCGGCGTACGGGCTAGGCGCGGGGCTGTGGACGTCGGACCTGTCGCGCGCGCATCGTGTCTCGCGCCGGCTGCGTAGCGGGCTGGTCTGGGTCAACTGCTACATGGACGGCGACATCACCGTGCCGTTCGGCGGCGTCAAGCAGTCGGGGTTCGGGCGCGACAAGTCGTTGCACGCGCTGGAGAAGTACCAGGACCTGAAGACGACCTGGATCCGGCTCGAGTAGTTGCTGCGGCCTGTCGGCGCACCGGTGACCTCATCAATCCATCGCCGCGTGCGCCAGGCTGTCGTCGGCGTGCTTCGCGCCGGGGCGGATCAACAGGATCAGCGGCACCACCACCAGCGTGGCGATGAACATCGCCTTGAAGTCGTTCAGATAGGCGATCATCGCTGCCTGCTGGTTGATGGTCTGGTTCAGCACCGCGATGTCGATCCGCGAGCCATGCGTGAGCATCGACTGCAGCGCCGGGTTGTACGGGTTGATATGCGTGACCAGGTCGCTGTGCGCCACCTGCGCGTTGCGGGTCATCATGGTCTGGATCAGCGAGATGCCGATGCTGCTGCCGATATTGCGCATCAGGCTGTATGTGGCCGTGCCATCGGCGCGCAGGGACGGCTCCAGTGTGGAGAACGTCAGCGCCGACAGCGGTACGAACACGAGCCCCAGGCCGAAGCCCTGGATGATGCCCGGTACGACGATATCCGACATCGAAAGCACCACGGTGTAGCCCATCATCTGCCACAGTGCGAAGGCGGAGATCAGGAAGCCGGCCAACAGGAGCAGCCGCGCATCCACGCGCCGCAGCAGCCGGCCCGCCAGCATCATCGCGATCATCGTGCCCAGCCCGCTTGGCGCGGTAACCAGCCCCGTGGTGGCCACCGGATAGCCCATCAGGTTCTGCAGCATCGGCGGCAGCAGCGCGCGGGTGGCATACATGACCGCGCCGATCACGAAGATGAAACAGGCCCCGGTGACGAAATTACGGTCCTTGAGCAGCGCGGAACGGAAGAACGACTTTTCGCCGGCTGTGGCCGTATGGATCAGGAAGTAGGCGAAGGCGATCACGCAGATCAGCGCCTCGACGCGGATTTCGAGCGAGCCGAACCAGTCAAGTTGTTCGCCGCGGTCCAGCATGGCCTGCAACGCCCCGATAGCGAGACTCAGCGTGGCGAAGCCGAACGCGTCGAATCTCATGCTGCGCGCCGGGGTGCGGTTCGGTAGCGAGGCCAGCACGCCGAACAACGCGAACAGGCCGATCGGCACGTTGATGAAGAACACCCAGCGCCAGTTGTAGCTGTCGGTCAGCCAGCCGCCCAGTGTGGGCCCGAGAATTGGCCCGACCATCACGCCCATGCCCCACACGGCCATGGCCTGCCCCTGGCGCGACGGTGGATTGATATCGAGCAGGATCGACTGGGACAGCGGCACCAGCGCCGCCCCAAAAACCCCTTGCAGCAGCCGCGCGGCCACGATCTGGGTGAGGGAGTCCGCCATCCCGCACAGCGCCGAAGCCACGGTAAATCCGCCGATCGAGATAGCCAGCAGCCGCTTGACGCCGAGCTGGTCGGACAGCCAGCCGGTCAGCGGCGTGGCGATGGCTGCGGCGACGATGTAGGAAGTCAGCACCCATGTGATTTCGTCCTGCGAGGCCGAAAGCGTACCCTGCATGTGCGGCAGGGCCACGTTGGCGATGGTGCTGTCGAGCGTCTGGATCAGCGTGGCCAGCATGATCGAAAGGGTGATCATCGGCCGGTTGAGCGGGGTGGCGGCTGGCTGTGCCGCGCCGGAAACCACGGAGGACATTGGGGGGGGGGCTGGAAGGGCTGGCGCAGATTAATAAGCGTGCTTATTATAATCATGGACTGGCGTTTTTGGGCGATCACGCGAGTTACGGACGGCCAGAAAAGCGGATCGAGCGCCCCGACTCCCTATAATCGCGCGATGGAAACAAATCTTGAAAGGCGCTTCGGCTTTCTCGTGGCGGACGTTGGCCGGCTGACCGGCAGGCGATTTGACGAGTTGTCCCGCGCGACGCTAGACCTGACGCGTGCGCAGTACCGTGCGCTTGCGTGTCTGACGCACTATGGGGAAATCAATCAGGCCTGCCTGGCGGACCTGATGGAAGTGGCGCCGATTTCAGCCGGGCGGCTGCTGGACCGGATGGAGGAGGGTGGCTGGATCGTGCGTCGGCCCAATCCGGCGGATCGCCGCGAGCGCATGGTCAGCGTGACGGAAAAAGCGGAGCAGGCACTGCATGCCGCGCGCGAGGTGGGGGATGTGGTGACATCGGAGGCGCTCAACGGCTTCAACGCCGAAGAAGCGGAGCAATTCATCGGCTTTCTGCAGCGCGCCCGGGGGAATCTGTCGAAGCCGGCCCTGGCCCAGACGCAAGCGCAGGCGCAGGGAAAGTAACCACCACGGTCAGGCCGCCGCCCGGCGTGCTTTCCAGCGCGACGGCGGCGCCATGAATGCGGGCGATCTCCCGCACGATCGACAGCCCCAGGCCGCTGCCATCGCGGCTAGCGCTCGACTCTCCACGATAGAAGCGCTTGAAGATCGACTCGCGCTCGAACGCGGGCACGCCGGGACCGTTGTCCTCTACGGCCAGCCGTTGCCCGTCGACGCGCACCGTGACCATCGCGCCGGCGCCCGCATAGCGGATAGCGTTGTCGATCAGATTCCCGAGCAGTTCCTGCAGCAGTTCGGTCTGGCCGTCGATGTCGGCCGGGCCGCGACCCTCGAAACCCAGATCCACCCCCGCGCGCCGGGCCAGCGGCGCCCATTCAAGCGCCACGTTCTGCGCCAGCGTATCCAATCGCAGGTGCCGCAGCGTGGGCGCGTAGCCGCTGTCTGGCTCGAGCCGCGACAGCGACAGCAGCTGGGCGACTTCCTTGGCGGCCTGCTGCACGGATCCATGCAGCCGCTCGACGTGCGCGCGCACGCTCGGCAGGTCCTTCTCGCGCAGTGCGAGTTCCGATTCGGCCTGGATGATGGCCAACGGCGTCTTGAGTTGGTGCGCGGCATCGGCAAAGAAACGCTTGCGGCCTTCTATCATGCGGTGCAGCCGGGCCACGTACTGGTTCACTGCGGCCACCAGTGGCTTCATTTCGACCGGCAGCGCGGTGTCTTCCAATGGCTCCAGATCGTCGGGGCCGCGTGCGGACATGGCGTCGGACAGCCGTTGCAGCGGCAGCAGGCCCCGCCGCACGCCAAGCCAGACGATGCCCAGCGCCAGGCTGATCAGCATCAGTTCCTGCAGCAGCGAGCCGACCAGGATGTCGCTGGCAAGCTGCTCGCGCGGCTCGGTCGATTCGGCCAGCAGCACCCAGACCATTTGCGTGCGGGCCGAGCGGACGTCGTGCAGCGGCAGTGGCATGGCTGCCATGCGGACGGGCACGCCAAGGTACTCGGCGTCGTAGAACTGGGTGCGATAGAGCGAATTCACCGGTCCTTCCGGCATCGGCAGCCCTTCATAGCCGGTGATCGTGGTGCCACGCTCGTCGCGGATCTGGTAGTAGACGCGCGAGCCATCCTCGGCATCGAAGACTTCCAGGGCCAGATTGGGGATTTCCACTTCGACGCGCCCGTCGCGCAGCGAAATCCCTTCGCGCATGGACTTGAGCGATGCGGCCAGCGTGCGGTCAAATGCCTGGTGGGCCGCGGACATCGCGCGCCGATCGGTCAGCCACGCGTCGAATGCCAGCAGCCCCAGCAGCGGTATCAGCAGCCAGAGTGTGATCTGCAGCCTCAGGCTGCCTGTTTTCATTGGCGCGCGTCCGACGTGGCGGTGTCGCGTGATTCCAGCAGATAGCCGAGCCCGCGCAGCGTGACGATGCTCACGCCGCTGCCTTCCAGCTTCTTGCGCAGGCGGTAGACGTAGATTTCGATGGCGTCGGCATTGACCGACTCATCGATGCCGAAAATCTTCTCCGACAGCGCGGCCTTGTTGACGGCACGGCCATCGCGCATCAGCAGCACTTCCAGCACGGCGCGTTCGCGCCCCGTGAGTTGCAGCAGTTCACCGTGCAGCGTGAAGGCACGGCTCACGCTGTCATAGCGCAGCGGGCCGCATTCGAGCGCGGTGCGGTCATGGCCGTGGCTGCGGCGGATCAGCGCGCGCGCCCGGGCCTCCAGTTCGTTCAGCGCGAATGGTTTGGCCAGGTAGTCGTCGGCACCCAGGTCCAGCCCGCGCACGCGGTCTTCCACCGAGCCATGCGCGGTCAGGATCAGCACTGGTACCGGATTGCGCCGCTGACGCAGCCGACGCAGCACTTCCAGACCGTCCAGGCGGGGCATGCCGATGTCGAGGATGGCCAGGGCGTAGTCCTGCGTGGTCAGCAGATGATCGGCGCTGGCGCCGTCATGCATGCAGTCGACGGCAAAGCCACTCTGGCTCAGGGAATCCACCAGCGATTCGGCCAGTTTGAGATTGTCTTCGGCAAGCAGGATACGCATGGGAGGGATACAGCGGGCAGGTCTAAGTCTTGTCTCGGGCGAACCAGTGTCGCGCGACGAGTGATACCTGCATTGGGTCAGGTATGCCTAGTTAGGGAAATCCCGATCGTGGTGCATAACCCACGCCGCAGATACCCACGAATCGAAAGCGAACTGAAAGTGAGGCCCAAATACCATCCGTGCCGTTCCACAACTACAAGCAGACAAAGGAGACTTGTATGAAACGGAAGGCATTGGCCCTGGCTACGTTGGGTTGCGTGGCATCGGGTGGCGCAGCAGCTCAGTCGAGCGTGACCCTGTACGGTCTGGTCGATTCGGGTATCGAGTACGTGAGCCACGCAGGGCCAACCGGCAGCTCGGTGGTCAAGATGACGTCGGGCGGCAAGAACACGTCGCGTTGGGGTCTGCGCGGCACTGAAGACCTTGGCGGCGGGCTGAAGGCAATCTTCACGCTGGAATCCGGCATTGCCCTCGACACCGGCAAGCTCGACACGGACAACACGCTGTTCGATCGTCGCGCCTGGGTGGGCCTGCAGGACAAGACGCTGGGCAGCATCCGCATGGGCCGTGACTTCACCACGACCTATGACTTCATGCTCCCGTTCGACCCGATGGGTTACGCGCCGAACTATTCGTGGGCCACGTCGGCCACCGCCACGGGCGGCCGCAAGGACGGCATGTTCTCCCGCTCCACCAACGTGCTGCGTTACGACGGCAAGTTCGGTCCGGTCAAGGTGGGCGGCACGATGGCGATGGGCGAAGTGCCTGGCAGCTTCAAGAGCTCGTCCAAGTACGACCTGGGCGTGGGCTATGAAGCCGGCAAGTTTGCCGCGGCCCTGACCTGGGATCGCCAGAACGGCGCGGGCACCAGCACCACGCCGGCTGACAGCGTCGACTACATCCAGGGCATCCACGCTGGCGCCAGCTACGACTTCGGTTCGCTGTCCGTCTACGCGGGCTACCGGAACTACCGCAAGACGTTCACGACGTCGGCCGCCAAGCAACTCAGCGACATGTACTGGCTGGGCGCCGCGTACGACTTCACGCCGGCCTTCACGCTGTACGGCGCGATCTACAAGCAGAACATCAAGGGCGACACCGACGCAGATCCGATCCTGTTCTCGCTGCGTGCCCAGTACAATCTTTCCAAACGCACCATGGCCTATCTGTCCGCCGGCTATGCCAAGGCGCGCAATGGTCAGAACGTGAGTGTCTCGCGTGACAATATTGGCTATGCCAATAACCAGGTCGGCGTGACGGCGGGTCTGCAGCACCGCTTCTGATCTCGCTTTCTGATCGTTGTTTTCGACCGTCGTGGTGGACGGTCGCCCGGCGGTGCGAGGGGCTCGCGCCGCCGGTTTTTGCGTTTTTTTTTGCGTTTACGGCCCAACCGAATTTCGTTTCAGCCCAGCAGGCCATGCCGTTCGTGCCATTCCCGCAGAGACTCGGCCGGCCATGTGCGGGCGTGCCGGTGTCCCTTGCCGCGTGGCACGTCGACCCAGGGGGCTGCGTAATCGAGCGCTGCCTCGATGACTTCGGGGGGCTTAGGCAGCGGTGTGTCGATGGCGCTCGCGTTCGGGTGCACCAGTTCCGGCCAGCGCGGATCCCACAGCCATAGCGGGCTGCCGCATTTCACGCAGAAATGCCGGAACGCCTTCGATCGCACCGGTCGCTTGCCTGGCTCGCGTATTACCGCGTGAAACCGTCCGACATGGGTCTTGCCGCGCACGCGCAGCGTGCTGGCATCGCCCCCGAGATTGATCCCGTATCCGCCACCGCCGCCAGTCTTGCGGCAGATCGAGCAATGGCAATGCATAAACGGGTAGGGCGAATCCGATTCCAGGCTGAACCGCACGGCGCCGCACTGGCATGAGCCTTCGAGATGCATGTAGCCTCCAGGAATGGGGTGTCGATGTGATCCAGTGTGGGTGACGCGATGCGGGGATTCAAGGCGGAACGTCCGCACTTCGGGTCACGCTCAAGGCTCGTCCTCGATCCAGAGAGGCATTGTCAGTGGATGCCGGCGTGAATATGATGGGGCGTTCATCGCCACGACGCGAATGTAACGACGCGGCTCCAGTGGTGCGCCGACCGGGTGACTATTTCTCCCACTGAAATGATCAGACCCGGCCGATTGACCTGACATGGAAGACGGCAACCATGGAATTGTTACTCCAGGCAGTGCTATTCCTCGCATCGGCCCTTGTGGTGGTGCCACTCTCCATCAGGCTCGGGTTCGGTTCCGTCCTCGGCTATCTGGTCGCCGGGATGCTCATCGGTCCCTCCGCGCTCGGGTTCGTCACGGATGTCAATGCCGTGCTGCACATTGCCGAGCTCGGCATCATGCTGATGATGTTCATCATCGGCATCGAGATGGATGTTCGAAAACTCTGGAACCTGCGGCGATCGATCTTTGGCCACGGCGGTGCCCAGGTCCTGCTTTGCGCGGTGCTGCTGGCTCTCGCATTCACCGCCTTCGGGGTGAACTGGCGTGTAGGGGTTGCCGCTGGCTTTGCACTGTCCCTGTCGTCGACGGCGATGGTGATCGCGATTCTGGAGCAGCGCGGGCTGATGCAGGCGCCGATTGGCCGGGCGAGCTTTGGCATCCTGTTGTTCCAGGACATGGCCGCCATCCCGATGATTGCGCTGTTGCCGCTGCTTTCCCCCGCACCGGCCACTACCAACACGATCGCGGGGTGGATCGTCGCGCTCGAGGCGCTGGGCATGCTGGCTGCCGTGGTGTTTGGCGGAACCCTTCTGCTGCGGTATCTGTTGCCGATCATCCGGCGCAGCGGCACGCGGGACATGGTGACCGTATTCGCGCTGCTCTGGGTGATCGGCATCGCGTTGCTGATGCAAAGCGTGCATCTGTCGATGTCTTTGGGCGCGTTCGTGGCGGGGGTGTTGCTGGCGGGCTCCGACTGCCGCGAGGAAATCGAGGCGGACATCAGCCCCATCAAGGGCGTATTGCTCGGCCTTTTCTTCATGGCCGTGGGCATGTCGATCAAGTTCGATGTCCTGGCAAGCAAGCCGTTCCTCGTTGCCGTACTGCTCCTGGTGCTGCTGGTCGCCAAGATATCAGGCCTGCTTTTCCTCGCAAGGCAGATTCAGTTGCCGCGGGGTGACCGAGTTTACTTTGCGGTGCTTCTTTCACAGGGTGGTGAGTTCGCGTTCGTCGTGATGGCCGTGGCCGAGGCGGCACGCCTGTTGAATGGCGAGCAGGCGTCCATCGTGACCGCCGTGGTGGCGCTATCCATGGCCGCAACGCCGTTGTTGCTGATGGCATTGCGCACGAAGGAGGTCGCGAGGGACGTGGAGCGTCCGCTGCCGGCCGCCAACCGCCACGCTGACGCACCGGATGCCGATCTGCATTGACACTGCATGAACGCGGGATATCCGCACGATGATGGCCCGAGGGGGCTCGGATCTGGCTTAGATGAGCCGCGCCCCCGGCCAGGCCCCCGACATCACGATATTCCGGACCGAAAGCCGCACCGTCTGCATGATGTCCCAGAGTTCCGGCACAGGTGGCCGGTTCCGTGCCGTGGCCAGCGCTACCTGGCGGGTGACCACCGGATCGACCAGCCGCGCGGAATGCAGGCGGCCTTGTGCGACGCGGTCCGCCACTGCGGCGAATGGCAACAGCGTCGCGCCACAACCGTCTTCGACGAGCCGCATCGACACCGTGTTCGACGCATCGCATTCCAGCGCCATGTTCAGCGTGGTGCCGACCCGCGCGGCCAGCGATTCGGCCAGCACGCGCAGGCCGTGCCCGGTGCTGGGCAGGATCATCGGCACTTCACCCAGGCGGCGGGCCTGGAACGTCGGTCCGAGATGGCTCCACGACGTGGGCGTGACCAGTGTCAGGTCTTCCTCGAGCAGGATGTCGACCTTGAGCGCGCCTTGCTGCTCAGGCAGGTAGAGCAGGGCGACGTCGATCTCTCCGGCGGCCAGCCACGCCAGGATCGGGCTGGCAAGCCCTTCCACGAAACGCAGCTTTGTTGCCGGAAAGCGTGTCTTCAGTGCGGTGCCAATGGCCGCGAAGGCGGTGTTGGCGATGGTCGGCTGAGCCGCGATCACGAGCTGTGCCGGGCCCTGGGCGGTCGAGGCGCGCACGGCGGCGCGCGCCTCGGTCAGCGTGGCGGCCACCTGCCGCGCGTAGCCCAGCAGCGTATTGCCCGCTTCGGTCAGCACCACGCCGCGGCCGCTGCGGTGAAACAGGCGCGTGTCCAGCGATGCCTCGAGCCGTGCGATCTGCCGGCTTACGGTCGACTGGTCCGCGCCCAGTTCCAGCGCCGCGCGCGAAATGCTCTGCGTGTTGGCCACGCAGATAAAGCACGCGAGATCGTCGGAGTTCAGTGCCGACATCAGCCTTTGGTCGGAGCGTTGGTCGGCTTGTCACCGATCGCGAACGACGACATGTGCTCGATCGCCTTGACCAGTCCCGAGTGATCCCAGCCCGCGCCGCCCTGCGCCACGCACACGTTGAACAGTTGCTGGCACGATGCGGTGTTAGGCAGGCCCAGACCGAGCGCCTTGGCAGTGGACAGCGCGAGGTTCAGGTCCTTCTGATGTAGCTCGATGCGGAATCCCGGCTCGAAGGTGCGCTTGATCATGCGCTCGCCGTGCACTTCCAGAATGCGCGAACTCGCAAAGCCGCCCATCAGCGCCTGCCGCACGCGTGCCGGATCGGCGCCGGCCTTGGCAGCCAGCACCAGCGCCTCGCTGACAGCTTCGATCGTCAGCGCGACGATGACCTGATTCGCCACCTTGGCCACCTGTCCGTCGCCGGCATTGCCGACCAGCGTGATGTTCTTGCCCATCAGTTGCAGCAGCGGCAGCACCTTGTCGAAGACATCCTGCTTGCCACCGGCCATGATCGACAGCGTGGCGGCCTTCGCGCCAACCTCGCCGCCGGAAACCGGTGCGTCGACGTAGTCGCAGCCGAGCTTCTCGATGCGTGCCGCGAATTCGCGCGTCTCGATTGGCGAAATCGAGCTCATATCCACCACGATCTTGCCCGGGGACAGGCCCTCGGCCACGCCCTGTTCGCCGAACAGCACGCGGGCGACGTCGGGGGTGTCCGGCAGCATCAGGAAGATGACGTCGGCCTGCCGCGCCACATCGGCCGCACTGGCGCACGACTGGACGCCCGCATCCAGCAACGCCTGCGGCACACCGCTGCGCGTATGAGCATGGACGGCGTGGCCGCCCGTTTGCAGATGCAGCGCCATGGGCTTGCCCATTACGCCGAGTCCGATAAATCCGATCTTGCTCATGTCGATATCCGGTTGAAGGGGAGTCACACGGTAAAGCGCTCGCGCAACGCGCGTGCCGCGTCGCGCAGCAGTGCGTTGTCGATACCCACCGCAACAAAATGCGCGCCCATGTCCAGGTAGCGCTTGGCGTCGGCTTCCACGGGCGTCAGCGTGCCAATGGCCTTGCCGGCGCGGTTGGCCGCTTCATAGATCTGCCGCACGGCTGCCTGGACCTCAGGATGGTTCGGGTTGCCCAGATGCCCGTAGGCTGCGGCCAGGTCGTTGGGGCCGATGAAGATGCCGTCAACGCCGGGTTCCGCGCAGATTTCGTCGGCCGCTTCCACGCCCTTGCGGCTTTCGATCTGTACCAGCACGCAGATATTGTCGTTGATGGTCTTGAAGAAGTCCGGCAACGTGCCATAGCGGTTCTGGCGCTGCGCGCCGGAGACGCCACGGATGCCGTCAGGCGGGTAGCGCGTGGCGCGCACGGCACGACGGGCTTCTTCCGCCGATTCCACGAACGGAATCAGGAAATTGTAGAAGCCGATATCGAGCAGCCGCTTGAGCATCACTGGGTCGTTCCACGGCGGGCGAACCACCGGCGCGCTGGTGCTGTCCTTGAGCGCCATGAGTTGCGGCATGAACGTCAGCACGTCATTGGGTGAGTGTTCTCCGTCGAGCAGCAGCCAGTCAAATCCGGCCAGGCCGATGATCTCGGTGGTCACGGGCTGGCCCAGCGAGCTCCACAGGCCAATCAGGCGCTTGCGCGCGAGCACGTCGGCCCGGAAACGGTTTGGCAGGGGGGTGATCTGCGGCAGATGTTGGGTCATGCGGTTACTCCTGGTTCAATCGGTCACCAGCGCCGAGACCGGCCCCGGCGACTTGCCACGCGCCTGAAGCACGCGAGCGGCGGCATCGTCTAGCTGGGCCAGCGTGCTGCTGTCCACGGGGATGAAATCGGCGCGGGCGCGGCGCCATTCGCGTTCCGTGTCGCCGGGCAGGCGGATCTGGTCATTGCCCGGCTGCAGCCGTGACGCCTTGACCCATTCGACAAACGCCTCGACCTCGTGGCCGAAGGTGGTGCTGCTGCCCAGTCGTGCCGGATCGAAGATGATCGCCAGCATGTTGTTCCACACCGCATGTTCGTGCGTGAGCGTCTCCGGACGGATCGTATGGCCACCGGTCACCGCCGCGCCGAGCAGTTCGCACATCACGGCCAGCACGTAGCCCTTGTGCTCGCCGAACGTGCGCAGCGCGCCCTGCGGGCCGCCGGCGCCGGGGAACATGACCGAGGGATCGTCGGTGGGGTGACCGTTCGGGTCCATCAAGGAGCCCGGCGGCACCGCCACGCCCTTGTTGTGGGCCACGCGCACCTTGCCAAGCGCGATGGCGCTGGTGGCGAAGTCGAGCACCAGAGGCGGCTGCGCGGGTAGCGGCACGCCGATCGTGAACGGATTGGTGCCGAAGCGCGCGTCGTAGCCGCCGTGTGGCGCGACGATCGGCTTGGAGAGGACGTTGACGAAATGGATCGAGATCATGCCGGCTGCCGTGGCCTGCTCGGCCCAGTGGCCGACCCGGCCCAGATGGTGCGAGCGGCGCAGGCCAAGCACGCAGACACCATGCTCGCGGGCGCGTTCGATGCCCATCCCCATGGCCTGTTCGGTCACCGCCTGGCCCATGCCGCGATTGCCGTCCAGGCTCAGGATGCCGCCCGATTCGTGCACCACGCTGACCTTCTGGTTGAGCTGGAGCTGATCGCCTTGCCACGACATCACATACTTCGGGATCATCCCCACGCCGTGAGAGTCGTGGCCCGACAGGTTGGCGCCCACGAGGTGATCGGCGGTCAGCCGGGCCTCGCGGGCATCGGAGCCTGCCGCCAGCCAGAGATCGACCACCCACCGATGCAGGCCGGCGGTCGGAATACGGTGTTCACTCATGCTTACTCCAGGTGAATATTGGCCACCTTGATCAGGTTTGCCCATTTGGCAACTTCGCTTTTCTGGAAGTTGCCCAGTTCGGTGGGGCCGGCGCCCGAGGGTTCGATGCCCATCGCTGCCAGCTTGCTGCGCACATCGGGCTGGCGAATGATCTTGCCGATCTCGCCGGAGAGCTTGTTGATGATCGGCATCGGTGTGCCAGCCGGCGCGAAGATCGCCTGCCATGACACGATTTCATAGCCGGACAGGCCGGGGGCGGACTCGGCCATGGTCGGCACGTCGGGCAGTTCCGGCGCGCGCTTTGCGCCCGTCGTGGCCAGCGCGCGGAACTTGCCGGCCTGGATCATCGGCATCGCCGCCACGCTGTTCTCGAACACGATGTCGACCTGGTTGCCCAGCAGCGCCTGCACAGCCTGGCTGCTGCCTTTGTAGGGAACATGGGTCATGCGCAGCCCGGCCATGTTGGCGAACAGTTCGGCTGCCAGATGCTGCGACGTGCCATTGCCCGACGACCCGAAGTTGACCGAGCCCGGCTTGGCCTTGGCCGCGGCGATCACGTCCTGCACGCTCTTCCATGGGCTGTTGGCATTGACCACCAGCACGTTCGGCAGGGTGCCGATCAGTGCCACAGGCTGGAAGTTCTTGACCGGGTCATACGGCATCTTCGGATACAGGCTGATATTGATCGCGTGGGAGCTGATCGTGCCGCCGAGCAGGGTATAGCCATCGGGGGCGGCCTTGGCCACGTAGTCCGAGCCGATGTTGCCGCCCGCGCCCGCGCGGTTTTCCACCACGATCGACTGGCCCAGCGTCTGCGACAGGCGCTGCCCGATCAGGCGGCCCAGCAGATCGGTAGTGCCGCCCGCCGCGAATGGCACCACGTAGGTGATGGGCTTGCTGGGCCAGTGATCGGCAGACTGCGCGCCGGCCTGCGTGGCGATGGTCATGCATCCGGCACAAAGCACGGCCAGCATGGGCCGCATCCGACGATGGGTGAAAAACATTGCGTTGTCTCCTGTTACGCGAACGGGTGGGTACGGCGTTGCGGTACGATATTCGCTGTGTTTTCTTCTTGTTCTGCCTGTCGGTTTCGTGGGCAGATCCGGGCGTCTTGTTCCGCGCCTCGCCAGCAAATCTACACGCGCGAGTGCCACGCTGACTTGCAGAATCCGCATAACAGAAATGCACGATAGACCGCGCGAGGGCGCGCGTCAAACGGAACAATCGCAGACATTCCATCGCAGGCTTTCGATATGACCGCTAACGCTTCTTCTCCCGTCGCCCGCACTGGCGGACGTGTCCTCGTCGATCAACTTCGCATCCACGGCACCGAGCGCATTTTTTGCGTGCCGGGGGAGAGCTTTCTGGATGTTCTGGACGCGCTGCATGACCAGCCGGCGATCGACCTGATCGTTACCAAGCACGAAGGGGCGGCCGCCAACATGGCGGAGGCGGACGGCAAGCTGACCGGGCGTCCCGGCATCTGCTTCGTGACGCGCGGACCGGGCGCCACGCACGCAAGCTGCGGCGTGCATATCGCCGCGCAGGATTCCACGCCGATGATCCTGTTCGTTGGCCAGATCGCGCGCGAGCACAAGGGGCGGGAAGCGTTCCAGGAAGTGGATTACGCCGCGGTCTTCGGCTCGATGGCCAAGTGGGCGGCAGAAATCGATGATCCCGCGCGGATTCCGGAGATGGTGGCCCGTGCCTTCCAGGTGGCTACGTCGGGCCGTCCCGGCCCGGTGGTGCTGGCATTGCCGGAGGACGTGCTCGACAACATGGTGGAGTGCGTCGACGCGGCGCCGTATCGCGCGGTGGCAGCGGCCCCGCGTGCCGAAGATGCTCAGGCGCTGGCCTCGGCCCTGCGCGCGGCGGAGCGTCCGCTCGTGATCGCTGGTGGCGCCAACTGGACGGAAGCCACTGTGCGCGACTTCGCGGCCTTCGTGCACGCATGGGATTTGCCGGTGGCCTGCGCCTTCCGCCGTCAGGACGTGCTCGACAATCGTGATCCGCATTACGTCGGGCACCTGAGCCTGGGCGTCAATCCGAAGCTTGCAGAGCGCGTGGAAACCGCCGATCTGATCGTCGCATTCGGCACGCGCCTCGGGGACATCGCAACCGATGGCTACACAATGCTCGAGGTGCCGCGGCCGAAACAGAAGCTCGTGCATATCCATGCCGACAGCTTCGAGTTGGGCCGCGTCTACCAGGCCGCACTGCCGATCCATGCCGGGGTGGAACCCGGCGCGGCGATGCTCGCATCGCTGCAGCCGCCAGAGCAGGTACCGTGGAAGTCGTGGACGGCGGGCGCGCGCGCGGATCACGAGGCCTTTGTCACACCGCCGAAGCCGCATTCGGAATTGAGCGGCGTGAATATGTCCGCCGCGATTTCGCACCTGAGCAGCGTGCTGCCCGAGGATTCGGTCGTGACCAACGGTGCAGGCAACTATGCCGTCTGGCTGCACCGCTTCTACGCCTACAAGCGCCCCCGTACCGAACTGGCGCCGACCTGTGGCGCGATGGGCTATGGCCTGCCGGCGGCGATCGCAGCCAAGTTGCGCCATCCGGAAAAGACCGTGGTCTGTCTGGCCGGCGACGGCTGCTTCCTGATGTACCCGCAGGAGATCGCCACCGCTGCGGCGCATGGCGTCAACCTGATCGTGGTGGTGGTCAACAACCGTATGTACGGCACGATCCGGATGCATCAGGAGCGCCGCTACCCGGGCCGTCAAAGCGGCACGACGATCGTCAATCCGGATTTCGTTGGCATGGCGCGCGCCTGCGGCGCCTGGGCCGAGCGCGTGGAGAAAACCGAGGATTTCGCGGCGGCCTTCGAGCGGGCCCGCAATGCTGGCAAGCCCGCCGTGCTGGAACTGCTGACCGACCCGCTTCAGATCACGCCCGCCATGCGGGTGACCGAAATGCCGACCTGAAATCGGATCGGCCATTAAGGTCGGAAACGTCGGAAAGGTTGGGTTGCTCCGACTGATCCTAGAAGAGCGTTGCCTGCGGCCGGACTTCGTGTCCGGCCGTTTTCATTTGGGCAGCCGGCTGGTTCAGGATCTGGCGAATCTGCGCCAGATAACGTTCGCCCACGGCGCGATGGGTCTTGCGCGCTTCCTCGGCGAAGCTCCGGCGCGATGGCGCCCGGATATTGAGCAGCCGGCAGATGGTGGAAAGATAAGGCTTCTTCCCATCCGCTGCGACACGCCTGGCGGCAGACATCAGGGCGGCATCGCCAATCCGGCCTCGCAGCCACACCAGTACCTGTCGGTCGTATTCGTTTTGCACGCGGATCAGGTGTTCCATCTGATACCTCCGAGAATTCCTAGGACTGTTCATCCATACAGTTACTGTAAATATATACAGTGATCGGGAATTTTCAAGGGGACAGTAGAGGAATCCTGGCCGTGGGGTGGCCGGTATCAGCCTTCGCCCCCCTTTACGTCCCGAAATAGGGGAGATAGCGGCAGATGGTGCCCATAACGCCCTGCAGTCGGGCGCCATGAAGATGGGGGGCAAGTGGTGTCGCTCGGTAATGGCGGATTTCACGATTGAACTTATGAATTTCATTCCTGAAACCATCGCATCAAACCGCTGCGATTGATATTCCCTGACAAATCAACGAGATACGCGCACCGCCACCTTGTGGCCCGCTTTTTGCGTTTTCGACCCCTGCAGACGTACACGTGAATGTGCGCGCAAGTTGATCGTCAATCCCGCTCACCGTGCAGTGCCGACGGGCTGATCTCCGACTTCTCCGGCATGGGCAGGACCTGCCCACCGCCGTCTTCTGACTTCTGGCCATGGCGTGTCCCCACGCGTGGCCTGTTCGCTTAGGTTGCATGCCCTATGGACTTCGCCCCGATCAAGTCGTTGTTGATTGCCAACCGTTCCGAGATCGCGATTCGCGTGATGCGGGCCGCCGCCGAGATGAGCATCCGCACAGTCGCTATCTACTCGAAGGAGGACCGGCTCGCGCTTCATCGCTTCAAGGCCGATGAGAGCTATCTGGTTGGCGACGGCAAGAAGCCGCTGGCGGCTTACCTCGATATCGAAGACGTTCTGCGGATCGCCCGGCAGGCAAAGGTCGACGCGATTCACCCGGGGTATGGTTTTCTGTCCGAGAACCCGGACTTCGCCCAGGCGGTCATCGACGCTGGCATTCGCTGGATCGGGCCATCGCCTGAAGTCATGCGGATGCTCGGCAACAAGGTGGCGGCGCGTAATGCGGCCATTGCGGCGGGTGTGCCCGTCATGCCGGCGACCGATCCGCTGCCGCTCGACCTGGCCGAGTGCAAGCGCCTGGCGGCCGGCATTGGCTATCCGTTGATGCTCAAGGCAAGCTGGGGCGGTGGCGGCCGTGGCATGCGGGTACTGGAGAGCGAACAGGACCTGGAGCCCTCGCTGGCGGCGGCCCGTCGCGAGGCGCTGGCCGCGTTTGGCAACGACGAGGTGTACCTGGAGAAGCTGGTGCGCAACGCGCGCCACGTCGAGGTGCAGATCCTGGGCGACACGCACGGCAATCTCGTGCATCTGCACGAGCGTGACTGCACGGTGCAGCGGCGCAACCAGAAGGTTATCGAACGCGCGCCTGCGCCATACATGGATGCGGCCGGTCGCGCGTCACTGTGCGACGCGGCGCTGCGCCTGATGGGCGCGGTCGGCTATTCGCACGCCGGCACGGTGGAATTCCTGATGGATGCGGACACGAACAAGTTCTACTTCATCGAGGTCAATCCACGTATCCAGGTGGAACACACGGTCACCGAAATGATCACGGGGATCGACATCGTCAAGGCACAGATCCGCGTCACGGAAGGCGGCCGGATCGGCATGACCGAAGACACGCTCGACGAGAACGGCGATATCACCACGCGCGCGGCGGGCGTGCCGCCGCAGGCCCAGATTCCGCTCAATGGCCACGCGCTGCAATGCCGGATCACGTCCGAGGACCCTGAGAATGGCTTCCTGCCGGACTATGGCCGTCTCACCGCGTATCGCAGCGCGGCCGGCTTCGGGGTGCGCCTGGATGCCGGCACCGCCTATGGCGGCGCGGTGATCACGCCGTACTACGATTCGCTGCTGGTCAAGGTCACCACCTGGGCGCCGACGGCCGCCGAGTCGATCCGCCGCATGGATCGCGCCCTGCGCGAGTTCCGCATTCGCGGGGTGTCCTCCAACCTGCAGTTCCTGGAGAACGTCATCAACCATCCCGCGTTTGGGAGCGGTGACGTCACCACGCGCTTTATCGACCTGACGCCGGAACTGCTGGCCTTCACCAAACGGCGTGATACCGCCACCAAGCTGTTGAGCTATCTGGGCGACGTCAGCATCAACGGTCATCAGGAAATGACGGGCCGCGCGGTGCCGCAGTTGCCGCTTCCGAGGCCAGTCCTGCCGGTGGTTGACACCACCAGACCGCTTCCCCTCGGCACGCGCGATCGACTGCGTGAACTGGGCGCGGAGAAATTCGCAAGCTGGATGCTGGATCAGAAGCAGGTGCTGCTGACCGACACCACCATGCGCGATGCGCACCAGTCGTTGTTTGCCACACGGATGCGTACGGCAGACATGCTGCCGATCGCGCCGTTCTACGCCAGCGAGCTGTCGCAACTGTTTTCGATGGAGTGCTGGGGCGGCGCCACGTTCGACGTGGCCTTGCGCTTCCTGAAGGAAGACCCGTGGCAGCGCCTGGCGCAGCTGCGCGAGCGCGTGCCCAACATCCTGTTCCAGATGTTGCTGCGTGGCTCGAATGCCGTCGGTTACACGAACTACGCGGACAACGTGGTGCGTTTCTTCGTCAAGCAGGCCGCCAGTACCGGCGTGGACGTATTCCGCGTGTTCGATTCGTTGAACTGGGTGCGCAACATGCGCGTGGCGATCGACGCCGTAGGCGAAACCGGCGCGCTGTGCGAAGGTGCGATTTGCTATACGGGCGATCTGTTCGATGGCTCCCGCCCCAAGTACGACCTGAAGTACTACGTGGGCATCGCCCGCGAACTGCAACGCGCTGGCGTGCACGTGCTCGGCATCAAGGACATGGCGGGTATCTGCCGCCCCCAAGCCGCTGCGGCGCTGGTCAAGGCGCTGAAGGAAGAGACCGGGCTGCCCGTGCATTTCCACACACACGATACCAGCGGCATTTCAGCGGCATCGGCACTGGCTGCCATCGAGGCGGGCTGCGATGCCGTCGACGGCGCGCTGGACGCGATGAGCGGGCTCACGTCGCAACCGAACCTGTCGAGTATTGTCGCCGCGCTGGCCGGCAGCGAGCGCGATCCCGGACTCAGTCTGGACCGCCTGCACGAAGCGTCGATGTATTGGGAGGGCGTGCGCCGCTACTACGCGCCGTTCGAGTCCGAAATTCGCGCTGGTACTGCCGACGTCTATCGCCACGAGATGCCGGGTGGCCAGTACACGAACCTGCGCGAGCAGGCTCGCTCGCTTGGCATCGAGCATCGCTGGACCGAAGTGTCGCGCGCCTACGCCGACGTCAACCGGATGTTCGGTGACATCGTGAAGGTGACGCCTACGTCGAAGGTGGTTGGCGATCTGGCGCTGATGATGGTGGCCAACGATATGACGGCAGCGGATGTGTGCGATCCGAACAAGGAGGTGGCATTCCCCGAATCCGTGGTGTCGCTGTTCAAGGGCGAACTGGGCTTCCCGCCGGATGGATTCCCCGCCGAGCTTTCGCGCAAGGTTCTCCGAGGTGAGCCGCCCGCGCCGTACCGTCCGGGCGACCTGATCCCGGCCGTCGATCTCGATGCCGTCCGCGCACAGGGTGAGGCCGCCTGCGAGCAGCCGCTCGATGACATGCAACTGGCGTCGTACCTGATGTATCCGAAGCAGACGGTCGAGTACCACGCGCATGTGCGCGCCTATAGCGATACATCGGTGCTGCCGACCCCGGCCTATCTGTACGGGCTGCAGCCCCAGGAAGAAGTGGCCGTCGACATTGCGGCGGGCAAGACACTCCTCGTCTCGCTGCAAGGCACTCACCCCGATGCCGAAGAGGGCGTGATCAAGGTCCAGTTCGAGCTGAACGGCCAGTCGCGCACGGCCCTGATCGAGCAGCGCAGTACGGTCAGCGTCGCCACGGCCCGACAGGGCCGCCAGGTTGCAGATCCCGAGAACCCGTTGCACATCGCCGCGCCGATGCCGGGCTCGATCGTGACCGTGGCGGTGCAGCCCGGGCAGCGTGTGGCAGCCGGCACGACGCTGCTCGCGCTGGAGGCGATGAAGATGGAGACCCACATCGCGGCCGATCGCGACGGCGAGATCGCTGCCGTGCACGTCAAGCCTGGCGACCGCGTGGCAGCGAAGGATCTGCTGATCGAGTTGAAGGGTTGAAGGGTTGAAGGGTTGAAGGGTTGAAGGGGGCGGGCGTTAAAGGGAAGGGCATTCGGCCAGACGCAAAAAAGGCCCGCCAAGGCGGGCCTGCAATGACGAAGGAAACCTCCGTCGTGGAGCGTGTCTGGTATGTGCTTGCCGATCAGAAGCGATGGCGGATGCCGATGATCGCGCCGAACTGGTTCTGGCCCGCACCGACCTGTTCGGTGGCGGCCGTCAGCGTGGTCGCGTTGGCGTTCAGCGACGGGCCGAAGCCGGAAAGTCCCATAGCCGATCCGTTGCTGTTCTGGGCGTAGGCGGCAATGGCGTAGAGGTCCGTACGCTTCGAGAACGCATAGGTACCCGAAAGCACGAAGCTGTACGGATCGCCGCTGCTGTTGCGCACGTCGGTGTAGTAGGCTGCGCCGGTCACGGTGACCGCAGGCGTTACCTGGTAGCTCGCGCCAAGCCAGTACAGGTTGGTGCGCAGCGAGCTGGTGGCGAAATCGCCGTAGTACCAGCGGTAGCCGGCAAAAGCCCGACCTCGGCCGAAGTTGTAGCTGGCGCCGATGCTGGCGCGGCGCTCGCGATTGTCATCGGTAGCAACGGTGCTGCCGCGCACTTCGTCGTAGACCACGCGCGCCGACAGCGGCCCCGCATCGTAGCCGGCCGCGGCTGACCAGTTGCGGCCAGCCTTGTAGTCGCCCGGAATCTCGCCACCGGCCTTGCTGTCGTAGCCGGTGCTGTAGAACAGCCCGTAGTAGACCGCGCCAAGCTTGCCGGTCAGCTTCAGCGAGTTGTCGGCCCGGCCCGACATCCACTTGTCGTGCATCAGCACCGAGTAGCGCGTGGCGATGGCCATCGGGTCATACGTGAGCGAGAAGTCATAGAGTACGGTCTGATGACGACCCAGCGTCAGCGATCCGTACTGGTTCTGCAGGCCCACGAATGCCTGGCGGCCGAACAGCCGGCCGGCCTGGTTGGCGTTGCCGGTGTCCAGGTCGAAACCGTTCTCCAGCGTGAAGATGGCTTTCAGGCCACCACCAAGATCCTCGCTGCCACGCAGGCCCCAACGCGAGGTCGACAGGTTGCCGGCCGACAGGCGGACAACGCTGTTGCTACCGCCGGCGGTGTTCGGTACGTGGGTCAGGTATTCCACGCCGGCATCGACGACGCCATAGAGCGTAATGCTGCCGTCGGCGTGGGCCGTGGCGGGCAGGGTGGGCAGAATGGCCAGCGCGGCCAGGCAGGTTATACGGGTCTTCATGCTTCGTGATCCTTGTTATCAGACGCACGCACGCCTCCTTGCGGGCTCGGGCGCGGTGCGGCGTCAGGAATGTAACGAGAGGAGACGAAGCAAAGAAGAGTGGAATTGGTGACAGTTTGTTCGTGGCTGTGAACAATGCCAGGGGCGTGTTGAAGGGAGAAAGGATGTCCAATCTGGTTGCGCGATGAAGGTGCCACGCCTTTTCGCGGCCATTGGCGCGCTTTCCGATCCCGGTGGACGGGTCACCAAACCGTTTCAGTTTTCCGTTCAGGAGTAGCGCTGGCTCGATCAGGCCTATCGACGAATTGCCATACCACGTCGAGTCGCAGCATCATGCGCGGCGCGTCGACGCCACGCATGACTCTAAAGATGTTCGTTACTTCTTCAGCAACGGGCATTGCGACTTCGAAGGCGGAATGAACGCCTGGTCTCCAGGCACCGTGGCCAGTAGCTTGTAGTAGTCCCACGGATACTTCGATTCCTCGGGCTTCTTCACTTCGAACAGGTACATGTCGTGCACCATGCGGCCGTCCTCGCGGATGCGTCCGTTCTTTGCGAAGAAGTCGTTGATCGGCGTGGCTTTCATCTGCTTCATGACCGCCGCGGTCTCGTCGGTACCGGTTGCCTGCACAGCCTTCAGGTAGTGCGAGACCGATGAGTAGACACCGGCCTGGCTCATGTTCGGCATCTTCTTGACCTTCTCGAAATAACGGCGTGACCACGCGCGCGTGGCGTCATTCATGTCCCAGTAAAACGCCTCGGTCAGCACCAGACCCTGGGCGGTCTTCAGGCCGATGGCATGGATGTCGTTGATGTAAAGCAGCAGCCCGGCCAGCTTCTGATTGCCATTGCGTGTCAGGCCGAACTCGGATGCGGCCTTGATTGCGTTGACGGTGTCACCACCGGCATTGGCCAGTCCTACCACTTGTGCCTTGCTGGCCTGGGCCTGCAGCAGATAAGAGGCGAAGTCGCTCGTGTTGAGAGGATGCCGTGCGGCGCCCAGCACGCGGCCGCCGGCCTCATTGACCACGGCGGTGGCCGATTGCTGCAGTGTATGGCCGAAGGCGTAGTCGGCCGTCAGGAAAAACCACGTTTTGCCGCCACGCTCGACCATGGCGCGCGCGGTGGTGTTGGCCAGCGCGTAGGTGTCATATGCGTAGTGGACGGACACGGGCGTGCACAGATCATTTGTGATGCGCTCCGTGCCGGGGCCCGAGAACACCACGATCTTGTTCTTTTGCTTGGCGACGTCCAGCACGGCCAGCGCGGGCGCCGATGCGGCCACGTCGAGGATCGCGTCCACGTGGTCCTGATCGAACCATTCGCGCGCCTTGTTGGCGGCGATATCGGCCTTGTTCTGGTGATCGACCACCACCAGTTCTATCTTCTTGCCAAGTACCTTGCCGCCGAAGTCGTCGATCGCCATCTGCGCGGCGGCGGCACTACCGCGCCCGGTGACGTCGGAGTACAGGCCGCTCATGTCGAGCAGTAGTCCGATCTTGACGATATCGTCGGAGATACCGGGCTTGGGTTGCGCGTGGACGTGCGCGGCCACGCTGGTGAATGCCGCCGTGACCAGTACCGCGGCAGCGAGCTTTTGTGCTTTTGTTTTCATGCGTCTCCTCCTTGGTGTTCGGGTGTCCTTCCGGGTTCTTCTGGTTTTTCCCCTCGCCCACGCGAGGGAGAGGGGAGCAAGTCAGACTGTCGCGATCGGCGTCGTCGGCGATCCCACGGCACCCGGCAGCCTGAGCGGTGGCGCGGTCAGCATGAAGCGGGTGCGACGATGCGCGCGCAGCCAGTCGGCCAGTTCGCGCAGATACCAGAGTTCGCCGAGCGGCAATCCCAACTTGAACAGGCAGTGATGATGCAGCGGCAGCAGCGGGTGGGTTTTCGCGTCGGCCGGCGCCGGGCGTGCCGGATAGCGTTCGACGGCATAGTTGTCCGCGATCAGCGCGGCGATGCCGGCATCGGTGATCCAGTTGAGCAGGCGGTCGTCGCGCCCATCCAGGGCGCAGCAGCTGTGGTGCAGCACATTCTCGTCGGGCTCGCGTTGCATCGACAGCACCACCTCGGCAAAGCCGGTGCGCAGCAGGAGCATGTCGCCGCGTTCCACTTCCGCCTGGTGTGCTTCCATCGCCCGCATCAGGTCTTCGTAGCCCACATTGCGGTATCCGGTGCCGTAGACGTCGGCCAGATCGACCAGCACGCCTCGGCCTTGCATCCCCTTGACGGCGAAATTCTCGATGCCGAGCGCATCGGCATGGCTGCCGTGGCCGTGGCCGCAATCGTGGGCTTCGAAGTGGTCATCCTCGGCGTAGTCCACGGGTCCAACGATGTCGGCATTGGCCCGGTAGCCGTTGTAGTAGACCCGTTCCGGACGGCCATCGCCGTCGGCGTCGAACAGCGCGCCAACGTGGGCCAATGAGTCCCACTGCGTCGAATACTGCAGACACAGCAATACCTGATCGTCGCTGATCACATCGGTGGCGGCAGGGTCCACCTTGGCCAGCGGGAAGTTCAGATAGGGGATGTCGTCGCGGAATGTCGGGCGCAACTGAGGCGGGTGGCGTCGCGGATTGAGCTTGTTGCCACCAGGGTAATCGAGCGGTAGCGAGAGGCAGAAACTGATGCCTGCCTGTATCTCTTTCGCCCCTCTGATCACCTGCTCGGGCCCGATCAGATTGACGCGGCCGAGTTGATCATCGGGCCCGAATTCGCCCCAGTTGGAGCCTTCTGGACGCTGCTTCCAACGCATGCTTCGTGTCTCCTCTTGTCGGATTGATGCTTCGCCTTGATAACCGGCAGGGTCTCGCCATGTTGCGCGTTTATAGACGAAAAGGCGACGCAAGATCATTTTGCGTCGCATCAAAACCATGCGGAGGGGTGGCAGCGCAGGGCGGAATCCGGGAGGCCCGGAAAGCAAAACGCCGGTCTCGTGGACCGGCGTTTCGACAGGGTGACGGTGCTTGCAGCGTCTGTGGCGCGTCAGGTGGGGTGATCTTCCGCGCGAGCGCCAGCTGCGGAGTCGAGTAGTTGTTGCTGCTTGAGCAGCGGGTCATTCTTGAGTACCCAGCGGGCACCGAAGGCCAATGCAACGATGCAGGCCAGCATATACGCAACTATCGCAGTGAGAGTAAGCATGATCTTCACAGGAAGCGGTTGCGACCGCATTGCCAGCGTTCGGAACATGATTCGATCATGTAAACGTGGCGGGCCGGATGGGAACGGATTGTATGTGAGAGAAGACCTGAATCCGGCCGGAAACCGCCTGAAATTTTCTGTATGCCGATCTAAGCGCATTTAATATCGGCGAAATATACGGTGTGCGGAGCTCCGGAAGCTCCGCGGCGGGGCGGCGAGGCTGCCGTCCCGCGACCCATCCGAAGTCAGAGGAAACATCCCATCTGGAACTGCGTCGCACGGGCGGCGTTCACCGCCTCACGGTAGCGGTCTGCCCGGCTCCAGTATTCGGTGTGCTCCATGGCCCATTCCGTGCCTCGGATCTGGTAATCGAGAACGCGGCACTGGTTCCAGAACGCATTCATCAAGCGCCAGTCCTGCTCGGCGTCACGTTCGTCCCAAGCCTGGATCTGCTGCGAAATCTGCGCCTGATGTTGCAGGTAGGCCATCTCCGCCTGTCGCGCCTTGGGGGTGGCGCGGGGGACGGTGACCACGCTGCCGCGCATGGTCCGGGTCGTGTTGGTGTAGCCGGCGGGGCATGAGGGCGTTGCCGTATAGAGCGTGTCCTGGCTGCTTTCACACTTGGTGACGGCAGTCGCGGCGCCCGCGCCTGTAGCGGTCAGCGTCAGCAACATCACGGCAAGGAGTCTGGACATGATGGCGCCTCCGATGCATCTCAATGCCATCAATGTAGGCAGCGCGCCGGCGTACCGCCAAGACCGGCGTGGTATCCAGATATTTCAAGCGATAGCGGCGGTTTTGCGGCGCCGCAGCAAGATGCCTGGCGGGCCGTTACAGCCCACCAGGCAACAGGTGCCAGATACCTTCCACCTCGCGTGCCAAGCCGTCGGCCTCGAGCTTGCGCAGATGTGCCAGCAGCGAGCGTTGGGCGATCGGGTGCTTGCCCGGAGGCACGTCGTCGTAGACGCTGGCCAGCAGCGTGGCGAGATCCGTCGGGGCCAGCGCGCGCAGCGCGTTCATGACCTTGGCTTCACGTTGCTGGCGATGCCGGATCAGCAGGCGGATCGCGTCATGCGGCCGGCCCATCAGGAAGCCATGACCGGGGGCAATCCACTCGATGTCCTCGTCGAGCAGCGCCCGCAGGGACCCCAGGTATGCGCGCATATCGCCATCGGGCGGGTTGATCACGACGGTCGAACCCTGCATCACGTGGTCGCCCGTGAACAGCGTCTTCTCTTCCTCGAGCAGATAGCAGAGATGGTTCGAGGCATGGCCTGGGGTGTGGACCACGCGCAGCGTCGTCTGGGGCCCGAGGGCGATACGGTCGCCGTGCCGCGGCATGTGGTCGGGCGCGAAGGTCGGGTCCTGCCGGTCAGTCACTGTCGTGACCAGCCCGATGACGGGCGCGCCCGTGGCGGCGCGCAGTCGCACGGCGCCCGGCGAGTGGTCCATATGCGTGTGCGTGGCGAAGATCCATTTGACGGGGCCTGGCGCGGCGGCCATGACGGCGTCGAAGTGGGCGGGATCGTCGGGACCCGGGTCGATCACGGCCCAGGTGTTGTCCGCTCCGGCCACGAAGTACGTATTGGTACCCGGCCCGGTCATGACGCTGCCGTTGTTGGCCGTTACGCGCCAGACGCGATCGGACAGTTTTACGGCATGGCCCGGCTCCAGCGCGTAGCGGCCGTGCCCGGCGCCATCGGGGTCGATGCGGGAGATTTCCGCATACGGTGCCTCTTCCGGCATCACCGGGCGCTGGCCCTTGGGTCCGCTCGCCAGAAGTGGCATGACCAGAGGGATATTGCGCTGCTGCTGCGCGAAATCGAAGCAAGTCTGCGCGTTCTGGAAATGCGCGATCGACTGCAGGATCTTGCGCGTGGCATTGACCAGCGTGAAATTGCTGGCCGGGTCGATAGCCTCGGCCGGACGCAGCCAGCGGTGCTCCACGGCTTCCACGCCGTCGTGGAGAGCGGTCTGGCCCGAGGGCAGCATGGCCATGAAGAAGCGCGTGTCGAAGCGCTTGGGCAGTCCGGGTGGCGTGAGCCAGTAGGCGCTGTACGCCAGTCGGTCGACGGCCAGCCGCAACCCCAGCATCTCGCAAACGTGCGCCAGCCCCTTGCCACCGTAGCCGGCCGCCTCGCGCAACTGGCGGCGCACGCTTTCCGCCAGACTGTCGAGTTGCACCAACTGCCCGCGTGTGTCGTAGGCGAACAGCAGGTTGGCTTCCTCGAACGCTTCTCGCACCGCGCATAGGTAGTAGTCGAGTCCGTTCGCCGCGACGCTGAGCCGCGCGCTGGCGGCTGAGTCCTCAAGTCCGCTGCACAGGCTGTGCAACGTGGCGTCCTGCGGGTCGAGCGTGCCGCCGGGAAACACGAAGGCGCCGGCGCTGCGGTCGTCGTCGCGCTGCGGGCGGCGCATCATCAGCACCTCCATGCCGCGTGTTCCGTCACGCAGTACGAGCATGCTGGCGGCGGCGCGCATGGCCTTGGAACGGGCAACCGGGGAAGTGGGATCGGGGAGGGTGGTGGACATGATGGACTGCGCGGGAAGTCTCTGCGGATTCTTGTTCTAAGTCGCCAAGCATACCTCAGCGAATGTGCCCGAAACCGTGCAACTAGGGAAGTTACTGGGGAAACAGCGTCATTTGCCCAGTCAGCAATGTCTCGAAATCGTCGTCCAGAAACGGCAGGATCGCATCGGCAATCGGCTGCAACTGTCGTGTGACGTAGTGCTCATAGTCGATTGGCGATGCGCGTGTTTCCAGTGGTTCGGGGCCGGCCACCGTCATCAGGTAGCTGATCCAGCCGCCACGCTGGTACTGGCGCGGCCTGCCGTGCAGTACGTTGTACTCGTCGGCGATGCGTGCCGCCCGTACGTGCGGTGGCACGTTGCGCTGGTATTCGTCGAGCTGGCGGCGCAGGCGCTTACGGTAGATCAACTGCTCGTCGAGTTCGCCGGCGAGCGTGCGGTGGACGGTGTCGCGCACATAGTCCCGATAGGGCTCGCGGTTGAAGATCTTCGCGTAGAGCGTCTGCTGGAACTGCTGCGCCAGCGGTGACCAGTCGGTGCGCACGGTTTCCAGGCCCTTGAACACCATCTCGGCCGTGCCGTCGGCGCGCATCACCTGGCCCGCGTAGCGCTTCTTGCTGCCGAGATCGGCGCCACGGATGGTCGGCATCAGGAAGCGCCGGAAATGGGTCTCGAACTGCAGCTCGAGCGCGGACTCCAGGCCGTAGGTCTGCCACAGATGATCTCGCCACCAGTCGTTCACGTACGCCACCAGGCTGCGGCCGATCTGCGCGGCGTCGGCCTCAGACCTCGCGCGACGCAGCCACACGAACGTCGAATCGGTGTCGCCGTAGATCACCTCGTAGCCCCGCGCCTCGATAAGCGCGCGCGTCTGGCGCATGATCTCGTGGCCGCGCATCGTGATCGACGACGCCAGTCGTGGGTCGAAGAAGCGGCAGCCGCTGGAACCCAGCACGCCGTAGAACGCGTTCATGATGATCTTGAGCGCCTGCGAGAGCGGCTTGTTCTTGTCTCGCTTGGCGGCTTCGCGGCCCTGCCACACGCGCGCGACGATGGCCGGCAGGCAGTGCTTCGTGCGTGAGAACCGCGCGCCCCGGAAGCCGGGCACCGATTCGGCATCGTCAGGGTGGGCCAGGCCCTCGACCAGTCCGATAGGGTCAATCAGGAACGTGCGGATGATCGACGGATACAGGCTCTTGTAGTCGAGCACGAGCACCGATTCATAGAGTCCGGGGCGGGAATCCATGACAAAGCCACCAGGGCTGGCTTCCGGCGCCTTCTCGCCAAGACTAGGCGCGACGTAGCCTTGCCGATGCATCAGCGGCATGTAGAGATGCGTGAAAGCCGCGACCGAACCGCCACTACGATCCGCCGGCAGGCCGGTCACCGTCGCGCGTTCCAACAGGAAGGGAAGCAGCTCCGCTTTCTCGAAAATGCGCGTGACCAGTTCGCAGTCGCGGAGGTTGTAGCGGGCCAGTGCCGGCTTGTCTTCGGCGAACATCCGGTCGATCGCATCCATGCGGTCGTACGGGTTGTCGATAGCCTTGCCTTCGCCCAGCAGCGTCCGGGCCACGGATTCGAGACTGAACGACGGGAAGTTCCAGGTGGCCGAGCGAAGGGCCTCGATGCCGTCGATGATCAGCCGGCCCGCCGCTGCCGCGAAGTAGTGCTGCTGCTGGTTGTGCTCGCGCCACTCCAGTTCCGCGCCGCCACGACCCAGGCGCAGCGGAATCTGGTGCTGGCGCGCGTGTTCGCGCAGCACACGCAGGTCGAACTGCACCAGATTCCAGCCGATGATCGCGTCGGGATCGTGGCGGGCCAACCAGTCGTTGAGGGCCTCCAGCAGCAGAGGACGGGTTGCGTGGTACTCGAGCGCGAAGTCGATATCCGCCGCCGGTTGCGCGGGGGTGGGGCCCAGCATGTAGACCTGCCGCTCGCCACAGCCCTCCAGCGCGATGGAATAGAGTTCGCCGAACGCATTAGTTTCGATGTCGAGCGAGACCAGGCGCAGCTTGGGCCGGTAGCCGGCCGCAGGCTTCATCTGGGCGTCGCGCAGCACGCCGTCCGCCCCGGGCTGGCCGTCGAACCAGACCGGGGCGGTGATGAACCGCTCCATCAGATAGCGCTCTGGCGGGCGGACGTCGGCCTCGTAGACGCTGACGCCCGCGTCGCGGAGCGCCTTTTCAATCCGCATGAGCTGACGGTGCTGGTCGCAGTAGATCCCTGTCACCGGGCGTCGCTGGAAGTCCTGCAAGTTCAGCGGGCGGAACTCGACATCGCACTCGCCACGCAGCAGCGCCTCGGCCGTCTCGCGTTGCGCGGCCGGTATGAACGCCGTGGATGGCTGCCGGGGCAGGCGCAGTCGGCGCGGGCCCTCAGCGGTGGCGAGCCAGAACTCGACTTCCGTGCCTGCGGGCGTGTCGCGCCAGTGACGGGTCAGGAGAAAACCCTGCTGTAGTGCCAACTTCGAAACCTTCGGGGGCCTGTATCTGGCGGGAATTCTAGCGGACGGACCGAACTTAAATCACAACACGAATGATTTCACTTGCCTGAGGCGCCAAACGTGGGTGATATCGGCGATTGTGAACGGCTAGGCGGATGCATGGAGATGATGGATTCACTGATACCACGGGGAGTGAAGCGAAGCAGCGGCGGCAGGGTGCCCGTCGCGCTATGGATCGCGCTGCTGTGGTGGCTGACCATGCCTTTCGCCACGTGGGCTGCCGAGGCGTCCACGTCACCTGCAGCGCCGCCCGCCGATCTGGTGCTGATGAACCTGCCGGTGGTGACGCTACGCGCGGAACTTGGTGGCACGCCACCCGCGGTGCGGGTCGCCCGCGCGCAGGAGCGGTTCGACAAGCTTGACCGGCGCGAGCTCGGCGAACCCGTGACCCAATTGCCGGGCCGACTGGGCAACGTGTCCGGCGTGGCAGTGCAGGTCGGTAACCGCATCCTGTTTTCGGTCGTCGATGGCGACCTGGACCCCGAACAGCCAGGGCAGACCGTGGAGTCCGTGGCTGCCACGGCCGCCGCGCAACTCCAGACTGCGCTCGATGCCCGCCGCGACCAGTTGCACTGGCCCACCATACTGCGTGGCACAAGCTACTCGCTGGCTGCGTTGCTGCTCCTGCTCGGCCTGTTGTGGTCCATCGCGCGCGGCCGTCGTCGCCTCGATCTGATGCTCCGCCGCGCGCTGGAATCACGCTTGCGCACACGGACGTCGGGTCGTTTCGACTGGTCCGGCGCGCTGCTGCAGCTTGCCAACAGCATCGCGCAGATCGTCGGCGCGGCGCTGATCGCGCTACTCATCTTCCTGTGGCTCGATTTCGCGCTCGAACAGTTCCCGCTGACCCGGCCGCTGGGCCAGCGCATGGGGGCGTTCCTGCTCGGCCTGCTGGGGCATGTCGGCACGTCCATGCTAGACGCCGTCCCGGGGCTGGTGACCGTGGCGGTCATCCTGCTTATCACACGTGCCGTGCACAAGCTGGTAGCCGCGATCTTTATTGCGGTGCAGCGGGGCCAGGTCACGGTGCCCGGCATGCACCCGGAAACCGCCGGCGCTACGCGGCGCATCGCGTCGACCGTGGTCTGGGCGCTGGGGCTGACGTTTGCATACCCGTACATTCCGGGCTCGCAGAGCGATGTATTCAAGGGCCTTTCGGTGCTGTTCGGGTTCATGGTGACGCTGGGATCGGCAAATATCGTCAACCAGATCATGAGCGGCATGGTGCTGGTGTATTCACGCGCGCTCCGGCGCGGCGACATGGTCGATATCGGCGGCACGATCGGCACAGTGACGTCACTGGATTCGCTGTCGGTCAAGATCGTCAACGTGCGGCGAGAGGAAGTGACGCTGCCGAACGCGGTGGTGGTCGGCAGCGCGATTCACAATTACTCTCGCCGGGGTGGTTCGGAAGCGAATGTGGGCGCGCTGGTCTCCACGTCGGTCACCATCGGCTATGACGCGCCATGGCGCCAGATTCACGGCATGTTGATCCGCGCGGCCGCCACCGTGCCGGGGCTTGGCAACAATCCGCCCCCTTACGTGCTTCAGCGTGGTCTGCAGGACTTCTACGTCGAATACGAACTGTTTTGCTCGATTGACGACCCACGGCGGCGCTTCGAGCTTCTATCGGTCCTGCACGCGGCGATCCAGGACGAATTCAACCGCAACGGGGTACAGATCATGTCCCCGCACTACATGGACCAGCCCGCCGCTCCGGTGGTGGTATCGCCAGACAATCAGTACGCGGCGCCAGGCGCGGAGAAGACGTAGCCGTAGTCACTCAGCCCGTCAGCGCGGGGATTTCAGCAAGGCGCCATGGAACACGACTGGCCCGCTCGGCCCATCCGGATTGGTGGACCCGCCGAGTGGCTCGATGCTGACCGCCAGGGTCGGCACGTTGGCGGGCAGCGTGGCCAGCGGCAGGCGAACCTGGCGCGCGCGGCCAATCACGCCCAGCGACTGAGGCTTGCCATCCACGGGGAGCGCCCAAAGCTGGAGGACCTGCTGGTTTGTCAGCGTCAGGTCGTCGAGCCTGCGAACCACCAGGGCGGGGCCGGTTGGATCCCAACTGACCAGCATGGCAGCCCGGGATTGTTGCGACTGCAGCAAGGCAACCACTGTGGAGGGACTGGGCCGTCGCTCGGGCCCGAGGCCTATGGTGGCAATAACGGCGATCAGCGCGATGACCGTCATCGCCGCCGTGGCGCCTCGCCAGAAGCTCGCGGCCTGCCAGACGTGACGCCAGCCAGTCGTGCGTGTCGGCTGTGCCTCGGCGGGATCGGCTTTCCAGCCTAGCCGTCGCTCGATGCCGCACCAGACGGCTTCTACGGGAACGGCCCGCGCTTGCAGCTCGGCCACCCCAGCCAGTCGTGCCTGCCAATGGGCAATCGCCACGCGCACGGCGGGCTCCTGGCGCGCCATTTGCTCCATGCGACGGCGCGCGCCACCGCGCAGCACGCCCAATGCGTACTGGGCGGCCATGCGGTCGAGCAGGTCAGGGTGGCGCACAAGATTCATGGCGTGGCCTCCAGGCAGGCGCGCAGCTTCTCCAGACCACGGCGGATCCACGATTTGATCGTGCCCAGCGGCACGCGCAGCCGCGCGGCCAGTTCGGCATGGCTGAGGTCCTGCAGGTAGGCCAGCACCACCGCCTCGCGCTGCTGGCCGTCCAGGCGCTGCAGGCAACGGTTCAGCGCGCGGGCTTGTTCGCTGGCTTGCGCCAGTTCGGCCGGGCCATCGTGTTCGTCTTCGAGATCGGCTTCCGGGGTGTCCTCCAGGGACGTGGCCGATGCCAGCCGCGCCGCATGCGCCCGGCGCAGGCAGTCGAGCGCCCGGTTGCGCACAATCGTCGTCATCCACGTCATCGGAGCGGCCACTTGCGGTCGGTAATCGGCGGCGTGGTGCCAGATGCTGACAAAACTCTCCTGCACCACGTCCTCCGCCCAGTCACGCCTGCGAGTGATACGCAGCGCGAGGCCGAACAGTTTCGGCACGACCTGATCGTAAAGCGCGCGCAGCGCCAGCCGATCCCCCAACGCCACCCGGCCGAGCAATACATCAAGCCCCGTGGGTGCGTCGGGCAACGAAGAAGGAGGTTCCGGGGACAGGGCCACGCGGCACTCCAGGCTGATGGGGTTGGCGGGATTATAGGCAGCAGGGAGTCAGCGGTGCATCCGCCGGGTGGATGGCTGCGTATAAGCCGATAACGCACGGGCAATGTGTTTCGCCTGCCAGCGTTCATCGCCCAAATCAAGGAGGGTTCCCATGAAAACCAAGCCTGACCTTTCTTTGCCGTTCGCCGGCTCCGCCTGCGACGCCGACCTTGCTCCCGATCTGGTCCGCCGCGGCTGGCTCAAGGCACCGGGTGCATTCGCACTCGGGTCGCTGGCCGTGATGTCGCTTGGCGAGGCCATGCCCGCCTGGGGGCAAACGCATTCCACCAGCACGAAGGACGACATCAATATCCTCAACACGGCACTTGGCCTGGAGTACCAGGCGATCGCCGCGTACCAGGTGGGCGCCGAAAGCGGGCTGCTGCAGAAGCCGGTGCTCGACACCGCCGTCAAGTTCCAGACGCACCACAAGGCCCATGCGGATGTGCTGGCCAACACGGTGATGAAGCTGGGCGGCACGCCGGTCAAGACCCGGAAGGCCAGCGAATACAACTTCCCGGCTGCGGATCTGAAAACCCAGGCCGATGTCCTGCGGTTCGCCGCCGGGCTGGAGAAGGGTGCTACTGCTGCCTACCTGGGCGTACTGCCGAGCTTCCACAATCGGGAACTCGCCAAATCCGCCGGCAGCATCCTTGGCGATGAGGCCATGCACTGGGCGATTCTGCTGAGTGTGCTGGGCGAGGACCCGGTGCCGGGGGCGTTCGTGGGTTGACGAGGGAGCGGGAGTGAGTGGCCCGACCAGTCACAGGTTGCGCGAGCCATCTCACGTAAAAGGGGCGGAGGATCTGTCGCGTGGAAAAGCGCTACGCACCTCCTGATTGGGTGCAGGCGGCCTGGGCACTACTGAGCCACGCGCCCGTTATTACTTTTACCTTCGCCCCCTTCTTCCTCCGACCTGGATTGCATATCCCCGTTGTACCAATCCACGCGGCGTGTCACCGTCATAATGCTGGCCAGCACCAGGAAGAGCAGGGTCGAACCCAGCAGTAGCGCGTTGTCCTCGGAAACCAGAATGCCGTACAGCGCGCCATACAGCGCCGCAATCAACGCCGCGAAACTCGCGCCTCGGCGCCAGCTGTGGAGGACGAACGTCAGGTAGAAGGCGAGCAGTCCGATGCACGCGGCACTCGCGGCCAGATAGGCGAGCAGGAATGTCACGTGCTCGGAAAGGCTGACGAGCATGAGGAAGAACAGGGTCAGCGCTAGTCCAACGAGCAGGTACTGGATCGGATGAATCCGCAGTCCCTTGATCTGCTCGAATACATAGAAGCCGGCGAAGGTCAGTAGTACGAACAGCAGCCCATACTTGATGGCACGCTCGACGCGTACATAGCCGTTGACCGGATCGATCAGCGTGACGGAGATGGACTCCGCGGCGTTCGCCGGGGCGGTCACGGCTGGTTGCGTACGCTCGCCATTCTCCATGGGCAGAAGGCGCTCTCGCACGTGGGTGTTGAGCGCGTTGACCGACCATTCGGCGCGGAAGCCACTGGCGTCCACCGTGCGCTGGCGTGGCAGGAAGTCGCCATCGAAACTGGGGTGCGGCCATGCGGATCGCATACTGAACGTATTCATGTCCGCGACCGGCGCGAACGCGATGGAACGGCTTCCAAGCAGGGAAAGCGTGAGCGAGAACGGCACGACGCGCGCGTCGGCGGGCTTGCCGGCCGCACCGCGGAGGTCGAGCTCCGCATGGAGCCCCTGGCCCAACCCGTTGAGTTGCGCGCCTTGCTCCATTTCCAGCGACTTTCCGGCGAGTTGCATGACCGGCGCCGCAGCAAGGCCGCGCATGTCGGACACGCCCAGTGCCACGAACGGCTCGCCCAGTTCGAAGCGGACATGCCCGGCGGATTTCTCGAATGCGGTGGCCGCCTTCAGGTCAGGCAAGACGAAGGTGCCCGTCCACTGGCTCGCCGCCTCATAAACAATCGCCTTGTGGATGCCTCGGTACCGTTCGCTGGGCTTGATCTCGGTTTGAACCTGGAGGGACTTCGGGAAGACCAGCAACTGTCGCGTGACCTCCCGGTACTGCGTCTGTGTCTTGCGGCCCTTGGCATCCTTTGCTTCGGATTCCACGAGGACTTCCTTGTAGGGCAGGACGATGATCGGGCCAGTCAAGGTTTGCGGGCCGGCATAACTACGCCAGATGCTTTGCTCGGCGGACTCCTGGAGGTGGCTGCGCTCCTCCACTAGATTGAAGACCATCTGCAGGGCGGCCCACAACACCAGGATCAGGCCCGCCGCGACCAGAACCTTGTAGGGATACGAGCGAAAGTTTTTCATGACTGTCTTGCGAGTGAAGATGCAGCAAGACTAGCGATCGCGGGTGAGGAGGGCGTGTGGTTGGCGTGAAGCCGTTGTGAAGGCTGCGCTCCGTCTTTCGCGTTACGTCATGTGTTGCGCGTCATGCGGAGATGGGCAGGACCATCACGGCGCTGGCGCCACCGCCCTCTCTGTTGGTAACGGTAGCGCTGCCATGGTGCAGCAGGGCAACTTCGCGAACCAGACATAGGCCAAGCCCGGTGCTGCGCTCGCCGCCACCGGGGCGGGGCAGGGAATAGAAGCGCTCGAACAGCCGCGAAAGCGCGTACTCGGGGATGCCGGGCCCTCGGTCCTCGATCCTGAGCGTGACCTGATCCTGATGGGGCCCGGGTTCCAGCACCACGTCGACGTCGGTCCCCGACGGCGCGAAATCCAGGGCATTCTCGATCAGGTTGACAATTGCCTGCCGCAGCAGGAACACGTCGCCGGAGACGTCGAAGGATTGTCCCTGCGCCGGTGGCTGCCAATGCAGGCTTACGCCGCGTTGGCGCGCCCGTGGCTCCAGAGACGCAAGAATATGCTCGATCTCCTGCGCCAGCCGCACGGGTTCGCGCTTCTCCAGACGCTGGCGTTGTTCGACTTCGGCGAGTGCCAGAAGCTTGCGGATCAACAAATCGAGCCGCTGCGCCTGACTGCGGATATTGCCGAGAAAGCGTTGGCGGTCTGCCGTCGGCATGTCCTCCTGAAGCAGTTCCGCCGCGCCGCCGATGGCGGCCAGCGGGCTCTTCATTTCGTGCGTCAGCGTGTGGATATAGTGCTCAACGTACTGCTTGTCTTCCAGTCGCACGCGCATGGTTTCCACCGCTCGGCCGAGTTCCGCGAGTTCGCTGGCGCCGCGCAAGGGCATCTCGGCGCGCTCGCCGGCCGCGACGGCCCGAGCATAGCGCTGCAGCTTGCGTAGCCCGTACACGAGCCAGAGCGTGCACACCAGTCCAATGACCGCGGCGCCGCCGATCAGCAACAGCCCGTACATCAGGATAGTCCGCTGACTGCGCGCGATGAACGGCGCCACGGTCTGATTCGGCTTGGCCACGGTCAGTACGCCGATGATCCGTTCGCCGTCGCGGATCGGGGCTGCCACATACATGATCGTGCTGCTGTCGTCGTTGGGGTCGGAGGGTGTGCTGCGAGCGCCATACTTGCCTTGCAAGGTCAGGTAGACATCGTTCCACCGGGAGTAGTCTTGCCCGACCGCCGCGCCTGACGAATCGAAGCGAACGATGCCACGATCATCGGTGATGTAGATGCGGTAACCGACGGCACCCTTGTGCATCCCCCACACGCTGGCTTCGACGGGCTGCTCATGCAGCCGCGCCAGATGATTCGCGAAATTGCCGTCGGCGAGATGACCGCTCTTGAAATCGTCGGTGGCCAGCACGGCGAGGACGTTGGCAGTGTCCACGAGGGTATCTTCCATGGCCTGACGCACGCCAGGTTTTACTTCCTGGACAAACACGCGCAAGGTCAGGAACGCTGCCAGCCCGACGATCAGGAAGAAGCCGAAGAAGATGCGCAGGCCGATATGCATGGAATGCCCTTATCTTCCTTATCGTGATTCGAGTGAGTAGCCCATGCCGCGATGGGTCCGGATCGGGTCGCCAGCGGGGTCGATCTCGCGGAGCTTGGCTCGGAGCGTCTTGACGTGCGTGTCGACGGTACGATCGACCGTATCGAGCGAATCGTGCCAGACCAGATCCATGAGCTGCGAGCGGGCGAAGATGCGCCCCGGGTGTTGCACCAGAAGCGCCAGCAGGCGGTATTCGTAGCGGGTGAGGTCCAGCCATCGGCCACGATAGGCCAGGCGGGCGCCGTCGGTGTCATGGACGAAATCGGCTTCCTCCTGGGCCATTGGCGATGGGTGGGGTGAGTCGCTGGCGCCCTTGGCGCGACGGAGGATCACGCGCACGCGAGCGGCAAGCTCACGTGGCGAGAATGGCTTTACCACGTAGTCATCCGCGCCAATTTCGAGCCCGACGATGCGGTCGATTTCCTCGTGCCGGGCAGTCAGGAAGATGACGGGAACGTCCGAAAACGTCCGCATCGAGCGGCAAACCTCAAAACCGCTGATATCTGGTAGCCCAACGTCGAGGATAACGAGATCGGGGCGTCGTGATCGCACGCGATCCAATGCCTCACTCCCCAGCGTGCAAGTCTCGACCTGCATACCTTCCGTGCGTAGGGCGTACAGAATCGTGTCCGCAATGGCTGATTCATCTTCCACCACAAGTACGGCTGGCTGTTTCATTACACAAGTCTCGCTATCAGGTTTAAATCTCTGCCGCGACGCCGCGTTTGTGGAAATAGATGCGTTCCGCGACCCATCGCAAAGGCGCCGAATGCAACAGGACATCGAACGCCCAATCCGACTGGAAATGGTCGAACGCCCAACGTAGCAGCCGCTTGGTCCGAAAACGCGGCGCGCTCTGTTCGGCCACCTGCTCTGGCGTTGCGGCGCCGGTCCGAAGGTGCGCCGCAATGGCCCGCCCGACAGCTTCGCCATGCCGCCACGCCGCGTGAATGCCGCCGGCCGTCACCGGCGACACGATACCAGCCGCATCGCCCGTTAGCAGTACGCCATCCCGGGCCAACGGATATACCGGGCCGCCACAGGGTATCAGGCCGGCACGGGTAGTGGTCGGTGCCGCGTCCTCCGGTACACCGAGCAGGTGCCGGACACGCCGAAGAAAGCCGTCGATATCCGGCGCTGCCCGACGCCGTGGCGCATGGCGCAGCGCCAGGCCAGCTTGCACACCGGTGGGATTCTGGGCCACCCAACCGATATACCCAGGCGCGAAGTGCTTGCTGGCGAAGCAATGCAGGGCATCTGGATCGGAGAGTTGCAGGCCGGCAAACTCGTATTCGACGCCGTAGAGGAAGGCGTTACCTTGCCCGAGTCCGGCGATCTGGGCCACCCTTGACCTCGCGCCGTCGGCACCTACCAGGTACCGCGTGCGGCCGACGCCCGGCACGGACCATCCGGCACCGGATCGTGACGCTTGACTGAAAGAGGTGCCGAGACGCAGGTCGACCCCGTGATTTACCAGCTCCGAGGCCAGCCAGCGCATCAGATTCGGCGTATCGGTGGTGAGAAAGTAGTAACCGGGCGCCGCCAACGCGAGGCTGCGCAGCGCCGGCGAATAGAGGCGAACCTTCTCGATGCGTCGCAGGCAATCGGCAGGAGCGCGGCCGAGCCATGTCTGCTCGGCCGCCTCCTTGACCAGGATGCCAGTGGTGTGAAGCTTGCTCCCGGGGTCTGTCTTCCGCTCGAGCACCACCACGCGCAATCCCGCGCGTGCCGCAGCCAGTGCGCAGGCGGCGCCTGCAAAGCTTGCGCCGATGACTACCACGTCGTGGTCAAAGTCCTGGGTTCGCGTCGCCATCTCGGTTCCTTCGTGGTGATTGGATGGCCGGGAGTATTCAGCGCGTGGGTGAAGGCAGGATGAGGTGAAAGTGAAGGGGGGAGGGTGCCGGGCACTTGGCACGAATTTGTGAAGTGGAGTCTACGCTTCCACGTCAGCATATAGCGACAAGAAGGCGATACTGGATTTGTTGAAGCCGTACTGCAATCTTCATGCTGTTGGCTCAGGAGGTTGGTGCTCGGCGGCGTTGGTGGGCGAACTCGCGTTCGCGCTTGGCAAAACCTTTCCGCGCCGCACGCCATCGATCTCGGCGATCAGTTCCTTTTCACTGGGCATCGGATCACTGTCAAAGCGCAGGAGTCTGTCGCCCGCGAAGTATGCGGTCAGTCGTCGTTGCTGCACGATATCGCGACGACCACGCCGGAAGGTGAAAACATAGTCCCAGCGATCTGCATGGAAGACATCGGTCAGCAAAGGCGTGCCAAGCAGGAAGCTCACCTGATCCCGGGTCATGCCGGGCCTGAGCTGGGCGACCGCCTCACGCGACACAAAGTTGCCCTGTTCGATAGTGATCTGATAGGGCGTGATGGCGTGTGCCAAAGAGAGTGAGCCGCGGTCATAGGCGGCGCAGCCGGTGAGCAGAGCCAATGCGATCCCATAGGACGCGGCGCGAGCGTAGTTGGAGGACATGTGTAGCAAGTTCTGTTCTGGCGGACAGCGCTCCGTCAGAGATAGCGAGAGACCAGGATGATGGCGGCCGGAATGCACACGAACACCGTGCTCAGAACGCCGCCAAATGCCCCGCCATGTTCGTCTGTGCTCGTTTTTCGCGAAACGAACCACGGCACAAGTAGCGCGCAGAGGAGGATGGCAACGGGCGTGACGTTGAGTAGGGCCAGCATATCGTCCATGGTGAGGCCCGCGGCGTGGGTTCTGACTCTTCCAGTATTGGTAAACGGCCGAGCCTGGAAACTCGGAAATTTCCGATTCATCGGATGAAAGGGTGGGCGGTCAGCCCGATGTCGTCCAGCCGCATGTTGTCGATGAGCGGATGACTGGGTAGCCGTAGGCTCGGCGTTTGATGACCCTGATGGTGTTGTTGATACCCTCGACCACGCTGGTATTGAGCGGATGCCCGCATCGGGCGAGGGTGCCGTGCCAATAGGTCTGCAGGCGCTGGCCGAACAACGCCATGGCCGGAATCTGACTTTGCCTTGTCTGGGTGCACCAACGTTCCCAATCCTTCTGGGCCCATGCCGGACGGCGGTAGAACCACAGGCGCTTGAGCGCGGGGCAAAGTACATTGCCGCAGAACTACCGGGATGCCCTGGAGGGGGTGATCGCCGCCAATTGGAGGTAAAGCGAAGGCCGGCTACTGCTTGGCGGCTGGCCGGCCTCGTCCCGCACCCCGATAGCTGTAGCCGTGATCGGCATACGTAAGACATGGCAGGTCGTCATGTGGAGCACAATGCAATCTCAAAGCAATGCGTCAGGCAAAGCGAGATGCTGCGGTAAAACGGAAAGGGGCGATCAATGGGACTTTTGGTGAATGGTGAATGGCAGGACAGGTGGTATGACACTACCTCCACCGGTGGCCGTTTCGTGCGTAAGGATGCGGCTTTCCGCAACTGGGTCACATGCGATGGCGCGGCGGGTCCCACTGGCATAGGTGGATTCCGCGCGGAGGTGGGCCGCTACCACCTCTATGTCAGTCTGGCTTGCCCTTGGGCACACCGGACACTGATCATGCGCGAACTCAAGGGGCTGGAAGACATGATCAGTTTTTCGGTCGTGCACTGGCTGATGCGCGAGGAGGGCTGGACCTTTGCCGACGGCCCTGGGGTGATACCAGACTCCGTCAGTGGCGCGCGCGTGCTGCATCAGGTCTACACATTAGCCAACCCAAATTACACCGGGCGGGTGACCGTGCCTGTGCTGTGGGACAGGCAGCAGGCCACGATCGTCAGCAATGAATCGTCGGAAATCATCCGTATGATGAACAGTGCATTCGACGGGCTTGGGGCGAGGCCAGGGGATTACTACCCGCTTGATCTGCGCGCGCAGATCGATGCCATCAACGCGCGGATCTACGACACCGTCAACAACGGTGTGTACAAGGCAGGTTTCGCCACCTCTCAGGCGGCCTACGAGGAAAGCGTGCGGTCGTTGTTCGATACGCTGGACTGGCTGGAGGCACAGCTTTCCCAGCAGCGCTGGCTGGTCGGAAATCGTTTTACCGAAGCCGACATCCGGCTCTTTACCACACTGATCCGTTTCGACGCCGTATATGTAGGGCACTTCAAGTGCAACCTGCGCCGAATCGTCGACTATCCGGCCTTGTCGGCCTATTTACGGGATATCTACCAACGGCCAGGCATTGCAGGCACGGTCGATTTCCTGCACATCAAGGGCCACTACTATGAAAGCCATCGGATGCTGAACCCCACGGGGATCGTACCGTTGGGTCCAATGCTTGATTTCTCAGCGCCGCATGGGCGAGAGCGGTTGGGGCAGGACTGACAGTTTGCTTTCGGCTGTCGCTTGTTCGGGCGGACGGCATTGCGCGCGACAGGCCTGTATTTTATGCATGGTGCTGATGACTGCGGTGGTGAATTGCCCGGTCGCGACCGCCATAAAAGGCCCGCCGGCGACCGGGGAACCTCCGGTGGGTGAAGGGCGCGGCGGTCTTGCGGATGATCCACGCCGATCGCAGCCCGCTGCATTGGGGCGCGGGAACTGTACGCTTGCGCACGCATCTTCCTGATGGCTCAGATTCGGCGGTCGGCATCGGCATCGGCATTGGGTGGCCGGCATGGTGGTCTCCCGCAATTGGTCTGCTCGAAATGACTGAGAAGAGCCAATGGGCACTGTCACGTTGCGCGTGATAGCACCCGCGTGACACATCAATTTCTCATGGCCGTCGCCAAGTCCGCAGGCGGCTGGCTGCCTTCGTGCACCGCACGTGCCGCGCGCCCGGTGACCTGCAGATACCAGTCGTCCGGAATCTGGCAGCCGTCCAGCGCTGGTGTAACCATTTCCACTCCGGCTGGGAGGGCGTTCGGGTCAGCAAGTGTAGGGAGCAGCGCCGTACCTTCATCCATTTCGTCGAACATCGCCACGAAGATGCCCGTCCTCCCTGCGCTCAAGAGGTTCGTCACCTGATGCCATAGGAAGCGTCCACAGTTGCGAGGGATCTCATTCAGCGGTCTATCGGTACCTCGTTGATGCATCAGGTTGTGCCAGGAGAAGCCGGGAAACACCACGGGAAGGTATTCAATGCCAAGCCGCTGTGTTTCCTCCCTGTCAGGTATGACGAACGTTTCCAGAAAGGCATCGGCATTTACATCGTTGTCGAAGCTACCTACGCTCCACGGACTGATTACGTCATAGCTGCGATAGATCTGGCTCCAACTGGCATCGGATTTGGAACCAGCACCCAGCGTCCGCCACGCTTCGGGCACGCCACCGATTAGTGTTGCCGCCAGTAGTCCGCCGGCCCCGATGTGTAGATCGGAGATAAGCTGTGAGACGAGGGCAGGGTCGCCTGGACGATCGGGAAAGCCAAATCCCCATAGCTGCAGTACGGGGCGATCACGATCCCTGAGATAAGCGGTGCTGGCTGTCAGTTTCAGGTCGTTCACAACATGACGCCAGTCCGTCCGGATGGCGTCGGTGACCGTGGCGGCATCCGCGCCCGAAACGTCATAGGTGATATAGAAGACCCGTCCACTCGCTTGCGCAGCATGCATGGCATTCAGCAACACCGTATCGCTGCGCGCTCGCTTGACCGGGTCTGTCGTCTCCGATACAAAACGCTGTACGGCCGCGCCGTCGATCCCGTAAGCGCGCATCCACTCGAAACGCAAGGCCACTACTTGCGGGTTCTGTGCCGAGTAAAGTAGCAGCGGCGCGCCGCTGCGGACAAGCAGTCCGGTGTTGCACAACTGCTTGGCCGGCAGCGCCTGCATATCGGGCAACTGATCCACGGTAAGCGAGCGAGGGACAATGGCACCGACAAACCAGTGCTGCCAGAACAAGTTTCCCGATGCGTCATCACCCGGACAGCCATACCATCCTTGGTAACCAACCATCACAAGAGCCGAAAGGGCGCCTGCTGGCTGCTGCGTAGGCTGCGCGGTTTGAACCGGCTGAGTTGGTGTCGCTGAAGGAGTTGGTGTAATGGTCCGGCCTGTGCCCGATCCCCCATCACACGCAGCCATCACGCCGGCAGCAAGGCACATTACCCCAAACCGCGCCATGGCCCGCAGCAGTTCGTTCCAATGTCTGTGGCCTGCCATATCTGCACACGCTATGAGTGAGATCATCGGCCACGCACGCTAGTTGTATGTCACGCTTACCAACGCGCTGGCAAATCCGGGACCGGAGGTAACGAAAAGCGTGCCGCCATTCGGTCCGATGCGCTGGGAGGTGCCAGGAAGAAGGGCGGTGGCCGCCCCTTTGGCATCTAGGTAGCGAAGCGTCAAAGGCGCATGTTCGGGCAACCCTTCGACCTGCAGCCTGGCGCTTGGCCGGTTGGAGGGCGAACTCGAAAACACGAGATCGGCCCCGGAGGTTTCCAGCGCGGCCGTCCTGACGATTGCCGCTGGAACGGCACGTATCTCATAGGGTGGCGCAACGATGCGTCCCGAGAAGCGAATGACTCCGCTCTCTGCATGGCTTGCGACGGGCAGCGCGCAGATGGACAGCAACAGCGCGCCCATACGGCGTGGATTTGCAATCAGTCGATTCATGTCAGCCCCTTGCTCTCGGCACTGCCATTGGCGTCGCGAGTACACGGGCGGCGCAAAGAATGCGCGCGCACGATACCTGCTCGGCCTGCGCTGGCGGGCCAAGTCGATGGATTCCGTTAGTGGATGCGGGAAGCTCTGGCGCAGTCCCCCGGACACGCCGATGTGTCCTGGATGTGCGCGATTGCGTGGCCGTGCTGGCCACGTGGGCGTCTAAGGTGGTTCGTGCATGCAGTGACCCCTGTTCAGCGATTGTCGTTATCGTCCGGAAGCCTGAGGGTCGGATCCCCTGCGGTTCGGAATTGTCCGAATTTTATGTCGGAAAATTCCCAATGCGACTCGCAATATCACAACTTGTTGCAAGTTCGATGAGCAGGATGCGCGCGTATCGAGAGGGCGCTTTGGCATAGGCCGTCCCAGCGTTGGCACTGACGCACGACGTCGATCGTTGTCTGACCATCGTCAACTTCGAGTACGGGCGAGACACCGAGCACCTCCAACGTCTCCCGTAGTTGGCGTCTTGCAGGTTTCATCCCCGATGTCGCCATTTCGATAAGAAAACTTATCGCAATGGCACCAAGATAGAACAAAAACTGGCTGCCCTGCTCAATTTGCGATGCCCAAGGAGGGCCTTGCTGCCGCGGCGGGCTACTTGTCGCCGTAATGCAGGCGACAGGCAATGATGGCTAGCTCCGTGTCATCGGCGAAGTACACTAGGCGATTAGTGTCGTCAATGCGGCGCGACCAGTAACCTGACAAGTTGCCTTTAAGGGACTCTGGCTTGCCAATGCCTTCAAAGGGCTCACGCTGCGCATCCTGGATCAGTGCATTGATGGGTTCTGTCGCGATAAGGCCGGTTGGTCGAAGCCGGTGGGCTGGAGTGCGCTGGTCTATGAAACCAGGGAATGGAATTGCTGCGCGGCGGACAAGCGAATGCCTTCGGGTCCCCGCATCTGCCCTTGGCGATCATATGCATGGTTTCGATGCCGCCGATAAGGATGCGCGCGCAACGGAAATTCTTGAACCCGAGCATGGGTCGTGCTCGTCGTTTGATGGCCCGATGGCCCGATGGCCCGATGGCCATGCTCGACGATGTTGTTCAGGTACTTGCGCTGACGGATCCTGATGGGCGTCTCTCGATGCGCATTCACGGCGTGCAGCGCGGCCAGGTTGGCCCCGCTTTTGTCGATAGCCACGGTATCAGGTGCGCCGTTCTGGTCGATGGCCTTTTCGAAGTAACGCCGGGCCGCAACCTTGTCACGGCGGGCACGCAGCAGGAAGTCGATGGTGTTGCCGGCTTTGTCCACGGCACGATAGAGGTATGCCCACTTGCCCCGCACCTTGAGGTAGGTCTCGTCCATGCGCCAGCTCTTGCTAACCGACCGCTTGTGACGACGAAACGCCTTCTCGAACAGCGGCAGTAGCTTGATGACCCAGCGGTGGACCATCGAATGATCGACCGCGAGGCCACGCTCGGCCATCATCTCCTCCAGATCACGCAGGCTCAGCGAATAGGCCACGTACCAGCGCACACACAGCAAGATCACGTCCAGCGGATGGTGCAGGCGCTTGAGCACCTTCGCTACGCCAGCAGGCAGCTCCTTTATCACAGATACTTTCTTCACGACGCGCTTCCGTTCCGGGCAATGTCTGCTGAAATCTCACCCCGGCACCCTTAGCGCGACAGAACCGCTAGCCGCGCCCCGGTGGCTCTAGTGGTTTTGACCGATCGAGGGGTGCAACGCCCCTCGCGTGCCCCCGCCGAGCACGCGCGCGTGCAGTAATCTAAACAATCTTTAATTCTGGTTTATGGATTCCGATGCGAATCCGATGCCTCTAGCCCCGGAATCGGAAATTTCCTAGTCCGCGCAAATTCCCAGGAAACTAGTATTTGTTCCAAGGATTTGTAGCAGACAACAACTTGGATCTCCGCTCTGATAATCACCGTTATCAGCAGGCGCCGAGCTCTTTGTGTAGGCCTCCCGATCGGCCCCGCCCGTAGGGTAGTCCTACCCAAGGCTGGTGCTTGCTGCGAATCCCCTTGACTAAGCAATCCGGCGGGTTCTCACCAATGCCGTATCGGTTTGCGTGAATGAGGCGCTATTCCCCCCCTGAGGCCGCACTATGAAACTGAAATGCTCCCGCGGCCCTTGTGGCGGCCCCGGTGGTCGCCGCACGGCCATTACAGATTTCCTTATCACCAGCCAGCCTAGACGCAAAGCCTATCCAGAAACGTTGTCTTTTCCATACTCGACAACCCGCGTTTCCGAGCTCAGTGATGACGGCCCAGTCGGAGTATCTAATAGATCGAATTTCAGAGTGCGCCTCCAACATTACCCGCAGCGAATAATATAAATGCTCCAAGATTTTTATATTTCCAGGAGCCGCTATCTGTATAAGTGAAGGTTTGTCGATGGGCGAAGTGAGTAAATCTCAATCGAGAGGTTATTCGATCAGAGGACAGATGAGAGCCGCTTGGCAGACAGCTAGCTGTAGTCTCGGTTCAGGAATGCGTAATAAGGAGGCGATATGGAGTAGATAACGACCACTTGCCAGGTTGGGATTAATATCAATTATCAAATGAAATGAGATCATGAAAAAGCATTTTATTATTCTAGCAGCATCTGTCGCACCGATTATGGCTCATGCGGCCAGTGGGAATACGATCAATTTCCAAGGGGAAGTTACGGATCAAACCTGCCAGGTCACGATCAACGGCAACGCGGCCAACTCGACAGTTCTGCTGCCAACCGTCTCATCGACAGTATTGACGACTGCGGGCGCAACTGCAGGAACGACGTCTTTCACTGTGGGTGTGAATGGCTGTGTAGCGCCGACAACCTCCGCGCAAGCAATCAAGACTGTCTTCGTGGGTAACCAAGTTACGGCTGCCGGCAACCTCGGCAATACCGGCACAGCTACGAATGTAGCTCTGCAGTTGCTTGATCCGACGACGCCGTCTGCGCCTTTCAACCTGAACAATCCCGGTGGCTACGCCGCCGCCGGTCTCTCGTTGCCAATCGGTGCCACATCAGCAACGCATGATTTCGCCGTTCGGTACATCTCAGAGCCAGGCGGTGCAACTTCCGGTTCGGTGCTGGGTAGCGTCCAGTATGCAGTGAGTTATCTGTAAATAGCGACCGGAGTTCCTGGGCCTATCTTTTCGGACAGGCTCAGGAGCTTGCGGACGGAGAAAACTGAGAGTTGTTGAAATGGCCACGCGTCACCCCATACCTGCTCTATGCGCCGCGCTAAGCGTCGCGCTTGCATTACAAGCAGGTGTCGCCATCGGCAGCGTAACCCTGACGGGCACCCGCGTGATCTACGACGGGCGGTCGCCGGGAGAAAGTCTGCAGTTCACTAACCAAGGAAGCAGCCCCAGCGTGATGCAAGTATGGGTTGACTCTGGAAACGAGCAATCCACTCCAAAAACTGCTGACGCGCCTTTTATTGTAACTCCACCGGTATTCCGCATTGGCCCCAACGCGGGCCAGACAATTCGCCTTCTATATATGGGTAAGGATTTACCTAAAGACCGTGAATCTGTCTTTTATTTGAACACCCTGGAGATTCCTTCGTTAAATGCGACATATGCAAACCAGAATCAGATGCTGGTAATGCTACGCAACAGAATCAAGATACTCTACCGACCGACTGATATAGAAGGAAGTCCTCAGAAGGCAATCGAGAAGCTCAGCTTTCAGATAGTTCGACAAGGCGCTGACGTAAGTATCGTTGCCAAGAACGAATCCAGCTACCACATATCGCTCGTGAGCGGGAATTTAAATTGCGGGGGAGACGTGGCGACATTCACCCCTGGCATGATCCCTCCCTACTCCCAACTGGAGTGGAGTGTAAAGGGGCGTTGTCCTATTGAAAAATCGCCCATCCGCACGAAGGTGCAGTATGTAGATGACTACGGCGCAGTTCGCGAATCGGAGCATCCGGTAACAGTTGAAGGCGTGCACTAAAATGGTTAACCGGGGAGCCCGTGGCTTTCGTGATTCCGCGAATTGGAGGCATAACAAAACAGTTCTGCTTTCCGCAATACTGAGTGCGCTAGGCATTGCCGTACCAGCGTTGCAGGCTGTGGCGGCTCCAGTCAACAGTGACAAGCAGGTGTCTGGCGGCGCGATTCTGGCGTACAACTTCGATAGCAAACTGCTTCTTGGTTCATCGCTCGGTGTGGCCAACATCGAACGATTCAACAAGGCAAGTTCGGTAGAGCCCGGCGTTTATCCAGTCGACATCTACGTCAATGGTGTTTTCGCAGCTCGCAAGCCAATCGATTTCCGAGTCATGGAAGGCGATGATGTTGGCCCTTGTTTGAACGACGAGTTCCTGACCTCCAGTGGCATACTCCTTGATGGCGGCAATGCAACTGGAAGCACATCGATTCGGTCGCTTCCCCCAACCAGGGAGCAGGCTGCGCCCGCTCCGGAAGCTCTGGCACCTGTTCCTCAAGTCGGGAAATGTGTGCCGCTTGAGCGCCGCGTGCCGGGGGCATCTACTTCGTTTGACCTTCCCCGCTTGCGCCTGGATATCAGCGTTCCTCAGGCACAGATGAAACAAGTGCCACGCGGTTTCGTCGACTCGGCCAATCTCAATGCCGGGCAGACGATGGGATATGTCAACTACGACACCAACTACTACACTTCGTCAGCCTATGGCGCTCGGACAAACTCCGCTTACGCAGGCATAAATGCGGGTCTGAACGTTGGACTGTGGCGTCTTCACCAACAATCGACTTACACGTACACAAGTGGACTTGGGGAAAGCCGCTCTAATTGGAACAATATCCGCACCTATGCGGAGCGGCCACTAGTCTCACTGCGCAGCAACCTCGTCGTTGGGCAGAGCTTCACCGGGGGCAATCTCCTAAGCGCGGTGGGATATACCGGCGTGCACATCGAAAGCGATGACCGTATGTTGTCGGATTCAATGCGAGGGTATGCGCCTGTGGTCAACGGGGTGGCGAATACGAACGCGCGCGTCGTAGTCAGCCAGAACGGTCAAATGATCTATCAGACCACGGTAGCGCCAGGTCCGTTTTCAATCAAAGATCTCAATCCGACAAGCTACCAAGGAAATCTGACCGTACAGGTATTTGAAGCCAATGGGGAAGTCACCACGTTCGCTGTGCCGTTTTCGGCGGTACCGAATTCACTTCGCCCTGGCCTGTCGCACTACAGTCTGACGCTTGGCCAAGTACGACAGATGGCAGACTCGCACGCGAAATTTGTCGATGTCACTTATGAACGCGGTGTGACCAATTTACTGACGGCAAACGGCGGCGCGCGAGTTTCACCTGACTATCAGTCTGTGCTTGGCGGAGTCGTGTTTGGCACGAACCTCGGAGCATTCGGTCTGAACACAGCTTGGTCGAGAGCGCGAGATCCGCAAGGCAATCAGCTGAACGGCTGGCGTAGCTCCGTCAACTACAGCCATACGATCCAGCAAACAATGACGACGTTCACGTTGGCAGGCTATCGCTATTCAACAAAGGGCTATCGAGATTTTATTGATGCGATCAACTCTCGTGCAGCTTGGCAGAACGGAATAAATTGGACTTCTGGTACTTATAATCAGCGGGATCAATTCACCGTCAATGCCAATCAGAATCTCAACCAATTCGGTTCATTGTCTTTATCGGCTTCGACCAGTAGCTTTTACGGTTCAAGGTCACGCGATACGCAATTCCAGCTCAGCTACAACAACCATTATCGGCGCATCAGTTACAATTTGTCGGTAATCCGCCAACAAACGGGCATCCTCTACGGTGGGAATACTCCTGGCCTGATTGGCGGCGCGATGCCACCAGGTTCGCCGCCTAGGTTGACCAATGCCGTGATGTTTACGGTTTCCATACCCCTCGATTTTGGGGCTCGCTCTGCTTCAGTATCTGGCAGCGTGGCACACAGCACGGATCAAGGCGTGTCATATCAGACATCCGTAAGCGGCGTCGCCGATACGGCACAGACGCTGAGCTATGGATTCGCTGTCTCCGGGCAGACCCAAAACGAATCGCGCAGCTTCAGTGGCAACCTGCAGAAGAACCTGTCCGCAGTAACAGTCGGTGCAAACTACTCGCAGGGCAACAACTATTGGCAGGCTGGTGCGAATGCACGCGGCGCCGCAGTTGTGCACGGAGGCGGCATCACCCTTGGGAGATACCTCAGCGATACCTTCGGAGTCATCGAAGCAAAAGGTGCGGAAGGTGCGGCAGTGCGTAATGCCCCAGGGACATTCGTGGACCGGTTCGGCTTCGCAATAGTGCCTTCGCTAACTCCATATCGCTACAACGACGTAGCGCTCGATTCCAAGGGAATCAATCCAAACGCAGAACTAACTGGCAACCAAGTCAGGATCGCGCCATATGCCGGATCCTCTGTACTGCTCAAGTTCACGACTCTCACTGGTCATGCAGTGCTGATAACCGCTACGGGTGCAGATGGAGAACCGTTGCCGTTTGGCGCTACTGTTCTCGACAGTACTGGCGCGACGATTGGCGTCGTTGGCCAAGGCAATCAAGTCTATGCGCGTGTGCCAGACGACCGAGGCACACTGACCGTCAAATGGGGCGAACGGAAGGAGGATCTGTGCGTCATCAGCTATGACCTCAAGACAGCAGATGCGAAGAACGTAATGCAGCGCTTTGAGGGGAAATGCCGTTCAGCTCACACGGAAAAAACTGCCGTGCGAGTTCAAGAGCAAATGTCAATGGCAAATACATCTGCCGAAACCGGCAGGAACTCGGAATAACCGCCCATGATCCGCCGCTTACAGATATTCACTATTCGTTTCGGGAAAGGAAATCTCATTCCTTCACTTGCTGCACTGCTCTTTATTGTCGGTATAGCAGGACCAATGTTGGCGTTGGCACAGTCGACATCCAAAGGATGCTGGGCGATCACGGGAACGACAACGAATCCAAACTCCTACCTCTATACCGATCCCGGTACTGTTGCGAGGAGCTGGATTGGCGCAGCCGATACGGCAGGGCAAGGCGCGTATCCCATGACCATCTCGGTCAACATACCCGCTTTGGTACCAGATGGCACGCTGCTTGGAAGCGGCGTTTCGTCAATCAATAACCTCGGGGGAAGTGGCGTTGGAAGCTATAGCCCTGAGCAGGTATTGTTCCGATGCTCTCCGGATGCAGATGGAACCTTGTACGAGTACTATGCGACAAACGGCGATGCCGCTTACGCGGGCGCAACTGACGTAAGTGCGCAATCTGGCATCCCGGGAACCTACCTTTCGTACTATACGGGGGTCGCGTCACGGATAACAAATATTGCTACAGGCGATTATCTTAGTCGGGCCTGGAAAGCCCGGCCCCTAACCGGCCTCGACCGTGACACTCAGGGATGGATTCTCGTCAAAGCAAAAAACTTCAGCCAATACAAGCTGGAGATGTTTCAGTGTACGGTTTGCCAATCTGGTGGTACGAATGGCACAGGAAGCTGGGCGCAATCTCAGCCACAAGGATATGTCGCCTTCGTCGGGGGAGCCACTGGGACGGTCATCAAAGGCAACCTTGCTGTAGGCGCTGACTCCGCATCCAACTATTCAGGCTGGTATAGCACATGGCCAGGCGCAATCAATGCGTACCAGACGGTCACAGTTAGAAGGGCTGCAACCTGCGCGGTAACCAACGCGACACCTTTAGTACGCTTTCCAATAATATCTGTTCGGGAACTGAATCAGGGAAACACAAGACAACTGCCGGTGACTATACAAATGCAGTGTCAGAGCTCAACACCTTCCGGACTGTCTGCGTTCATAAGTGGAACAGCCGCGAATCAGACTGCTCTAGGAGTGCTCGTCCAGCCCGCCAATGCGCAAAGCGCCATCGCGGCAGGCCTGAAAACTGCAGGAAGTGGCGTAACTTATCTACTCTCCGATGGCTATGGTACCGATCTGAGTGTTGCGACTGGTGTAGGCGTAGCACTGTCCAGACCAAACGGCACGCCATTGAACTTGCTCACAAATCAGTACGTTACAACAGGCGGCACCATCGACGGTTGGGATTCCGTGCTAAACGACGCAACGGCGAACGGGCCAGCGAGCGGCGGAGTGACTTCGTATACACGCTCCTTCAATGCAACCCTCAAGGCGTTCGCGCCTGGCGTTACGCCGGTGACTGCCGGGCGATTCAATGCAACCGCCCAAGTGATCGTCCGGGTCCAGTGACTATGTTACTTATATCTGGACTCAAAGATTAGTAATCACTCCTATCTTACAAGGTGTATTAGCGATGTCCCAAATAGGGCGCGACGAACCGAAGATTCGCGCAACTCGAATCAAAAGAATCTGGAATGATTGGCGATTTCCCTCCGGGTTCCATGCACTTAGATTCGCAATTATCTTCGGTGTGATGATTATGCAGGCGTGGAACCCGCACGCAATTGCTGGTGTGACACCAGAAGTCTCTCGGGTTGTTTACGCAGCTGATGCTGCCGAGCAGTCTCTACAAGTATTTAATGTCAACGATTATCCAGTTCTTGCTCAGGCCTGGATCGACGACGGCAGGATAGACGCCCTACCACAAGAATCAACCGCGCCGATAGTTGTGATTCCGCCAATCTTTCGCTTAGGCCGCGGTGATCAGACAAGTCTCCGATTAATAAACTCTGGAGCCGCGCTTCCGTCAGATCGTGAGTCATTATTTTGGCTCAACATTTATGAGATACCTTCAACGCCAAATGGCAGCATGGCAGAGAGCCAGTTGGTTACGGTAACGATGCGAACGCAGATCAAAGTTTTCGTTCGACCCCGTAAGCTTCCCTTTTCATCGGACAAGATCCCAAAACGCCTTGCGTTCTCTGTCAAGATCATGCCTGATGAATATCTCTTGGAGATTAGGAATCCAACGCCATATTATGTAACATTTTCTAAAATTCAGACCGATATCGGGCCAATATCACAAGTCTCGTCTGTAGAAATGATCGCACCTTACTCTCAGACCATCGCCCATCTCGGCGAGGTAAAAGGCATCGGTAATTCTGCAAGGATCCGATTCTCTCTAATCGATGATGATGGAAATCCATTTTATGGAGAACGAAATATTGATATTGAAAATTAGAATGTAATCCGTCGACACCGCCACATTGGGCGAAACGATGCCGTAGGATGCGGGGATGAAGAAGGAATCGCTCGGTTCTGATAGTCATATAGCCAGTCGCCTTCCGTTCGGGTCGAACGGCTGGAGTAGAGTCAAGCTGCGAACACCGACTTGACGCACAGGAGTGCCGGCGTGAGCAAGTTTAGTGGGATCGACCTGCACTCGAACAACCGTGTGGTTGTCGTCAGCGGCGAAGCTGACCGGGTTATCTACCAACGGCGGTTATCAAACGATCCGGTCTAGATCCGAACGGCCCTGGTGCTGCATCGTGATGAACTGGTGGTGGTGGTGATCGAAGCCACGTCCAATTGATACTGGCTGGTGGATTGCCTGATGAAAGATGGCTACCAAGTGCATCTGGCGAACCCCGCGACAATCAAGCAGTACGAGGGCCTGAAATATAGTGAGGACTTCGCGGATGCCTCCCCTTTCGCCCAACTGCCGCGTTTGGGGCTATTGCGAGAAGGCTACATTTGTGCAGTGGAGGAACTTCCGGTGCACGATCTCTCGCGCAAGCGTATGCAATTGGTGCAGTGTCGAACGGCCCAGATCCTCGCGATCGAGAACCTTCTCTCACGCAACACTGGTGGGAAAATGCCGAGTGAACGGGTCAAGCATCTGGATCAGGCACAGGTCAGCGAATTCGGCTTTGCGCCGGATGTGGCACTCACGATGCAGGCCAATCTGGCGGTGATGCAAACCTTGAAGGAGCAGATTGGAATCCTCGATGCCCGGCATTGGTCCCGTTCTCGCAACCACGATCATGCTGGGAACCGGAACCATCTCGCGTTTCACCGAGGTTGGTGATTTCCCTTCGTACTGCCGCTGTGTCGACAGTCGGCGCGAAAGCAACAGAAGGAAGAAAGGCGAGGTCGACACAAAGGACGGCAACAAGTATCTGGCGTGGGCATTTGTCAAGGCGGCCAGCTTCGCCATGTGCTTGTGCCTGGAGGCCAGGCGCTTCTACGAGCGCTAGAAACGCGCACGTAACAGGATTGTCGCGATCAAGGCGCTGGCGCACAAGCTGGCGCGCCACGCCAGCGTGGATTCGGTGAATAGGCCACGAGGAATGATGCGTGCCAGCGCTGGTGTGACCTTGATGCCCAGGTCGCAACACGGGCGCAGGCGTACTTCACGTGCTGATGTTGGATAGAGCGCCACGGATCTGTTCGGGAATCACGCCGAGTTGCTCGCTGCGCAACCATCGTTGGCGCAGAAGCGTTCAGACTCGGGCAGGTCGTGACGTACGACGTCGCGGGAGAGGTTTGGGTCCAGTGGCTTGCGGCCGCGCTCCTGCATTGGGCAATTACGGCACCACTCTGAGAGGAGTTTAGAGTGCGCCGGCGATGTCGAAAAGAGCAACAACTTATAGGGGGAGCAGACCATGAAAGAGGATATCGCCGATTCAAAGCGCGAAGACTATGCGTGGAACATCAAACAAGCGCGGCAGGAAGAGCGTTTCGCACTTCTCCTTGGCGTCGTGACCGTTGGTGTGTTAGTCGCTGGTGCGGTCAGTCCCGCCATTGCGACTTGGTATGTGGATCATACGGCGACCATGGTGTTGTCGGTCACGGGAGTGGTCGGCCTGTACGGACTGCGTCGATGGCTGTCACTGTAAGCAGCCTTTTAGCGACGCCCCTCTGAACCGCCCCGGGAACCGTGGAGGCTGGTTTGGTTGAGTTAATAGTGGTTCAGGGGCAAGCTTTTTGGTTCTGTCGCGCTAAGGGTGCCGGGGTGAGATTTCAGCAGACAT